>Ga0070399_1005221_pt1 | contig 10258 bp, 7 predicted proteins | sample BioMet4_FD_61217 | JGI IMG/M metagenome (GOLD analysis project Ga0070399, IMG submission 61217) | Microbial communities from bioreactor (seeded with sewage sludge) at LBNL, California, USA - Biofuel metagenome 4 (version 1) | ecosystem: Engineered > Bioreactor > Anaerobic > Unclassified ... | reverse complement strand
ATTGGAAGCATTTTTTGGCTCCATCAACAGATTGTCAAGTTCCTTAATCCTATCCTCCAACTTGACTATCATCTTTTCGGTGTCTTCTACCGCACGTTCTGCCTTACGCAACTTTTTTTGTTGCTCTTTATGTTCCAGATAGTTCTGTTTAGAGGCAACTTCCTTTTCTTGTTGCACCGGAGCTGTTTCCTTTGAAACTTCCATGGGTGATGAGATGGCCTCACTAATTGTGTCAGCATTATGAGCTTGTAGATAGTCATAAATACCACCTAAGTGCTCTTTCACCATGCCGTTACCAAACTCATAAACCTTTGTCACCAATCCGTCAAGGAATTCTCGGTCGTGGCTCACTATAATAACTGTACCATCAAAGGCATTGATTGCCTCTTTCAGCACATCTTTCGACTGCATATCCAAGTGATTGGTAGGCTCATCTAATATCAACAGATTTACGGGTTCAAGTAACAAACGTATCATCGCCAAACGAGAACGTTCGCCACCAGACAACACTTTTACTCTCTTCTCGGAAATTTCACCACCAAACATAAATGCCCCAAGCAAATCGTTGATTTTCAGTCGCATGTCACCCGTTGCAACTCTGTCAATGGTTTCATAGATGGTGAAATTCTCGTCCAATAGTTGCGCTTGGTTCTGAGCAAAGTACCCTATCTGAATATTATGCCCTATCTTAAGTCGTCCACTAAATGGAATTTGATTCATGATGCACTTTACAAGTGTTGACTTTCCTTCACCATTCTTTCCCACAAAAGCGACTTTCTCCCCTCTTCTCAAAGTAAATGTCACGTGGTCAAACACAGTATGATGGCCGTAGTCCTTTCGTACATCGTCACATATGACAGGAAAGTCTCCTGAACGCAAACATGGTGGAAACTTTAAGTGCATCACTTTATTGTCCATCTCGTCAATCTCGACAGGTACAATCTTCTCCAATTGGCGAATGCGCTGCTGAACCTGTACGGCCTTTGTTGCCTGATATCTAAATCGATCTACAAATGCCTTAATGTCAGCTATTTCCTTTTGTTGATTTTCATAGGCGCGAATCTGTTGTTCACGACGTTCCTTACGAAGTTCAACATAGTGGTCATAGTTCACCTTATAGTCTTCGATATGACCACATGTAATTTCTATCGTACGATTGGTTACATGATTAATGAATGCTCGGTCATGGCTGACAAGAACAACAGCCTTCGCCGATTGTGCCAAAAAACGTTCTAACCATTGAATGGATTCTATGTCAAGATGGTTTGTTGGCTCATCCAGAAGTAACACGTCGGGGTGTCTCAACAATATCTTAGCTAGCTCAATCCTCATACGCCAACCACCAGAAAATTCTTTGGTCGGTCGTTCCATATCTCGCTGTTCAAAACCGAGCCCGATAAGTGTACGTTCCATTTCAGCCTCATAATTGTCTCCTCCCATCATCATGAAGCGGTCGTGGGCCTGGGTGAAACGATCCACTAAGTCTAAATAGTCCTGACTCTCATAATCAGTACGTGTGCTCATCTCCTCTTGCAGACTTTCCAAATGCGATTTTATATCTGTGTGATTGGAAAAAGCCTTTCGAGTTTCTTCTCGTACAGTAGTATCATCGGAAAGCTTCATCACCTGTGGTAGGTAACCTATACTAGTATCGTTGGGAACACTCACATCACCTGATGTGGGCTGTTGCTTACCACAAAGAATCTTAAGTAAAGTTGACTTTCCTGCGCCATTCTTACCCACTAATGCAATGCGATCATGGTCTCCAGCCACGAAACTCACATCATCAAACAAAGGTTTGACACCAAATTCTACTTTTAAATGGTCTACTGAAATCATCGCTATCTGAATTTTCTTTAATTCACAAAGTTACCAAAAATCCATCACACAATGCCTTAATAGTTAAAAAATTGTTTTTACATAGTGCAGAATGTTACGACAAAAGCTAACAATATTTATATATGCATTATTATGAGAACCCTATTAAAACAAAAAAGAGCAAACAATAAATACTGTCTGCTCTTTAATGTTATTTTGAATAATTGCTTATTTCACCTTTTCAACGATAGCCTTGAAAGCTTCTGGGTTGTTCATGGCGAGGTCTGCAAGGACCTTGCGGTTGATTTCGATACCTGCCTTATGGAGGGCGCCCATCAACTGGCTGTAGCTCATATCATGCATACGGGCAGCAGCATTAATACGCTGAATCCATAATGCACGGAATGTGCGTTTCTTATTTCTACGATCGCGGTAAGCATATGTGAGACCTTTCTCCCATGTATTTTTGGCTACCGTCCAGACATTCTTGCGAGCTCCAAAGTAACCTTTGGTGAGTTTTAAGATTCTTTTTCTCTTAGCTCTTGATGCAACGTGATTTACTGATCTTGGCATAATTTTTCTTCTTTAAACGTTCGACTAAAAGGTGATTGAATCAACGGAGGCAGAGCAAGTCGCGAACTTGCTTCATGTTAGTGCTGTCCACCAATGTCTGGTGTACCAGATTTCTCTTCTGCTTCTTCGTCTTTTTAGTCAGAATGTGACTGTGGTAGGCGTGATGACGCTTAATCTTACCAGTTCCAGTGAAACGGAATCTCTTCTTGGCACCGGAGTTAGTCTTTACTTTTGGCATTTTTTTGTTATTTAATTTGTTGATATTAAAAGGTGGCAACGCATATACCAGGCGGTACCACGCAGTATTTGCTTATCAGTCCTGGTTGTCTTCGGCAAACTGCTTAAGAGCATCTGCGCCTTTGACATCACCTAATGTCCCTGCGGTCTTGGGACTTTCAACGGCTTTTACCTTGGCAGATTCCTTTGCGGACTGCTCGGCAACGAGTCGATCACGTTTTTGCTGACTTTGTTTCACAATTCCCTGCTTCTTCGGAGTTAGAAAAAGAAACATCTTTTTACCCTCTAATTTCGGCAATTGCTCTACCTTAGCATACTCTTCCAAATCATTGGCAAAGCGGAGCAGTAGCACTTCTCCCTGCTCCTTGAAAAGAATAGAACGACCACGGAAAAATACATATGCACGTACTTTATTGCCCTCTTCCAGGAACTCCTTAGCGTGCTTTAGTTTGAAGTTGTAGTCGTGGTCATCAGTCTGAGGACCAAAACGAATCTCCTTCACCTCTACCCTAGCCTGCTTCTGCTTCATCTCTTTTTGACGCTTCTTCTGCTGGTAGAGGAACTTACTATAGTCGATTATACGGCATACAGGAGGTTGAGCATTAGGTGAGATCTCTACAAGGTCTATACCTTGTTGACGAGCCAAATCCAATGCTTGCTTAATAGGCATCACTTCTGCGCCATCATCAGTTACCAATCGAACCTCGCGAACATGTATCTGTCCATTCACGCGGAATTGCAACTTCTCTTCTTTTTTCTTCATTCAACTATAGTAAAGTCTATATTTTGTATGGGTATAATTCACCCAATTCAGCGTGCAAAATTACCGAAAAAATACTTAACTGCCAAATGTTTCCGTAAAAAAAGATTGCAAAAACATATTTCAATTCCATAAACCGATTTTAAACATGCTCTAATATATATTAAACCGAGTGGTGAAACATAATAAATCATGTTGTAAATCAATTTGATTCATGCAGTAAATCAATTTGATTCATGCAGTAAATCAATTTGATTCATGCAGTAAATCAATTTGAATCATGCAGTGAAACAAATTGAATCATGCAGTGAAACAAATTGAATCACTATGGCAAATTATCTTAATGGTCCTCCCCGACTGATCTCTTCGGACACAATCAAACCGAAAATTCAGCCTTAGAATAAATGTTTTTAAGAAAATAAATAGCAAACTTTTGGTGGTTATTAAAAAAAACTGTACTTTTGCAAACGCTTTTGAATAGGGTCTATTTCTCTCGATCATTGGCAAACAACATGCGCCCTTAGCTCAGCTGGTAGAGCAACTGACTCTTAATCAGTGGGTCTAGGGTTCGAGTCCCTAAGGGCGCACTTGTTTTTTATTGTTAATGCGCCCTTAGCTCAGTTGGTAGAGCAACTGACTCTTAATCAGTGGGTCTAGGGTTCGAATCCCTAAGGGCGCACACAAACTGAAGAGGATAAACCAATGGTTATATCCTTTTTTTTATTTCTGAAATTTATTTATCCGTCAAACGATTTTTGTAAGTCGCCAAAATAATAATGTTTCAAATTGTAAACATGTCATATATAGGAAAAAATGCAATAGTTGCATTAAATAACGTTATGCTTCTACTTCTTAAACAAGGATAAAAGCAATATAGAAAAACAATCGAAGCAACCCCAACATGTCGTTGAAGTTGCTTCGAATGATTGCCTTTGTATTACTAATATCTAGTTTGGCTTTCTTATATTATTCTTATTATTTCTTAAAAAGGTGCGGAACAAATTCTTTTAAGCACCGTCTCCAGGTGAGCCACTCATGGGCCGTTCCAGGAGAAACGTAACTGTCATACCTGACACCTGCGTTATGCAAATCTTCTATTAGCTTAGCAGTGCCAATGTTTTCTTCACTCCCACAACCAAGGAAGAGGTAGTGCAGCTTACTATTGACTTCCTCTGGACGAGAAAAGATGCCACCGTAAGTCTTGTTAACGTCCAACCCGAAGATAGCTCCACTGAACGCTCCGGCATAAGAAAACTTGTCAAGATTCTGAAATACCACATCGAATGTTTGATGACCACCCCAAGACAGGCCTGCCATCGCACGATTCTCACGGTTAGCAATGGTACGGAAGTTGTTGTCGATCATTGGAATGAGGTCGTTGAGCAACACTTTATAGAAACTTGTTCCATAAGTGCTTACCCCCGCGTCTCGTCCTCCACCATTGAAAGGTGCCTTGACATCACCACTCTCCATAACCACAATCATTGGTACACTTTGACCTGAATTGATAAGATTATCCATGATATTCTGCATCTTCCCTTGCTTGCTCCAGCCTGTTTCGTCCTCGCCCATGCCATGTTGTAGATAGAGCACGGGATAACGCTTGCGTCCTTTCTCATATTGAGCAGGTGTATAGACCATAGCCCGTCGCCATTCGCCAGTAGACTGTGCGTAATATTGCACTGAACGTACCTGTCCCTTTGGTACTCCAGCCTGAGGGAGATAGTAAGTTACAGTAGAATCCTCTAGCACCTCAATGCCACTAGCAAGGCGATTCCAACCGAAGAAAGTATCACTGGAAGGATCGGAGAACCGCACTCCATCTACTAAGAAAAAATAGTAATGTAAGCCAACAACAAGGGGATCAGTAACACCCGTCCAGGTACCTTTGTTGTCACGCTGCATGTCGTACTGCTTGCCACAGATATCAACTTGGACATTATTTGCCATTGGCGCATGGAGCAAGAAGTAGCCGCGACGCTCTTTGTCAATCTTTGGATAATCATTGCCTGGAACTGTTGTTGATGCCACTTTCGCATCCTCTGGAACGGCAATGGTCTTGAAAATGGGCTTCCCCAAGAGCTTCAACATCTCGTAAGCATACCGTCGTCCCAGCTCCCTATATCCTGCCGCGTCAAAGTGCAAGTTGTCGGGTCCACTAGACAAGCCTTCAGAAGATATGACATGAGCCGTTGGGATAGTAAGAGGAAGGGCGTCGATAATCGGGTTCATGGCTATACACAGTCCCTTTCCATGAGCTTTGACAACTTCTCCAGCAAGAAGGGGAACATCTGAAGCGCAGAGATTAAGATCGTTGAGCAACTTTTGATATACGGTATTTACCTTGTCGGGCCAACGTCTATCGCCGGTATTTGACTCTCCTTGATGTAGTAAGATACCCTTAATGACTCCGTCTTTCTGTGCCAACTTAGCTACTGTTACTAAACGCTTGTACGGATCATTGTCATAATCCTTTAAGATATTAAGCATCCAATTAGGAGCCTTTGTCTTAATATATTTACCAATAGAGTCCTGCATAAAGGTTTCAATATGGCATCCCCCGATAGCCACATTGATTACACCTACCCGAACATTCTTTGGTAGACGGTCAACCATGGTTCGCCCGAAATAATCAGCAGGAGTAAGTCCTGTCCACTGCCTACAAAGAGGCGGAATTGCCGTGTACCATTCTCCAATATTTCGGGTTCGAGAAGAGTCGTTGGATGTAGCCATCATTTGGAATCGTGGATCTACATCTCTCAGATCCTGAGGCTCAATCTTCGCATTCCCCTCCATATTGGATTGCCCGAAGCAAAGAAAGATGTAAAAATTAGGATCTACTGCAGCCTTTGCCATGTTAGTACCCTGAAATAGAGCAATACCAATAGCAAGACCAGTCAAAAGTTTACGTTTAAGTTTCATGTTGTTTATAGAATATGTGACATTTTACATTGCAAAAATAATCATTTATTCGTTATATGACTTGCCTAAATGTATCAAATGCTTTCCAATTTTTGCAATAGGACAATTGTTATGGAATTTACAAGCATTTTTTAGAAGCTAATCATAGTGAAGGATTATAGCAATCATTTCCACAAAATGCCTAGCCAAAGTAAATCTTAAATGTAGAGGTTGCTTGAATTAGTGCCAAATGATGACGAAGCCTTTACCCTATCGCGAAATGGCTGGATTTTAACGGCACCGCGGTTTAGTAACGGCAGTGCCATATGGATGCTTAACCCCTAGTGCCGTCAATATGTTTACATTAAGGCATACAAAAAACGTGACTGAAAGGATTAACTTTCAGCCACGGTAAATTTGTGAATAACAAAATTCTATTATAGTCTATTGAGCATAACGAGCCCCAGCTTCATTAACCAACTTCTTTCGGAAAGAATCTGGATAACCTGGTCGAATTGGACGTTCGCCAATACCCTCAGGAGTGCGCTTAAAATGCCCGTTCTCCTCAGGTTTGATTACCATATCATTGTATTTCACGATAAGATATGTAGCAAGTTGCTTCCAACGAGATAACATATTCTGGGCTGTCTCATTACTATAATCGTTAAGATACTTGAGGGCAGCTTGCTGATCATCAGCATAAAGAGCCAAGGCTTTGTCCTCAACAGACTTCTGACGAGCAAAATAACTCTGCTCCAATGAGTCACGTACAGATTTCAAGCTTGGGAAAAGCATTGAATAACGTGGATAAACCATATTGCTCACCCAGTTGCAAACCCAAAACGCGTTGTCCATAGAAAAGGTTACGGCATCTGCACCCGGTGTGTTATAGCACTTTGGTTGCACAGTGTTGCCACAATAGATGGGCGTATAGGCTACCATGTTTCCATCGTCATTGCCAAACCACAAAACGCCACCGATCTGACGTGGAAGCCAGCTGCGCATCTGCGCTACATAGCTAAATCCTGTTTGTTGGGTACTTGTAGGGCGTTCGTTGAAATATTTCTTACCATCAACTTCATAGTATAAAGGTGTTGGACGATAAGGCATTTGCCATATTCCTCCACCGATATCAGAGCTATCGATAGCCATAGGCGTGCCCTCATAGTGGTCGCGCATCGCTCCTTCCAAGTCTTGAACAGTAAGCTTATGGTCGGGAATGACCCAAAGAGGCATATCCTCTGCATTGTCGTCCTTTCCAAGAGCCCAAGGCAGATAACGATCCATGCCTTTTACAAAACGATTGAAAAAAGACCAAACTCGTGCGTCGCAAATGCGTCGTCCTGAAAAGTCAGGCTTAGCATATGTCATCTTCCAATTAAAGTCAACATCTTTACCCTCATACCATCCCATTTTGCGGGCATATTTTATGACGTCTTTCGAGTAGAGTACATTGAATTTGTCCTTCATGTCAAACTTGCCAATGCGGCTTTGGTTAGCATGACCAGAGATCGCATTGTCAGGTATACGAACAGCTACCCAAACAACTCCCTTTGATCCAGGACCTTTGCCTTGCATCTCCATAATCCATGCCTCATTAGGATCACAGAGCGTAAATGTCTCACCTTCGGAACAATAACCATATGTCTCGGCAAGTGAAGTCATTACTTTGATAGCTTCTCTTGCTGTCTTCGACCTCTGCAAACCAAGGTAAATTAATGATCCATAATCAATGCCTCCAGAAGGATCGACCATTTCCTCGCGCCCACCATAGGTTGTCTCGCCAACGGTAACCTGATATTCGTTGATGTTGCCAATAACATTGTAGGTCTCAGGTGCCTCGGGAATCTTTCCAATATATTTCTGAGTATCCCAATCAACAATATCACGCATTTCGCCCTTGGCATGCTTAGCAGCAGGATAATGACACAGATTAATGAATAGTCCATAGTCATCGGCATTGTATGTACACAATACCGAACCATCAGTAGATGCCTGCTTGCCCACAATAAAATTAGTGCATGCGAAGGTTGCTGATGTCGCCATGAGTAAGGCGGTAGTAAGTAGGTTCCTCTTCATATAATAAAGAATTTGAGTAGTATAAATTAAGTTGCTTTTCAATTACTTTTGAATAGGTCTAGATTTCATCGTATCCACATTATTCACTTTCACAGTAGTCTCACGCAAGCGCTGGGTGTTTTTACGCATGCTATCAGGTGGAAGCGTACCGGATTTGGGAGAAAATGGCTTCTTCTTTGATTGGGGATGACAACGATATAAGTGGATGTTGCCTAATGTCATCAAATGTAAAGTAGTTGTCGAACTGTTGGCCTGATTATTCATATTGAGCATAAAGAATCCCTTGATTTCCTTAATTCCCAAGCTATCTGCATTATCAACTCTAACGGTCTGTTGCGATGCTGAAGAAATATGAAAAACATTTGAAGCAACACTGTCGTTTTGAAAAACGACGACTAGCTGAGCAATACCATCTCTGGAACCATCCTGGAAAATGAAATTGCTGGTCATTGTTAGTATAAAAGAATCTCCTCTGTGATAGGAAGAATCTGCTTTATATGAAAATGACTCTATATTGAATGGTTGATTGGGAATAAGCGCAATGTTTTTGGGTCCCTTCCAAATATCAACAGTATCACCGTTTGCGGTAACTCTGCCCATTCCAGACAAAGAAACCGAAGACCCATATTCCTGCGCCTTGTCCTCCATTCGCTTGGCAATCCTCTCATACATGGCATGAAGACGATCTGTATGGCGCATATAGTACACCATCGATGTATCGAACTTTTCCTGCGTCACACCATATTTCTTCAGCACTGCCGTACGATAGGCAATTAATGTAGTGCCATAAGCGTCAGTGTTTTCGCGTGCAAGAGCTTCTGACAAATGGTAATCGTAAAGTATATCTTCCATTTCTCCCTCGGAAATAAACTCCGAAGGTGTTTGTGGCTTACAGCTTTGAACAAACCCCGAAAAGACAAAAGCCAAAAAGAAAACTGCTATGATCCATATCCTTTTCATGCTTTAGCATCTTGACTAACAGTGGTATCTTTGGATTCTTTCTTAGTTTTTTTGCCATCAATATCTTCCCAATCCTTACGACAAAACAACAGTAAGCAGATAACTCCTAAAGTGATACAAGCATCGGCAAAATTGAATATCGGTGAGAAGAAAATAAATTCCTGGCCACCAAACATGGGAACCCAATCTGGCCATGTCGTTTGAATAATGGGAAAATAAAACATATCGACCACCTTACCCATAAGGAAGTCCGAATATCCGGAACCGAATGGCACAAAATAAGATATGGAATATGGAGTCGAAGGAGTAAAGACGAGCCCATATAACATAGAGTCAAAGATGTTGCCAGCAGCTCCGGCAGCTATCATTGACAGAAAAATGACATAACGAGTCCGCCCACCTCGTTTCACAACATGCCAAATGTACCATCCGATTAAACCGATGGCTACAATGCGAAAAACACTAAGGGCAAGCTTATTGATGAACGTCATGCCATAAGCCATGCCGTTGTTTTCAATAAAATAGATATAAAACCAATCGGTGATGTGAATTGATTCACCGAGAGACATAGTTGTTTTGACCTCAATTTTAATCAGCTGATCGATGACGAGAATGGCGACAACCAGCATCCATGCCATACGGCCATCTGTAAGAAATTCCTTGCCTCGTCTCATCCTAATATTTCTTACGAGCATTCTTAGAAGCAACACTTAGGGTTGCATGGGGAACCACACGCAGACGCTCCTTAGGTATTAGCTCTCCCGTAACACGGTCAATGCCATAGGTTTTGTTCTGAATTCTCATCAAAGCGGCTTCCAAACCTTGAATGAACTTTTGTTGGCGTTGGGCCATTTGTATCAAGTTCTCGCGTTCCATGGCCTCAGTTCCCTCTTCCAAAATCTTGTAAGTAGGAGCCGTATCCTCATCAGA
>Ga0070399_1005217_pt1 | contig 10261 bp, 11 predicted proteins | sample BioMet4_FD_61217 | JGI IMG/M metagenome (GOLD analysis project Ga0070399, IMG submission 61217) | Microbial communities from bioreactor (seeded with sewage sludge) at LBNL, California, USA - Biofuel metagenome 4 (version 1) | ecosystem: Engineered > Bioreactor > Anaerobic > Unclassified ... | reverse complement strand
TTCTTCGTGGCCGGACCGGGCGCGAGCACGTTGCCGCTGAAAATCTACAGCATGATCAAACACAGCCCCAAGCTTCCGGTCATCAACTGCCTCTCCACGGTGATGCTGATGCTCACGTTTGTTCTGGTACTCGCGAGCCGGGCGCTGCAAAATATCCGGCATCAGAAAACCGCTCAGAAAACCGCGTAAGGAATCTCGGTCACGTCGTCAACACAAACAACAGGAGATCCGCTCATGAAAGCCATCCAACCGCTCATCGCCTTTGCTTTCGGTCTTGCCCTTCTGACGGGATGCAACGCCGGAAAGCCGACGCTTTATCTCTACACGTGGTCGGATTACATTGACCCCGAACTCGTAACCGCCTTTGAAACGGCCAATCACTGCAAAGTCAAGATCGACACGTTTGACTCCAATGAGGCGATGTACGCGAAGGTTCTGGCGGGAAGCAGCGGATACGACATCATTGTTCCGAGCTCCTATCAGATTCCGCTCATGGTTAAAAGCGATCTGCTTCAGCCGCTCGACAAAAGCAAGTTGCCCAACGTGACGGCCCATTTTTCCGACTCCTACAAATCGCTTATTCTGAATCCGGAGATGGTTTACAACATCCCTTACGCCATCACCTTCACCGGCATCGGATACCGCAAGGACAAAGTCGGCAAGGCCGAAATCTCCTGGTCGAGTTTTGACGATCCCGCATTCAAGGGCCGCATTTCGCTGCTCAACGATTTTCGCGAAACCATCGGCGCGGCGCTCAAGTCGCTCGGCTTCAGTCTGAACTCGACCAACGCGACCGAGCTTCAGCAGGCCTGCGCCGTCGTTCTGCGCTGGAAGAAGAACATCGCCAAGTTCGACAACGAGCAGTACAAGACGGGGCTCGCCAGCAGCGAGTTCCTTCTCGGGCACGGCTACAGCGGCGACATCGCGCAACTCATGCTGGATGATCCCGCAAACATCGGGTTCGCCCTTCCCAAGCAGGGCTTCACCGCCGCCTGCGACGAAATGGTGATCCCGAAGAACGCCCGGTCCGTTGACCTGGCCCACGCGTTCATCAATTTCCTTTACGATCCCGACAACGCGTGCAAAAACATTCAGTACATCTGCGCCATCATGCCCAACGAACACGCCATCGCGAAACTTCCCGAAAAATACAAGAACAACCCGGCGATTCTTCCGCCCAAGGAAATCATGGCCAAGGCCGAAGTTCTGAAGGACCTGGGAGCCGCCAACGCGCTCTATTCGAAGGTCTGGGACACCATCAAGGCTTCGGAGTAGCCGACCGCCATGCCCATCTACGAATACACCTGCGGGGTTTGCGGCCACGCGTTCGAACACCTCGCCCGGACCCTGTCGGACAAGCCCGACCGGTGTCCGGCCTGCGGGGCGAAGAAAATTGCCAAGCAGCTCTCCGCCTTTGCGCCGGCCGTTTCCGCGCCGCGCGCCTGCAGAAGCTGCGCGAACGAATCGGCCTGTGCGGCGCCTGCCGCGCATGGCGGCTGCGGCTGCTCGTGCGCCTGCCATCATCACGGATGAGCGTTTCCAGCAGCGACCGCGGCAGGGCACAAAAAAACCGGGGTGGACAAAAGCCGCCCCGGTTTTTTTACGGTCTCGAAGGTAAGGAACGCTTATTCCTTATCCAAGCCCTTGCCCTTGAGATACTCGAGCACCTTGCCAACCGACGTCAGCTTCTCGGCGTCCTCGTCCGGAATCTCTGCCCCGAACTCCTCTTCGAACGCCATGATCAGCTCGACGGTGTCCAGCGAATCCGCGCCCAGATCGTCGATGAACGATGCTTCCGGGGTGACCTGCTCGGCGTTGACGCCCAACTGCTCAACGATGATCTCTTTGACCCGCTCTTCGAGTTTGCTAGCCATTGTACTCTCTCCTTGACCTAGTTTCACTTGTTACACAGTTGCGGCACGTGCCGCGCCAATCTCTTACATGACCATGCCGCCGTTCACATTCAGCGTCTGTCCCGTCATGTAGCTCGCCTGATCGGAAGCGAGGAAGGTCACCGCGTTGGCGATGTCCTCCACCGTCCCGAAGCGGCCCAGCGGAATCCGCGACAGATACTGTTTGCGAACCTCTTCCGACAGCGCGTCGGTCATTTTCGACGAAACAAAACCGGGAGCGACCGCATTCGCCCTGACGCCGCGCGACGCCAACTCGTTGGCGGTCGACTTCGTCAGCGCAATCACGCCAGCCTTGGAGGCCGCGTAGTTCGCCTGCCCGGCGGTTCCGATGATGCCGCTGATGGAGGCAATGTTGACGATCGCCCCGCTCCGCTGCTTCATCATGTACTTGGCCACGGCGCGCGAGAACAGGAAAGTGCCTTTCAGGTTCACGCGCAAAACCGCGTCCCAGTCTTCGTCCGACATACGAATCAAGAGCGTGTCTTTGGTGATGCCGGCATTGTTGACCATGATGTCGACCTTGCCGAACACCTTGACCACCTCACTGATGCAGGCGTTCACGGCGGCGCTGTCGCCGACGTCCACCGCCAGCGGCAGAGCCTTGCGGCCGAACCCCTGAACGATGCCCGCGGTCTCGGCGAGCCATTCCACCTGCAAATCACAAATCGCCACATCGGCGCCTTCCCGCGCCAGCCGTCTGGCAATCGCTTGCCCGATGCCGCGCGCGGCACCGGTCACAACGGCCACTTTTCCATCAAACGCACCCATGATGTATTCCTTCCTTAGCAAAAATGAATTTCAGGCCTGCAACGCCTGACTTGTCTGATCCAGAGAAGCCGCATCCTGCACGTTAAGCGTGGCAACCGACTTGTCGATACGGCGGATCAGGCCGGAGAGAACCTTGCCGGGACCGAATTCCACGAACGTCTTCGAGCCCGCGCCGATCGCGGTCCTCACGCAGTCGCACCAACGCACCGACTCCGTCACCTGACGCAGCATCGCGTCCTTGATCGCCGCAGGATCGCTGCTGTGAAACGCCCCGGAGACGTTCGCAAGCACCGGCAGCTTCGGCGATTGAAACGCCACGCCGTCGATCACCCCCGCAAGCTTTGTTCGGGCCGACGCCATCAGCGGCGAGTGAAACGCGCCGGCAACATTGAGAACGATCGCCTTCACGCCCATCTCCCCCGCCGCAGCCGCAGCCGCAGCCACGCCCGTCTTGAGGCCGGACAAAACCACCTGCGCGTCTGAGTTGATGTTCGCAACCGTCACGCCGGCTTTCTCGCAAATCGTTTTGAGCTGATCGGCCGTCGCGCCCATGATGCTCACCATGCCGCTCTCGTGCTCCTCGCACGCCTGCTGCATGAAACGCCCGCGAGCCTCCAAGACCTTCAGCGTCGAGTCGAAATCCAAAACACCCGCCACGTGCAGCGCCGTCCACTCGCCCAAGCTCAGACCCGCCGCCATCTTGAACGCCGCATTCGGGCAACGCTTCTGCAGCGACCGGAACGCGGCCACGCTGACAACGAAAATCGCGGGCTGGCAGACGTTCGAACGGGTCAGCTCTTCCGCCGGCCCCTCAAAACAGATCTTCGCGAGATCAAACCCCAAAACCTGATTCGCCCGAACGAACAGCGCGCCGATCTCCGCGTCCGCCGACAAATCCTTGCCCATTCCGGGAACCTGGGCACCCTGACCTGCGAAAACACAAACTTTCTCACTCATCCTTCGCGTTCCTCATCACCGTTTGTTACCGCGCCAACGCCTTTGACAACTGATTGAAGTTGATGAATATGACATATTTTTCAAAAATGTCAAACTCATAGGCGTCGCATAACAAACCGTTTCGACATAATACCACACACCCATCGGGGCGCGCGACACGAAAAAACGGCCCGCCAAAAAGGCTATTCGCCCGCGCCATCCCCTTGTTGCGGCACCTGCTCCATCGCCGCGATCCGCCGCGCGATCTCATCGGTCAAACTGTTCGAGGCCGCGGCCGCCCCCGTGATGATGGCATGGAAGATCGCCCGGTAGGAGGACGATCCGTGTGTGATGATCACGGCCCCGGGAACGCCCAGCAGCGGCGCGCCCCCATAAATCTCAGGATCCATCCGATGCTTGAGCGACTGGAGCGCACCCTTGAGCAACAGGGCACCGAACATGCGGACCGGATGGCGGAAGAACTCTTTCTTCATCCAATACCCAACCGCGTGCGCCACGCTTTCCGTTGTCTTCAGCACGACGTTGCCGACGAACCCGTCGCACACCACCACATCGGTTTTTCCCAAGAAGAGATCGTGCCCCTCCACATTGCCGCGGAATTTCACATCCGTCTTCTGAATCAGGTGAAAGGCCTTCTTGGTCATCTCGTTGCCCTTGCAGTCCTCGGTGCCGATGCTGAGCAGGCCGACAACCGGCTCCGTCCGCTTGAGCACCGCGCTGGAATAGGCGCTCCCCATCACGGCGAATTGCGCCAGCCACGTTTCGTGGCAGTCGGTATTCGCGCCGGCGTCCAGCAGCAACAGCGGGCGCTTGGGCTGACGCGTCGGCATGACCGTGGCAATCGCGGGACGGATCACGCCGGGAATGCGTCCCAGATGAAAAACAGCCGCAGCCGAGACCGCGCCGGAATTCCCGGCCGAGACCATCGCGTCGGCCTCCTTGCGCTTCAGCATGTCCATACAGATGTTGATGGAGCACAGCTTCTTCTTGCGGACGGCCGCAGCCGGAAGCTCATCCATGCCGATCGCCTCGGGCGCGTGAATGATCTTCAGCCGCGACAAGTCGGCCTTCGGATATTTCGCCAGTTCCGCCCGAACGACAGGCTCGTCGCCCACCATCAAAATGCAGGAAATGTCTTTCAGTTTGGCGGCCGCCTCAACCGCCCCGCGCACAGTTTCGTACGGGGCGTAATCGCCGCCCATCACATCAAGCGCAATTCGCATCGCGTCATCCCCGCTAACAGCTCACTCCGCCCGGGAAAACAGGCAGCCATGCCATGCACTTAAAAGGGGATCCGCTGTGTGCGGAACCCCTTTGTCTGGCAAAACCAATGGCCGCGACCGGCAGCGTGAAAAACCGATACAAGAGCCAGCGCCGCGGCTATTCCGCGACCGTCAGAACCTTGCGGCCACGATACATTCCGCAGGACGGACACACCCGGTGCGCCTGTTGCGGAGCGCCGCAGTTGGGACATGTCTGGACTTGAGCGACTTCGGCCTTCACATGTCCCTTGCGCTGCCGAATTCTCATTTTGGACTTCTTCCGTTTTGGTACGGCCATTTTCTCTCTCCTTAACCCGGGCGCGAAACACCGCGCCCTTTCAAATTCTTCACTTCAGCGCTTTCAGCGCCGCCCACCGGCGATCGCCGTCCGCGCCTCCGCACGAGCACGCGCCCTTGTTCAGGTTCGCGCCGCACGTCAGACACAATCCCCGACACGTCTCCCGACAAACCGGGTATGAAGGAAGGGCGAGTATGATAGCTTCCCGTATCTCATCGGTCAAGTCCAGGAAATCGGTCGTCTCATGAATCTCCTCCGAGCAGACAAACTCGGACTCGACCGCCTCGGCTTCAAACGTTTCCCCGCAACGCGAGCACACGCACGTCAGCTTCAGGCGCAACTCACCCCGCACGAGCAGCTCCGACCCCAGCGCCTGGATGTTGAGCGCATAGACGATGCCCCCCACCGGAGTGACGATCTCGCTCGCGCCCAACTCAAGGACGTCCGGAGACGTTTCGCCCCGATACCACTCCCCGCCCCGGTCGAGACGGGCGACATCAACGATCAAACGCCCCTGTGTTTCCAACGCCACCTCCTGCCCGGACGTGCTGCTCCGGGTGACTGCGCATATACGCCTCAAGGTATTTCTGAACCGGCCCCGGAACAAACTCCGCCGTATCGCCGCCGTACCGCGCGATCTCGCGCACCGAACTGGCCGTGACATAGCTGTAGTTCTCATTGGGCATCATAAACAGCGTCTCGATCTCCGGGGCCAGCTTCCGGTTCGTGAGCGCCATCTGAAACTCGTACTCGAAATCGGAGTAGACCCGCAGGCCGCGGACCACAACACCGATCTTCCGGCGTCGGCAGTAGTCCACCAGCAGGCAGTCGAGCCGATCAATCTCGATGTTCTTCATGCCCGACTCGTCCACGCTCTCACGGATCATCGCCATGCGCGCGTGCAGGTCGAACATGCCCGTCGCCTTCGCCGAAACGCCCGCAACGACCACGATCACCTTGTCAAACAGCGACGCGCTCCGCTGAAGCAGGTCGAAATGCCCCAGCGTCAGAGGATCGAACGTTCCCGGATAAACGGCCACTCTTTCCATAAAAAAGCCCAGCTCTTAGTGTTGTTTGTCCCCGACGGACACAGGTTCCGCATGACCGTCCCCGTCCAGCCGGTAAACGGCCAGCCGCGTATGCCCGTAGGCGCGGTCGCGCAACAGCGTCCACCCAGCGGCCTCTTCGGCGGGCTTCGATTCGGGCATCTCCGCCACAAAAAAACCGCCCGCGCGCAAAACGGCACCCTCCGCCAAGAGGTCCATCAGCCCGGAGAACCCCTGCTCCCGGGCGAACTCGTACGGCGGATCCGCGAACACGACGTCGAAGCGCCTGCCGCGCCCGGGCCCCTTCAGCCACTTAAACGCCTCGCAACAGGACACTTCGCCAGCCCCCGGTGCCAGCGCAGTCAGATTCTCCTTCAAAAGCGACACGTGACGAGGCTCTTTCTCAACCCACGTAACCGCCCGGGCGCCACGGCTGTACGCCTCCAGCCCCACCGCCCCCGACCCGGCGAACAGATCCAGGAAAACGGCGTCCGGGACCACGTTCATCAGCATCGAGAAAAGAGCTTCCCGCACCCGATCCTGCGTAGGCCGGACCGCGTCGCCCGGAGGGACCTTCAGCTTCCGCCCCCCCAACTCTCCGCCCGATATTCTCATGTGAGTTGTAAAGTATACCGTATATTTTTTGCCCATTGCAAATGCGTTTGTCGTATTTTAAATCCTCTGAAAAAACAAAAAAACGCAACCGCAGTCCCCTGCGGTTGCGGGAAGGCGTCCCCGGAAGACCGTTCCCGAGAGCTAAAACCGCGCGTTGACTTCCCAGCGCAGGAAATAGGCCCACTGGTCCGACGTGTAATAGTCGCCCGGATCGAGGACCTCGGCCGTGATATGGCCGAACAGTTCGCCGCGTTTGCCGAAGATCTTCTTCGCAAGGGGAAAATCGTAACGGATCGTTCCCAGCCAACCCCGCAGATCGCCGTCTCCGCCGCCCAATCCGTCCTCTTCCGCCGCATACATCGGGCCGATGCTGGTGCTCACCTTGTGCCCGGGAGCGATGTCCACCCCCGTCGCAGCGTGGGGATAAATCAGGTTCGACCAGTATCCGGGGCCGTAGATGGTGTTGTAGGCATACAGTTCGCTGAACTGCGGCCAGCGCGACCACAGCGGATCCCACGCCGTATCGTTGTGGCCCTCGCCCTCGTTCTTGTCGCCCGACAGATAATAGAGCGCTCCCGTAAAGAACGGCTTGGCGGAATAGCCGAGATCCGGACGATACGTCAGCCCGCCGTATTCCATGAAGCCGGAGGTTGACGGCCCGCTGTCCTTTTGGCCGACCTGAGCCGCGCTTTCCACTTCCGCCGACAGCGTTTCCGTGATTTTCGGCACCACGCGGCCCCCGATCGTGTGGGTGTCGCGGCCATCCTCCTCCTTGCTCGAACCGCACGTCCGCGCTGTCCAAGCCTTGGTCTCGCGCTTGTACAGATAATACAGCTCGTACGGCAGTTCGTTGAACTCCTTCGACTTGAAGTAAAGTCCGCCTCCCCACTCTTTCTCGCTGTTGTAAGAATCGATGAGCGGCCGGTCCTGATCGCCGTAAGGCTCGGACTCGCCGATCGAAAGCGGATTGAACGGATCGTCATAGATGCCCAGAACGTCCAAAGCATTCTTCTCGTCGAACTTGACCGTCGCCCGGATCGCATCCATGAAAATCGACCGGGAACCATCCAGCGGCGTGCCGTCCGCAATCACACGCCCGGCTCCGTAGGTCGGCCCGCCCGGCCCAAAGAAATCCTGACGCCCGATGCGCAGATCGAGATGGTCGTCCAGCAGGTTGTAAAGATCCAAGTAAAGGTTGTCCAGAAACACTTCGTCCGGCCAACGGGAGTTCGGCACGTTCGGCTCCGTGTAGCTGCGCATTTCGTCGGCCACGCGCATATACAGCTTGAAATCCTCGTTCTCAACCGCGCCCCACACGCGCGGACGATAACGGATATAATTCTGATTGGGCATCGTCGTGCCGTTTTTCTCCGGCAAGTTGCCGATCACTTCCTGACGCACCCGCAGGTCGGCCCCTCCGTCCGCACTCAGCACTTTCGATCCCGTTTTTTTCCCCTGCGTCAACTCCGCCGGCTTCGCCGCATCCGCCCCGGCTGTTGGACTCACCCCGTTGGTCGCGGCTGTCTTCGCATCCTGTTGAGCGCAGATCGGAAGCGTCAGTCCGGCGCACAACCCCACCCATAGCAGTCTTTTCATGCAGTCTCGTTCTCCGAATGTGGCGCGTCTTATGAGAAGCACCGTTGTGTTTCTTCAGGCAGAAACACTTTATACCTGAAAACAGGGGGACGCGTCCAGCACAACCGCTTTTTCCCGTTAAGAGTCCAGTGCATCCGCGGCCATTTTTTGGTAAATTGATTTCATGACATCTGCGCTCTCATGGCTGACGGGCGGCCTTTTGGCCTATCTGTTGGGCTCAATCCCATTCGGTTTTCTGATTGCCAAGTCCCAAGGCAAAGACATCCGCACGCTGGGCAGCGGCAACATCGGTGCCACCAACGTGTTCCGCACCATCAGCAAACCGCTCGGCATTCTGACGTTCGCCCTTGATTTCTTTAAGGGGTTCTGCGGCGTACAGCTCATCCCCCTGCTCGCCGCCGACCTGACCGGCACCTCCTGCGCGAACATGGGCCTGTCCGTCTTCTGCGGCGCCATGACCGTCATCGGCCACAACTGGACCTGCTTCCTCGGTTTCAAAGGCGGCAAGGGCATCGCCACCAGCGCCGGACTCCTGCTTGGGCTCTCGCCCGCCGGGGTGGGCATCGCCTTCGCGGTTTGGCTCGTCGTCTTTCTCGGCACGCGCTATGTCTCCGTGGCCTCCATTGCGGCCGCCGTCGCGCTCGGCATCGCGGTGTGGCCGCTGCATCTCAAGGCTCAGGGCGCGTGGTTCCCGGCGGTTCTTACGCTGCTCGCGCTGCTGGCCATCTGGAAACACCGCTCCAACATCGCCCGCCTGCGCGCGGGCACCGAGTCGCGTTTCTCTTTCGGCAAGAAAAAAGCGGCGGGCGCTCCGGGCGCCCGCAACGAAAAAACCTTATGAAAATCACAATCATCGGCGACGGTGGCTGGGGTACGGCCATTGGCTTGCTTCTTCATTCTTACGGTCATGAGATCACGCTGTGGGGGCCCTTTCCCGAATACCTTGAGGAAATCCGTTCCAAACGCGAAAACGTCCGTTTCCTTCCCGGCGTTCCGCTTCCCGAAACGCTGACCTGGACCGATGACCCGACCGACGCCGCAAAAGACGCCGAGGTCGTCGTCCTTGCCACACCGTCGAAGTTCTACAAAGACGTGTGCGAGAAATTCAAAGGCCGGATCACGCGGCAGACGCTGGTCGTCAGTCTGACCAAAGGTCTCTGCGAAGCCACCCATTGCCGCATGAGCGAACTCGCCCAAGAAATCCTGGGGCTTCCAGCGATCGCGGTGCTTTCGGGCCCCAGCCACGCCGAAGAGGTCGCGCGCAAAATCCCGACCGCCGTCGTCGCAGCTTCGGAAAACGAGCTGCTCGCCAAACGCGTTCAGAAGCTGTTCAGCGGCCCGCTCTTCCGCGTCTACACCTCCACCGACCCGCTCGGCGTTGAGATCGGCGGCGCGGTCAAGAACGTCATCGCCATCGCCGTCGGCGCGTCCGACGGTCTGGGCTTCGGCGACAACACGCGCGCCGCGCTCATTACGCGCGGCCTTGCGGAAGTCACCCGCTTCGGCATCGCCCTCGGTGCCTGCCCCAGCACGTTCGCGGGACTCAGCGGAGTCGGCGACCTGATCGTTACCTGCACCAGCCGCCACAGCCGAAACCACACGGTCGGCGAACGGCTCGGCAAGGGCGAGGCCATCCAGACCATTGTCGGCAACATGAAAATGGTCGCCGAAGGCGTCTGGAACTCCAAAGTCATTCACACGCTCGGCAAAACCTATGGGGTCTCCATGCCCATCACCGACACCGTTTACGGCCTCTGCTACGAACATCTCGCGCCGATTGAGGCCGTCGAGACGCTCATGACCCGC
>Ga0070399_1005210_pt1 | contig 10268 bp, 9 predicted proteins | sample BioMet4_FD_61217 | JGI IMG/M metagenome (GOLD analysis project Ga0070399, IMG submission 61217) | Microbial communities from bioreactor (seeded with sewage sludge) at LBNL, California, USA - Biofuel metagenome 4 (version 1) | ecosystem: Engineered > Bioreactor > Anaerobic > Unclassified ... | reverse complement strand
TTTTTGTTCGGCAGGTTCCGAAAAATTCAATATTCGTGGGAAACAACTTTACATATTTAGACAAACTCATCGCTGAGTCGGAGAAATTTTTGAGAGTGCTCGTGATCCGTCTGACTATTTCCCGTATTTTTTTAGGAGGTGTAACATGAAATACGATGTTACTGTAATCGGCGCAGGAGTAGTTGGCAGTCTTATAGCCAGAGCCCTGTCGCGGTATGAGCTCAAGCTCTGCCTCGTTGACAAGGACTCCGATGTTTCCATGGGAGCATCGAAAGCGAACAGCGGTATCGTCCATGCCGGATACGCCACCAAACCCGGCTCTCTCAAGGCGCTCCTTAACGTAAGGGGCAACGAAATGATGGATAAAGTTGCTTCCGAGCTGGGCGTGCCCTTTAAGCGCATCGGTTCGCTCGTCGTTGGTTTCGGCGACGAGGATCTGCCTGCGCTCGAAAAGCTGCTGCACGACGGCGAGGCCAACGGCGTCCCGGGGCTTAAGATCCTCGACCGCGCCGGAATATCCGAAAAAGAGCCAAAACTTTCCGAAAAGGTGACCTGCGCGCTGTACGCGCCGACCGCGGGCATTATCTGCCCGTACGAGCTGACCATCGCCGCAGCGGAAAACGCCGCAGCAAACGGCGCCGACGTACGTCTCGGCAGCCCGGTAACTTCGATAAAGAGGACCGGCGACGGTTTCACCGTGACCGCCGGTAAAAATACGTTCGAAACGAAATATATAATCAACGCCGCGGGAGTTTATTCCGACGCGATATCCGCCATGGCCGGCGACACTTCTCTCGACGTCTTCCCCCGTAAGGGCGAATATATGCTCCTCGACAAAAGCCAGGGCACGGCGGTAAACCACGTTATCTTCCAGACGCCCACCAAATACGGCAAAGGCATTCTCGTCACTCCGACCGTCGACGGCAACCTCCTTGTCGGCCCGACAGCCACCGACGAAAAGGACAAAGACGACGTCTCGACTACCGCCGAAGGCCTGTCCGTCGTCGCTACAAAAGCGCTGAAATCCGTACCCGGGCTCAACCTGCGCGAGGTGATAAACTCGTTTGCCGGGCTGCGTTCGGTACCGCGGAACGGAGATTTCACCGTCGAATGCTCGAAGACCGTTGCGGGGCTTATAAACGTCGCCGGCATCGAGTCTCCCGGGCTGTCGGCGTCCCCCGCGATCGCCGAATATACCGTCGGGCTTCTTAAAAAAGCCGGTGCAGCGCTTACTCCGAAGAAGGATTACGATCCGATCCGCAAGCCCATCCCCCGTTTCGCGGAAATGACCGACGAGGAAAAAGCCGCGAAAATAAAGGAAAATCCGCTCTACGGACGCATAATCTGCCGCTGCGAAACCGTCACTGAGGGCGAAATAGTCGACGCCATCCACCGTCCGGTGGGCGCGCGCGACCTTGACGCCATCAAACGCCGCACCCGTCAGGGCATGGGCAGATGCCAGGGAGGTTTCTGCATACCGCGCGTGATGAGCATCCTGTCAAGGGAGCTCGGACTGTCCGAAGAGGAGATAACCAAGTGCGGCGGAGACTCCAAAATGCTTGTCGGCACAACAAAGCAGGCCGACTGAACCGTCCGATAATAATAAGTTCATTGAAAGGCGTGAGCGCAGCATGAGTATGATCCACAGCGATCTTGTTGTCATCGGCGGAGGGCCGGCCGGCATGGCCGCGGCCATAGAAGCCAAGAAGAACGGACTTAACGATATAATAATCCTCGAAAGAGATCACGAGCTCGGCGGCATCCTTCAGCAGTGCATACACAACGGCTTCGGCCTGCATATTTTCGGCGAGGAACTGACCGGTCCCGAATACGCCGGACGTTTTATAAAAGAGGTCGAGGACCTCGGGATAGCTTACCGGCTCGACACTATGGTGCTCGATATTAGTTCCGACCGCGTAGTCACCGCCGTCAACCATGACGACGGCCTTATGAAAATAAAAGCGGGCGCCGTAGTGCTCGCGATGGGCTGCCGCGAGCGCACAAGAGGCGCGCTCAATATTCCCGGCTCGCGTCCGGCCGGCATCTATACCGCCGGCAGCGCCCAGCGACTGGTCAACATGGAGGGCTTCATGCCCGGCAAAGAGGTCGTTATCCTCGGCTCCGGCGACATCGGCCTTATCATGGCGCGCAGGTTGACGCTCGAGGGCGTCAAAGTCAAAATGGTATGCGAGCTGCTGCCCTATTCCGGAGGACTGACGAGGAACATCGTTCAGTGCCTCGAGGACTTCGGCATCCCGCTCAAGCTCAGCCATACAATAACCCAGGTCCACGGCAAAGAGCGCGTGGTCGGCGTTACGGTGTCCGAAGTCGACGACAACCGCCGTCCGATACCCGGCACCGACGAATACGTCCCGTGCGATACGCTGCTGCTAAGCGTCGGACTTATCCCGGAAAACGAGTTGAGCAAATCTTCCGGCATAAAGCTCGACCGCGTGACCGGAGGTCCCGTCGTCAACGAAGGTATGGAGACCTCGACAGACGGCGTGTTCGCCTGCGGCAACGCCGTACAGGTGCATGACCTCGTGGATTATGTCACTCAGGAAAGCCGCGTCGCCGGCAAGAGTGCCGCTCAGTATGTGCTCGGCGGGGACGAGGCCGACACCGAATGCATCAATACCGTACCCGGCGACGGCGTAAGATACGTCGTGCCGCAGAAGATACGCCGCGGCCGCGGAGCCAAGCTGTTCTTCCGCGTCACCAACGTTTACCCGAACGTCACTGTCGTAATAAAGCACGGCGACAAGGTCGTCTATTCGGCGAAAAAGCTCAAGGTCGCTCCCGGAGAGATGGAGAGCGTCGAACTCGGCGCCGATAAGCTCGCCGGCGAAGGCGGACAGCTCAATGTTTCGCTCGATTTCGGCAGCGCGAAGAAATAACGTATCGATTCATACAGAATAGTGAGGTGGACATTGTTATGGAAACCGTCAGAAAAGTAATCTGCACAACCTGCCCGAGGGGCTGCCATATAGACGTTACAATGGACGGCAGCGAAGTCAAGAGCATCACCGGCTTCACCTGCAAGCGCGGCGAAGCGTATGCGCGCGCGGAATGCACCCATCCCGTAAGGACTCTTACGACGACGATGAAAATATCCGGGGCCGCGCTGCCGCGCATACCCGTAAAGTCAAAGACGCCCGTACCGAAGGAAAAGCTCTTTGACCTTATGAAGGTCGTAAACGTCGTTACAGTCAAAGCGCCCGTAAAGGTCGGCGACGTACTGCTGCCGAACGCCTGCGGCACCGGAGTCGATATCGTCGCTTCGCGTAATATGCCGGTCGTAACAAAGTAACTGCCATATTACCGTATAAACCTGAGGCTGCCGCAGATAATCTGCGGCAGCCTTTTTTTGTTATATTGCGCTGCCGGCATCCTTCGCAAAACCGGAGCAGGCCGTCCGTTCACAAGTCTTTCCCGCTATTTCCGACGCGCCGGTTAAACTGACTGACGCGTTTTTTCATTGACGAATATTGCGACAGCCAGATGACAAAATATACTCCGAAGAATATTCCGAGGTACATCAGCACTCCGCCGACGCTGTGCGGCATCCAGCGCATCAGGTACGCTATCGGGAACGTCGCGGCCGAGCAGATGGCAAGATGCGTTGCCGTCTGACGCAGCAGGCTCCATCGGTCGGCACGCCAGATCCATGCCGCGCCGCCCCATGCGGCCCCGTATACAAGCGCGCAGACCGTCTGGACGACGACTGCGTTTATCTCGCTGCCGCAGTCCGCCGCGAGCGCAGGGACAACCGCGTAGTAGCGTCCGCTGCCGACGGAAAGGGATATTATTACCGTTATTATCGTGCTTATCGCGAGCCCTATCGGCGCGCCGAGAAGGCAGCTGAGCATAACTTTCTTTTTCATAACATAGCGCCTCGCTTCTTATCTTCTCCCGGTCATTTTTACAGCCCGAGCACCTGTTTTATCTTCGCGACGCACCGCCGCGAAACATATGTGACGTTGCCGTCCGAGAGCCTGACGCAGACCGTACCGCTCAGGCTCAGGTCAAAAGAGCTTACTTTTTTCAGGTTTATTATCTCACAGTTCGATATTCTCACGAAGCTCGTTTTGTCGAGTTTCTCCTCCAGCTCGTAGAGCCGCTGCCGGAGCGTGTACTCTCCCCTGTCAGTCGCGGCGATGACCTTGCCCGCGGCGGTATATATGCGGATTATGCCGCGCTGCTCGAGGATCTCGAGCGTATCGCCTTTAAATCCTGTCAGCACCCACGGCGTCTCGCCCGGGAGTCTGCGCACCGCGGCGCTTATCTCTTCGGTCATTTTATCCGTCACTACGACGATCTTCGGTTCGGCGCACGCGGGATCAATTCTTATCTCGACTTTCATCTTTTCATCTCCTCAGCGCTGTAGCTAAAGTATAGGCCGATTCTTCCGTCTGCGCCACCGTTTCCGCGTAAGCGGTCGCTTTCGGCTCCTGAACGGCACGACAAAGCTTCCAAAGCGCTTCTCACGGCCGCCGTTGCTGCGGCATAGACTGACATGAAGGTGATTTATAAATGTGCGGTATAGCCGGAATTATCGATTTTCAAAACGACCTGCGCGAAGGCAAAAGCGCCATCGAGGCCATGACCGACACTCTGAAGCTCCGCGGGCCCGACGGAGTCGGATATTACGAGGACAGACACGTTCTGTTCGGCCACAGGCGCCTTATAGTCGTCGACCCGCAGGGCGGCCAGCAGCCCATGGCAAAGCGCGTCGGGGGACACGAATACGTCATAGTTTATAACGGAGAGCTCTACAACACCGAGGAGCTGCGCGCGCAGCTCAAAGAGCACGGCTTCGATTTCGATTCGTATTCCGACACGGAGGTGCTGCTCAGCGCGTACATATGCTGGGGCGCCGCCTGTGTGCACAGGCTCAACGGCATCTTCGCGTTCGCCGTTTACGACTTGTCCCGGCACGAAGTCTTCCTCGCGCGCGACCCGCTCGGCGTCAAGCCGCTGTTTTACGCGCTGCGCGGTCATACGTTTGTATTCGGTTCGGAGATAAAAACGCTGCTCGCGCATCCGCTGATTGATCCCGTCGTCGACAGGCAGGGGCTAACGGAGCTGTTCGCGCTCGGTCCAGCGACGCCTCCCGGCAGCGCGATTTATAAGGACGTAAAGGAACTGCCCGCCGCGCACTGTCTTACGGTAAGCGAAAACGGCGTTACGCTCAGCGAATACTGGAAGCCGGAAGTGACCGACTTTGACGAGGACGCGGACACGGCCGCCGAGCACCTGCGCGCTCTGTTCGACGACTGCGTGCGCCGCGAGCTTTTCGCCGACGTGCCGCTGTGCTCGTTTCTGTCGGGAGGACTTGATTCGTCGGCCATCGCAGCCGTAGCAGCCGACGAATTCAAACAGCACGGCCGCGTTCTCGACACCTACTCGATAGACTACGTCGATAACGACAAATATTTCAAGGTCTCGCTTTTCCAGCCGACGTCCGACGAGCAGTGGGCGCGCAAGGCGGCCGGCTGCATAGGTTCGCGGCATCATTCCATAGTCCTCGGGCACGCCGAGCTCGCGTCGGCCCTGCGCGACTCGGTCACGGCGCGCGATTTGCCCGGCATGGCCGATATCGACTCGTCGCTCTATCTTTTCTGCCGCGAGATACGCAAAGACAACGTCGTCGCGCTCACCGGCGAATGTGCCGACGAGCTTTTCGGCGGCTATCCGTGGTACACTCATCCGGAGATGATCTATCTCGATACGTTCCCGTGGTCGCGCTTTGTCTCCGACCGCAGCTCGGTGCTGAATAAAGGTCTCGGGCTGGACATAGACGGCTGCGTGCGCGAAAATTACCTCGGTACGCTGCGCCAGGTACCGCACGCCGAGCACGAATCGCGGCTCGAGCACCGCATGCGTGAGCTGTTTTACCTGAATATCAGGTGGTTCATGGCGAATCTTCTCACGCGCAAGGACCGCATGAGCATGTCGAACAGTCTCGAGGTCCGTGTCCCGTTCGCCGATTACAGGCTCGTCGAGTACGCTTTTAACCTGCCTCCCGAGATAAAACTGCTCGAGGGACGCGAAAAAGGGCTGCTGCGCAAGGCGGTCTCTTCTCTGCTGCCCGACGACATCGTCTGGCGCAAAAAGAGTCCGTATCCAAAAACGCACAACCCCGTGTATACCGACATCGTCTGCAAAATGATGAACGACGTCCTCGCCGACCCGTCCTCCCCGATACTCGAAATAATCGACCGCGAAAAGGTGAAGGAGATAGTCGATTCGCGCGGCGAATCGTATAAAACGCCGTGGTACGGGCAGCTTATGACAGGCCCGCAGCTCATCGCCTATCTCGTCCAAGTCGATTTCTGGCTAAGGCGCTACAACGTGCAGCTCGAAATCTGAATATGTTTTATTTGACGTGACGGAGGGTCATTCCTCCGTCTCGCCGTAGTTTCCGAGAAAATGGAATACCGGCAGCTCTTTTTGCAGCTCTCCGAGCATGGCGGCCGTCTTTTCCGCGCCAACGTTTCCGCAGAAATCGACGTAGAAATAATACTCGAAGGGCCTGTCCGGGACGGGGCGCGACTCTATTTTAGTCAGGTTATGTCCGCCCTGCGCGAAGCGCGCGAGTATCCGGTAGAGCGAGCCCGTCTGATGCGGCAGGGCGAAAACAAGGCTTATCCTGTCGGCTCCGGGATGAGTCTCAGGCCGGCGCGTCACTGAAATAAAGCGCGTACGGTTGCCGCCCTCCTGCTGTATCGGCGCTCTGATTACGTCGAGGCCGTATATTTCGGCGCAGTCCGAGGACGCAATCGCCGCTTTGGTAACGTCGCCCGATCCTGCGACCATCTTGGCAGCCGCCGCGGTGTTGAGGCAGACGTGTCTTGAGTAGCCGCGCTCTTTTATAAACCCGCAGCACTGCGAGAACGCCTGCGGATGCGAATAGACGTCCGTAACGCTGTTTTCCGTGGCGCCCGGTACGCCCAGCAGGCAGTGATTTATTGCGAGCTTTATCGCTCCGCTTATATAGAAACGGTATTTGAGCAGCAGGTCGTATATTTCGAGCACCGACCCCGCCGTCGAATTCTCTATCGGCAGCACGCCGCTGTCGGCTTCGCCCCGTCCGACGGCAGTGAACACTTCCTCCCACGTCTCGTAAAAGACGACCTCACCTCCGGGGCACAGTTTTTTAGCGGCGATTCCGGCGTATGAACCCGGGACGCCCTGCGCCGCGACGCGTGTCTTTACGTTTTCGTCCTTCCCGCCCGCGGGGCTGAGCGCCTCAAGAAATTTTGCGCCGGTCCCGTCGCGCACGGCGTCGAGCTGCCGCGCGCGGTTTAGTCCGAGCTCGTTTATAAAGTCAAGCAGCGCCGCGTCGTACTGGCTGTTTTCGTCCGGCGCCGCCGCCCCCTGCATGACCGCGCCGTCCGTAAGACGGAGCCTTTTTTCGAAAAGGCCGAGTATCTGTCTGTCGATCTCCGCTTTCTCGTTTTCTGTTTCCCTGCCGCCCATGATTTCACGCTCCATTCGTCAATTTTCGCAGTCAGATCTCGCGTCCTTCGAGCGCCGCATACCCGCGCAGCCTGTCCGTTACCCCTGCGAACTGGTCGGGCGTCAGCGCCTGAGCGCCGTCGGACAGCGCATGCTTGGGGTCCGGATGGACCTCTATCATGATACCGTCGGCTCCGGCCGCGATGGAGGCCTTCGACAGCGGCTCGACCAGCCACGGCAGTCCGGTCGCGTGGCTCGGGTCGACGATCACGGGCAGATGCGACAGGTGCTTGAGCACCGGCACGGCGGAGATGTCGAGGGTATTGCGCGTGTATGTCTCGAAAGTGCGTATCCCGCGCTCGCAGAGGATCACTTTCTCGTTGCCGCCGCTCATGATGTATTCGGCGCTCATGAGGAATTCCTCTATGGTATTGGCAAGTCCGCGCTTAAGAAGTATCGGCTTGTCGAGTTTGCCGAGTTCTTTGAGGAGCTCGAAGTTCTGCATATTTCTCGCGCCTACCTGGATGACGTCGACGTCCTCGAAAAGCGGCAGATGCTCGATGCTCATTATTTCGGTTACTATCGGCAGCCCCGTCGCGCGGCGCGCGGCCTTGAGAAGCTTGATGCCTTCGGCTTTCAGACCCTGGAAGGAATACGGCGAAGTGCGTGGTTTGAACGCGCCGCCGCGCAGGAAGCCCGCTCCCGCCGCCTTGACCCGCCGCGCGGTGAGAGTTATCTGTTCCTCGCTCTCTACCGAGCACGGGCCTGCTATCACGGCGAGCTGCTTCCCGCCTATTTTTCGGCCGCAGACGTCTATCACCGTGTCCTCGGGATGGAATTTGCGGTTGGCTTTTTTATACGGTTCCTGTACGCGCTTGACGCTCTCGACTATGTCCTGCGCGGCGATTAGGTCTATGTCGATGGCCGACGTGTCGCCGAGCAGCCCTATTACCGTCGACTGCGTGCCGACGATGACGTTAACGTCCACTCCGCAGCTCTTGAGCATCTGCGTCAGTTCATCCATTTTTTCCTGCGGCGAACCGTTTTTAACTACAACAATCACTTTTATTGCCTCCGTCGATGTCGTTATCGCCGCGCGGTTATCGGCGCGGCGCCTTATTTATGCGGTTTATCATAAAATTTCCGGTTACTCCGCTCTCCCGGCCGGAGAAAGCGGACGCGGCGGAAAAAAAGATATAAAAAACGGGAGCTCACATACATGAGCTCCCGAAGGTTACGGAAATATTATTCGGTCCGCATACTCATGTCCTCATTTTATCGCAGCAAAAGTGACCCGCGCTAAAGAAATAGCCCAGGTTAAAGGAGCCAAAAAATCGATTTGCCGCTGCGATATTGAGCATGAAGCACGCTGCCTTCCAAAAATATTGTTTAAATAATATTATAAAAATACAGTCATGTCAAGAGAAAAGGCGCAAAAAAATCCGCCGTACTGCCTCCGCAGGCATTTTTTTGACCTGAGCGCCGTCCGATTATTCATTTTGACCTTGTCCTCCGCTCCTGGGCCCGCCTTACGCGTTTGCTATTGAAATGGCCGGGCGTTGTGTTATAATGGTTTAAATACTTTTCGCGAAGGCTGCCGCAAATCGCGGTTTCTGCCCGCGCGAAGGAACGGAGAAACCGATATGCAGGATTCACCCGACATCGAGCATCTTACAAAACTTGCGCATATTATGCTGACCGATGAAGAAAAGGCGTCGCTGTCAAAAGACCTCGGCGCGATAATCGAATATATGCGTGTCCTCTCCGGCATCGACACCGACGGCGTCGAGCCGATGGAGCATGTTCTGGGCCTTACCAACGTCATGCGCGCCGATGTGCCTGTGCCGTCGAGCGACCGCGGAGAGCTGCTCGCCTGCGCGCCGAATTCGTCCGACGGATATTACGACGTACCGCTCGCTGTCGAGCAGTGAACGCATAGCGGCAACGATTTTCTCATGCCCGCGTTTTTTCGGCGGATAAGAAGGATGGCTGATAATATGACGGAACTTTCGCGGCTCGGCGTTACTCAGGCGTCGGAGCTACTTAAAAAGCGCGAGATAAGCTCGCCCGAGCTTACCAAAGCGTATCTCGAGCGCATAGACGCCCTCGACGGGCGCATAGGCGCGTACATAACCGTCTGCGCCGACAGGGCGCTCGAACAGGCCCGCAAAGCGCAGAAACTCATCGATTCCGGCTCCGCCGGCCCGCTTACCGGCATACCCGCCGGAATAAAGGACAATATCTGCACCAAAGGCGTCAGGACTACCTGCGCGTCGAAGATGCTCGCCGATTTTATGCCGCCATACGACGCTGCGGTCTGCGAGAAGCTCGGCAAGAGCGGAACCGTTATGCTCGGCAAGCTCAACATGGACGAGTTCGCGATGGGCGGCTCGACCGAAACGTCATACTTCAAAAAGACGCGCAACCCGTGGAACACCGACCGCGTTCCGGGCGGTTCGTCGGGCGGCGCGGCGGCAGCTGTCGCCGCATGCGAAGCGCCGTTCGCCCTCGGGTCGGATACAGGCGGCTCCATCCGCCAGCCCTCGGCCTTCTGCGGCGTCGTCGGACTCAAGCCGACCTACGGGTCGGTGTCCCGTTACGGTCTTGTCGCGTTCGCTTCCTCGCTCGACCAGATAGGCCCCATCGCCCGCAGTGTCGAAGACTGCGCGGCGGTGCTCGGGGCCATATGCGGCAGAGATCCGCGCGACTCCACCTGCGCCGACCGCGAATATCCGGATTTTGCTTCCCGGCTCGGCGGTGACATAAAAGGACTGAAGATCGGGATCCCCCGCGAGTATCTCGCAGGC
>Ga0070399_1005208_pt1 | contig 10274 bp, 9 predicted proteins | sample BioMet4_FD_61217 | JGI IMG/M metagenome (GOLD analysis project Ga0070399, IMG submission 61217) | Microbial communities from bioreactor (seeded with sewage sludge) at LBNL, California, USA - Biofuel metagenome 4 (version 1) | ecosystem: Engineered > Bioreactor > Anaerobic > Unclassified ... | reverse complement strand
CACCCTTGCGATCTTTGTTTCGCAATCAGGTGAAACCGCCGATACTCTTCATGCGGCAAGGCTGGCCAAATCCAAGGGTGCAAAATGCGTAGTGGTAACAAATGTCCGCGGATCAACAATACACAGAGAGGTCGGAGATGCACTGATAACACCGGCCGGGCCGGAAATAGGAGTCGCAGCGACAAAAACTTTCATGGCCCAGATAACTGTGCTGACCCTGCTCGGGCTTTATCTTTCAAAGCTGAAGAACGAGCTGGCAAAAGAAACCGAAGAGCGCATAATAAGCGCACTTATGGATATCCCTGCGAAACTTGCAAGAATGCTTGAGATGGAAAAAGAAATCGAATGTGTTGCCCGCAATTTCGCCGATGCCAGAGGTTTCTTTTTCATAGGCCGCGGACTGGCATATCCGCCTGCACTTGAGGGAGCTCTTAAGCTGAAGGAAATATCTTACCTCCACGCAGAGGCTTATCCCGCCGGAGAAATGAAACACGGTCCGATCGCGCTTCTTGATAAAGAACTCCCGGTAGTCGCACTGGTTCCCAAAAATGAGCTGTGGGAAAAAACAGTATCCAACATCGAAGAATCCATGGCACGCAAGTCGCCTATAATAGCGATAGCGACCGAAGGTGATACGGAAATCGGGCATTATACGAAGAATGTAATATTCACGCCTGATACAGAGCCGGAGCTTTTCCCTTTTATTGCGGTGGTCCCGCTCCAGCTTTTTGCATATTACATAGCAAGACAGAGAGGCTGCGATATAGATATGCCGCGTAATCTGGCCAAGTCAGTCACAGTGGAGTGACCTGAACAGAGATCATCCCGTTTGACAGCAAAAACATAACGACAGATCCCGATAAAGTATATACTTTATCGGGATCTGTCGTTTTTTATTCGTATCTGTATTAAATTATGAGTCTTTGCAGAACATCAATAAAAAATCGTGTATTATATACCGGTTCGGTTTTTGATATAAAGCATGGAGATTTCGTGATCATTATGCTGATTAAGGAGTCAGATACTGATACGGCTTAGTATTTTTGCTCATGCATCCTGCGCCGCCGGCATTATCATCATAGATATGCCTGATTACAGAGGGGGCAGAAAAATGAAATTTAAAAAAACGGCGCTGCTGCTTTTTACTGCTGTTCTGATAGCTTTATTTTCAGTATCTGCTGAAGCGTGCGATTTCACTGGTGATGAAAAATATTCCGGCATGGATTCGTTTCTTCCAGTGCTTAACGCATGGGGCGGATTTCTTGCAAAAGCCTCAGGCGCCTACGGTATACTTGAAAGTATCTCCAAAATTTCAGGCTTTACAGAAATATTGAAAAATTTAACGGAAACAGGGTACAGCAGTCCTGAAGAATTTTTTAAAGCATTGCTGCAGTGGCTTGGAATGAACATGATCATAATACAGGATGAGGAACTGCCTCCCGGAAGTTATTCACTATGACAGCGTTTGTTTATATCCTGCGCTGTTCCGACGGGACCCTCTACACAGGATGGACAAATGATCTGAAGAAGCGTATAGCCTCGCATAACAGCGGAACGGGGGCAAAATATACGAGCGGCAGAAACCCTGTTGAGCTTGTATATAAAGAATCTTACGGGACAAAAGAGGAAGCACTGGCAAGAGAAAGAGCAATAAAAGCACTGCGGCGTGAAGCTAAGCTAAAACTCATAGCCGGGGCAGGCTATGCTGAAACAAAATTTTTCACCCCTGCAGGGCAACAAGATGGTAAAATTAAACAGGATGTCTGTTAGAATCAGTTTTATATGATATGCCTAAGCGGAAATGGCGAAAGGCCGTAAAATTGATACTTAACAGTTTATCCCTTTTACAAAGGATAAAACCATTGAAAAGATATATAATGGGGAGTACAATACTTCGGCATTAAAAATAAATGTAAAGATATATGGCTTCAGCAACGGTCATGTATCTGCCAAAGAGGGGTTTAAGCATGAGAGGTCGCACAGATGTAATTTTAGGTGCCCAATGGGGAGATGAAGGCAAAGGCAGAGTTATAGATGTCCTTGCTGCAAAATCAGGGGTAGTCGTTCGCTATCAGGGAGGTGCAAATGCTGGGCACACCGTGGTTGTGGAAAATGAAAAATATGTATTCCACCTGCTGCCCTCAGGTATCCTTTACCCGGAAAAGACATGTGTGATAGGAAACGGTGTAGTTCTTGACCCTGAAACACTTTTTAATGAACTTGACGAACTCGGGAAAAAGGGGAAAAAGCTTGCAAAACTCATAATAAGCAACGGGGCCCATATCGTTATGCCCTATCACAAGCTTATAGATAAACTAGCCGAGGCCTCACGCTCGGAAGGGCAAAAAATAGGGACGACCGGACGCGGCATCGGTCCGTGCTACTCAGACAAATTCGAACGGGTCGGCATAAGGGCCGAGGATCTTGTAAACCCTGATACACTCAGAGAAAAACTGACTCTGAATGTCAAACTCAAAAATGAGCTTCTTACTAAAATATACAATTCGGAACCGCTTAATTTTGATGAAATATATGACAAGGCTATTGAATGGGGCAAGCGTATAAAAAGTATGCTCGGCAATTCCTTCGCAGAGATAGACGATGCTCTCCAATCAGGCAGAAATATACTTTTCGAGGGAGCACAGGGCACCCTTCTTGACGTCGATCACGGTACATATCCGTTTGTTACAAGCTCAAGCCCGTGTTCAGGCGGAGCCTGCACTGGGAGCGGCATAAGCCCCAACCGCATCGACAGGGTGATAGGCGTTACAAAGGCATACTGCACAAGAGTCGGGGAAGGACCTTTCCCAACAGAGGATAATGGACCTCTTGGCGACATGCTGCGCAACAAAGGAGGGGAATTCGGTGCGACAACAGGCCGCCCGAGACGCTGCGGATGGAATGACCTCGTCGCAGTAAACTACGCTGTAAAAATAAACGGCATAAACGGCATAGCACTTACAAAACTTGACGTCCTTTCTTGTTTTGACAAAATAGATATCTGCACGGCATACGATATCGACGGCAGGACTGAGCATCTTTTCCCCAGCAGCTGTGCTGATTTAGCAAAAGCACGTCCTGTTTTTGAAACACTTCCAGGGTGGAAACAGGATATCAGCAAATGCCGTAATTTTGAAGATCTGCCTAAAGAAGCACAGGATTACGTCCATTTCATAGAGGAACGCACCCAGACGCCTGTCGTTCTTATCGGAGTCGGTCCTGGCAGAGAGGATACTATTCTTTGCGGGATATGATCCGCAAAAAACAAGCGGCCTGCACGCGCATGCGATTTTAAGACAGCCCGACTTTTTCAGCATATGCAATCCGGCATTGATTCAGCCGGATTGCATTTTAATTTATAAAAACCGAAATAGATTCCATTTGCCTTATCGGAAAAAGCGGCATTATTCTGTGTCATTTTAAGCCCTCTTATCGCTTTTTTCTTGCTGCGTCTTTGATAAAGTCAGGAGGCAGGCAGGTCTTTTTAAAGCAGATTCAGCATATTTCCTAACATAAATATAAAAAGATATTGTATGATTACTTGCGCTTACCGGATACGGAAATTTTTCATATTCAACATCGGCAGGAGGAAAAGTTAAATTGATTCGCAGCCGTATATGCTTAATTTTTATCGCGTATATAAATGTTTTTATATTGCTCATGCAAGCCCCCGCCTGCGCTCTCGCAGCTGATCATGAAAATATGCCCTCCGGCAAAACTACGATACATTTCAGTCCGGCCAGGTTGGCTTTAGCAATTTCAGGCGCCTATGAAGGAGCAGAAAAAGATATATGGTGGCGGGCAGCAAAAGAACGCGCATACAGAAGCCCGGCAGACATAGAACGCCAGAGCGTGCTTGACCTGCTGCACTGGTTCAAATTCAAACCCATGAAAAGAGGCGATCCCTCAAAAAAAATGATCGCAATTACTTTCGACGATGGGCCTCATCCGCTTACAACACCGCGTATACTTGAAATTTTAAAAGAACATGGTGCAAAAGCTACATTCTTTGTCGTCGGTATGATGGCAGAGGCAAATCCGGATTTGATATTGGAGGAAGCAAAGGGCGGGCATTTAATTGCCAACCATACATATCATCACGTAAACCTGACAAAGATCCCAAGGGAATATATAGGCATAGAGCTTAAAGCATGCGAATTGGTAATTAAACACATAACCGGCCGCAAGACTATGTTTTTCCGGCCTCCGGGGGGTGATTACAACCCGTTTGTATCTGAAGTTGCGGATAAACTTGGATACACCATGGTCCTATGGACAGATGATCCGGGCGACTATGCCAGCCTAGGCGGACAATTACTCAGATCCAGGCTGCTGTCTAAAATTTCACCCGGAGGGATAATCCTCCTTCATGACGGGCTTCAGGAAACTATAGATTTTTTGCCGCAGCTGCTATCCATACTGAAGGCGGAAGGATATACTTTCGTCACAGTTGATGCTTTTCTCAAAAAATGACCGGCACAGCAGGTAAAAATCATTAAAAACAGGAGAACTGAAATTTTATAAGGCACAGATACTGATTACATGGGGAAAAGAAACAGCTAAACGATACCGCAGAATATTTCCATAAAAAATTATGCACAAATGGGAAATACCAGAAGTAAGCAAATAAGCAGCTTGCAGACTTAAACAGAACCATAAATCCGATTTTGAAAAAATTCAGTCTTCCGGCAGACAAGTGCCGAGATTTTATTTTTCCTTTTCTTCTTCTTTTCTCAGAGCCGTTGCAGGCAATTCTATTACTTCACCTTCCTGATCATCATCGGAAGATGTCGCCTGCTGCTCGGAATATTGATTGTATTCCTTATTTTCACTGTCTTCAGCACCTATGACCTCAGGGTCGTCCGGCGGGCTGTTTTTGCGATACTCCCTACTAAACCCTCCGTTTCCTACTGTGTAGACCTTGAATGCCCCGCCCCTTAATATTCCAATTACCATGATTATTACAAGAATCGCGGCAAAGAGTCCTATCATGAATATTGCTGCCGGAAAGGCAAAACCAAAAAACAGTGTCCCCAGCAAAAGCAAAAATAGCAGTCTCATTTTATCTCCTCCTTCCAATATTATATCAGCGGCCTAATATCTGCAGCTGCTGCATTTATATATGCAGCAGCTGCTTTTATTTGTATTACAATATCATTTTCCAGTGTTTTTATAAGTCTTCTTTCTTTGAACAGGTTGTTTTGCCCTGCCTTTTAATACTTTTTTATTTTGTGTCCTGGACGAACGGGGACTGCCGCCGGCCTCATGCCTTTTACCTTTGTCCGTACTGAAACTTTTACCGCCAAGAGCGTGTTCTTCCGTATTGCCTGAATTTTTGCCGTTTCCTGCTTTTTCGTATTTCGAAAATTTTCCTTTAATCGGAGGTTTGTATTTTACATCCCGGCCTCCGCGGCTATCTACTGTGACCTCTGCATGACCGTCATGTCTTTTTTCTGCAAATTTACTTTTAGCGTGATATTTATCCGATGTATTATTCTTTTTAACAGGCGAATCTTTCCAGATATCTTCTCTGTCCGCACCCTGATTTTTTTTATCAGAGATCCAGCTTTTCTTATGCTGGCCCGTATTTCTTTCTTCCTGACGCCAAGAATTTTCCTGTTTTTCTTTTGTCTGCCCTGAGCCCTGCAGCCGCTTGCCGGCTTTTCCAGGTCTTCCCGTCCCCACAGAATTTCTTACTGTGCGTTCTTCAACAAATCCTCCCGTTGTTTTTCTTGATTCAATACCGGAAACGGTTTTTTTAGCAGGACGTGCATCAGCAGATAAAAAGCGCCTGCGGCTGCTGCCTGATCCGGATGGTCCTGAAACCGGACCTTTAATACCGCCTTTTTCTTTATCTGCCGGCTTCTTCTGTTCCAAATCACACGGTTCACCTGATGTATTTTTTCTTTTCAGCTGTCCGCAGGCTGCATCTATATCAGCGCCCTGTTCATGACGTATCTCTGTTTCAAAACCAGCTGTTTCCAACACCATCCTGAATCTCATAACATCCTCAGACCTCGGTTTTTCGTAACGGCCGTCAACGGCATTGAATGGGATGAGATTGATGAAAACATGTATGCCCTTAAGATAGCGCACCAGCTCCCGCGCTCTGTCAACACTGTCGTTCACGCCTCCGAACAGCGCATATTCAACAGTTATCCTGTTGCCTGTTATTTTCTGGTATTCCTGCATGGCTGCACGGAGCTCCGCAACAGGGTATGTCTGGTTTACAGGCATAAGTGCGCTTCTCAGTTCATCATCGGCAGCATGCAGCGATATCGCCAGCCTTACGCCAAGTCCTGAGTCAGCAAGGGATTCTATTCCAGGGATTATTCCTGATGTTGAAATCGTAATGTGGCGTATGCCAAGATTCCTCATCTTCGGGTTATTCAGCATACGCACAGATTTCAGAACTTCTTCCGTATTCAGGAAGGGCTCGCCCATTCCCATATAGACTAAATTATTTATTTCCCGGCCAAGATTTTTCTCCATCGCAAGGAACTGTCCGGCAATTTCGCCGGAGGTAAGGTTTCTTACGTAACCGGAAAGCCCGGTGGCACAGAACGTACATTGCAAAGGGCAGCCAACCTGTGTTGATATGCAGGCGGTCAGCCTGTCATCCTGCTTAAGCAGGACAGATTCGACGCTGTTGCCGTCACGCAGCCGCCAAAGATATTTTCTTGTACCATCCATCTTTGAACGCTGCTCCCTGATAAGCATCGGCGAATCGAAGTCAACCATTTCGGACAGGGAATCGCGCAGTGTTTTTGATAAATTTGTCATTTCTTCCGCATCAAAAGTCCGTTTCTGCCATAGCCACTGACATATTTGGTCCGCGCGGAATTTCGGCTGATCAAGCTCTTTGGCGAGCCAGTCCGCCCATTCTTCATTATCAAAATCTAACGCATATATTTTTACGGCCATTAATTAGCCCAAGGCCTTACAAGATCCGGATAAAGCGGGAAATCCGCCGTCAGTGCAGCCATTTTTGTTTTAACTTCCTTCTTTATAATGTCGTTATCAGGATTAGAAAGGACTCTGTCCATTGCATCAGCAATGATTTCCATTTCCTTTTCCTTCATTCCGCGTGTGGTCACTGCAGCCGTTCCTATACGGATGCCGCTTGTGACCATGGGTTTCTCAGGGTCGAACGGGATCATATTTTTGTTGCATGTTATGCCCACTTCGCCAAGCAAAGTTTCCGCTTGTTTGCCTGTTACCTTGCGCGAACGGAGATCCACCATCATAAGATGGTTGTCCGTTCCTCCGGAAACCAGTCTCAGGCCCCTGTCTGCAAGAGCTTTCGCAAGTACTGACGCATTGCTCACGACCTGTGAGGCATACTGTTTGAACTCTTCTCCGCCAGCAATCATGAAAGTAACAGCCTTCCCTGCTATAGACTGCACCAACGGACCCCCCTGTATACCGGGAAAAACTGTTTTATCAAGTACCTGCGCATATTTTTCTTTACAGAGGACAAACGCGCCGCGTGTGCCGCGGAGTGTTTTGTGCGAAGTCGAGCTGACAAAATCGGAATACGGCACAGGGCTTGGATGCACACCTGCTGCAACAAGTCCGGCAATATGTGCCATATCAACGAGCAGGATAGCTCCAACTTCGTCGGCTATACTGCGGAAACGGGCAAAATCTATAAAGCGCGGATATGCGCTGGCTCCTGCTATTATTAGCTTTGGACTGCTTTCCTTTGCAAGGCGTTCCACTTCATCATAATCAATGGTTTCTGTTTCACGGTTTACCCCATAACCAACTATATTATAAAAACGTCCCGAGAAATTTACCGGATGTCCGTGTGAGAGATGTCCGCCGTGATCCAGCTTCATTGAAAGAACAGTGTCTCCAGGGTTCAATGTTGCAAAAAACACCGCCTGATTTGCACTTGCACCGGCATGGGGCTGCACATTTGCATGGTCGGAACCAAAAAGACTGCATGCCCGTCTGATCGCTATCTCTTCTATCTGCTCCACATACTGGCAGCCTCCGTAATATTTTTTATGCGGATATCCCTCCGCATATTTGTTTGTCAAGATTGAGCCCTGGATCTCAAGCAACGCACGCGGCACAAAATTTTCAGATGCTATAAGTTCGATATGCACACGCTGCCTGTTGAGTTCCGCATCAGTCAGTTTATAGATCTCAGGGTCCAAAGATTTCAGAGTCTGCTCCATTATATTATTCATTTATAACGCTCCTTCCAAAAAATTATTGCCAAATCATGATGCATATATTTATAGTCTGTCGATTATAACAGCTCAAGAACAGAACGCATAAGAACATTACATCCGTTCTCCGCATCTTTGAAATCTGTCCACTCTTCAGGGCAGTGGCTCCTTCCTTTCAATGACGGGACAAATATCATAGCAGAAGGGCACAGCCGGCACAAAAACTGTGCATCATGCGCAGCACCGCTGTACATACGCCTTACAGAAAAGCCGAGCTCGGCTGCATTTCTTTCTACAATGGCAACCATATTACTGTCAAAAACAATGGGTGGAACATCTGCAAGCTTTTCATATTTATAGCCAAGCCCGCGTTTTTTTGCGCAGGCCCCCATCAAATTTTCCATGTCCGCTTTCCCCTGCTCAAAGACCAGAGGATCGTAATGCCTGAAATCAAGAGTAAAGGAACATTTTCCAGGCACTATATTGATAACATCCGGTTCAGGCCTTATACGCCCCATGGTGGCAACGCTTCCGCCGCCCGTCCTTAAGGCAAGGGCTTCCGCCTGCAGTGCCAGATCCGCAGCACCAAGAAGCGCATCCCTCCGCATATCCATCGGAGTCGATCCGGCATGGTTCGATTCTCCCTGATATTCGCCGCGCCACCATGCAAGCCCCTGTATACCTTCTACTGCCCCTATATTTGCTCCGCATGAGTCAAGCTTCGGTCCCTGCTCTATGTGAAGCTCGAAATAATTGCCTGCGGCAACTGTTTCACTGCCGTAATAGCCGATGCGTCTGATTTCATCACCTACAGTAAGCCCATTGTCATCAGAAACAGAATAAAGGGTTTCCGGCGGAAGTGTTTTTGTATAAAAAATACTGCCCATCATATCAAGCTGGAAGCGGGCTCCTTCTTCATTTGTAAAAGCCGCGACTACAAGCGGACGGGAAGTTTTTATGCCTGCATCGTTCAAAGTACGAATAACCTCGAGACCGCCCAGTACGCCATAGACTCCGTCAAACATCCCGGCTTCCCTCACTGTGTCGATGTGAGATCCTATCATGACAGGCAAGGAATCAGCATCGGCGCCGGCCCTGATTCCGAAGATATTGCCCATGCCATCTATCCGTAACCCTAGGCCCTCACTCTTCATCCACCCACAAAGAAGGTCCCTGCCCGCCCTGTCTTCGTCAGTAAGAGCAAGACGCGTACGGCCGCCGGTCTCAGGGTTAAATCCCACCATACCCATTGACCTTATTGATTCTTCAAGCCTTTTAGCGTTAATTCTAAGATGATCGTAATCTTTTTTTAACATTTAACTTTATATGCCTCCAGTCCGCCATCATATAACATTATGACAGCCTTGTGTCAAATGCAAACGTTATAATTACGGAGAGCTTTATTATACAACGCCGCAGATTTTCCTATTTTTACTGATAATATAAATGAAGGAACTATTATAATGTATTAAGCATATATTAAGGCGCAGAATACATTTAAAAAGGAGCTTTATCAATGAAGATCATTGATTCCCACGTACATATATATCCTCCCGAGGTAGAAAATAATTTCGAAAAAATAGCAAAACGCGAACCATGGTTTGACATTCTTGTGCATTCGAAGGTACATAAATGGGGAACGGCAGAAAAGCTTGTAGAAAATATGGAGGAAAATAATATAGAATCGGCGTTTGCAACAAGTTTCGCATTTAATGATCAGGGATTATGCAGGATGGTCAATGATTATGTGCTTGATTCGGCCCGGCGTTTTCCAGGAAAAATCCTGCCTCTGGCAGTAGTCTCACCTTCAAGGGCCGGCGCTGAAGAAGAAATTGCACGATGCGCCGAAGCAGGGGCAATAGGAATAGGGGAACTATTTCCAGACGGTCAGAACCTGGATATTTCAGATATATGCCAGACATGGCGGATAGCAGGTTCCTGCTCCGAAAGAGACCTTTTTATAATGTTCCACACTGCTGAACAGGCAGGGCACCAATATCCCGGAAAAGGAACAACCGGGGCCGATAAAGCAGCGGCCTTCTGTTTAAACCACCCTGAAACAAAGGTGATATTCGCACATTTCGGCGGCGGATT
>Ga0070399_1005203_pt1 | contig 10280 bp, 7 predicted proteins | sample BioMet4_FD_61217 | JGI IMG/M metagenome (GOLD analysis project Ga0070399, IMG submission 61217) | Microbial communities from bioreactor (seeded with sewage sludge) at LBNL, California, USA - Biofuel metagenome 4 (version 1) | ecosystem: Engineered > Bioreactor > Anaerobic > Unclassified ... | reverse complement strand
GGAATCCGTGCTGACTTTTCACGCTGCCGATACCGTCAAACCGGGCACCGCCGGGAATCTGATTCTTCACTGCGGACTGGAAACCGCCGTTCCGCAGGGCCGGAACGGCCGGAACGGCTATTCCGATCTGGGCTTTCTGCCGGCAATTCCGCTGGAAGTCATTTTGTCACCGACCACAGGAGTAAAACCATGAGCGAATCCGCCGTCTTCGCCGGTACGTCCGGACTGGAAGAAGTTTTTCTGGCCATGACCTCCGTTCCGAACACCGACTTTCTGGAAGAAGCCGGACGGCTGTTGCTCGACTATCGCGCCGCCGCCGCCCGTCATAACTGCGGTCCGGAAACCGAAGTTCTGCTGCGTTTTCATTTGAGTGACATCACCAATCAGGCGCCGCTGCTCCGCCGTTTGCTGGGCCCCTCGCACGGACTGACCGTGATGATCGGCCAGCCGCCGGTCGGCAATGCCCGACTGGCGCTGGAAGCATGGCACTGGCGTCAGCAGACCGGACGACTTCAGCTTTCCCGCGAGGACGATGTCATTTCCGTTCAACTGGAGAATTACCGCTGGCTGGGGTTCCGCACCGCCGCGGCCACGGCCGCCGAAGACAGCGCCGCCCAGACGCGAGACACCTTGGAACAGTTCACGCAGGAACTGGAACGGCGCGGCGGCAAGCTGTCGCACAATGCCCTCCGCACCTGGTTCTACTGCCGCGATATCGACAACAATTATGCGGGACTGGTCGAAGCCCGGAGAAACTTTTTCACCGCCGCCGGACTCACCGAAAACACCCACTATCTGGCCAGTACCGGCATTGAAGGCCAGGCGGAAAACCCGCGCCGTCTGGTTCACCTCGACGCTCTGGCGCTGTTCGGTCACCGCGCGGAACAACTGGAATACCTCCGCGCTCCCGATTTTCTGCCGCCGACCCACCGCTACGGCGTAACGTTCGAGCGCGGCACCCGCATTCTTTACGGCGACCGTTCCCACTATTTCATCTCGGGGACCGCCAGCATCGACCGCGACGGCCACATTCTTCATCCCGGTCAGGTGGCGGCGCAAAGCGAACGGATGGTGGCCAACGTGGCCGCGTTGCTGGAACGTCACCGCGCCGCGCTGACGGATTTGAAACTGGTCACCGTTTATCTGCGGGACGCCGCCGACGCTCCGGTCGTGGAAAAACAGTTGCGCCGGCTGCTGCCCGACGCGGTGCCGCGAGTCCTGCTGAAAGGCACCGTCTGCCGTCCGGGGTGGCTGGTGGAAATGGACGCCATCGGGGTCAACGCCCGCGGCAATCCGGACTTCGCGCCGTTCCGCTGACCTCGGGTTTCCGCCAATCGTCGCCGGGAAAACCGGGCCGCAACGGAGAAAAAACTGTTTTTTCCGTCCAGTCCATTGAAAACGATCCGTTTAAGATTATAATACAAGTCTTGCATGGACCGTTTTATATTTCGGTAGTTCAGGGGCCGGAGGCAGCGGCGATCATGGCCAATTCCAATGGTTGAAAACCTTCCCGTCATGCTCATGATTAAGGAATTAAAGGGAATGACAATGGCCGCATCAGAAAAATTTGCAGAACTGGTAATCGAAGGCAAAACCTACAAGTTGCCGATTGTAGAAGGCACCGAAGGCGAAAAAGCCATCGATATTACCAAACTCCGTAAGGAATCGGGTTATATCACGATCGACCCCGGTTTTATGAATACCGGTTCCTGTTATAGTGAAATTACTTATATCGACGGCGAAAAAGGCATTTTGCGCTATCGGGGCATCCCGGTGGAAGAACTGGCCGCCAAGGCCTCGTTCACGGAAACCGCCTATCTGCTGCTCCACGGCAAGTTGCCGAATCAGGAACAGCGGCAGAAGTTTTCCGCGCTCCTCAATGAAAATTCGCTGCTGCACGAAGACATGCGTCATTTCTTCGACGGCTTCCCGCGCGGCGCGCATCCGATGCATATTCTTTCCACCATGATCAACGCGTTGTCGACGTTCTATCCGAACGTGGACTTGCTGTCGATGAAGGAAGATATCAACCGGTCGGCGGCGCGGCTGATCTCCACTGTGCGGACCATGGCGGCGTTCGCCTATAAGAAATCCGTCGGCGAACCGATCGTCTATCCCCGGCGCGATCTGTCGTACTGCGCCAACTTCCTCAATATGATGTTCGATTCGCCGGTCAAGCCGTACGAAATCAACAAAGACGTGGTCAAAGCGCTCGACGTGCTGCTGATTCTTCATGCCGACCACGAACAGAACTGCTCGACCTCCACCGTGCGCACCGTCGGCAGCGCCCAGGTCAATCTGTATTCGACGATTTCGGCCGGCGTCAGCGCCCTGTCCGGACCGCTTCACGGCGGCGCCAATCAGGCGGTGATCGACATGCTGCGGAAGATCCTCCGCGGCGGCGGCAACGTGGCCAAGTTCGTCGAAATGGCCAAAGACAAAAACAACAATTTCCGGCTGATGGGTTTCGGCCACCGGATCTACAAGACTTACGATCCGCGGGCGAAGATCATCAAGAAAACCTGCGACGATATTCTCGCCCGGCTGAAAGTTCACGACCCGTTGCTGGAAGTGGCCATGGAACTGGAACAGGCCGCGCTGCACGACGAATATTTCGTCGAACGCAATCTGTACCCGAACGTGGATTTCTACAGCGGCATCATTTACCGGGCCATCGGCATCCCCGAAAATATGTTTACGGTGATGTTCGCGCTGGGCCGGTTGCCCGGCTGGATTTCGCATTGGCAGGAAATGATCGCTCCCGATACCAAGATCACGCGTCCGCGGCAGATCTATATGGGCAGAACGCTGCATCATTACCGCAAAGCCCGATAACGTAGCAGTCAGCATTGCAACGTTCATGCCCCGGTAGCGGGCGCAAAGACGCCGTTTATTTTCGCAAGATTGACTGGAAGCAGGAACGCCCCAAGCTGTTTGATCTGCTGGTGAAGTTGGAAACCGCCGAAAGAATCGGCGCACGGCAACAGGGCGTTGTAATCTGGCGCAACGATGCTCCGTATGCGCTGGTCAATTACAATCTGGCAACCAATGCCGCGAACCTTGCCGAATTTATGGCGGCGGGGAACATTCCCCCGGAAACCGTCTGGAACGCGCAAACCGGCAAGGATGTGGAATTGACGCTGGACGGCAAAGCGATTGCGGAACTGTTTTCGCCCGCCGGAACGGTGGTCACTCTGGACGAGTTGCGATTGAACTGGAAAAGCTGATGGAATCGCCGCCGCCGACCAACCGGACGCGGCTGCACGAACTGGTATCTGCCCTGACCGATGACGAAATCACCCCGGCGCTTACCGCTTTGCAAGCCATGAAGCAGAACCGCCGCGACTAAATTTGAAAAATTCCCCGGCTTGTTTCACAACTTGTTGGGGATTTTTCCTTAAAGACAACTTGCTTTTTGATATTTGAGGCATATATTGGTACGGGAGCGGTGTTAATGGTTTTTCCGCTTTTATAGAAAGTGAATTATGAACCGCAATCGTGATAAATTGAGCAGAGAAGAATTTTGCAATGCCTTGTTTGAAGGGGATTGCTTGGATATTATGGAACATCTTCCTGACGGTTGCGTTGATATGGTTTTATGTGATTTGCCTTATGGAACAACTCAAAATCAATGGGATTCTGTTATTCCCTTGGATAAATTATGGCCTCTTTATCGCCGTGTAGTCAAACGTAATGGGGCAATCGTCTTAACCTCTCAAGGCATTTTTACTGCGAAGCTAATTATTAGCAATGAAAGTGAATTTAAGTACAAGATCATCTGGGAAAAATCCAAGCCAACGAATTTTCTTAATTCCAAAAAACAGCCATTGAGAAAACATGAGGATATTTGTGTTTTTTATCGGCAACAGCCGACATACAATCCTCAAATGAGTGTCGGGAAGCCTTATTCTAAGGGTGTCCGTAAAAGCCAATTGACCGGAAGTTATGGGGATTTTAAGCCGGTTTTGGTTCAAAATGATTCAGGAATGCGCTATCCTACAGATATTGTTCAATTTAAGACTCCGGAAAGCGAACTTGGTGGGCATGTATGGCACCCAACGCAGAAGCCGGTTGAATTGGGGCGATATTTAATTCGGACATTTACTAATCCCGGGGATATTGTTTTGGACAATACATTTGGATCGGGAAGTTTTTTGGTGGCTGCTCTTATGGAAAATCGTAATTTTATTGGTATTGAAAAGAATCAGGATGCACGGCTTTTTAAAGATAAATATATTGACTTATTGAGCGTAGCCAAGGAACGTATACGTGATATCTATTATGATTTTACATGTAGGGTTATGTTTTCTTCGAATATATCACGAACCGGCGTTTTGAAGGAATTTTTAGATGATGACATTAAAACGACAAAAGCTACAATATAATGAGCGGTCGTGGGCTATTGATTTAATCTCTGCAATTAATAAAAACGTATCTTCTTCTTCCAGCATTCAGCGAGCGGGCGGAGAGTTTTCTTTGGGAGGGAGCGGGCAAACGATTTTTCCTGATGTGATTTTATTCGGAAGTTCTTCCAATGGAAGCATTCTTCAGGGCTGGGAACTTAAAATGCCAGATACAGCCATTGATGATCCTGAATTGCTGAAGAACGCAGAGGAGAAAGCCCGCCGTCTCGGATTAAACAGCTTTTTGGTGTGGAATGCGGTTGATGCTGATTTGTATATTCAAAATGAGTATGGGGCGTTTACTTTCGCTGAACGCTTACATGAAAATAAGGGCATTTCTTCCCGTTCTGATGTAGAAAACAGGCGTGATTTGTGGGACGAAGCCCTGCATATTATTTTAGGAAAACTTAATAATTTTTTTGCTGGCGGTATTATCTCTGGGGTTTCCGCAGAACGTCTTTTCGGAGACAACAATTTTATCGAAAATATTTTGCAATGCCAAGCAAAGGTTAAACAATATATTGAAAATGCGGCGCAGAAAGACAATCGGCTAAAAGCCAAGATTGAGACTTGGTGGAGATATGTCAAAGAGTCTTATCCGGATGAAAAACCTTATTCTCCCTTGGCATATTCCATTTTGTTACGTTGGATAAACCGATTTGTTTTTGCAAATATATTAAAGGTTTACAATCAAAAGGATGTCCCTAGTACCTTAAAACATGGAATATCTGTAAAAGAGTGTATTAACCTTTTTACGCAGTTTTCAAAATCAAAAAATGTTTGCAATTTCTTTCAATCTACAGAGTTTGATGAGCTTATTCCGTCTGAAGAGTGGGAGATTTTATTGTCCTTCAATGAATTCTTGAATAGTATTGAGTTTTCAAGAATAAGTCCCGCAATATTAACAAATATTTTGCACGCGACTACGTTATCGTCAATCAAAAACGCGGCTGGACTTTTTGTAACGCCAGAAGCATTGGCCTTTTTACTGGTATATCTTGCACTGAAGGATAAAACAGAAAATTCGATAGACCCATTCTGCGGGACAGGAACGATTTTAAATGCCATGTTGGCAGTAAAAACCGACGATAATATTCCTGGGACAGCGGTTCTCGAAACGACATGGGGAAGCGATAAATTTGCTTTTCCTATTCAAATCGCCGCAATGGCCGTTTTTTCGCCTAAAAATGTTGGAAGGCTTATGCGGATTTTTACATTTGATGCATTGAATTTGGCACCAGGTGAGAAAATTAGGTTTATTGACCCCGCAACGGGACAAGAAACGCTTATTGAATTGCCATTGTTTGCGTCGATTATTTCAAATCTTCCTTTTATTAATTTTGAGCAAATAGAAGAACTTAACAAGCTTGTTTGGGATAGGATCACTGATTTTTATAAAAAATATGGTATAAAGAAAACCTTCCAGCTTTCTCGGAGGAGTGATTTTTACTCTTATATCCCTTTTATTCTGTATGATTTATTGATGCCCAATGGAACGTTGGGTATAATTACATCGAATGCTTGGCTAGCATCTGATTGGGGTGTTGGCTTTAGAAAATTGCTTCGTTCTTTCTATAATATCAATTATGTCGTAACATCGGCCAAAGGACGTTGGTTCAGTAGCGCAGATGTCGTTACGACAATCCTTGTTTGTTCTAAAAAATCACCTAATAAGGGGTGTTTAAACAATAAAACTGTTTTTGTTTCTACAAACCAATCCATATATGACGACAATTTTTCACCTGATGAAATAGCTACATCTATTCTGGCAGAGGACGCAAATGATCAAAACGTTTCTTTGCGCGCGTGGAATTACTCACAAATAGAGATGGTTGAAAATTTGGGGTTGGGTTGGACTTCTTTGTTTGCTGATTTGTCTTGGCTATTTGAAAACCAAGATAAATTTGTTCCATTGAACAAAATTTGCAATATAACCAGAGGAGAACGCCGTGGATGGGATCCTATGTTTATCCTGCCTCAAGAGGATGACAAGAATATCGATAGAAGATTCTTAATCCCCCACCTGAAAAATATCAATGGATACTATAACCTGACGATAGATACTGCCGATTCTTGGGCCTTTGTTTGTAATGTAACACCCGCAGAGCTTGAATTAGAGAATAATATTTCGGTAAAAAAGTGGATTGATTCTTTCAAGATAAAATCAAATAAAAAAGGAAAGCCATTAACTGAATCGCTGAAAATATCCAATGGAGAGTGGTATCAATTCAAGGTTAAGGCTTATGCTGATTTTGTATTGCCGTTGAATCCGGATACACGGATTTATGCTGTTAGAGCATTACAAAAAATGGTTTTAAATCAACGTCTTGTTTGCGTTACTCTTAAAGAGAAATATGGGGCTTCAGATATTACATTTTTTCATGCATTGCTCAATTCGACCCTGTCAATGCTGATGATTGAGTTGCTGGGCTTCGGACGAGGTCTTGGTGTTTTAGATATTACGCCAACTAAAATTCAAACAGGTTTCCTGTGGCCTTCCCCGGATTTATTCGATCAGCATTCCCGGAAAATAGTCGTGCAAGCATTCGCTCCGTTACTTGCGCGGCAAGCTATGCCCGTTCCCGATGAATTAAGACAACTCGACCGGCAGGAGTTGGATAAAGCAATTCTTAATGCAATGAGGATCGATTATAAAAAATACCGCCCGATTATTTATAAAGCACTGACGACTTTATATGATATTAGAAAATCCGTCATAAAGGAAAAGTGATTGGAGTACTGCTGCGCGGCTGGTGAAATTGGCAGACACGCAAGACTTAGGATATTGCATCAAAAGATGTGCAGGTTCAAATTCCGCGCCGCACATCACTTTTTCTTTTCCCCCGTCAAATGACGGAAATTTTCTCGACCTCAAATAAATTGTGTTTGTTTTGTGTTTGTAATTCGAGGGGAACAGCCGTTTTCATGAGCATCAGCCAAGATCAAAACCCGCCGTTAGTGTTTCAATTTTGAGCTTAAATTCGGAATTTTTGAGCTTAGTCCCCAGCTTGGACCACTTTTTCTTATGGAATCAGTGTAAAGTTCGTGGTTAATTTAGGAGCCTTTTACACTTATGCCAGTTGTCCAACTTTCGGGGAGCAGCGCGCCGGTCCAGACGGCATCGTTTTGGTCATCCGTCGGAAGCGCCTCGGCCACCATCGCCCCGACCAGCAGCAACAGCGCCGCCGTCCATCCCCTCATTCCCCATCGCTTCATGCTTGTCGACAGCTTTCGCCGCGTCTCACGGCCGATAAGGTGTAAACGTGATTTTGATCACCGGAGCATTGACTTTGTTTTTCAACCGGACCGCCACCCGCAACAGGGTGCCGTCGGCGCTCTTGCCCGGAACCGGTTCCGGAACCAGCGCGAAAGGCACGGCCGACGTCACCGTCGCCCGCAACGTCAACCCATGCTGTTGGACCAGAAACGAATCGGCCTTCAGCGGCTGCCAGGTCCCGTTGACGATAACCGCCGTCTCAAAAGCCACCGGCCGGGCAAACTGCCCGGCATCGGTCACCGCCAGCGCGCCCTGCCCGCTCCGGGCATAGGCAAAAGTACGGGTCAACGACTTCAAACCGGCCACTTTGTAAGCCGGCGTCAAATTGATCATCCACCAGTCCTGAGCCTGGTCGAAACCGCTGTCCAGCGTGGCCGCCGCAACCGTCTTTCCTTCGCGCTGCATCGCGCCGTCCACCACCGGCACCGCGTGGTAATAAGACTGACGCAGCTGCGGTTGCGTGGCCGGAGGATCGACCACGATCGGCACTTCGTCCAGCAGAAGCACATAGGAACCGAGATCGTTGTGATGTCCCGGATAAAAATTAACGCCGCTTTTCATCGCCGCCCGCACCCGGCACAACGGATAATCCGTCCCGGGACGGCAGATCAACACCCCGCCGGAGGCAAAGAAGTCCCGCGGCGTCTGCGCCCGGGGATCGCTTAACGCGGGGTCCAATTTGGCCGGTTTCGGCAGAAAAGCCGCCGCCAGCACCTGCGGCAGCGACATCTGTTCCGGATCGGGTTTCACGTCCCGCCAACAGAGGGACGCACGGCCCAGCAGACGGTCCCGCAGGCCCGGCAGGAAAGCGCCGAGATCGACCCGGCTGTAAGTGTCCCCGAACCCGGGATAACAGGTGCCGACAATCCGGATGCGGTCGGGGAACATGGCCGGCGCCAGCGCCCGGCGATCCTGTTTCAGCAGATTGAGTTTGCCCTGGGTATTTTCATACACCATTTCCGTCAACATCAGATAAGAGCCGAACCCGCCCGCCCAGCTTACCACGCCGTCGCGACAATAGCCGTCGGCGGGAAAGGCGCTGATATAATAGTGGCTGTAATCGATGCAGGACGCCACATAGGAAGCCCGTTCCTTCCGGTTGGCCAGATCGGCCAAAGCCGCGCCCGCGATACCGGTCAGCCCCATGGTCAGCGAGGGCCGGTCCGCCGAAGTCATCCACGCCATCGGCGCCAGCTTGCCGCCGACCATGTCGCGGAACGGAAAGAAGATCCGGCGGCGCAGATTGTCGAGCACCATCGTCTGAACGTCGGAGGAAAGCCGGTTGCCGTGCAGCCAGACCACCGTCGCCATTTCCCAGGCCAGGCCGGTCGCGTTCAGGTCGATGTCATACCGGCGACGGGAATAGTTGTCCATTTTCGGATCGCCGTCCGGCAGAATCCACGTCTGCGTTTCGCAAAACGTCTTCAGCAATTGTTCCAATTGAAACACGTAGCGGCCCCGATACTCCAGACATTCGGCCAGCGCCAGATCGCGCAGGTCTGCCCGGCGGGCGTTCATTTCCGCCTCGTAACTCCTAAAATCGCCGGACCGCGACACTTTCAGGTAAAGAGTGTCCAGCGCCGGCATCCGGTAGTCTTTCCGGACCGCCAGTTCGGCGCGGGACCGCACGCCGTTGAACAAACCGGTCCGGGCCAACCGATCCCAAGTCTGACGGTCGGTGGCCGGCACGCCCAGCCCGTTCGGGCGGACGTCGAGATGGCGCGCCATGAAGTCGAACGATTTAAATTCCTGCGCCGACAACGGCCCCGCACTCCAGCCGCACCAGCAACAACATGCCGCCAACATCCACCGTCGCCATCCGGACCATGCCATAATGACCCCCATGAAGTATTGCTTTCCCATCGGTAATACTAATGTAGGACGGTCCGGGGAAATGTCAATCGGCGAAGCCGATAGTCTTCCGTCATGGGCGGCGGGCAAGACCCGGGACGCTTTTGAAACAGCGTCCCCCCTCTCCGCACCCCAGCTTTGCCAACGCAAAATTTTTAGTCTACTTATCTTTTTGCGTAGCACATAGATAAATAATTTAAAAAGTTAAAAAGTCAGGAAACGGTTTTTTCCCCCGGAAACTCGTTTTGAGATGCCCGTCTACGAAACGAGCAGCTCAATAGCTGACGCTGCCGTCGGCCTCGATCCGGAGCAGTCCGCCCTGGCGGAGACTGGCCAGCGGAAACGTATGGCCGAAGGGAAATCCGTTCAGTACCGGACCGGAAAAATTCGCGGCCAGCCGCCGCCACACCGGTTCCCGTTCCGCCGCTTCGCCGCAGTCGGAAAACCGGCCGAAGATCAGACCGGCGCATTCGTTCAGCACGCCGCTCTGTTCCAGTTGCGTCAGATACCGGTCCAGCCGGTAGACCGGCTCCCCGACATCTTCCACCAGCAAAATCCATCCCGACAAGTCCGGCATCCACGGCGTTCCGAGCAACGTTGCCATCACGGCCAGATTCGCCGCGAACACCGGCGCTTCCACTCGTCCGGCCCGGATCACTTCCAGCCGGTTGCCGCCGTCGGGCAGAGTCAGTCGCCGGGGCCCTTCGCCCGACAGAATATGGCGGAACGCCTCGCCGGTATAATCTTCG
>Ga0070399_1005194_pt1 | contig 10294 bp, 9 predicted proteins | sample BioMet4_FD_61217 | JGI IMG/M metagenome (GOLD analysis project Ga0070399, IMG submission 61217) | Microbial communities from bioreactor (seeded with sewage sludge) at LBNL, California, USA - Biofuel metagenome 4 (version 1) | ecosystem: Engineered > Bioreactor > Anaerobic > Unclassified ... | reverse complement strand
GCATATGGTATTCTTCTGAACCTCTTATTGATTGTGAATTTAATTGCACTTGCTCCTATTAAGTAATTCATAGTTATTGTTTAAAAGGAACGGCAGGGAACTGCCGTTCCATCCATTTTATTAAGAAGGAAATGAATATGACCCATGAAGAAATGAATCGATTAGCAAAATTGAATCCATATCATTCCGTTGAAAGTATTTTTTCTATAGACAAAGCATCAAATGATACTTTGCTTTTAGGTATTAAAAATACGGTGCAAATACCAGAAAGTCTTATAGATCATTTGGAAAAGACTGGCAGATACTGCAGGCATACTGTTGATCACATGGCTCTTGCAGGAAGAGCAGTTGACTTGAACATTAAGAATCCTATTACAGCTCATCCGATGACTGGTTCCAGCAGCGGCACAGCGGTCAACGTATTGATTGGCATGAATGATATTGGAATTGGCACTGACGGCGGCGGCTCCGTATTGGCGCCGGCAATGTCAGTGAATTTATTTGGATTTATTTCTTCATTGATCGAACGGGACTCTCTTGATTGTTATACAAAAAAATCAACAGATAACATTTCTTTTTCACCATCGATTGGCTTTATCACCAGTGATTATAGGAAATTAGTGAGAGTAATCAGAGATACCATTGCATTCGAAAATCAAAAGGAGCAACTTCAGCCTGTATTTGTGGCAGAAGGGGACAAACATGTCTATCCGTTTGACATAAAACACATTCCATTTGTTGATGTGTATGGAACAAGAACAGAAGGAATACAGTTTCTTTCGGAGACATTAAAAGAATGTTCCTTTTTGATCTCTTATGAGGGACCTGTTGATTTACTTGGTATGGGTGATACGGTATTTGGTCATTTTGATCAGATAACAAAGCAGATTCAAAGTGCATCAGGCAAAGGACTTGTGCGTGTTGTCAATATGGTCAAAGCAACCGCATTGTGTATCCCGGATATTGCATTAGGCTGTGGGTTTGTATGTATCTGTGAATCAAAACCTGAAAAGATCAGCTGGATGCTGCAGGAGTCAAAGAAACTTGTAACTGCACCAGATGAATTAATTGAGACGTATTTCCGAACATTTGAAAACTATACAAAAGAAGGGTTTAAGGGTTAAATACATGAAATTTGAAAATATTACATATTCGCATGAACACATGGTCATTGATCTAACGAAAGGGAAAAATGATCCAGACTGTTATTTGAATGTTTTTGAAGATGCTCTGGATGAATTGAAAGGCCTTTATGATAGAGGTGTTCGTCGTATTGTGGATTGTTCCAATCGAGGAATGGGTGTTGACTGGGAGACTAATAAGAAACTATCTGCAGAAACAGGAATTGAAATTATCAACTCCACAGGTTTCTATAAAGATCCATTTCTTCCTGAATATGTTCCTGCGAAGTCTGTGACAGAATTATCAGAGATTATGCTTGATGATATTCAGCATGGCGCTAAAGTGATTGGAGAAATCGGTACCAGTAAAAATGAATGGACTGAAAATGAGCACAAAGTATTTGAAGCTGGTGTGCTTGCACAACGGCAGACAAATGCGGTCATAATCACACATACGACCTTAGGCACATTAATGAAAGAACAGGTTCGATTTTTTGAAGAAAATCAAGTGAATCTTAGAAAAGTAATTATCAGTCATGTAGCACTGGCAAATGATCTTGGCTCAATTGAAGAGATCCTGCATGCCGGTGTCAATGTTGCGTTTGATACAATTGGCAAGATCAAGTATCTGCCGGATGAAGATAGAATCAGATTCATGAAGTACTTGATTGAACATGGATATGAAAAACAACTTCTCATGTCAATGGACTTTACAAGAAAGAGTCATTTAAAGAAGAATGGCGGACCAGGTTATGCATATTTGATTGATGTTTTTGCGCCGGAACTGCTCAAAGCAGGTGTTCAAGAAGAATCACTGAGACAGATCATGTGCAGAAATTTCACAGAAATCATGGAGGCGTAATATGAAAACATATCCATTAAAATCAATATCCTTAGAGGAAGCTAAGAAAAAGCAGTTTCGCATGGTCGATGAAATTACCAAAGAGTTCGCCGGTGCTGATTTTTTAAGCACAGGTGATCTTGGTGTTGTAAGAGGATTCAATAAACCTGTATATGCTGGAAAAGTCGAAAGAGTTGTTGCTTCATTCTTTCATGCAGAAAAAGCACTGCTGGTAACAGGATCAGGAACTGGAGCGATTCGCTGGGGCTTGATGGCGATGATGAAACCTGGATCTACATTACTGGTTCATTCGGCTGCTATCTATCCGACAACACAGGTGACGATAGATGGCATGGCTCTGCATATTATAAGAGCTGATTTTAATCATTTGGATGAAATTACAAGTGTCATGAAAAAGCATCCTGAAATCAACGGCGCACTGGTACAGTATACAAGGCAGTCATTAACAGATGCATATGATATGAAAAAAGTCATCCAGTGCATTAAAACATGTCGTGATATTCCTGTTATTACAGATGACAATTACGCGGTAATGAAAGTGAATAAAATTGGTGTCGAGTTAGGCGCAGATGTTTCAGCATTCTCATGTTTCAAATTATTGGGACCAGAAGGGGTAGGCCTGATTGTTGGCAAAGCATCCATGATTGATGCGATTGAAAAAATGAACTATTCAGGCGGAAGTAAAGTACAGGGATGGCAGGCTATGGAAGTACTGCGCGGGTTAGTTTATGCCCCAGTTTCATTGGCAATTCAAGCGGAAGTGAATGAAGAATTGGTTAAGAATCTAAAGAGTGATGAAATACCGGAAATCAAAAATGCGTTTTTAGCAAATTCGCAGTCCAAAGTCCTGCTTGTTGAGTTCAAAGAAAATATTGCACGCGAAGTTCTGAAGGAAGCTGAGAAACGCGGCGGTCTGCCAAATCCGGTAGGAGCCGAATCGAAGTATGAAGTAGTTCCAATGTTCTATCGAGTTTCAGGAACATTCTTAAAAAGCGATCCTACTTTAGAAGATAGAATGATACGGATTAATCCAAATAGAGCAGGCGCAGATACAATCATCAGAATCTTGAAGGAGAGTATCAAGGAGGCTAAGGCATGTTCCTCCAAAAAGTAATTGAAAAAGATTCTGAACTAATCAAAACTGTTTTTACGTATCATCAGAAAGGTATGATTCTACCGGATACGTATGTAGTTGATATGGATTCATTATTGAGCAATGCGAAAAATATCAAGATCAAAGCAGATGAGGAACATATCGATTTATATTTCATGCTCAAGCAGTTAGGAAGAAATCCGGAAATAGCGAAAAGATTAATAAAAATTGGTTATAAGGGTGCTGTTGTTGTTGACTGGAAAGAAGCACAGGTCATGATGGCACATCAGATACCAATTGCCAATGTAGGGCATTTGGTGCAGCCACCAACAGCGATGGTGCAGCAATTGGTCGATTATGGATGTGAATATTTCACCGTGTATTCATTGGAAAAGATCGAACAGATCAATCACGCTGCTGAAAAAGCAGGACTAATACAGAAGATCCTTCTGCGCATTACAGATGACGCAGATATGATCTACAGCGGCCAAACTGCCGGCTTCAGCCTTAATGATATTTCATCTTTGAATGATAAGGTAAAGCAGTTAAAGAATGTCATTATTGCTGGAGTAACTTCTTTCCCTTGTTACTTATATTCTGAAGAAACAAAAGATATCGAAGCAACGAACAACCTAAATACCTTGCTGACTGCGAAGAAAATCTTAGAATCTTTAGGTTATCAGAACCTGAACATCAATACACCAAGTACGACCTGCATTAGGACTTTAAAAAAAATGGCAGAATCCGGGTCAACGAGTGGAGAACCTGGACATGGATTATCCGGCACGACACCTTTGCATGCATCAACAGATTGTGCTGAAATTCCATGCGTTGTATATTTGAGCGAAGTTTCTCACAACTTTGAAAAGCATGCTTATATCTTTGGCGGCGGCAATTATCGTCGTGGGCATATTCAAAATGCGCTGGTGATGTCTTCTGCAAAAGATTTGCAATATGCAAAAGTTAAGTCACCATGCTTGGACAGCATTGATTATCATTTCGAACTCGACAGAGAATTTTCAGTCGGAAGTACAGTCATTATGGCTTTCCGGTTCCAGATTTTTGTGACAAGAAGTGATGTATGCCTGATTGAAGGAATCCATCAAGGGAATCCACATATAATCGGACTGTATAACAGCTTGGGAGAGGCAAAGAAATGAATGGACGTTTTATTGTAATTGTATTAGATGGTTTTGGTGTTGGTGCTATGTCGGATGCTGCAACAGTGCGGCCGGGTGATGAAAAGGCGAATACGCTGAGAAGTATTTTAAAAGATCAGCCAAATTTGAAACTTTCTACATTGGAAAAATTGGGTTTAATGAACGCATATGGCAGTGAAAGCGAATGTATGAAGTTTGTACCATACGCAAATTATGGCCGTAGTGAATTGATGCATTTTGGTGCGGATACTTTTATGGGCCATCAGGAAATCATGGGTACACTGCCAAAAAAACCGGATGTTCATCCATTTCAGCAGAAAGTCGATGTTGTTGCTGAACATTTAAAGAAGGCAGGGCATAAAGTACAGATTATTGAAAAACAAGGCTTGCGTTATGTCCTTGCCGATGATTATGTTACCGTAGCAGACAACTTAGAAGCTGATCTTGGAATGTGCTATAACGTGACGGCACCGCTGGACTATATCCCTTTCGAAAAAGAATATAAGATTGCAGAATGTGTTCGTGAGGTTGTAACAGTTGGCCGTGTGATTGTTTTTGGTGGGACAGGTAATCACATGCAGGATCTTTGGGATGCTGAAGAAATACGCCAAGGCAAGTTCATTGGAATTGTATCAGCTAAATCAAAGTCCTATGTGCAGGGATATCAATGCCGTCATTTGGGTTATGGTGTCGATAAAAACGTACAGGCACCCACGATTTTGACGAATGCGGGAATTCCTGTGACATTGATTGGCAAGGTCGCTGATATCGTTGCCAATGATAACGGAAAATCTATTTCGTGTGTTCCGACACCGGAAGTGATGGATATAACACTGCATGCTGTAAAGGAAATGTCATACGGGTTTATCTGTACGAATGTACAGGAAACGGATCTAGCCGGCCATTCACAGGATAGTTCTAGATATGCCGAAGTTCTATTACAGGCAGATGCAGGGCTTGCAAGAATACTCCCTTTGCTGAATGAGAATGACGTATTGATTGTTCAGGCAGATCACGGTAATGATCCAGACATTGGTACCAGTAAGCATACAAGAGAATGTGTTCCATTATTGATCTATCGTAAAGGGTTGCAAAATGCACAGGTTGGCACCCGTAAAACAATGTCAGATGTTGGGGCAACTTGCTGTGATTACTTCAATCAAAAAAAATCGGAGAATGGAACATCATTTCTTCAGATTATTGGTGGTAGACCGGGAAACAGGTGAATTGACCAGGCAGTAAAATCCCTGCCTGGTTTTATGTTGTATACGAAACGATGAAGGAAAGACGTATGTATAAAAAAGAGACAAATTTGAGAGATCTGGGCGGTCTGGTTGGCGCGGATAGAAGGAGAATCAAAAAAGGTCTGTTTTATCGCAGTGCTAGTCCCGCATATATGGATGATTTTGAACTTGAAGAATTAAAGTCGATAAAGTTGTATGAGATTCTTGATTTGCGTACCGCTTATGAGGTTGAAACCATTCCGGATCCCATCTTGCCAGGAGTTCGATATAAACGTATTAGCGGTATGAGAGATGCCATGGGAAATGGGATTGATTACTCACCAGAGGGCATGCACAGACTTCAGATGCAGAAAGAATCCGAAAAATTGGGATTAAAAGAATATATGCGCCAAATCTATCAGAATATGATGTTTGGGAATAAGGCGTTTCAGCATATCCTAGAGTTGATTCAACAGGAGCATTTACCTGTTTTGTTTCATTGTGCTACTGGGAAAGACAGAACGGGTGCTGTCGCGATGATTTTGCTGCTGGTATTAGGTGTCTCGGAAGAAGATGTCATGAAAGATTATTTGTCTTCCAATGAGTCTTTTCGTGAGAAAATCATACAGGCAGAAAACATCCATGCAGAACAACTTTGCCGAGATCCATCTTATAGGGATGTTCTGTTAGCAGAAAATGGTGTATTGCCATCGAATGGGCGATTGCTATTGAATAGTATCAAAGAACGTTACAGTAGTATGAATGAATACTTGCAGAAAGAGTATGATTTGAGCAAAAATGATATTGCAGAGCTGCGCAATCGTTTATTACAAAACTGATTCTGCTTTCATAGAAATATAGTACTTGAAAGATTCTTTTTTAGGTGTTTTTGGTTCTCCTGTAGGACTCTATTACGATAATCAAAATCGAATAATGATGAACAATGATGATTGTATTCAAGGTGGTTTAATGTAATGAAGATCTTGCTGGAAGATGAGAAATCCGATGCTGGAAAGGATTTTACATTCTTACATTACATATAGTGAGAAAAGTCAGCGTCAAAAGTGAAAATAAATGCATACTAAGAATATAACTGAGGCAATGAATGGAGCTCTGTTTATGATGAAACTCCAGGGAAGAAAATCATATATAGATACCATATTTATGCTGCCATATAACTGTACATTAATCGGTATAATTTTCTTTATTCAGTTCCTCGCAATTGGACTCATAACATTTTTAATAAATCTATTGCACTATTCTATTGTTTATTTCATATGAAAACACTTCTTAAGTTGTGTTTAGGTTTTCCGATGCAGCTCATACAGTGTGTACTTTTAATTCTTCCTCTGTCAGTAGAAATGCCCGCATATAAGCAATATAATTAACGCGAGACGAAATTGAAATTTCTCATTGTGAATGGATAGCGAGGGTAATGATTATGAATTTAGAGAGTATCGTCATATCAGCAGAAAGTCCCTTTTCGGATGATGCAATTTCCTTAATGGATGAGCTTTCAAAATGTCTGCAATATATTACTGGGGATAGTGGAAAAAATTCATTTGACTCGAATGATGTTTGCAATGAAAAGGCGATATTTGTAATTGCAAGAAATCGCAGCGGAAGGGCAATTGGCTGTGGTGCATTTCGGCCTATGAATGAAATAACAGCTGAAGTAAAAAGAATGTATGCAAAGGAAAAAGAAGCAGGAATTGGCACAATGATTCTATCTTACCTTGAACAGCAGGCATTTAATATGGGATATAAAACTTTGCGCTTTGAAACGAGAATTGTGAATGCGAAGGCTGTTTTATTTTATGAAAAGAATGGATATAGGAAAATATCCAACTATGGAAAATACGCAGAGAGAGCAAACTCCATTTGTTTTGAAAAGAGGTTGTCAGTTTAACACGATGCATATTAAGAACGAAAGACGCAGTTGACAGATTTCAACTTTTCGAGCAATAGATCAAAGTTTTCACTATGGTAATGATAATTGGATAACTAAAGTTAACGGGAGCCAATCACTGTGGTCTCTATTTATCAAATGAATGAAAAAACAGATTGCATGTTATGATAACATACGATTCTTTTCATATGCTGCGATTCGTTTGTATTTACTTTATTTTGATGCATGTGTTACGCTTTTTCAGATGTCTTTAACAAGGTATGGTCAGATGGGCTGTTACGTGGGTCTAATGGATCCTTCCCTTGCACGACAGCGACGCCCATTTTAAATTTTTGAGGTAAAATATCTTTCACAAGTTTTCTGGATTTCAAAGTTACAATTGTGTTCGTGGTTTCTGCCCCAAGGGTTTTCCTGCCAAGACCATGATATTTTTCTTCACATTGTTGATATATCTTTCAATCAGGTTCTGCAGTCACTGCAGCACGTGAAAGTTGTTACTGATGGCGATACTGTCTAGAAAATAGGCTCTGCATAGCTAATATCTAAAAGTCTCCTGGTAATTTTTGGGATTGGGGTTCCTTTCGATATACTCATTGTTAACATACAAAATGATGTGGAGAAGTTGCCTCATCTTAGAGAAAGCCAGGTCATTACAATAAATATATATGTCGCAATTGATGTATCTACAGCAAATTTCATTTCAACAATCGTAGATAACGAACGATGAAGCATATTTCCTTGCGCAAGACTCTAATCATCATGGATCTTCTTCGACTGCTATCGGATGAATATTCATGGTACTTGTATAACGGATTGGTCAACTCCCGCGAATTGTTACATGAGTTGGCCTCTTTCTACACGTCCTTGAGAAAAGACCATTGTCATTGGCCCATCACTTGACAGTGACCATTGCATAACCGATTTTCTGGGTGAAAATTATGAATTATTCGCAATTAGGACCTCGGGCAGTTCTTTATAAAGAATAAGAATGCTGCATTGACTAAAACAGTCAACGATACTATGATATTGACTAATGCAGTCAATGGGAGGCGGATTTCTTTTGAATGATAAATTTTTGGAATTGCCCGAAGAAAAGCAAAACAGTATTCTAAATGCTGCAATGAATGTATTCGCCAAATATGAATACAAAAAAGCGACCACGGATGAAATTGTAACAAAAGCAGGCATATCAAAAGGGCTGCTGTTTTATTACTTTGAAAGTAAAAAAGGGCTGTATCTCTATCTTTATAAATTTGCGGAACATTTTCTGATTGCCGAAATGAGAAAAGATTATGACCAGACAGAGACTGACTTTTTTGCGATGCTCATCAATGCACAAAATATCAAAGTGAAAATTATGAAGCAGTACTCCGACCTATTTGGTTTTTTGATGAAAGCATATTTAGAAAAGGACAGTGCTGTGCAAACGGATATGAACTGTCAATTTAAGGACATTATTACTTCAAGTTGTGCATTGGTACTTCAACGAGCTGACCTGAGCAAATTTAAAGAAAGCGTATCACCAAAAAAAGTGCTTGATCTGATTATTTTATTATCCGATGGCATAATGCGAAATCGGGCGACGGAACCGATTGATAATCTTTATGCGATAAATGATGAGTATCTTATTTATCTTGATATGATGAAGCAAAACTTCTATAAGGAGGAATATTTATAATGACTGCGATTGAAACGCACAATCTTACAAAAAGCTATGGTAAAGCGAGAGGAATTATTGACTTGAATCTAACGGTCAACGATGGGGATATGTTCGGTTTTATCGGCCCAAATGGTGCGGGAAAAAGCACTACGATCCGAACTTTGTTGGGGTTGATCACACCTACCTCTGGCAAAGCCGAAGTTTTCGGTAGGGACTGTGTAAAAGAAAAGAATTCAATTTTGAGGGATGTCGGCTATATGCCTTCGGAAGCAATGTTTTACCGGAATATGCGTGTGGGCGAGGTAATCTCTTTCTCGGCAAAGCTATATAAACAGGATTGTCACGTGGAAGCAAAGCATTTGTGTCAACAATTACAACTGGATGAAAAGAAAAAAATTGATGAATTATCGCTCGGCAATCGAAAAAAAGTAAGCATTGTCTGCGCTTTGCAACACAAGCCGAAACTGTACATACTGGATGAACCTACCAGCGGACTTGACCCGCTCATGCAAAAGGTGTTCTTCTCTTTGCTGGAAGAACGAAATCATGACGGTGCAACGATTCTATTTTCCTCGCATGTATTGTCAGAAATACAGCATTATTGCAGGAATGCTGCCATCATTCGCGATGGTAAGTTGCTGGTTTCCGATACGGTGGAAAATTTGTCAAAGACCTCTGCCCGTAGGGTAAACCTTCACGGAGTCACGGAGATTCCAAAATTAGATGGAATTGTGGATGAAACCGTTCAAGAAAATGAAATCAGTTTTTTGTATCGTGGGGAAATGTCAAAACTGATAGCAGCACTGAACGGGTTGCCAATTACCGATATGACCGTATCGGAGCCAGATCTTGAAGAAATCTTTATGCACTTTTATGAAAGGCGGTAGATTGACATGACAGAATTTTTTCACGAAATGAAGCAAAATGTAAGGCCGCTATTGATTTGGAGTATTTCGCTCGGCTCATTGTTTTTTATTTGTATGCTGATGTTCCCGCAAATGGAAAGCCAGATGAGCGACATTGATAAAATGTTTTCGAACATGGGCGGGTTATCCGCAGCATTTGGCACGGACAAAATCAGTTACCAGACAGTGATTGGGTTTTACGGAGTAGAATGTGGCTCCATGCTGAGCATTGGTGGCTCATTTTTTGCGGCGCTTCTTGGTATTGAAACACTGGCAAAAGAAGAAGCAAATCACACAGCTGAATTCTTGTTGACACACCCAATCAGCCGTTTGAAAATCGTCGGTGAGAAGTTGCTGGCGG
>Ga0070399_1005185_pt1 | contig 10307 bp, 9 predicted proteins | sample BioMet4_FD_61217 | JGI IMG/M metagenome (GOLD analysis project Ga0070399, IMG submission 61217) | Microbial communities from bioreactor (seeded with sewage sludge) at LBNL, California, USA - Biofuel metagenome 4 (version 1) | ecosystem: Engineered > Bioreactor > Anaerobic > Unclassified ... | reverse complement strand
GTATCTGCCGTGAAAGCAGAAAGTACGGCAACATAATCGTTGTAACGCGGGGAACTCAGATGACATTTGCCGCTGATAAAGGGATTTTGCATACACAGCCCGTCGAAAAAGTTGCTGTAGTAAATTCTACTGCGTGCGGCGATTCCTTTTCGGCAGGTTTCCTGTATGAATATCTGAAAGCAGGTAATATGCAGCTGGCTCTTGAAAAAGGTACTTGGTGTGCTGCAAGGAACGCAGAACGGGAATGTCCCGGTGCTGTCCGCTGATGCTCCTGTCCGTTATAAGGTGACCGTATTCCTGTCCCGGATTGTAATATCTGAATTATAGAAAGCAGTAAGCGCCTGTATCAAATATGCTGTATCGTGCGAGCCGCATGTTTCATAACTGGAATGCATGGCAAGCTGTGCGGCTCCTATGTCTACAGCATTCATGCTTACCTGCTCATTGCTCAGATTTCCCAGTGTGCTGCCGCCGGCGATATCGGAGCGGTTTGCAAAATACTGAACGGGTATTCCTGCTTTTGCACAGATGGTGCTGAAAACAGCTTTGCTTACAGCATCGGATGTATATTTCTGATTTGCATTTTCTTTTATTACAATGCCTTTATTCATAAAAACACGGTTTTCAGCATCTGTCTTTTCAGGGTGTGTCGGATGTACTGCATGCGCATTATCACAGGATACAAGAAAGCTGCCCGCGCACGCCCGGTAATAATCCTGCTCAGTATGTCCCAAAGACAGCGTTATGCGTTTTAATGTGTCAGCGAGGAATGTACCTGATGCGCCCTGCTTTGTTACGCTTCCTGTTTCTTCATTGTCGAATACTGCCAGCACGTTAATGCCGCTGCAATCGGTTTTTTGAGTCATAGCCTCTGTTGCTGAAAAGGCACACTGCAGATCATCAAGTTTCGGGCTTGAGACAAATTCATCCTTTAGTCCCCAGATGCAAGGTTCTGTCATATTTACAAGGAACAGGTCCCGTGCAAGGATATCTTCACTGTGACAGCCGGTTCTTTCTGCAAGTGCACTGGTAAGATCTCCGACAGCACAGTCTCCTGTGCTGAACAGGGGAATCAGGTCTGTCTGGTGATTATAGTCATACCCGCTGTTCACATTTCTGTTAAAGTGGATAGCGACATTCGGGATAATAAGCATTGGCTTTTCAAAAAAGATGAGACGTGATTCAATACTCTGTCCGTCTTTTACAAGAATACGGCCAGCCAGAGAGAGCGGGCGGTCAAGCCAGGTGGAATCAATCATGCCGCCGTATCCTTCTACATTGAGGCACAGCATATTTCCCGGTCCTTTTAGTTCCGGTATCTGTTTTACCTTGAATCCGGGAGAATCGGAATGTGCGGCAGCAATCTGAAAATGAAAATGTGCTGTACCGCTGCCGGTTCTGAATGCGATGATGCTGGAATTGTTGCGCATAACAAAATACGCGCTGTTTTTTTCAATGGTCCATGACTCTGTTTCATTCAGTTCTGCAAAACCTGCATGTTCAAGTGTCCGTGCAATGGCTGCGGCTGCATGAAAACAGCTGGGACTGCTTTTTATAAAATCGATAAGCTGCCGGGAAACTGCAAGAGGATCCATATCATTTTTCCTTATTTAAATTGTATGCGTGCTGCGAGAGAAAACATCATGGCATCAAATCCCCGCCCGTTCATAAGCGAGCCGAGCGGAAAATAGACTCTGCCTTCAAATCCCGCCTGCAGACGTGAACTGACGGCGTAAGTCCACGATCCCAGAAGTTCCGGAAACACATACCGTGCTCCTGACCAGAACCAGTCATTGATCTTGTCCACATCGCCGGATGCAGAACCTGAAGCACCGGTATCGGAAGAAGACACGCCGTTTGCAAGAATACCGTACCTGGCAAGAAATCCAAGCCCGGAACCAGCTTCAAATGTATTTTCACCATGATGGAATGTTACTACGGCAGGAAGATCAAACAGAAGGGAAAGTGCAATTGCTGTCCTGTTTTCTACTTCTGCCGGCAGTGCATTGTCACCATCCCACAGATAATAATTTGTAAAAAAAGACACTCGGGGTTCAAAGGCAACCATCTTGTCTTCAAGAAATTTCATTCCGAAGCCGGTAGAGAATACAATCGGAGTTGGCGCACTTTTTGTGGAGCTTTCTGTGTTGATTATAGCAAGCGGCCCCATGGTAAAAAAGAAAGACGGCTTATGATCGGGAACAGATTCTGCTGTCTGTGCTGTGATGCCGGAAACAGCTGCTGTCAGAAAAACGAAAGCTGCAGCGGTCCGGACAATATATTTTTTCATCTTGATTTTCCTTTCTTGTACAGAAGCTTGTCCAGATCAACAGAAATGAATCCGTTCCTGCCATTATTATAGAACGAGGTCTCTTCCCAGGCAGCATACAGGGTTGTCCCTGTTATCGTGAAACTGCCATAGCTGTATCCGTCAGGAAGTTTTGGAAGTTTTAAGGCAATAGTTTTTCCTTCTGAAAGAATCGGCCTGCCATACAGTGAACCGGCAAAATATGTTGTACCGTCGGAGAATACCGCAGCTACCCAGGAAGGGGAGGTACACGCTTTTGCGCTTATTCCGTTAAAGCTGTCTGCCGCTTTCCCGTGGCTGTAGAGTACAGGAGAAGTGCCGCCTGCACTGCTGCATTCTATGGAGCAGATAAAATCTGCAGGCAGTGCAGAAAGCAGTTTTTTCAGTCCTGCCGGTGCCCTGTCAAACGGAAGAGGTTCCTGCATTGCTCTGTATTCTTCTGCCGTTGCAGGAGAGATATCCTCGGGTTTTATATTTTTCTGTACAGTAAATGAAGAAAGCGGTTCACGCAGCGTAAGACTGTAATAGGAGAACAGCGTCCTTTCTCCCTGAATCTGCTTTACGGTAAAAAGAAATTTTTTACCGCTCCAGATATAACCGGTTATTTCTGCATTTTCCGGCAGACCAAGGTTTTCGTAGCTGATAATGGGATAGGACATTGCTGTATCAGGTTTTAACTCTGCAAGAAAGGGACGCATTGGTACAGCATGGTGATTGTCATTCAGTGTCGTATTATTAAAGAAGTAACTTTTGAAAAAAGAATATACTGGTATATCATTGCTGAATACCAGCCTGCCGGCTGTTGTTTCTGAAAAGAGCTCTCTGTCTTTGGAAAGCTGTATGCTGCTGCCGTTCAGAATAAGAACACCAAGCCTGTTGACTACTGCATAAGCAGCTGGAATACTGCCTGATGTTCCGGCAGCGCATCCTGCAGAAGATATGCGGACAGATTCTGTCCATGGCTTGAGCAGGACTTCCGGCGCGTTCTGCGGAAGATCTGTCTTTTCAAAACTGTCAGATGTAAAATAATACCATGTATGAAATACCGTCGTACCGCTGTTCAGATTTTCAGACAGAATCTCTGTTTCTCCGGAAGATGATTTATTCCTGCATGAAAAAAAGAGAGATACGGTTCCTGTTATTACGGTTATTAATAGAAAGAAATACAATTTTTTCATCATTTTCCAGTTTATAACGGGCATGCGCTTATGGCAAGTAGATTTTTTCTTTACTGCGCGGTTTCAGCATACTCTGTGTAAAGGTCCGTGATACTATTGCCCGGAGAATACGGTTTTTATCAAGATTCCATGGATCTGAAGAAAGTTCCCGGACTGACTGGATAAATTTATCCCAGTTGAACCGTACGCAGAAACTGCCTGCCTCAGTACGGTCCACAGCGCCAGCATACAGTGACGCAAGAAGATCTGCTGAAAATCCGTCCCGCATGGAAACTGTACTGGTAAACGGGTAGATGCCTCCGGCAGGATGTATTGTCGTTTTTTCAGTGACAGTATTTTGCGGAACTGGATATGCCAGAACCGCTGCTGGTGTATCCCGCTGTACAGTAAATGTGAGATATACTGTATCTGCTGCCACTCTGCGTTTCTCTATGCCGGTTCCGGAACTGCAGATGACATTCCATTCTGAAACATGTGCGTACCCGGTACTGTCAAGTGTAAATACTGCTTTTTCTGTTTCCTGTTCAGCCAGTCCTCCGGAAATTTCCGAACAGCCGGAAATGGATATTGCCGGAAAAAGCAGACTGATAATGGTAAAAAAGAGTGTATATCTGTGCATGTACTACATATTGCCCGGATATGCACGTTTTACGCAGTTTTTAACTGCATTATCTGAATTTCTGTATTTCTTTACCTGCCAGCTGATCGCATATTTCGTTGTATTTTATGCCAGCATGTCCTTTTACCCACCGCCAGGTCAGCGGGAGCTGCTGAACCAGAGAATCAAGTTTGACCCAGAGGTCCTGATTCTTTACCGGTTTTTTATCTGCAGTGCGCCAGCCATTCTTTTTCCAGTTTGCCATCCATGCGGTAACTCCGTTTTTTACATACTGGCTGTCTATGCAGATGGTAACGGGTCTTTCTCTCAATTCTGCTGTCTGTACAATATAAGAAAATGCCGCAATCACCGCGGACAGTTCCATCCTGTTGTTTGTGGTTCCTGCTTCTCCGCCGCTTTCCTGTATTTCTTTTCCATCTGCAAGAATAACACAGCCCCATCCGCCGGGACCTGGATTTCCTGAACATCCACCGTCTGTATACACTACAATATCGTTTTCCATAATGCTGCATCATGGCATAAAAACGGAAAGCTGGCCATACCTGCAAATTAGAGTATAATAGGGTATCGAAGAGAGAGACAATGAAAAAGAATCTGATATATAAAAATACACTGTCCTGTGCGGAAGATGTAAAAGATTTTATTCTTGAAGGCCAGGCACAGATTTCATTTGATAACGGGTATATGCAGCTGAAGAATGCGCTGGACGCGGAACAGGGGCAGAATGCCAACTATGTATTCTGGTGCCCGGTGTCATTTCCTGCTGATATAGAGATAGACTGGGAATTTAAACCGCTTTCCAGCACCGGGCTCTGTATCATGTTTTTCGCGGCGCTCGGATGTGACGGTTCCGATATTTTTTCACCTCATCTGCAAAAACGTACAGGCCCGTATGTTCAGTATCACAGCGGTGATATCAATGCATTTCATGTCTCCTATTTCAGACGGAAAGAACCGGATGAAAAGGCTTTCCATACCTGCAATCTGCGCAAAAGCAGAGGTTTTCATCTGGTGTGTCAGGGCGCGGATCCGATTCCTGACTATAATGACGTACAGGATTTTTACCGGATTTCGATTATAAAGCTGGATTCAGATGTCAGTTTTTCTATTAATGGATTGAATCTGTTTACTTATCATGATGATGGAAGAACATATGGTCCGCTGCTGCAGGGCGGTAAGATCGGCTTCAGGCAGCTTGCACCTCTTGCAGCTGCATACAGAAATCTGGAGGTGTTCTCATTATCAGATCAGCGGTAAAATGCAATAGAACGTACATTCTGCTGGGGCTGGTCGTGGCAGTCCCGCTTTTTGTACTGGGTGTGATTTCTTCTTCTATTTATGTACGCCAGAAATCAAAGAGTGAAGAGAGTTCTCTGTTTTACAATTCGGAATCGCTTGTAAAAGGCGTTGACTATTCGCTTGCATACATCCGTCAGTATTATGTAACACTGTTTTCTTCATCATCGTACCGGTGGATGGATAACGAACAGACTGTCCCGTATGATAAGATCCGTGAAATTGTAAATGTACAAAAACTTCTGACAGGTGAATCGAATCCAAATTTCACTGTGCAGACATATTATTATATCAATACAAAATATGAATGGATGCTGAGCAATAGTGGGTTGTGCCCTTTTTCATCAATAACGAATAAAGCTTTTTTCCGCAGTCTCCTTTCAGATATTGAATCAGACAGTAATGTTATTTCCTGGATTGACCTGACCGGAACCCGGAAAAAAATACCGGCGCAGAGCGGATATTACGATATTGAGGTAAACGGCCGTTTCCTCTGCCTGAAACGTATAAGTGCTTTGGGCTCAGTCGAGTCGCTGCTGCTTATCCGTCTTAATGACTTTCTGTTTGCAAATGTGTTTCAGACAGCTTCACGTCTGAACTTTAATTTGGGCATTATCAACGGCAGCATGCAGATATTTTCAGATAAAAGCGGTATGCACCTGGCCGGGAAAAAGGGAAGATACGGCAGTTTTATTGTAAACAGCATTGATTCTGATTCCAGCGGTTTTAGATATGTCATCTGGCGCGATATATCAAATATCGAAAAAGAAAGCGATGTTTTTTTATTTGCTTCTCTTTTCGTACTTGCCGGTTTTCTTGCCGGTATTGTACTGATACAGTTTGTTTCATATCTGTTTTCTGCACCTATGAAAAAGATGACGGCGGAACTTGAGGCCCGGAATGAACGTGATAAAACGCGGTTTTTCAGAATGCTTCTGCAGGGAACGCTTTCCGGGGAAGACCTCTCAGCAGGTATTGAACGGTGGAATCTTCCCTGTAGCGGTGTTTTTGTCTACGTGCTGCTGCGTGATAAAGATAAAACACCGTTTGATTATTCTTCTATACAGTTTCCGGCGCTGATATATCCTCCCATTCCTCTGGGCAGCCAGTTTGGCGCCATTCTGCACTGTGAAAGCAGGGAAACTGCCGATACCCTGATAAGCAGGTTTTTTGAACTGGTAAAGAAACAGAGCGGGAGCAGCATAATAATGGGCTGCAGCCGTTCTTTTTCCGATTTGAATAAATGCAGAGCAGCACAGAATGAAGCTGCAGAAGCATTCCTGATAAAATCGGGTAAAGAGCTGTCCGGCTCTGCAATCTTCCTGTTTGATGATTATCTGCAGACAGGATATTCCCGCGGTATTGTCGATGATACTATCGAAAATGATCTGGAAAAAGCGGTGTGCAGCGGAGAACTGCAGGAATCGGACCAGATTATAGACCTTATCCTGAACCGGATGGAAGTACGCGGGCTGATTGGAGTTGACCGTGCGTTCTATGTATCGAAAGTCATAACAGTCGTTTTTGCAGCTATCATCAAAAGCGGGCTGATCGTCAGTGAAGTGTTCGATACAGAAGCCTATGATAGGATAATGGCATGGAAAGATTTTTATTCACCAAAGAAAGAACTTAAGGACTTCCTTGTAAAAAACGTAATCCGACCGGCCGTACAGAAAATTCGCGCTGCAAAGAATTCCGGTGATTCGGCAACTATCCAAAAGGTATATGCTCTTATTTCTGAATATCAGGGCAATATTACATTGAATGAATGTGCCGATATTATCAACTGCCATCCCAATACAGTAACAAAAGCCTTAAAGGCTGAAAAAAATACAAGCTTTACTGAAATAGTAGCCAATGTCAAAGAAAAGCAGGCAAAATACTATCTGCTTACGACAGAACTGTCGGTAAATCAGATAGCCAGTCACCTGGGATATGCGAATGTCCAGAATTTCGGGCGATTTTTCAGGGAGCGTACAGGATTTTCACCGTTGAAATACCGGGAAATGAATTTTTCTTCGGGAGTGGAATGATTGTTTTTGCTCTGATATATCCCTAAAACCCTATGTTTTATATGGTTTTGTGACATAAAAAATTCCTTAAAATGATTGTTTACAAATCACGGAATCGCTTTGACAATATGTTTTGTCAATGAGCGGGGTGACTGCATGAAAAGTAAACAGTGTCCGGCGCAGCAGCAGCTGTCGATGGACAATACATGGTCAAAATGTTTAAAAAATCATATGTGGCTGTATGTGATGATTATTCCCGGTGTACTGTATATGCTGGTTTTCAGATATCTGCCTATGGGCGGCCTTGTTATGGCATTCCAGAATTTCAGTCCTTACAGCGGTAAATCAACATTGGGAGCTTTTATTCACAGCAGGTGGGTTGGCTTTGAAAACTTTAGGAAGCTGTTCACCGGACCGGATTTCTGGCAGTTGTTGAGAAATACGCTTTCTATTTCAATTGCGAGTATTATTTTTTATTTCCCGGCACCGATTATCCTGGCACTGCTGCTGAATGAGATAAAAAGCGACTGGTATAAACGCAGTGTACAGACAATGGTCTATATACCGCATTTTATTTCATTTGTCATAGTTACATCTCTTACGGCACAGCTTTTCAGCACGGTGGATGGCGCTGTATATAAAATCCTTGAACTGTTTATGGGAGATGCTGCCCCGAATATCATGGGAGACCCCCATTTCTTTACTGGCATGATTGTCGGCCAGACAATCTGGAAGGAAACAGGGTATGGCACAATCATCTATCTTGCAGCTCTGGCTGGAGTAGATGTGCAGCTGTACGAAGCAGCGGAGATGGATGGAGCCGGCAGATGGCGCAAGATGTGGCATGTTACTCTTCCTGCGATTATTCCGACCATTGTGATCATGCTGATACTGAAAGTCGGTTCTGTACTGAATACGGGGTATGAACAGATTTTCCTGCTGCAGAATTCGATGAACAGGTCTGCATCGGAAGTGTTCGATACCTATATTTATACACGTGGTGTTGTAAACGGGAACTATTCCCTTGCAACAACAGCGGGCCTGTTCAAATCGATTGTATCGCTGATCCTGGTCCTGGGAGCAAATAAAATAGCAAAGCTCTGCGGTGAGTCCGGATTCTATTGAGATAATAAGGAAGTGAAAAAATGAATGTATTCAGAAATAAAAATAAAATACGGCGCAGCCCCGGCGATGCCGCAGTGCAGGTGATTATCTATCTCTTTTGTGCCTGTACTGCCATACTTACTGTCCTGCCTTTTATCTATATTATCGCAGGATCATTTGCAACAGAAAAAGAACTGACCGAACGCAGCTTCTTTCTAATACCGCATGTGTTTTCTCTTGATGCATACCGGTACATCATACATAACGGCGACGTATTCCGAGGTCTAAAGAACTCGATTATCGTTACCGTAGTCGGTACCGCAATTGATATGTTTTTTTCCTGCACCCTTGCATATCCTCTTTCGCGCAGATATCTGAAAGGCCGTAATGGATTTACGAATATGGTGATAATCATCATGCTTTTTTCCGGCGGTATGATTCCTTCATATCTGCTGATTGCCAATGTTCTGCATCTGCGTGATACATTCTGGGCGTTGTGGCTCCCTGGTGCAATCAGTCCGTTCAATATGCTTATCATCAAAAATTATTTCCAGGGGATACCTGAGGAAATGGAAGAAGCTTCCATCATGGATGGCTGCAATGATTTGCAGATATTTACCCGTGTTATTCTTCCGCTTTCCAAACCGGTCATTGCCTCTGTTTCTCTGTTTTATGCAGTGGGACATTGGAACGCATATTTTGATGCAATGATGTATATCTCCGACCATTCTAAAGAGGTTATCCAGATTGTTCTGCGGCGGATAATATTTTTAACAAGCAGTATTTCAACACAGGGAATGGATATAGGATTCTTTGCACTGCCGCCGGAAAAGGCGATAAAAATGGCAACAACGGTGGTAGCGGTCGTTCCGATACTGCTGGTGTATCCGTCAATTCAGAAATATTTTACAAAGGGAATAATGGTCGGTTCTGTAAAAGGCTGACCTTTTACCATATAAGAAAGTTTCATTCAGGAGGAAAAATGAAAAAAATTATTGCAGGTATTGCACTTCCGCTGCTGACAGCAGGAATGCTGCTGGCTAATGGAACAGCTGATAAAGCTGCTCCAAAAACAGATGCAAAGGGACGTCCATCCATCACATTTATGGTCACTGACCATTATGGCACGGCGCTCAAGAATCAGGGATCTGACAAAGTAATTCAGATGTACGAGGATTATACCGGTATACATGTCGACTGGCGTTTTGAACCTGACAGCACATATAAGGAAAAACTTGGTGTAACACTGATGGATAAGCGGAATATGCCGATGGTGCTTACCGTCGGTTATGCTCTTGATTCAAATGTTATCAGTGCTGCCCGCCAGGGTGCGTTCTGGGATCTCTCAAAGTTTATTTTTAACGAAAAAGAATATCCGAATCTTTCCAAAGCAAATAAAAATGTCCTGAAAGCATTGACTGTAGACGGAAAAATCATCGGATTGTACCGTGCACGTGCAATCGGCCGTCTTGGATTTTCATACCGTAAAGACTGGGCAGAAAAAGTCGGCATCACCAAAGACCCGGAGACTGTCGAAGAAGTATACGACATGCTTTATAAATTCACGAACAATGATCCTGATGGCAACGGTAAAAAAGATACAGTTGGCATCGATCTGTGCAAATATACCGGACCGCTTGATGTTATACAGACATGGTTCGGCTGCGGTAATAAATGGGTAGAAAAGAACGGAAAACTTATTCCTGTCCATCAGACAAAAGAATATATGGAAGCTCTGGACTGGATGCGCAAGATCTATGCAGAAGGTCTGGTACGCAAAGACTGGCCTA
>Ga0070399_1005179_pt1 | contig 10323 bp, 3 predicted proteins | sample BioMet4_FD_61217 | JGI IMG/M metagenome (GOLD analysis project Ga0070399, IMG submission 61217) | Microbial communities from bioreactor (seeded with sewage sludge) at LBNL, California, USA - Biofuel metagenome 4 (version 1) | ecosystem: Engineered > Bioreactor > Anaerobic > Unclassified ... | reverse complement strand
TGCCAGCGCAATCTGCCCTATTCGCACGCAACCCACATGGTCGACCAGTACGTGGGGCGTTACTCCCGAGCGGGCGGGGCCGGATTGATCGTCATTGACGATTGGAAGACCGTGCCGAAAAAGCACGAGATTCTCAAAGGTAAACTGCCCTCGGGGACGACGCTGAATCCTGATCTGAACTGGGATGCCGACCGGGTGCTGTTCGCGTTCTGCGATCATACGGACCGGCGAACGCTCCTCCAGAAACTGATCCCCGTCTATAGCGAGACGCTGGGGAGGAAGATTTCCCGCACCAACAGCTCGGTCGGCCGCTCCGTGAACCGGGTGGACCCGACGAATCCGATGTTCGACGACGAGCCGTTCAACCATCCCGCGACGGCGTTTCGCTATTTCATCTACGAGGCCGCGTTGGACGGCTCGTGGGTCCGTCAGTTGACCGGCACGGAAAAAGACGCCATGACGACGTGGGAGGGGCGGCAAACCGTGTTGATCGAGGACGTGGACCCCTGTTATCTGCCGGACGGCGGTTTTGCTTTTACCTCCACCCGGTGTCAGAGCTACGGGCGGTGCCACGGTGCCCGGTATGCGCCGTCGTTCATGATCTACCGCGCGGACAAGGACGGTTCGAACATTCGTCAGCTCTCGTTCGGTGAGGCGAACGAATGGGAACCGAGCGTGTTGAATGACGGCCGGATCGCGTACACCCGTTGGGATTACATCGACCGGAACGCCGTGCCGTGGCAGAGCCTTTGGAGCATGAATCCGGACGGCACGGCTACGGCCCATTTCTTCGGCAACTATACGCCGGTGCCGAAAGTGATGACGGAAATCAAGGCCATTCCCGGCACGCATGTGGTGGTCGCGACCGGCGGGGCTCACCATTTCTTTACGGCGGGATGCCCGATCCTCATCGACACGCACAAAGGCGAAGACGGTTCGGAGTCCATCACCAAGATCACGCCGGAGATCACCTTCCCTGGCAGCCCTTGGGCGGACACCGGTTATTTCGCCGATCCTTTCCCGGTGAACGACACGCTGTTCTTCGCCAGTTTTTCACCCATGGGCTTCCACAAGGGCGACACCAACTATTGCGCGTACGGCTGGTCGCACGCGTGGCCCTCCACGAATTCGTTCACGGTGTACCTGATCGACACGCTGGGCGGGCGGGAGCCGATTTTCGAGGATCCGCAGATCAACACCTTCTCCCCGATCCCGATCCGCAAGCTGAAACATCCCCCGGAAATCGCCTCCAGCCTTCCTCCGCCCGAGAAAGCGCCGGACACGGGCATTTGCTCGGTGGAGAATGTTTACAACTGCCGGATGCCGATCAAGGCGGGATGCGTGAAGGCCTTGCGTCTGAACCGGATCCTCGCGAAGTGGACCGCCGCCCATCCCGAGCGTAACGCGCTGGGGGGATATCCGCTCTACAAGAAGCCGATCGGCACGGTGCCCGTCAATCCGGACGGTTCCGTGGCGTTCCGGATGCCTGCGGGAGAGCCCGTTCAGTTGCAGGCGCTGGACGAGAACGGCATGGCGGTCTTGACCATGCGCTCCTTCATTTATGTGCAGAAAGGCGAGCAGCTCCGGTGTGTGGGGTGCCACGAAAACAGAATTCAGGCGCCGCAGACGGCTTCCCGGAAAGATATTCCGGTTTCCGAGCCGGTGCCGGTTCCGAATACCGAGAACGGCGTGGGGTACGACCGTCAGGCGCGGCCTATTTTTGATCGCTACTGTATTTCCTGCCACGGGCTGAAGCCGGACGGGAAACAAGCCGGCGGATTGTCGTTGATCGGTCCCGAAGGCTGGAAAGAATTGACCCAGACAAAGAACCAGAAGCGTCCGCCGAACATTCTCGTGGCCCGCGCCCATCCATACTCGGAGACGGGATACAGCCAGACGAACGAGTACTTCGCCGCACCGAGCCGTTTGACTCAAAAGTTGCAGGCCGGTCACAACGGCATCAAGCTGTCGCCGGCGGAGTGGTCGGATCTGATCATCTGGATGGATCTGAACGCGCAGGAGTTGCCGTCTTCGAGCTGGAACCTGCCGGAGTTCGCCGTCCAAGCGCCTGCGGGCGTTCAGGCGTTGCGCGATTACGTCAAGAGCCTGTTCGGCGAGGAACTGTCTCGGCAGCCGTACGACGCGCTGGTGAACACGGCGCTCCCCGGGAAAAGCCGGATCCTTCTGGCTCCCCTGCCGCTTGAGAAAGGCGGTTGGGGACAGTTTGCCGGAGAGAAGGGCTATGCCGGCAAGGACGATCCGCGTTTTCTCAAGATGGATGCGTTGATCCGCGCTTCGTTCAACGCGCCGCCCTGCGAGGACCACGCCGGCACGTGCAACCGCCGCGCCGCGTGCCGTTGCCGTGACTGCTGGGTGTGGATGGGGCGCTACAACGCGCAGCCGGGGACGCACGGCACGGTCACGCTGCCGGTCGTTGGCCGATTGACCAATGCCGTGCCGGTCACCCTTCAGGACAGCGTCGACGGCACGCTCGCGCTGCAAGGCACCGGCGTCGTCACGTTTGACCGGAACGTGCAGACGGTCGACACGCTCCAGCTTGACAGCGGTGCGACGGCCGGTATCGGCGGCGAGAGCATCCGGATCGGCAAGCTGGTCGTGGCCGCCGGCGCGACTTTGACTGCGGCTTCCGACGGGGATCCCGGTGTGCGGACGGTGATTCTTGACGGGGGCGAAGCCTCTTTCCTGTTCGGCGCGTTGAAAGATGGTTCGCGCAACCGCTTGGCGGTGCGGAAAACCGGCGACGGCGAGCTGTACCTGTTGGGCGAACTTTCCTTTACCGGGCCGCTGCGCATCGATGGCGGCGCGGTGCGTCTGCAGGACAAATCCGCGCCGTTCCTCTCCGGGCTCTCCTTCCAGTTGGACGCTTCTGAAAAGGCGCGTCTAACCATCACGTCCGAAGGTAAGGTGACGGAATGGAAAGAACAACTGACCGGTGCGGTGTTGCACCAGACCGCCCCCGAATGTCCCTGTCCGGTGTATCAGGCCCAAGGGATCAACGGCAAGCCCGCCGTCTGTTTTGCAGGCCAGACCAATCGTCTCGCCACAAGTGCGACCTTCACGCAGCAGACGGTCTTCATCGTCAACCAGCCGGAAGGGTCTCCGCAGTACGGCGGCATTTGGGGCGCTGAAAATGCCTCTCAAGGTACGGACTACGGGATCCGCTGCGTCGGCGGAAATGTTTGGGCCGGGGGCACGAGTCTGCCGCATAATTATTTCAACACCTTCAACACGTATCGCATCGACGGGGTGGAGGAGACGCATTTCACGCCCGGCCGGCCGCATATTCTGTGCGCGCGGCGCGACCGCCCGGATCAGTTGACGATACCGGTTGCGCTGGGCTCCTATTTTTGGCCGGCGGGCCGTTCGTATAACGGCAAGATCGGCGAAGTGTTGGCCTATGATCGGATCCTGACGGAAACCGAACTCCAGGCGGTTGAGAATTATCTGTCCGAGAAATGGCTGGGCAGGACCCTGCACGCGCAAGCTGAAAAGGACGCAAAAGCGAAAGCGGTTTGTTCCGCGCTGGCGGAGGTGGACGTCGGCAAACAGGGGACGCTGGATCTGAACGGAAAGAATCTGACCGTCGCCGCGCTGTCCGGCTCCGGCCGGATCATCAACAGCTCGTCCGCGCCGGCGACGTTAACGGTCACGGGCACCTCCGCGTTTACCGGCGAGGTGGCGACGAACGTCCGGCTCGCGGCACGAAAATAAGGCGTTGTCATTTGCGTGACCTTCACAATCTGCGCGACTTCGAGATTGACTCTGTCCTCGTCTGCCCCCGAGAATAAGTGGATATGAAAAAGCGCAGTGTGATCGGTCTCGCGGCAGGTATCCTCCTTTCGGTATCCTGCATCCTGAGCGCCGGCGAAAAGGTGTTTGACTTCGCCGAGGCACCTTCCCCTTTCAAACTCTCAGACGGGCGGTACCTTGATCCGTCCGAGGCCGTCCGACAACTGGAGGCGAAACCGGACGGGCTTCACGTTCACTTGGACGCGGCGAAGATGGCGTCCCGTCCGCCGTGGTGTACGCTGACAGTCCCCGCCCCGTTTTCCGAGGCGCGGTCGTGGTTGGGGCAGCGGATCGTTCTCGTGATGCGCAGCGCCCCATTCCAGCGAGTGACGAAGAACATGGCCATCAACCTTGCGGACCGGGACGGCGAGACGTTTCAGTTCCTTCCGCGCAAGATCAGGAGCGATCAGGCGGAGGGTACGATCAGATGTTCTTACACGTTCGACGAGGTCGGCTATTCCGGCACCCCGTGGGGCGGTGGCACCCGGGCGAACAGACGCATGGACGCACCCGTCCGCCTGACCTCCCTGAACGCGCACTATTCATACGGCGAAGGTGCGGGCGAGGTCGTCTTCGTGCGGCTTGAGGAGGAAACGCAATCCGCGACGGTCGCGCGGACGGTTCATTCGGTTGAACCGATCTCCGTCGACACCACGTATCCCGGCGCGGCGCCCTTCCCCGGCGCGAAGTCGCTCGCGTTCACGGTTTCGCCCGCGTTCTGCGGCACCGCCACGCTCACGCTTTCGCGCGACTCGCGCGGCAGCGCACGGGAGGGCGAGATGACCAACCTGACCGCGCGAACGTCGGACGGCACGCTGCGGTTTTCCTGCGATTTGCCGCGCATGAGCCAGTACCAGTTTATGGGGCTTGATTTCAAACCTGCCGCCGACTCGCCCGGGGGGCCGTGGAAAATCGTCAAAGCCGAAGGCGAATTCATGCAGACCGCCGCCGAGGCGCTCCGTCTGGATGTTGAGACCGGGAATTTCCTGCACATCGTCCGCGCCGAAAAGGCGAACGAGCGCCCCGTCGTCGTGATCCGCAATCCGACCGACACCTCCCGAGCGTGGAAAACGCTTTTGCGTTTCTCGGACGCTTTCGAACGCTCCTTCGAAATTCCCTTTGACCGGACCCTTGCACCCGGTGAGACGGTGCGGATCCCCGTGCCCTGGCCGCTGCCCGCCAAGGGCATCTGGTTCCTGACGGCGGATGTGCGCGGCGCGGACGGCTCGACCATGACGCACGAATCGCGTTTCGCATACATCGACCTGCACGAGCGCACGCCGATCGTCAGCAAGCCGACGTTCCGCTTTGGCATTCATTATCATGGCATCTACTATCTTCCGGATCTGGTGGACCCGACGATCGATGCGCTCGTCGCCGCAGGAGCGAAGTTCACGCGCACAGACTACGGATTCATGTTCGGCGACGTGATGCGCCAAGAAGGGAAATATGACTGGGCCAAGGCGGACGACCTGCTCGCGCGTCTCAGAGCGGCGGGGCTGTCCCTCGACATCATCGTCCAATCCACGCCAGGATGGGCGGTCGATCCGGAGATTCTGAAGACGCGCCAAGGTCTCCGCCGCAGGGGATGTCTTCCCAGCCGACCGGGTCTTCTGCGCGATTTCTGCCATGCGATCGCGGCCCGCTACGGGACGCAAATTGATTACTACGAAGTCGGCAACGAATGGGACCTCGTGCCCACGAACACGCTCCCCCGCGCCGAGGCGGTGCGGCTGCAGCGCGAAGCGGTCGAGGGCATTCACGGGGCTTGCCCCGCGGCATGCGTGACGCCCAACGGCTGGGCCACCGCCTCCACCGGGGACACGGAGGACTGGGACGGAACCCGGAGGAACCCCGGTCTAATCGAGCGTTTCGCCGAGGAACCCGATCTGTACGACACATGGATGCTTCACTGTCATGGTTCGTTCGGTTCGTACGTCGAGAATCTTCAGAAACGGTTTTTCCCGCTCCGCGAACGCACAGGGATGAAGAAGAAGCCATGGGTCTCGAACGAAACGGCGCAGACGAGCTTCGGCAACGGAGAGTTGGACGTGGCGCGCACCGTGTGGGCGAAGACGCTTTACGCGTGGTCGTGGGGTTCGCGCGACTACATCTGGTACAACCTACGCGCGACGGGATGGCTGGAGGGCAGCGAACCCGGTTACGGCCTCATCACGGCCGATTTCCATCCGCGGGCCGGTTATGCGGCCTACGCGGCCCTGACCGCGATCTTCCAGGGTCTTGACGCCGACGGGCGTCTGATCTCGCGCCATCCCCTCCACCTCTACCGGTTCAAAGGCGGGAAGGGCGGTTTCCGCGGTGTTGTTCTCGCGGGCTGGGATTGGGAAGCCGAGAAGCCGCGCGTTATCCGCATCAGGACTGACGCCAAGCGCGCCTCCCTTGCGGATTACATGAACAACCGCACGGAAATTGCGATTGCGGATGGCGTGGCGGCGTTCCCGGTGGACGCCGATCCCAAGGCGCTCATTCTTGACGGCGCGACGACAGCCGAAACGGTTCTGACAGGGGACGACGGGTTAAAGCCGTGACTCGCGGCTTGCCTTACGCCGTGAGGTTCGTTATTTCTCTCGAGAAGTAAAAAGCAGGGGAGAAACATGGCCATCAGCAGACGGAAGGACGGTCCGTCAAAATTGAATGAACATGAAAAATGACAATGTGATCGGTCTCGCGGCAAATGTCCTCTCTTCGGCATCCCGCATCCGTACCTTTGCGGCTGTTATCCTCGCATCAGCAGCGGTGCGGGCATCGCAGATGCGATGCGTCCTGTTATCGGATTTCGAAGCGAACAACGGTTCCGTGAACCTCGGCGGCGAGTTTCCCGGGGCCAAGGGAAACTTTACAATCACGGCGGCGGCCGCGCATGACGACAAATACGGCGGGCGTCTGTCATTCGACGTGACGAAAGGCGCTTATGTCGCCTGGGGCATGAATCCGCTCAAGCCCCTCGCCGCCGGCGCCGACACGATCGCCCTTTGGGTCCGGGCGAATGTCCCCGGCCTGCGGATCCACTGCAGAACGACCGATGCGACGGGCCAGGAACATATACGGTATTCCACTCCGCTGCCCGACGGCACGTGGAGCCGTATCACGTTCGCCGTGGAAAAGACAGACGGCCACTGGGGCGGCGCCAACGACGGGCGCATCCACTGGCCGCTTTCCTACGTGCAAATCGGCATCGCGCCGGGGGCGGCACGCGTCGGCTACGTCGATCTCGATACGCTGACCCTTGCAACGACTGCGTCGTTACGGGACCAGCCGGAATGCCTGACGATCATTGAGCCGCGATTCGGAAATCTTTTCCAGCCGGATGAAACGCCGACATTCCGCATGACGATGCATATGCGAGACAGCGCCGAGCACCGCTACTCCGCTATGTGGCGGGTCTTCGACTGGCTTGACAAGGAAGCGGCCAGCGGCGAAGCAGACTCCGATCAGGCGATTTCACTGCCGCACCTTCCGTCGGGCTGTTTCCGGCTTGCTGTCGATTTGCAAGATTCCAAGGACGCCGGCGTTCACACGACGGCCGACGCATGATTCGGTGTCTTGACAGGACCGAATCCGAAACCGTGCGGCTGGGTGGGAACCGTAACGCACGGAGGGCACGGCTGGGACCGCAGCGATCTCCGATTTCTCGACGTGTTGAACGCCGCCGGCATCGGCGTCGTGCGCGACGAGTTTGGTTGGTCGAGCATCGAGAAGACCAAAGGAAAGTACGCCACATCGCAGGCCATGGAAGACTTCATCGACGGGCTGAACCGGCACGGCATCCGCTTGAATCTCTTGCTGACCTACGGCAACCCGATTTATGCGAATCCGCTCGATCCGGACGCTTACGCCCGTTGGGCCGCTTGGATGGCGAAGCACTACGAAGGCCGTGTCCGCGATTTCGAGATTTGGAACGAGCCGCAGAATTTCATGTTTGGCCAAGCGTATCCTGGCCAGCGCGACGGCAAACCGGAGTTTGTGCAGCCGTTTGTCGCGTTGACGAAGAAGGCGGGCGCCGCCATCCGAGCCGTGCGGCCCGACGCGAACGTCATCCTGTGCTCCGAAGACGTTTGGAGTCTCCTTTTCCCCATGTTGACGTCCGGCATCGGGAGCGCCGGCAATACGATCAGCATTCATCCCTATTGTCATGGGCAGCCCCGGCCCGAACGCGAGTGGTTTTTCAGCGATTACGGCCGTGAATTGCGCAACGCGAGCCTGACCAACGGCGGGCCGAGCCGAGTCGTGATTACCGAGGCCGGTTGGACGACCTACGAGGGCAACATGAAGTTTCTGGCGATCGCCGGCGGGTATCCGCGTTCGAGTCCGGCGCAGCAAGCGCATTACCTCGTGCGGATGTTTTTGACGGCCCGCGCGGCCAACGCCGATTATGCAACGCAATATGACTTCCGCGACGACGGCCCGAACCGCAGCTACACCGAGCACAATTTCGGCCTCGTGCATCAAGATTGCTCGCCGAAGCCGTCGCTGCTTGCCGTGGCGGCCATGACGCGCTTGGTCGGACAAGGCCAATTCGTCCGCGACGCCGCGCCCGATCCGACCGTGGCCAGGGCTTACGTGTTCGACGTGAACGGCAAGGCCGTCGTCTGTGCGTATGCCATCGAGAAAGCCATGCAACTGACCTTGCCCGTCGGCGTCGAGCGACTCGAACAAGCCGATTTGATGGGCAATCGCAACCCACTGGCCGCGCCGGGCGGGCGAGTGACGCTTGATTTGACCGAGCGGCCTATCTATCTCATTGGCGCTGAAGTGAGTGCGCTGAAGTAAAAAAGGGATGAACATGAAAAAATCAGAGCAATTGGTCTCGCGGCAGGTATTCTCCTTTCGGTAACCTGCGTCCTGACCGCAGGCGAGAAGGTGTTTGATTTCACCGAAGCGTTTTTATCACCGTTGCTCGGTTGTAAGGGCTATCAAAGCATCGCCGCCATCGCCTCGAAGAACCGCTGGGCGATGCGTTGCATGCCCTCGTCGTTGGGGTGGTTGAAGCGGCCGTGGACGTCGCTGCCGCGGCGGAAGTCGTCGATGGTGACGAAGACATCGCCTCGGGCGGCGGCCGCGGCTTTTTTCTCGGCGTCAAGCACCGGGCGGATGTAGAAACCCTCGGAGACGAGAAACTTCGTCTTGCCCGTGTCGAGGTAGTCGCGCAGCGCGAGGACGGCGTCCTTGAAGCTGCGCGGGGCGGCGGCCGGGTTAGCGTCGTAGGTCTTCGCGACGTTGGCGCCGAAGAAGAAGACGACGATATCGGGCTTGAAATCCTTCACGCCCTTGAAATAGGTTTCCGGTTTCCAGTCCGGATCGGTGAACTTGCGCTCGAGCGAATCCGCAACGTTCAGGTACGCGAACTCGGCGTTGGGTTTCACCTTCGCCACCATCGCGGCATTGACGTGCACGTAGTCCTTGTCGACCGAGGACGCCGCCATGCCGCAGTCGTTAGTCCAGCCGATGCTCGGCTTCGGCCCGTGCCGGGTGATGGAGTTTCCGACATAGAGAACCCGCGGCGAGCCGTTCTCCTTGCCGAACGCGCGGAAAGCCTTCTTCACCTGGTGCTCCGCAGGCACGACATTCTTCTGCAGGTCGTCCGCCAACGCGTACGCGGCGGCGATGGCACAAACTAACGCAACCGTCTTCTTCATGCTTCACTCCTTGCTGGGGCCGGCGCGGTTTCGCGGCCGGAATTGGAATCAGGTTTCATCGATCTCCGTCTCTCAGAGGAAAATCGTACAGACGTGCCATCCGGAGAGGTTGGGAACGGCCACCTGAAGCTCGTCGCATGATGCATCATGGACGCACTCGAGGGCGACGTCCGGCCGCTGCGGGGAAGCCAGGACGGGCTTGAGCCCGCGCGGGTTACGGATTTTCACCGTGAACTCGTCTGTATCGCCGATGGAGAGGTTGAGCAAAGTCACGGAGTCCGTCTTGCCCTCCGCGTCGATGCGCGGCAGGACGCGCAGGGCGTGGGGAAGGTCGATGCGCACCGGAAAGCGCTCGCCGCTCGCACGGTCGATCTCGTCGAGCCACCGTTGCCTTGTCGAAACGAGCGGATGCGTCTCGGGGACGAATTCAAAAAGCCCCTCCGCCTTGGCTTTCGCGAAATCCGCCTCCGTCATCGCCCTGCGCGACCGGTCGGTCGCGTACCAGACCTTGTGTTTCGCCGACGACTCGGCCACCGTCACCGGAATGCCGCATCTCGCCAGCACCAGGTCGGCGGCGTCGCCAAGAGAGAAGCCATCCTGCTCAAACGCCTTCGAGCCGAGGCAGCGCGCAACGCCGCCAAGCGAGGTCCGCAGGGTCGACGCCGAAAGACGCTCAAAATAGCCTCGCGCACGGGCGACCGCCTTCACGAAGCGTTCGTAATCCTCGATGCGCTCTGGCTTCTCGCCGTCCGCCCAATAGAACGACACCGTGTCGCATCCGCTGGCGAGCGCGAGCGCCGCTTCGGTGACGATCGCGTTCGGCGACTTGTGCATCACCCGCCGCGGATAGGTCTCC
>Ga0070399_1005172_pt1 | contig 10332 bp, 8 predicted proteins | sample BioMet4_FD_61217 | JGI IMG/M metagenome (GOLD analysis project Ga0070399, IMG submission 61217) | Microbial communities from bioreactor (seeded with sewage sludge) at LBNL, California, USA - Biofuel metagenome 4 (version 1) | ecosystem: Engineered > Bioreactor > Anaerobic > Unclassified ... | reverse complement strand
GGGCCGCCGATGGCAGGAAAAGAAGAAAAAACGAGATCGCTGCTTGTTCTTCTGGCAAACCTTGCGCTGATATTCTGCGTCGCGGCGGTGTTCCTCCTTTATGCCAACAGCAACCGAGACAAAATACGTCAGCAGAACCTTGCCGATATCGAGAACATCAATCAGGCGTCGTCCAACATCAGCGGCGCCTTTTTCCGCAACCAGAAAAGGCGGCTTGCCGACACAGCGCAGTATGTTTCGCTGCGCTGCTTCACGCTGAATGAAGCGCTGGACTACATATGCGATTCCAACAGCGACTCCTACAGCAGCTACGAGCTGGTTGGCAGCGACTGCCGCGGCTGGGCGGCCGTCCGCCGTGACGGCGGCTATGTGCCCGTGGACTACACGCACATAGATTACGCCGCGCTGGATCTGGTATTTACCAAAAGCGGTCCCTCCGGGGTGGCGGGGATACGCTGCACCGGAGAATTCACCGACGGATATACCGCGGCGAAGAGCTTCGCACTGTATTCATACGTCAGCCTGAAGGACAGCTCCGGCACCGTCAGGGAGTATACGCTGCTGGCTATCTTAAGAAGCGCCTCCTTTGCCGACGTCATCGATCTCAGCGGCGGCTACAAGGACATGGCCACGGTCCTTGTGAACGCCAACGGCGACTATGTTTTCGGTTCCTCCGCCTTCAAGTCCGATAACCTCTTTCAGTATTTTTACGACTACAACGGTCTGAGTCTGGACGAGAAAAACGCGGCGGCAAAGGAGCTCGTCACCAAGGACGGCGGCGAGTTCTGCTATGCCGACAGCCAGGGCAGGGACTGTGTTTTCGTATACAGCGCGGTGACGGGTACCCAGTGGTACTGCGTCAGCTGCGTACCGACGGCGTCTTTCCGCACCAACGAGATGGATCTGCGCTTCACGCTGATAATCGCGCTGCTGCTCCTCATACTCATGACCGTGGACATGACCTGGCTGGATCGCGCCAACCGCCGGCTGAAGCTGGGCATCAGCAAGGAGAAGGAGGCGGGCGCCGCCAAGACGGACTTTCTGTCGCGGATGAGCCATGATATCCGCACTCCGCTCAACGGCATCATCGGCGCCGCCATTCTGGCGGGCCGGGAGGAGAATCCCCCCGAGACCAAAAAATATCTTGAGGACATCGATCAGAGCGGCAAGTTTCTGCTCTCGCTGGTGAACGACATCCTGGATCTCAATAAGGTGGAGAGCGGCAGGATGGAGCTGCACCCCGCGCCGTACTCCTACCCGCAGTTCTGCGCCAACATGAGCGCGATTATCTCGCCGCTGTGCCGGGACCGGGACATCGAGTTTTCCATAACCGGCGGGGAGTCCGGCCGGTGCTACATGCTGGATCAGATGCGGCTGGATCAGATATTTTTCAACATACTGTCCAACTCGGTCAAATTCACGCCGCCGGGCGGACATATTTCGCTGGTCTGCGGCAGCGAGACGGATGAAAACGGCAGGGAAAAACTGATCTTTACGGCCTCGGACGACGGCTGCGGCATGTCGGAGGAGTTCCAGCAGCACATGTTCGAGCCTTTTTCCCAGGAAAACGAAGGCGACGGCGCCAACGGGCAGGGCACCGGTCTGGGGCTGGCCATCGTGCACAACCTTGTGGAGCTTATGGACGGGGAAGTGAGCGTGCGGAGCGCGCCTGGCAAGGGCACGGTGTTTCGCATCTCCATTCCCGCCGAGCCCGCCGCTCAGGAGACGGAGGAGACCCGGGCACCCGGCGCCGCGCCGGTCTCGCTCGCCGGACGGCGCGTGCTGCTTTTTGAGGACAATAAGCTCAACGCCGAGATAGCCGGCACTCTTTTGCGGGACGGCGGTCTGGAAGTGGATTATGCGGGCAACGGCAGAGCCGGGCTTGAGATGTTCAGGGCCTCGCCTGACCGGTATTACGACGCCGTCTTCATGGATCTGCGCATGCCGGAGATGAACGGACTGGACGCCGCCAGGGCCATAAGGGCCCTGCCGCGCCCAGACGCCGCGCTGACGCCGATCATAGCCATGACGGCCAACGCCTACGACATCGACGTGCAGAACTGCCTGCAGGCCGGTATGAACGCGCATCTGGCCAAGCCCATCGATCCGGACGCCATGTTCGCCTCTCTCTCACGGGAGATTACCGCGGCGGAGAGCAAACGCAGGACCTGAACCTCCGCGGTGCCTCGATTCCGGAAATAACGGCTGAACTTTGAGACTGTCAAAAAGAGATTTTGACAGTCTCAAAACGCCGAGTTTTTTGCAAAACCGAATATTTGCAAAAAACGTCGCTTCGCTCCCCAAAGCCTTGCGCAGCAAGACTTTGGCAGCTATTTATCCGATTTGAGGCGGGGCTCCGCCCGCCCTCGAGCTCCCCCGCAAAACCTTTGGAGGCCACTTATTGTTGAGTTCTTTGACACGCTGAAAGATCGGCTCCCGAAGAATTCGGGAGCCGATTTTTATATATCGTTACCTTGTCTGGCCGTTGCCGTAGACCTTGAATTTCATGCTGGTCAGCTCGTTCAGGCCCAGAGGCCCGCGGGCGTGGAGCTTCTGGGTGGAGATGCCTATCTCCGCGCCCAGACCGAACTCGCCGCCGTCGGTGAAGCGGGTGGAGGCGTTGTGGTACACCGCCGCGGCGTCCACGCTGTTAAGATATTTTTCGGCCGCGGCGTCGTCGTTGGTGACGATGCACTCCGAGTGGCCGGTGGAGTAGCGGTAGACGTACTCGATGGCCTCGTCGATGCTGCCCACCACATGGGCGGCCATGATATAGTCGCCGTATTCGTGGCCCCAGTCGGCGTCCGTGGCGGGCACGGCGGCGTCGCCCAGGATGCGCATGACCTCGCTGTCGCCGCGTATCTCGGTGTTCTTTTCCTTCAGTTTTGCCGCAATGACGGGCAGGGCCTTTTCCGCGATATCGCGGTGGATGAGCATGCACTCCGCGGCGTTGCACACGGAGGGCCGGGAGGTCTTGGCGTTGAAGATTATGTTGGCGGCCATGTCGACGTCGGCGGCCTTGTCCACGTATATGTGGCACACGCCGGAGCCGGTCTGTATAACGGGGACGGTGGAGTTCTGCACCACGGCGTCTATGAGCCGCTTGGAACCCCGGGGGATGAGCACGTCCACATAGGCGTTCATGTGCATGAGCTCGTTGGAGCTCTCATGGGTGGTGTCTGTGACCAGCTGGATGCAGTCCTCCGGCAGCCCGGTGCCGGAAAGGGCCCCGCGCATGATCTCCGCGATGGCCTCGCTGGAATTGATGGCTTCCTTGCCGCCCCGCAGGATGCAGGCGTTGCCGGATTTAAGGCACAGCACCGCGGAGTCGGCGGTGACGTTGGGCCGGGCCTCGTATATGACGGCGATGACGCCGATGGGCACGGCGGTCTTGACCAGCCTGAGCCCGTTGGGGCGCACCTCGTCCGAGAGTATCCTGCCCACGGGGTCTGGCAGGGAGGCCACGTTCCGCACGCCGTCGGCCATGCCGCCGACCCGGGACGCGTCCAGCATCAGCCTGTCCAGCAGCGCGGCGGTCATGCCCTTCGCCCTGCCGTTTTCCATATCCACGGCGTTTGCCGCCAGTATCTTCTCGCATCCGCTCTCCAGCGCGTCCGCGATCTTCAAAAGCGCGGCGTTCTTCTGCTCGGTGTCGGCAGCCGCCAGCACTCTCGCCGCGGCCTTCGCGTTCTTTCCCAGTTCAGTCAGCATGTTTTTTCTCCTTTGCTCCGGCCGCGAAATGCGTGCCGATACTTTCCCCGTCCATCAGTCTGTATATGTCGTGAGGGACCTTTCCGCAAATAACGTAGGTGTCTATGCCGTTGGCGGCGGCGTATTCCGCCGCCCGCAGCTTGGTGGCCATGCCGCCGGTGCCGAGGGCCGTGCCACGGCCGGAGGCGCACCTCCGCAGCTCGTCCGTTATCTCCGTCACCTCCGGTATCCGCCGGGCCTCCGGGTCGGTCATGGGATTGGCGGTGAAAAGCCCGTCGGTCTCCGTCAGTATCACCAGCGCGTCGGCGTCCACCAGCGCCGCCACCACCGCGGACAGGGAGTCGTTGTCGCCGTACACGATCTCATCCACGGCCACGGCGTCGTTTTCGTTGATAATTGGTATGGCGCCGTAGGCAAAAAGCCTTGAAAAGGTGTTTATCAGATTCTCCCGGCGGCGCGGGTCGTCCACATCCTCCCGGGTTATGAGCAGCTGCCCCACCTTGTGGCCGTACTGGGAGAACATCTTGTCGTACATGAACATCAGCTCGCACTGGCCCACGGTGGCGGCGGCCTGCTTGCCGGCGGTATCCTCCGGCCTGCCGGGAAGTCCCAGCTTGCCCACTCCCACGCCGATGGCGCCGGAGGTCACCAGCACCACCCGCAGTCCCTCGTTCATGAGATCGGACAGCACCAGCGCCAGCTCCTCCATCCCGCGTATGTTCGTTCTGCCCTCGGAGTGGGTGAGGGTGGACGTGCCCACCTTGAACACAATGGTTTTGGCATCCTTCAGCATACTGCGATCCTCCGGCATCAGCAATTTTTAAACAGTATAGCACAATACCGCGAAAAAGTCCCCTATGCCGCAAAAAAATTCCCGGCGGCGCGGCGGGTTGACGCATCACCGGCCCGGGAGTATAATCCGAAAAAAAGAAACAGGTGATCTTATGGAAAGAGGCAGCGGAGTGCTGCTGCCCATGGCCGCCCTGCCGTCGCCAAACGGAATCGGCTGCATGGGCGCCAGCGCCTTTGATTTTATCGATTTTCTCGCCGACGCGGGCCAGAAGTACTGGCAGTTGCTGCCGCTGGGACTCACCGGCCCCGGCGGAACGCCGTACACCTCGCCCTCGTCCTTTGCGGGGAACCCCGATTACATAGATCTGGAGACGCTGGTATCCTACGGCCTGCTGGAGGAGGACGAGCTTCCCCGGCGCCCGGAGGGGACGGCCGACTACGGCTTCCTGCACGAAAACCGTCCGGAGCTGCTGCGGCTGGCCTATAAGCGCGGCGGCGAAAAATACCGCGCCGCCGTGGACGAATTTGCCGCGGACAAGCCCTGGCTGGAAAATTACGCGGAATTTGCGGCGCTGAAGGAAAAATTCGGCGGCGCGCCCTGGTACAGCTGGCCCGAGGGGGCGAAGCGGCGGGAATCCGGCGCGCTGGACGTGCTCCGCCGGGAGCTGGCGGACGACGTACGCCGCCACAAATTTTTACAGTGGCTTTTCTTCCGGCAGTACACCCAGCTGCGCCGCCGGGCGGGGGAGAAGGGCGTGCTGCTCATCGGCGACATGCCCATATATGTGGCTCTGGACTCCGCCGACGTGTGGGCCGAGCCCTGGTATTTCCGCCTGGACGGAAACTGCGCTCCCATCGAGGCGGCCGGCGTCCCGCCGGACTATTTCTGCGAGGACGGGCAGCTCTGGGGCAACCCGCTCTACAACTGGGACGCCATGCGCGCCGACGGCTGGGGCTGGTGGATACGCCGGATGGACGGCGCGGCGCGGCTGTACGACGCGGTGCGCATCGACCACTTCCGGGCGCTGGCCAGCTACTGGGCCGTGCCTTTTGGAGAGAGCTCCGCCAAAAACGGCGTGTGGCGCGAGGGCCCCGGCATGGAGCTGCTGGGCACGCTGAAGAACTGGTTTTCCGGCACCAGCTTCATCGCCGAGGATCTGGGCATGCTGACGCCGGACGTGCACGAGCTTTTGCGCGCCTCCGGGCTGCCTGGGATGAAGGTGCTGGAATTCGCCTTCTCGCCGGACGCGGCGTCGTCGTATCTGCCCCACAGGTATGAGCGCAACTGTGTGTGCTACGCTGGGACCCACGACAACAACACCGTCCTGGGCTGGCTGGACGACATCGGCCCAGAGGAGCGGGCCTTTGCCGCAAAATACATGGGCGTGAGCGAAGGCGAGGGCTGGTGCCGCGCCATGCTGCGCACCGGCATGTCCTCCGTGGCCGACGTGTTCATCGCCCAGATGCAGGATCTGCTGGAAAAGCCCGCCGATTGCCGCACCAACATCCCCGGCACGGCGGAGGGCAACTGGCGCTGGCGCATGAAGCCGGGGGAGTGCACCCCCGCCCTGGCCGCCGAACTTCTGGAAATGACGAAGATGTACGGGAGACTGTAAAAAGATAACTCCGGAACCGCTTTTGACGGTTCCGGAGTTCTTTAAATATTCACATGTCCTCGTCGGTTATTTCGCCCAGACAGACGATGTTGGTCGGCCCGGTGAGGAATATGTCCCGCGCCGCGCCGCCGGAGACGTCCGCGCTGATGAAGAGCTCGCCGCCGGGCATGGATACCTTCATATTTTCGCTGCCCGCCGCCCCGGTGAGGGCCAGGGACGAAACAGCGGAGCCGCATCCGGTGCCGCAGGCAAGGGTGAAGTCCTCCACGCCCCGCTCGTAGGTCACGGCCTTGAGCTCAGAGGGGCTTATAACCTTGACGAAGGTAACGTTGGCGCCCTTTGGAAAATCAGGATAATACCGCAGGGCGCGGCCCAGAGCGCGAAGCTCTTCCTCCGGCATGGCGTCGTAATCGTCCAGCCGCACCACGCAGTGGGGCAGACCGGGACGGCCCAGCTCCACATAGTTGGCCTCGTACTTCCGGCCGTCCACCGTGAGGGTGAGGCCGGTGCGCATTACCGTGGGGGCGTTCAGGCGCACGCGGTACATGCGGCGGTCGATGCGCCGCCCGGCCACCGGCCCGGCAGTGGTCTCCACATGCTGCTCCTCGCCCGCCAGTGCGTTTTCATAGCCGTAGCGGCAGATGCAGCGTGCGCCGTTTCCGCACATCTCGCCCAGAGAACCGTCGGAATTGAAAAACAGCATGGCGAAGTCGCCGCCGTTTTTCGCCTCCGTCACGGCCATCAGCCCGTCAGCGCCCACGGACAGCCGCCGGGTGCACAGCCGCTTTGCCAGCCGGGAGAGCTCTTCAGCCGGGATGTGCTCCGCAATATTGTTGATGATGATGAAGTCGTTTCCGGCTCCCTGCATTTTGGTAAATTTCATCTTCACTCCGGAAGCTTGCACACGTCCACCCATTCGTCGGCCCTGGAGAACCGGAACAGCTCGTCGGGAGTTAGCTCCACGGCGCTGTTGCCGCTGCCCACGGCGGGGAAGACGGTGTTGAAGCGCTTTACGCTCTCGTCGATATACACCTTCACGCCCTCGTTTATTCCGAAGGGACAAACGCCGCCCACGGGGTGGCCCACTTTCTCCAGCACCTCGTCCGCCGAGGGCATGGAGGCCTTCATGTGGAATTTTTCCTTAAATTTGTGGTTGTCTATTCTTGCGTCGCCCGCGGTCACCACCAGGATGCAGCTCTCGCCGCTCTTGAAGGAGAGCGTCTTCGCTATCCGCGCGCCCTCCACGCCCAGGGCCTGGGCCGCCAGCTCCACCGTGGCGCTGGAAACGGGAAGCTCCCGAACGCGATCCTCAACGCCGAACTGCTTCAAATACGCTTTGCCTTTTTCTATGGACATTAATCCTTATCTCCAATTTATTGAATTTCTTTCTAATTGCGGCCGAAACCGCCGCCGCCGAAGCCGCCGCCTCCGCCGCCCATACCGCCGCCGAAGCCGCCGCCTCCGCCAAAGCCTCCTCCGCTGCTGCCGCCGCCTCCAAAGCCGCTGCCGCCGCCGAAACCGCCGAAGCCGCCTCCGCCGCCGCGGTGGTCGTGGTGATTCCAGTCGTCAAAGCCGCCCCGGCCCGGCCGGTAATTCCAGTAGGGTCTGCAGGGGCCGAAGAACAGGAACAGCGGCAGCCAGCTCCCCGTGCGGGAATAGTAGCTGCGCCGGATGGACTTCACAATTGCCGAGACGAAAAGATAGATTACGAAAAGCCGGATGAGAAGGCTGATTACGTTTCCGCCGCTGGAATAGCTGCTCTGATTTTCGCTGCTGCCGTAGCTGTTGTCGGTTTGTCCGCCGGAGGCCACTGAAGCGCCGTACTGGCTGTCGAACCAGTCCACCATGTCGGAAAAGAGACTGCTGACCGCCTTGTCGTACTCGCCGGCGTCGAAGTACTTTTCAAAGGTGCCGATATTGCCGCCGACCTCGCTGGCAAAGCTGGTGTCGTTCAGTCCCAGACCGTACTGGACGTAGTATTTGTTCTCCTGGGTGGCCAGCAGGATGAGCACGCCGTTGTTGTACTGGCTGGAGCCCACGCCCCAGTCGTTGAAAAGCTTCATAGCGTACTGGCTGGAGGTCATGCCGTCCAGATAATCCACGGTGACCACCACGATCTGCGCGCCGTTGCACTGCTTTTCCAGCGCGCCGTTATCGTTGATGATGGTGCTTTCGGTGTCGGCGGACAGGACGTTGGCATAGTCGGCCACGTAGAAGCTGTCGCTCTTATCCACCACCGCCAGGGCGGGGACGCACAGCACGGCCGCGGCAAGAAACACGGCTAGGAGCAGGGAAAGGTATCTTCTTTTCATCTGAGACTCCTATTCATTCAAAGAGCTGGGGGGCCTTCACTCCGCAGATACCGGCGAACATGTTCGCGGGAAATACGTTGTAGGTGCCGCTGAGAAAATCGCGGACGGTCTCGTTGTAGCCGGACTTTTCTATAACTCCCTGGGCGGCGCTGATGGTGCTCTCATACTCGGAAAGCCCGGTGGCGTCCCGGTCAGAGAGCTTCTGCGCCTTCATGGCCGCGGCGAGCTTGTTTGTCTCCGTGATCAGCGCGGCATAGCGGTCGTAGATCTGGGAGACGGAGCCGTTCTGCATACTGCTGTTCAGATACTCCTGAGCGGTCTGCACGGCCTTCACGTCCACTCCGGTATAGCCGGAGCCCAGCGACGCCATGCCCAGCGCGGCGGCGGAGATGTTATCCAGCTGAGCCGACACGGCGGGGTGCTTATAGCCGTCGTAGGTCACGCCGCTGTAAAAGCCGTTGGTCACGGCGGCGCATTTTTTACCCAGCTTCACGTTCACGGAAAGCAGGGTTGAGCCCAGGACGATCACGATCGCCAGCAGTATCGCCACCGGGCGTTTTTTCAAAAAATCCATATATTACTCCCTGAAATAATCAGCCCTTTATCTCCAGCAGCTTCTGCTTCAGCTCGCCCTCGATGCGGCCCAGCTCCTCCTCGGCCTGGGCGCGGCGGGTGCGGCCGTCGTCCTGGATCTGGCGCACCTCGTCCAGGGTCGCGATGAGTTCCTGGTTGGTCTTTTTGAGGGTCTCGATATCCACCACGCCCCGCTCGGACTCCTTGGCGATCTCCACGCTGCCCTGATGCAGCTTCTGAGCGTTCTGCTCCAGCAGCCTGTTGGTGACCTCGCTGACCTCGTGCTGGGCGTCGGCCGCCTGCTCGGAGTGGTACAGCGACAGGGCCATTACCATCTGGCTCTTCCACAGGGGGATGGTGTTCACGATGGAGGACTGGATCTTCTCCGCCATGAGATTGTCGTTGTTCTGGATCATTCTTATCTGCGGAGCCATCTGTATGGACACCATGCGCGTCAGCTCCAGATCGTGGATCTTCTTCTCAAAGCGGCCCACCATGTTGGCGAAGTCGTTGGCCGCCTGGGCGTCCTCCGGCAGACCGGACTGCTGGGCCTTCTGGGTGAGCTTGGGCAGCTCCTCCTCGCGGAGCTGCTTGGCGCGTATCTGGCCGGCCAGTATGTACATGGTCAGCTCCTTCTGGTACTCCTGATTCTTCTCGTACATCTTGTCCAGCATGGCGATGTCCTTCATCAGGGTGACCTCGTGGTTCTGCAGCTCGTCAACTATCTTGTCCACGTTCACCTCGGCCTTGCTGTACTGGGCCTTGAGGGAGGCGATGCTCTGCTCGGACTTTCTGAACAGGCCCATCAGGCCCTTTTTCTGATTCTCGTCGAAGTTCATGCCCTGCAGCTCCACCACCAGGTCGGAGAGCATGGTGCCGGCTTCGCCCAGATCCTTGGTGCGCACGGTGTTCAGCGCGGTCTCGGAAAACTGCGCCACGTTTTTCTGAGCGGCTGCGCCGTAATTCATGACCTGCTCCGTGTTCATCACGTCGATCTTCCCGGCAAACTCCTTTACGGCGGCCTGCTCGGCGGGGGAGAGCTTCTCAATGTCCGGCTTTTCCACCGGGGCTGCGGTTTCTGCGGCCGCGGCGGGAGCGTCGGTGGTCAGAGTGGGTGCGGGGGCGTCCTGTACTGCGGCCGCGGCCGCCGTACCGTTGGGGTCAAGGGTCAGGCTGGGGATGAATTCGTCCTTTTTGTTCTCGTCCATTTTTTCAAATCCCTTTCAGAATTATTTTTCTTCCGTCTGTGTTCCGCCCTGCATGGAGCTCTGGGCGGTGATGTCGAAATCCTTGTTTCCGGAGAGACCCTCCCGGTCCAGCAGCCTGTT
>Ga0070399_1005171_pt1 | contig 10332 bp, 10 predicted proteins | sample BioMet4_FD_61217 | JGI IMG/M metagenome (GOLD analysis project Ga0070399, IMG submission 61217) | Microbial communities from bioreactor (seeded with sewage sludge) at LBNL, California, USA - Biofuel metagenome 4 (version 1) | ecosystem: Engineered > Bioreactor > Anaerobic > Unclassified ... | reverse complement strand
GATCGAGCGCGAGGCCCTCGAAGGCTTCGTCAAAGACATATTCGAGGAGCACAAGGGGCGCTACGGCTCCCGCCGCATCAGCAGACAGCTCGCCTCGATGGGGATCCGGGCGAGCGACAAGCGCGTGCTCAAGGTGCTGGACAGACTCGGTCTCAAGGCCAAGGGGACGACACGCAGGTATCGTCGGCACAGGGCCGTCGAGCCAGGGGATTCCCGAATTAACCTCATCGACAGGGCGTTCGACGTCGACGGGCCGAACCTGCTTTGGGTGGGCGACATCACCTGTGTGCCGACCAGAAAGGGCTTCCTCTATCTGGCGACGGTCATGGACGCATGGTCGAGGAAGGTCGTCGGCTGGTCGATGTCGGCGACGGCGACGGAGAGACTCGTCGTCGACGCCCTGGAACAGGCGGTTGGCAGGGAGAACCCTCCCGACCACGGGCTCGTCTTCCATGACGACTAGGGGTGCCAGTATACGTCGCGCGCATTCCAGAGGGCCTTGGACTCCCACGGAATCACGCAGTCCGTGTCGAGGCCCGGATGTCCGTATGACAACGCCGTGGCCGAGTCGTTCCTCGAGACGCTCAAGCGGGAGCTCATCAAGGATGGGGCGTACGAGGACCGGAAGGAGGCGAAGCAGGAGATATTCAAGTACATCGAGCTCTACTACAATACTGTTCGGCAGCACTCCAAGCTGGGCTATGTCAGCCCAGCCGAGTACGAGCGTGAGAACGAAGCTATGCCCCTAACAAACTGTCCAGTTTAGGCTCACCCCTCCAAGTTCATGGAGGAGCTCGATACATATATGCATTACTATGCGGAAGAGCGGGAGAAGGAGTCACTGGGATGGCTCAGCCCGCTTCGATACAGGAAGAGCCTAGGCATCGCAGTCTAGGTGTCGTACGCCAGGTCGAACATCTCGTCATCGGTATTATTGGCGTCATTTTTGACGCCATAGAGCCCGAACGCTTGGGGGTGCTTCCTCCGCTCTGGTCCAGCGCCGCTATGAAGCCCTTTCCGTGATGCATGCGCTCCAGCTGCTTAGCGTTCATGTTGCATTCCCTTCCTTGCGACGGGGATGCCTTTGTGTGCCTATGCGACGTTATACCCGTAAGGGAGGCAAAACGTAGCGGGGGAAGGAAGAGGGTGTGTGCGAGAAGAATGGGACCACGTTAGAAGAGGGGAGCAACTCCAGCCCGCAAAACGCCTACGCGTGGATACGGGTTCCAGACTCGCCAGCCACGGCCTCGCGCGCATGCTCCAGGGATCCGATGACGCAGACGCGCCCCGGTCGACTCCGCACAAACTTAATCGCCGCCCTGACCTTGGGCTCCATTGAACCCTTCCCAAATTGGCCGGCGTCGGCGTAGCCCTGAGCCTCGTCGGCGCTCAGCTCAGTGAGATCCCTCTGCCCGGGTCCTCCAAAGTTTATGGCAACGTGATCGACGGCAGTGAGCAGCACGAGCACGTCAGCAGCGCAATCCTCCGCGAGAAGCTCACCGCCCATGTCCTTGTCGATGACAGCGGCCACGCCCCGGTAGGCACCCTTGTCCGAGGGGTCACGAACCACGGGAATGCCGCCTCCTCCGCAGGCAACGACGATGAATCCGTCATCAAGCAGATTCAAGATCGACTCCGCCTCAACAATCTTCCTAGGCTCGGGAGACGCGACGATGCGCCGCCACCCGCGGCCTGAGTCCTCGGCGAACGCCATCTCCGGATGAGCCGACCGCTCGGCATCGGCTTTCTCCCTAGTTAGGAACTGCCCAATGGGCTTGCTCGGGTTCGCGAAGGCGGGGTCATCCGGGTCGACCTCAATCTGCGTGACGACCGTGGCCACGTGCCAGCGCTTATAGGCCTTGTGCATCGCTGCGCCAAGGCCCTGCTGCAGGTGATATCCAATGTAGCCCTGGCTCATGGCTCCGCACTCGGGGAGATCCATGGCAGGCACGGTGGAATCGTCATCGTGAGCGAGCGAGAATGCCTTCTGAATCATGCCGACCTGCGGGCCGTTACCATGGGTGATGATGATCTCGTTGCCTTGCTCGATGACGCCGAGGAGCACCGGTGCCACCTCACGGACCCGCGCGGCCTGTTCCTCCGGCGTGTCGCCAAGGGCGTTTCCGCCCAGTGCAATGACAACGCGACTGGACCTGTCACTGATGCCTGGCATACCTTGCCCCTTCCTCTTTTGAATGTGTCTTCTAGGCGCGAGGGGGGCACAACATGCGTGTCCCCTTCGCGCGTTCAAGCATGAAAGCGAACGTTGTTGCGGTCAGTCCTACCCCAGCGTCGCGTACATGACCGCCTTGATGGTGTGCAGGCGGTTCTCCGCCTCGTCGAACACGCGCGAGCGCGGGCCCTCGAAGACGAAGTCGGTCACCTCCATTTCCGAGATGCCGAAGTCCTTGGCGATCTGCGCGCCCACCGTGGTATTCGTGTCATGGAAGGACGGAAGGCAGTGCAGGAATATGGCGTCGTCCGCAGCCATCTCCATAACCTCGTCGGTCACGCGGTAGGGAGACATCAGAGCAATCCTGCTCTCCCAGAGCTCCTTGGGTTGCCCCAGACCCACCCACACGTCCGTGTAGACAGCATTTGCACCTGAGACGGCCTCCCTGACGTTGTCGGTGACCGACAGGTGCGCACCCGTCTTAGCGGCCTCGTCTCGGCAGCGCTCCCAAATCCAGGGCTGGAAGGTGCGGTTGCCCTCGACGTCTGCCTGTGGACCACACTGGCAGAAGTCGATGCCGAGCTTGGAGCAGACGACGGCGAGAGAGTCCGCCGTGTTACCCACCTGTCCCATGAAGACGATCTTCTTGCCCTTCAGATCGTCGCCAAACTCCTCACGCATGGTGAGGATGTCCGCGAGGGCCTGGGTGGGATGGAACTCATTGGTCAGACCGTTCCAGACGGGAACGCCAGAGAAGCGCGCGAGCTTCTCGACCTTCTCGTGTTCGAAGCCACGATACTCGATGCCGTCGAACATGCGACCCAGGACACGGGCGGTATCGGCGATGGACTCCTTGTGCCCCATCTGTGAGCCGCTGGGGTCAAGATAGGTGGTTCCCATGCCCAGGTCGTGTGCACCCACCTCGAAGGCACAGCGCGTTCGCGTGGAGGTCTTCTCGAAGACGAGGGCGACGTTTTTGCCCTCCAAGTAACGATGGGGGACACCAGCGCGCTTCATGCGCTTGAGGTCCGCGGAAAGGTCAAGGAGATACTCTATCTCGGAGGTGGTGAAATCTAGCAGGGACAGGAAGCTACGCCCCTTGATATTGACACCCATGATTGGTTCCTTTCGAAGGGATTGACGGAGAGCCCGCCTCTCGCGGGTCCATCCCGGTTTAGATCTCTTCACGCCAGAACGGCATGCTCATGCAACGAGGGCCACCACGACCACGGGAAAGCTCAGCTGAGGGCACGACGAGAAGCTTCATGCCGTTCTTACAGAGCAGGTCATTGGTCACCACGTTGCGCTCGTAGACGCATACCACGCCGGGCTTCACACATAGGGTGTTGGAGCCGTCGTTCCACTGCTCACGAGCCGCCAGAACCGGGTCTCCTCCACCGCATTCGATGAGTTGGACGGAGTCAATCCCCAGGGCCTTCTCGAGAATGTGCTCGAGCGTGTCGTCTATCTCAACGATTTTTACCTTGCCCCTGGTTGCGCCAGGGGTCAGTCGATAGACCTTGAGCGTGCCGAGGATGTTGGGGTGAACGGTGAACTTGTCGACGTCAACCTGCGTGAAGACGGTATCCAGGTGCATGAAGGCATAGGATGCGGGGATCTTGAAGGCAAGAATCTCCTCGATCTCGCACTTCTCGTCGCCCCAGAACATGTTCTGTGCCATCTGGTCGATGGCTGCGGCCTCGGTGCGCTGTGAGAGCCCGACGGCGAGGGTATGACGGCCGAAGTTGAGGACGTCGCCGCCCTCGGTGTGAAATGAGCTCTTGCGGTCGTACCAGAGCGGAACGCCCTTATACTCCGGATGATGCGTGAAGATGGTCTCGCCGAGCAGCGTCTCACGGTTGCGGTTGTAGTGGTACATGTGACTCATGTTCACACCGTTCCCCACGACTGCGAAGGCGTCTCGCGTGAAATAGCTGCTAGGCAGGGGGTCAATGAGCGAGTCGGGATCGTCCTTGTTCGCGTCCAGCTCGGCGAGCGTGCGAGCCGAGTGGCGCGGCAGCTCGACCTCCTTGCGGCGTATGCCGCGAAAGACTCGCCTCACGAACTCACCGGTGTCCTCGATGGAGTCCATGAACTCGTGCGCTGCGACGACGTACTCCTTGCCGGGAAGCCTGCTCTCAGTGAGATAGGCGTCGGTAAACTCTCCGCGGGCGTCATGGTCCGCATCGAGGGCCTCCTCCAGCAGGTCCTCGAGGTAGAGCACCTCCGCACCCTCTTGGCGCAGGAGCTCGGCGAACCTGTCGTGCTCCTGCTGAGCCCTCTCCAGATAGAGAGCGTCGTGGAACCAAACGCGGTCGAAGTCCTCGTCACCAAAATAGACCATGTCAAGCCCAGGTCGATGGAGCATGACCTTCTTCAAGGGCCCGATCTCGGTATGAACGTTCAAACCCTTAGACATGAAATCGTACCTCCTTCTGTCTTGGTCACCGCGCCACTGGTGACCGTCGTGTAATGCGTGCCGTTACCCAGCCGGGCAAACCGCCCGCAAGGTTTTCCTACACCGGCATGAGACCGGAGATAGTCGTAAATACAATGCCAGCCACGACCAAGAAGGCCATGAGCTTCCAGCTCCCCTTCCACCACTTGACGAGGGGTATGCCGCAGATCGCAAGGCCGGCGACCATCATTCCGCTCATGGGGCTGAGTATGTTGGCGAGCTTGTTCGCCATGTCCACGCCCGTGATGGCAGCCTGGACGTTAAGGCCCATGAGCTCGGTCAGCGGGCCGATGATGGGCATCGTCAGCGCGGCGAAACCAGAGGAACTCGGAACGAGCAAAGACAGAAAGGTCAGGAAAACGTATAGCAGCACCGAGTAGATCGCGGGCGGCATACCGGAGAGCGTGGTGGCCAGACTGTAGAGTATGGTGTCGATGATCTGACCGTTCTGGGCGATGATCAGAACCGCGCGCGCCAAGCCGATGATGATGGCCGCATATGCAAAATCTTTGATGCCGTTTATGAACTCTTCGGCAATCTGATGCTCATTGAGTCCTCCGACGATTCCGGAGAGGATACCAATGGCCAGGTAGATGCCCGAGAGCTCGTTCATGTACCAGCCCTGCGTCACGAGGCCCCAGACCATGACGATCATTCCGACGAGGAATACGACCAGGACGGCCTTTTGATGACCGGTAAACGCCGACTCATCGAGCTCGTCGCCTCCGAAGCCCTCCACCATCTCGCCGCGCTTGGCAAGGTCCTCTTCGTACACGATGGAGTGCTTCGCATCTTTTCTGACTTTGTCTGCATAGCGCATGACGAAGGCAATGCCGACACCCGTAAGTATGACCCAGTAGATGCTTCGCAGCCAAATCTGGGGATTACCTGTGATGCCCACGATGCCTTGGGCCACAAGCGTGTTGAACGGGTTAACGACGCCCGCCATATAGCCCACGCTGGGACCAACGAAAACGACCATGAACGCGGTGAAGGAATCAAACCCCATGCCGATCATGATCGGCACGAAAATCGCGAAGAAGGGCAGCGTCTCCTCGGACATCCCAAACATGGTCCCGCCGAGCGAGAAGAGAATCATCGTTATGGGGATGATGAGTATGTCATTTCCTTTGAGCGATTTCACCAGGCGCTTCATGCCAGCCTCTATGGCACCCGTCTTCGTGATGATTCCGAAGGCGCCGCCGACTATGAGAACGAACGCCACGACATCAATAGCAGCCTGAATACCTTCTGTAGGTGCCATAAACAGATCGAAGACGCCTTGGCGAAGGTCGGTCGTAACGCCGTTCTCGTCGGTGGATACCTTGCTCAAGCCCTCATAGGTGCCGGCGACGGTCACCTCGCGACCGTTCACCTCGGTCCTCTGATACTGGCCGGATGGTATCACCCACGTGAGAATTGTAACGACCGCAAGCAGTGCGAAGATGATGGTATACACATGCCATAATCTGGACTTCTTGGGCTCTTTTTCTTGTCTAGCCTCTTTTGCCATGCCCTATTCCTCCTCAGCTTATAACAATACGTTTTAATACCAGCTAGTACGATGAGCATACTCGTATAGGGGTAATTACCACAAGGAAAATATTACTTGCATTCTGCAAGCGGTAGAAAACAGCGCGAAATGATCCGCAACGTCTTGCAGCTTCAAGCTGACATCCTGGACAGGCCAATCTAGAAGTCAAAGATCATGAGGCTTCCGACGACGTAGTTCTTTGCGATAAGGAGTGGTTTACCGTCACTGTCTACCAGATCGATGAGCTCTATGAACAGGGGTTCCCCCATGGGAACCTCGAGCTGCTTCGACATTTCCACATCTGCCTTGGTAATGCGAAGTGAGCAGTGTACGTGCCCGCCGGCCTTTCGTCCGAGGTTCTCCTCTATCAGACCGAAAATGCCCGGCTCCCTCATTACTCCTTGCCGCAGGAACTCGAAGCCCTCTATGGGGGTGAGGCTGTTCTCAAGCATTACGGGCATCTCATCTGCCGTACGCACTCGTTGAATACGAAGAAGATTACTACCCTTGGGAAGTCCAAGGAACTCGAGGTCACGTTGGTCCCCCATTAGCTCGTCTACCCGCATCACCCTAGTCCCTGGCTGCTTGCCGGAGGCCTTGCACATCTGAGCGAACGTCAGAACCTCTGGTGTCTGGGTAATCATTCTCTCAAGTGGGGCAGCGTTTACAAAGGTTCCCTTGCCCTGCTTCTTGCTAAGGATTCCCTTATCTACGAGTTCTTTGATGGCACGGCGCACCGTAACGCGACTTACCGAATATTGTTCAGAAAGCTCCCTCTCTGAGGGGATGATGCCCCCTGGCGCATAGCGGCCTGCCTCGATATCTCCTCTCATGTCCTCCATGATTTGCTGAAAGAGAGGGAGACCTGACTTTTCCACGAGCTCCATGAGGGGAAATCTCCGATCGACTCCGTGCTGCGTCATCTAGCCGAGTAGCCAGACACAAACCGCGGACTTGACTATATAGTTTCTGACCTTCGCAACAGCATAGACAATATACGGCTCGACTAGATGTTGTTGGCCAGGACGTTGTTTACACGTGACATGGGTGGAAGACCCCCAAGCGGTTAAGTCCTTCCATCTCGGGTATCGAAAACTGGCCCTGCTCGCCCACGACGCCCTTAACGTAGCCGAAGGTCTCGCCCGCCTCAAAGTCGTACTCGATCGTGTACCAGCCCTATCCGTTGGGGGGGACGTAGAAGAAGAGTATGCAGGCCTTCGGGTTTTCCTGCCCCTCCGTTGCGTAGAGCCTTGGCGGCGCTCCCTGAGAAGCGGCGCCAAGGCTCTACGTGAAGAATTGCGAGAATAAACGGCCTTACCGCAAGTTAATCGACGGATGAAACCCGACCAAAATGAAAGAGGGCTGGAGGCTCAATAGCCTCCAGCCCTCGAAGAAGCTATTCGGTTATATGCCTGCTTGCTCACCCGCGCTGTCTCTTCTCCACGAGTTCACAGAAATCCGCGACGTTCATCAGCCAGCCCTGCTGCAAAGGGGTGTAGGTTTCGAACAGCGGTTTCGGCACGACAAGGCTAATCCTGTCTTTCACCATAGCTCTGGTGTAGTCTTCGCTCACAGCGGGCTCAAGCGTGACGAGATGCTTGTCCGTGATTCGATCGGCCTCGTCGAGCACCTGACGCCAGCGCTCCTTGATGGTGGTCTTGGCCCCGAGCATTGTGAGGCGGGCGACCGGGAACTCCGGGTTGTGGTAGTCGTCGATTGAGGGGAAGATGAAGTCAGGCTTCGACTTCTCCTCTGTGTACGTCTGCGCCGAGTAGCGGATACTACGCGCTTCGAAGAGCCTAGAGAGCTGGTTCTCAAAGGCCGTGCCTGCGCGGGACTTACGGCGCTGGAAGGCCGACATGGTGGTGCGAAGCACACCGTCTACGTCGAGAGCCGAGCCGAGATAGGGAACGAGGTCGCGCTCCAAGAGGTGACGCTCAAAGACGCGGAACAGCAGCTCCTCCCGCTCGTAACACGCAACGAGACAGCCGTCCGGATCATCCTTCCAGTCAAGCTCGCCGAGCGTCGAGACAGAGTAAGCGGAGAAGTCCGCGCCCTTAGGAAAGGAGCTGCCGAACCTCTCGACCATGCCGTCGAGGTAGTTTTCGGCAGCGGTCGGAATACCTACTTCAACACCTATGGATTCGAGAATCCTCGCGGCGACGGATGTGATGCGGGTATCCTCGCACGCCGAGGGCATAAAGCCCCCCTCGCCAACCCCGTCAAGGGCAAAGAGCCAACGCACTTGAGACTCCGCCGTGCTGCCCGCGCGAGCGAACAGAATCACGATCTCCTTAGCTCCATGGAGCGCCAAGACCATTAGATCACCGGGGCGAGTCATCCCCATGGCGGCGTTGTCGTTGTAGTAGAGCCTATACTCGGTTCTAGTAGGATTCTTCCTGCGGGCGTCATACCAAGTGGTATAGCCGTGGTCAAATACCGGGTCAGAGTCATCATCGAGGTACACGAAGGTCGTACGCATCTTCTCGATAGTACTATCACCGAAGAGTTCGCGCAGGGGCCTCACGCCGTTGAACTCGTGCTGGTGACTCATGCCGGCCCCTATGATGTCAACGCCCGCAAGAGTCTTGGCGACCGCACCGTCGAAGTAGCTGTTAAGCGCCCCGTAGTCCATCCTTATATGCCCCCATCATCAGCCTTGCGACCGAGCGAACGACCGGCACGGTCACGGAGTTGCCGAACTGTCTGTATGCCTGAGTATCCGACACCGGGATAATGAACTCGTCGGGGAATCCTTGGAGGCTCGCGCACTCTCGAGGGGTGAGTTTGCGAGGGTTCTTCCCCTCCTGCCTCACGAGGATCTCACTGCCATCCTTGTGGTAGCGAGCCGAGAGGGTTCTCGTGGTGTCCTTGGGGCCAACCATGGAATAGCCGAAGCCATTCCCTGCTGCCTCATGCTTCTCGCGGTAGGCGCGAAGGTAGGCCCAGAGCTTGTCGGATATGGTGTAGCGCTCGCTCGGGCTATCCTCAAGAATCTCACCCAAGACATGCCCCTTGCCGGGAACCTCAAGGTCATCCCACGAGAAGGTTACATCGCCCTTGAACCCGACGATGTAGATACGCTCCCTATGCTGACACGTCCAGGACTTGGAGTCGAGAACCTTCCAGAAGACGTGGTAGCCGAGGTCTTCCTCAAGCGTCTGCCGTATGACCTTGAAGGTCTTGCCACCGTCGTGGCTCGTGAGGTTCTTCACGTTCTCAAGTAGAAACGCCTTCGGCTGCTTGTCGCGGATGATGCGAGCGACCTCGAAGAAGAGCGTACCCTGCGTCTTGTCCTCGAAGCCGGTAGGTCTTCCCATCGACTGCTTCTTGGAGACGCCCGCAAGCGAGAAGGGCTGGCACGGGAACCCCGCGAGCAGCACGTCGAAGTCTGGCATGTCGGCAGAGGCAACCTGCCGGATGTCACCCGCGGGGGTCTCTCCGTAGTTCATACGGTAGGTTTTTTGAGCGAACTTATCCCACTCGCAAGAGAACACGCAGCGCCCGCCCAACTCTTGGAACGGCATACGGATGCCGCCAATTCCTGCGAAGAGGTCGCAGTAGGTGAAGGGGGCATTCTCGCGTTTGCCTTGGTCAAAAGGGGCTTTGGGGCCGAGCGTTGCGATAAAGGTGCATTCTGCCGCCGTGGGACTAGTGTCCCCCGCCTCCCATCGACGCACGGTCCGCTCGCCAAAGGAGCCCATACCAAGCGAAGCTGCGAACTCCCTCTGGGTAAGCCCAAGTTCAACTCTCTTTTTTGCTATCTCGGTCGCAACTAGCTGCATGGAACACCCGTCTTGGTAGAAATAAGGTCACTTTGCCCTGTGATTATCACAGCAATAGTCTACCAGTCAAGTCGAACAAAACTCCATCTGGTTCCATCTCTCCCCTTACATCCACGGGTTTTAGCAAGGACTTCTAATGTCGGCCATACGCAAGATGTCCCTGCCGACACACTTCCTTCATAGAATCTCTTTTCACCCGTTTTTCACCCTATTCCCAAGGACAGAACACAGGAAAAGAGAAAACAGGTCAGAGGAATAATACCTCTGACCTGCGCTTTTTCTGGTGCCCCCGGGCCGATTCGAACGGCCGACACCCGCTTTAGGAGAGCGGTGCTCTATCCCCTGAGCTACGAGGGCGGGAATTCACATTCTACCATCATGC
>Ga0070399_1005167_pt1 | contig 10337 bp, 9 predicted proteins | sample BioMet4_FD_61217 | JGI IMG/M metagenome (GOLD analysis project Ga0070399, IMG submission 61217) | Microbial communities from bioreactor (seeded with sewage sludge) at LBNL, California, USA - Biofuel metagenome 4 (version 1) | ecosystem: Engineered > Bioreactor > Anaerobic > Unclassified ... | reverse complement strand
TCGTGGAAACTGGCCATAATAGCTTCGGTGGTTCTGCTATGCGCCATGTATCCGCTTAAAAACGTGCGTAAGAAAATAAAGAGGCTTATGGACGAGACGGTGAAGTCGAGCGCCATAGTGAACACTCATTATAACGAGGCCTTCAGCGGCAATAAGGTCGTGGCTTCGTATAATCTGGGCGATTACAAGAACAGGATGTTCAATCAGACCATAGACGACGTTTTCAATCTTTCGATGGGTATGGTGAAACGCACAGCGGTTATTACGCCGATGATGCACACTATAATCTCCGTAGGCGTGGCTTCTGTCATATGGCTCGGCAGTTATCTTATAGTCAAGGGGGAGATAACTCCCGGGAATTTCGTCTCCTTTATAACGGCGCTCGTAATGCTTTATACACCTATAAAGGCGATAGGCAACAGCTATACGGACGTGCAGTATTCTTTTATGGCCATAGAACGTATATTCGAAATGCTGGGGAAGATACCTGAGATCAAGGATTGTTCTTCCGCCGTAAAACTTGAAAAGATAAATAAAGATATAGTTTATGAAAACGTAAGTTTTAAATATCCCAGGAGCAAGAACGACGTTCTTAAAAACATCAACCTCCGTATAAAAGTGGGCGAAGTGATAGCCTTCGTCGGCAATTCAGGCGGCGGCAAGACTACCATGGTGAATCTGCTGCCTAGATTCTACGACGTCACCAGAGGCGCTGTCAGGATCGACGGAAAGGATATAAGGGATTTCACTCTTTATTCGCTCAGAGAAAAGATAGCCGTAGTTTTTCAGGATAATTTTTTATTCGACGGGACAATACGCGATAATATAGTTCTCGACAGAAAAGATATTTCGGAAGAGGCGCTCAGGACTGCCGTTGACAATGCCTGTCTGAGCGAGTTCGTAAAAAGACTGCCGAAAGGGCTCGACACGAAAGTCGGAGAGAGAGGCGTCCTGCTTTCAGGAGGGCAGAAACAGCGTATAGCGATAGCCAGAGCTTTTATAAAGAACGCTCCAATAGTTATATTAGACGAAGCGACTTCAGCTCTCGATAATAAATCGGAGGCCATAGTGCAGCAGGCTATATACAATCTTATGTCCAACCGGACCGTGTTCATAATAGCCCACAGACTGTCCACTGTTAAAAACGCCGACAGTATCATCGTTGTAAACAACGGACAGATAGCCGAAAAAGGGACGCATCAGCAGCTGCTTGAAAAAAAAGATTCCGTTTACGCTTCTCTGTATAAGACCCAGCTTGTCTGATATCTGGCGGAAACAGCGTTTTTGTTTTTTTATGATTATGAATAAGAACAATCTGGCCATAGGCCTGATGAGCGGCACCTCGGCGGACGGTTTAACCGCCGCTCTGTGCTGTATCGAGGGAAAAAAGATCCGGGTGCTAGATTTCGCGAACTATGAATATTCCGCTGATCTTCACAACAGGATAGTGAAAGCGCGGGATCTCAGAACTCCCGCGCTTTCAGCCCTTAATTTCGAGCTCGGAAGACTGTGGGGCCGGTATCTGTCGGATTTTTTCAAGAGGAACGGACTGCAGCGCGGCGGAGTGTGTTCTGTGGCTTCGCACGGACAGACTGTTTGGCATTATCCGGCTCCGGAAGGAGGGAATACCCTGCAGATCGGGGAAGCTTCTTTCCTGTGCGAAGAGACGGGATGTCCCGTGGTCTGTGATTTCCGTCCGGCCGATATGGCAGCTGGCGGCGAAGGGGCCCCGCTTGTACCGTTCTTCGACGAGTGGCTTTACGGCGACGGAGATCCTGTCGCTCTTCAAAATATAGGCGGGGTGGGTAATATAGCTTTCGCGGGCCGTGGGATAAGTGTTTCCGGTTTCGACACCGGGCCGGGTAATTCTCTTATGGACAGCGTCGTTTCCGTAAAAAGCCGCGGGACTGAAACTTATGACGCGGGCGGCAAACTTGCCGCTTCCGGACATCCCGATTTGGAAAAAGTGAGAAAGATGCTTGAAACGCCTTATTTTTCCGAAAAGCCTCCTAAATCGCTCGAACGCAGCGTGTTCTCGGAAAAATTCGTATACGAGAATTTCGGAGCCGTGACTGAAGAGAACTCGGCTGATATCATGGCGACCCTTAATATGTTTACCGCTGCATCTATCGCGGACGCTTTCAAAAGATTTGCTCCTCCCGGAGTCAAAAAAATTGTGATAGCCGGCGGCGGGGCGCTTAATCCTGTATTAATGAGTAATATAAAATTACTTTTTGCCGATATAGGTGTTAAGGCCCTGTCTTCCGCTGAAGAGGGCCTGCATCCGCTCGCCAAAGAAGCCGCCTGTTTCGCCCTTATGGGTTTTCTGGCGGTGAACCGCCGGACTAACCACTGTCCGGCAGCCACAGGAGCTAAAGGGGAACGCATACTCGGCAAAATTATTCTCCCTGTTCTGTAAAAATATGAAGTGGGTTTTGATTTTCAGGGCGTTCAGACATAAAAACTACAGACTGTTTTTTACCGGACAGTGTATATCGGTAATCGGAACGTGGATACAGAGTATAGCTCTGAGCTGGCTCGTTTACGATATCACGGGTTCCGCTCTTTACAGCGGCATCGCAAGTTTCTGTTCTCAGATACCTGTTATCCTGCTCGTTCCTCTGACTGGAGTTACCGTAGACACTTTTAACAGGCAGAAAATAATACTAATAACGCAAATACTGTCTATGTGTCAGGCTTTCGGACTGGCGCTGGTTGCTTTTTCATCTCATCCCCAGATATGGCAGGTTTTGTGCCTGGCCGGCGTGATAGGCGCTGTCAACGCTTTCGACCAGCCGGCCAGACAGTCTTTCGTTATAGAGATGGTGGAGGACAGAAGAGATCTTCCCAACGCCATAGCCCTTAATTCCTCCATGTTCAATTCCGCGCGTCTGATAGGTCCGACTATCGCCGGAATTTTTATTTCCGCTTTCGGCGAAGGCTGGTGTTTCCTGATAAACGGGGTTTCTTATATCGCCGTAATAATTTCTCTGACGCTTATAAGAATACAGCACGGGCCTGTCCTCCAGAAAAGGCATAAGGGGGCTTTCAGAGAAGGGATAAAATACGCGGCCGGTTCTCTGCCTATACGCAGCATACTTCTTCTGCTTGCTTTCAGCAGCCTGCTCGGTATGCCTTTTATGGTCCTTATGCCTGCGTATATCAGGGAGGTCCTGCATTCAGGCCCTGGCACGCTCGGTTTCCTCATGTCTTTTTCCGGCGCCGGCGCTCTTACAGGGGCCCTGCGTCTTGCGATGCGCAGGCGGCCTAACGGGCTCGAGCGAGGTATTCCGGTCGCGGGTTTTATATTCGGAACCGCTCAGATACTGTTCGCTGCCTCAAGGACTTTCGCATTGTCGGCCGCTTTTCTTTTTTGCGCCAGTTTCGGTATGGTTACGATAATGGCTTCATGCAATACTGTCCTGCAGACCCTGGTGGAGGAGGATAAGCGCGGCCGTGTCATGGCGCTTTACAGCGCCAGCTTTATGGGCATGGCGCCTTTCGGCAGTCTGCTCGCCGGATTTACCGGAAGGAAACTCGGCGTTCCCTGGGCTATAACCATATGCGGTTTTTCCATGATTTTGTGCTCGCTGATTTATTTTAAAAACGTAGACGCTATTTCCGCCGAAGCCGCTAAGATGTTCTCCCGTCGTAAAAGCTCCTGATTTTCATTGCCGTTTTTTTCTGATTAGTAAAAAAATAAAAAATATTCGGAAAAATATTGAACATTTCTCAGAATATTTGCTATACTATATTTGCGGGGTAGAGCAGCTTGGTAGCTCGCAAGGCCCATAACCTTGAGGTCGTAGGTTCAAATCCTACCCCCGCAACCATAAAAATTAAGGAAAGCTCAGGCTTTCTTTTTTTTTGTCCGCATAATCTTTATAAGGCGTTTTTGTGTTCGTTAAGACCGGGAAGATCTTATTTTTTCCCGCGCCTGTATTTATCGGAAGCTGAGATCAGCAGAGGGACAGCCGCAGCCTGCGATACGGCGGATAAGGTTATCATTAAAAAGAGAGATCTGTCGTACAATATTCCGGCCAGCCAGTTTCCTGCGAACATCATTATTCCGAAAACAGCTCCGTAAGTGCCGAAGGCCGTCGATCTGAGATTTTTTGGAATCACGGAAGCTACGGCTGATTTCAGCACTGATTCCTGCGCGCCCATGCCGATGCCCCACAAAGCCACGCCCACCCATGCCGCTCCGATCGATTTGCCGGCGAAGAGAAGCAGCGGGGAAAAAGCCGCCGCCAGCACTGGGTATATAATGACTTTAGCCCCGACGCTGTCGAACATATATCCGAAAGCCAGCGCCGAAATAGCGTCGGTTAACATCGCACCGGCGTAGAGAAGCGGAAGTGTTTCCGCGGCGCAGAGATGGATTTTGGAAAAATGCATCGTGATAAGCGGAAAGTCTATAAAACCGAAGGCTATGCAGGCGCTCGCCGCCAGATATATATAAAAAATCCGCTTTAGATTATTCACTCGCACAGGGGAAACTTTTTTTTCAAAATTTTCAGGCGATGGAAAGATATGCGCCGCCGCGGCCACGCAGATAAGAGTTATAAAGGCCGGGACAGCTAGTATTTTGAAACACAGTCTGTAATCTAAAGGAGCTCCGGAAACTTTTTGAAGATAAAGAGTGGCGAACAGTATGACCGGTCCCAGGAAAGCTCCTATCTGGTCCAGCGCTTCCTGCAATGCGAAACTTTTTCCGGCTCCCACCTGCGCGGCGGCGAAGGAAACCAGGGCGTTTTTTGCCGGCTGTCTTATGGCTTTTCCTATCCTTTCGGCCACTATTAGGGAGCAGGCGAATATCCAGCCGTTTTCACCGGCAAGGGCCAAAGCCGGTACCGCGAGCATATTGATAATGTACCCTGTAACGGTAAAGATCCAGTATTTTTTATACTTGTCGGCGAGTTTTCCGGTGAACAGTCTGAGGGCGTAACTGAACAGCTGTCCGAGCCCGCTTACGAAACCTATAACCGCCGCGGAAGCGCCGAGAGAATTCAGATAGACTCCGTAAATGCTTCTCGCTCCTTCGTGAGTCATGTCCGAGAACATGCTTACTATTCCCATAATGATGACGAAGGCTGTTGCGCTGCGGTTCAGATTTTTCTTTGACATTTTATTATTTGTCAGATAAGTTCTCCGGCTTTTCCGGCAAACCGGGATCCGAGTCTTTGTATACAGTCTATTATACTATTAAGCCGCTTCGGCATAAAGCCGTATAATATAATGAAACCGCCCCGGCTGATCTTAGCGCCAGTGCGGTTTCATTATAATTTATAGGCTGCCTGTCTTCTTTTACCGCTTTGTGTTTTCTCTTTCGAAAACTATCTTTACCGCGTCCTTTTCTATTTGCGCCTTCCCTGTGCCGGGCACGGCGTCCTGCGGAACAGGCAGTATTTTCACATAGCTTCTTAAAGATTCGCTGCGCGTGACACTGCCGGCTTTTTTTTCTTCTTTGACCGTTTTCGCGGTGAATGATATTTTTATCCTGCTGTCGTTAATATTTACTTCGGCTGTTTTTTTATCTATGCCGGGTATTTTTATAGCGACAGTTATTTTTTTATCCTTTCTTTTGATTTCGGTTTTGAAATCCTCCATGCCCATTCTGTCGGAGAACCATTTGTCCCATGAACTGTCGAAAACGTTTTTTTCTTCTTTCCCGAACATATCAGTTATATGACGGTGAACATCTTCCATTTCTTCGAAAGGGATGAATCTGCGTCCGAAGAAATCATCGTTGAAGAAGTCGTCGAATAATTTGTCGGACAGAGCTTCTTTTTTATTTATACTATCCTGTATGTCACGGTACAGCTTTTCCGTCTTCGATTGCCAGTCTTCGGTTTTTGCCGGCCCCGTCGAATTTTTCTGAGCGTAGATATAATGACCTTCTCCAGCGCATGCGAACAGCAGCAGTATTATGAAAAAAAATAATATTCTTTCTCTCATAATATTTAACTCCTTGAATCGAATATATTTATATAAATACCCCGCTTCCGGGGCTTAAGCCACGTGAAAGCGGGGGCAGACTTTTCTTATTCTATCATTATCTTATTCGGTTTGGCTTCGTCTGCTTTCGGTATATTTATTTCCAGTATACCGTCTTTGAAGGAAGCCTTTACCGCTTCCGGTTTTATTCTGGCGCTTATTCTGAAGGCGCGGTGGAACTGTCCGGAAGGAATTTCTTTTCTGAACCATGTTTCTTCATTGTTTTCCTTAACTTCTCTTTTCCCGTATACGGTCAGCATATCGTCTTTTATTTCTGTGGCGACATCTTCTTTTTTTACTCCCGGCAGCGACATATAGAGCACGAATTCGTTTTTCGTTTCTTTTATGTCCACGTCAGGGAGCCAGGAAGAGCCGGATTCTTCCGGCGAATCGCTCCCCTGATATCTGTTTCCGATAAAATTATCGAATAAACTGCTTATGTTCTCGCGCATTTTTATAATATCCTGTAATCCGTTTGTCATAATATTCTCCTTTATTCAATCGATATGCGGCGGCTGTCGTTCTGTTTTTGTTTCTGCATGGTTATTTTAAGCACGCCGTTTCTATAGACTGCTTTTGTCTCTTTTTCTTTTATAGCCGCCGGCAGGGCGAAAGCTCTGTAGAATTTTCCGTAGCGGGTCTCCTTCATACGGTAGCCGCCTTTGTCTTTTTCTTCTTTCTCTTCTTTTCTTTCGCAGGAGATAGAAAGAGAATTCCCGGTAAGATCAAGTTTTATGTCTTTTTTATCTATTCCCGGCAGGTCCGCTGAAACTATTATTTCTTTTTCTGTTTCCTTTATATCTACGGCTGGAGCCTGAATTTTTTCTGTTCCGATATCCGGAAAAGCGAAAAGGTCCTCGAAAGCCTTATCGATAGAATCGAAAGGCTCCAGAAAGGTTTCTTCGCGCCGTTTGAACGGTATTAAATCCTTCATTCCCATATCTGTTACCTCCTTTAAGAACTTCGTTAATTGGCAATCATTTTACTGTACTGCTAAAAGTATAGCATGTTAGCAGTCATTTGTCAAGACTGCTAGTTATATTTAGCTGTATTTATTCGTCGGTAAAAAGTTTAAAAACGATTGGTAAATAATATTGGGATTATGATTGAAAATTATAAATATTGCGCATTAAATATAATTTTTAAATTATAAATAATCTGCTTTCCCTTTGGCGCCCCGGCTGCCGGGCCGCATATGTTTTTTACTTTCCGTGAACAGCTTTTTGCCGGCTTTTGAAACCTTATCGTTTATCATCTGTTTGCGTTTTGTTTTATTACGAATATATGATAAAATTAAAATGTTAAAGTCAGATTTATGATGGAGGAAGCAAATGATTGTCATTACCGGCGGGGCAGGTTTCATAGGGTCTTTTTTATTAGCCAAGCTTGAAGAGGAAGGCTGTCACGATTTGGTGGTGTCCGACTGGCTGGGCCGGGACGACAAATGGAAGAATATCGCGAAAAGGGAACTGCGCGATATAATAACGCCGGAAGATCTCCCGGTTTATCTTGAAAAACACGCGGAGGAAATAACAGCGGTCGTTCATATGGGCGCCGTTTCCACCACAACTGAAAAGGACGTGGATCTGATAGTCAGGTCCAACCAGCGGCTGACTTCCGAACTCTGGGATTTCTGCTCCGCGCACGGGAAACAATTCATATACGCTTCTTCCGCCGCCACTTACGGGGCCGGAGAAAACGGTTTTTACGACTGGGAAGATCTGGAATATCTGAATAAGCTCAGACCGCTTAATCCCTACGGCTGGAGCAAAGCTTTTTTCGACAGAAAAGTTGCGCGCTGCAAACGGGACGGCCGTCCCATGCCGGCTCAGTACGTCGGATTGAAGTTTTTTAATGTGTACGGGCCGAACGAATATCATAAAGGCGGGCAGAAAAGCGTTATCGCCCATATTTTCCCGGTCATAAAAAGGAATGAAGAGGTTAAGCTTTTCAAATCTTATAATCCGAAGTACGCGGACGGCTGGCAGCTGAGAGATTTCGTCTGGGTGGGCGATATCGCAAGAGTTATAATATGGCTGCTGGAGAACAAGCATATAAACGGCCTTTTTAACGTCGGCACCGGCAAGGCGCGTTCCTTTTATGATCTCGCGAAAGCCGCCTGGACGGCTATGGCTATGGAACCGAAGATAGGTTTTAAAGAGATGCCTGAGGAATTGCGGGGAAAATACCAATATTACACCCAGGCTAATATGGGAAAGCTTTATTCGGCCGGATATCCGTATAAGATGACCCAGCTGGAAGACGGCGTAAGGGAATACGTGGTAAATTATCTCAATAAAGAAGACCCGTATATCTGAGAATTTCAGCTTTTTACCGGGCTTGCTTTTTAAACGCTGCTGTTACTGATTTTATGCTAAAATAAAAAGAACCGACTCTTCGGTAAACGGAGTTAATATGAAAAAAACCTATATACTTGATACAAATGTGCTTATTCATGACCCTCTGGCGATAAGTAAATTCGAGGACAACACTGTTATAATTCCTATTTCTGTAATAGAGGAACTGGATAAGTTCAAGACCCATGCCGATGAGAGAGGCCGCTGCGTCCGTATAGTTTCACGTAAATTGGACGATTACAGGAAACAGGGACGCCTTAACGAAGGCGTAAAGACGGAAGGCGGCGGGACGATAACCGTCGAACTGGACCGTCCGCACGTTCTGCCCAGAGAATTCGATTTTTCGGAGTCGATGGACAACCGTATTCTGAACCACGCTTTTTGGCATGTGCAGAATAAACAGAACGACGAAAAGATAATTCTTGTTTCTAAGGATATCAATCTCCGCCTCAAAGCCGAAGCTGTCGGGATAATTTCTCAGGATTACGAGAGCGGGAAAGTAAATATAGACGAACTGTACCGCGGTATACAGACGGTCAGGGTCCCGTCGGAAGCGATAGACGCTTTTTATAAGGAACATAAACTCGAGGCGGAATCCAAAGAACTGAATCCGAATGAAATAGTCATACTTCAGTCCGACGACGATCCTAAGAAATCAGCCGTGGGCCGCGTTAGCGCCGGCAACACTTCCCTTATAAAATCACTTTCCCCTGAATATTCCCCGTGGGGCATACATCCGCGCAATAACGAACAGCGCTGGGCCATGGAACTGCTTATGGACGACAGCGTAAATCTGGTGACGCTTCTCGGCTCCGCCGGAACCGGAAAGACTCTCATCACTCTGGCCTGCGGGCTGCAGAAAACGGTTGAGGAAAATGTCTATAATAAACTTATAATCTGCCGGCCTATAGTTCCTGTCGGAAGAGATATCGGTTTTATCCCGGGGACTAAAGAAGAAAAACTTTCCACCTGGATGGGCGCCATTTACGATAATCTTGAGATAATCATGGACAAACGGCATCACGAGAACTCCATGGAGCAGGTAAATTATCTTTTGGAAAACGAAAAGATAGAGGTGGCTTCGGTAACGCATATCCGCGGCCGCTCTCTCCCGAAACAGTATATGATAGTGGACGACGCACAGAATCTGACGCCGCACGAAATAAAGACCATACTGTCGCGCGCCGGCGAAGGCACCAAAGTGGTCGTCACGGGAGATCCTTATCAGATCGACACCCCTTATCTGGACGTCGCTTCCAACGGCCTCACTTATCTTATCAACAGAATGCACGGACAGAAAATTTACGGCCATATAACTTTCTCCAAAACTGAGAGAAGCCGTTTGGCCGCCATAATAGCCGAAAGGCTCTGATGGCTCTTATTTACGCTGTATGCATGGCCGGCAGAGGAGAGAGGTTTCTCCGGGCCGGCTATGTTTTGCCTAAATATATGATAGAAGTCGCCGGGAAAACGCTTTTCGAGCGGTCCGTGGGCAGTCTGCCTCGCGGGCTGGGCGAGAAATACGTTTTTCTGGCGCTCAAAAGCCACGGGGAAGAATATGGGCTGGATGATTTCATATCCGGCGTGATGAAGAAGATATATCCTCCGGCCGGCATAGATTTCGAGATAGTTTATCTCGACGGAATTACGCGCGGTCAGGCCGAGACGGCCTTGGCTGCAGAAGGCGCGGTAAAAGACGACGACCAGCTCGCCGTATATAATATCGACACTGAATTCAGGTCCGAGACTTTGGCTTCGCGGCTCCTTGCGCCTGAAGACGGCGTGATAGGTTCCTTCTTACTTCCGGGAGAAGACGATAAATGGAGTTTCGCAAGCGTGGGCGAAGAAGGATTCGTTACCGGAACCGCGGAAAAAGTAAAGATATCGGATAATGCTCTGACGGGTTTTTACCATTTTACCAGAGCTGCGGATTTTTTCCGTACCGCCAAAGAAGCGGTTAAGAAAAAAGAGACGCGCGCGGGA
>Ga0070399_1005163_pt1 | contig 10340 bp, 8 predicted proteins | sample BioMet4_FD_61217 | JGI IMG/M metagenome (GOLD analysis project Ga0070399, IMG submission 61217) | Microbial communities from bioreactor (seeded with sewage sludge) at LBNL, California, USA - Biofuel metagenome 4 (version 1) | ecosystem: Engineered > Bioreactor > Anaerobic > Unclassified ... | reverse complement strand
GACCCCCGGAAAAAACGGCATCAGCCCGTTTTACCAGCGGTTCTGGCATGGGTTCAACCTGTTGACGTTCAACGCCGCCGGTCAGCCGATCGACGACTCCCGTCCGGCGTTTGCCGATTTGCTGGCCTCGGGATACGCGCCCTATCCCCGCGTATCCGGCGAATATCGTCGGGCCGCCGATCTCGGCCCGGCTGCGGCAAAATGGAAAACCGCCATTCTCGCCCCCAGCCAGAACGAATTGCCGGCTTATCAGTATTCCTCGTCGGTAACGTCCGGGCCGGAAATCCGGCGGCTGAGTTTTTCCACCGGCCACATGCGCGACGGCGAAAACGGCGGCGGCATTCTTTTCCGCGACCGGGTCTGGCTGCAGGCGCATTTGAGTGTGCGCCACCGGGGCCCCATCCGGGAAGTGCTGCTCTGCCGCAACGGCCAGCCGGTCCGGCACTGGTATCCGAACCGCCGGTTCGTCACCATCGACGAACCGGTCCTGATCAGCGAACAGTGCGAGCTGTCCTGGATTGTCCGGGCCGATGACGGCACCGAGGCCCGGAGCGGACGTTTCCAGTGTCAGGATCAGTCGTTTCTGGCCGGCATGTGTTCCGACAATCAGAATTCGATCTGCAGCGTGACCCGTCCGCCGACCGCATTTGAACTGGACGAGCGGGAACTCTATCTGCAACATTCGTATTGGCATACCGGCGAAGCCGCCGGCCAGCTCGGCGTCATGCGCGACGCCCGCGAACTGGTGCCCCGGGTGATCGAAGCCGGCATCATCCAGCTCTGCAAGTATTTTCACCCCACCCCGGAAATGCAATTCGCCGACGGCACGGCGGAAAGCCATCTCAACGCGGAAATGCGCATCAAAGCGGCGTCCCGCGCCTTCAATCTGATCCGCTATAACTTCCAGGCGCCGGGCGCGGCCTTGCACTCGCAGACCGATATTACCGCGTTCCGCCCGGCCGACGACGGAGCGACCGCCGTCTGGCTGGAAAGCACCGTCACCGCGCAGCGCGACTTGCCCGCCGCCGTCTGGCGGCGGCTGACCGCCTTGCAGATCGGCATGATGCCGCCGTTGCCCCGGCGCTGGCAATATGTCCTCGCCCCGGGAACGGACGGACCGCATTGGGTCACCGGCAAATTTGCCGCCATTCCCGACGGACAGCAGCTCGTTTTTCCCGCCGCCGTCCGGGACGGCGGGCTGTTGCTCTGGCCCAACGATCTGGCCAATCTGGCGATTTTTCCGCTCGACCGGCAGCCGTGGCGGATTCGGCTGGACAATCTGGACCGGGCCTGGAACGTCCGGGAACGCGTGCAATGGGAACTTCCGGCCCGCGACCTGAAAAAAGGCGAAACGCTCCACACCGCGTTTCTGGTCATGCTGGTGCCCCGCCCGGCCAACGGTCCGGAAACCTTGCGGCAATGGCGTCGGCAATACGTCGACCGGGCCGACCGGATCGGTCCCGTCACGGTCGGAACCTTGCGCAGCGCCGATTATGTGTTTCAGTTGGAAGCCAGTCGCGGCAGCGCGGTTTTTGCCGTCCGGCTTCCGGCGGAGAACGATCCGCAGCCGCTGGTGGTGGCCGGAATGAATCCGAATTGGAGCTGCGGGGTCTGGCGGCAGGGACGTTTTGAATTGTTCAGCGTGTTCGAGAAAAAATTATATGCCACGCTGGCTCCGGGGTGGAACGGGACGATTGCGGCCGGACATCCGCTGCTGAGTTCCGAAGCGGACTTGATGATCGACTGGGACCGGGTCTGGCAGGGCGGCGTCCGGGCCCGGCTGCACAATCCGCTGGCCCGGACGGTGACGGCAACCGTTTATACCAATCCGGACATGACCGGTCTGCCGGTCTACCGCGACACCCTCCGTCTGGCCCCCGGCGAAAGCCGGTGGATCTGGGGAAAAGACCGGACCACAATCACCGAAAAACCCGGAATGCTGGTGGAAAAAGTTGAAAAAAGCGCTTCCGGGATTGAAATTAGAACCGACAGCGGAAAATGTTTCCGGGTGCCGTCCTCCGGCAACGCCGGGGCAATACCAAGCAGACAGGAGATGAAAAAATGAACCGAAAAATCACATGGCTGGCAATTGCGGCAATCGGACTGGGGTGCAGTTTGAGCAGTCTGGCCGAAGATAAAATCGAGTGGTATCCCGGCTGCTTCGAAGTGGAAGGAACCACGCAGAAAACCACGACCGTAACCGTGGTCCCGGAAGCCGCCGGACTCACCAGATTCACCGTGGCCTTTCAAGATGCCAAATCGAACTCGGGATTCGCCCAGTTTCCGCTCCGGACGAGCGGCGACTTTCCGGCTTTCGAATTCACCGGTCAGGCGGCCAAAGACGGCGTGGCGGAGGTCTGGGTGGAAGGCGACCACGGCTGGCGGTTTCAGCAGAAGATTCATTTCCGGGCCGGACCGCAACAGACCTTTACCGTCGAGCTGCGGGAAACGACCAGCGCCAAAAGCCAATGGATGCGGGTGATCTTTACCAACAAGGAAAATCCGACCGGCAACACGGTCATGCTCGGCGCCCCGAAGTTTGTCAAATAATCAACAGCAGTAGTGGAAATCATGGCAGCAGAACGGATCAATATCAAGACTTTGAGTCAGTTGCTCGGCGTCGCGCCCAGTACGGTATCGCGGATTCTCAGCGGCAAGGCCAGACAGTATCGCATTGCCGCCGGAACGGAAGAAAAAGTGCTTGCCAAAGCCCGGGAGCTGGGATTCCGGCCCAATTATTTCGCCCATAGTCTCAATACCCAGAAAACGTTCAACATCGGACTGGTCATGGCCAACCGCGTCGATACGTTCCTCGGCTCGATTATCGAAGGCGTCGAATCGCGGCTGCGCCACACCGAATATCAGATGGTGCTGGCCACCTGTGAAAACAATCCGGAGTTGGAACAGGCGGAACTCCAGCGGATGTGTTATCGCCAGGTGGACGGCATTGTGATCTATCCGTCCGCCTTGGCCGAAGAAAATCCGGCGCAACAGGCGTATCTCGGCGAAATCGCCGCCAGCGGCATGCCGCTGGTGGTGATCGGACGCGATATCAAAATTGCCGCCGACAAAGTGTTGTTTGCCGATTATCAGGGCGGCGTCGATGCCGCCAATGCGTATCTGGCCGCCGGGTGCCGCCGGTTCGGTGTTGTCGCATTGCCGGAATGTTGCCATAGCGACCGGCAACGTCTCCAAGGGTTCTGCGATACGTTGCGGCAGCATGGAGTTGCCGCGGAGGCCGTCATCGAAATCACTTCCGAGCCCGCCACGCTGGCCGTGGAAGCCGGCAGACTGCGGGAGGTCGATTGTCTATGGGGAGTTCATACCGGCGATACCTTATTAACGGTCAAGGCGCTGTCCCGATTTCGCGACATTGCCGCGCTGCAGCTGCGCGGCCTCGGAGACGAGCCCGGTCTTGACCTGCTGCCCTTCCGGTTTACGGCACAACCGATGCCTTCCCGGCGCATGGGCGAAACCGCCGCCGATTTTCAGCTCGAACGGATTGACGGGGCCGGAATGCCGCCGCGTACGGCGGTATTGCCATGGCCGCCGATCAAGTAAAGTTCCGGAGCGTGTATTGATTTAGCGGTCAGGAACCCGACCTGTTTTTATCGACGCATCCGCTCATGATGTCGTTTAAAATTCCTGCCGATTTTCCGTCCGCTGGACTGAACTTTCCGGTTGCTTTTCAAAAACCTTGCTATATAATTCCGGCTTATTGAACGTAATGATATACAGCATTTCCGTGGCCTTGCGAACTACTGCCGCCCGCGTTGACTTGTCCCGGTCGACTAATTCATCGATTCGATGTAATTCGGGTTCCGGATAAAGAATATTCACTGGAACCATCTTATAATCGCCATTATGTCTCATAACATCCTCAATCGGTTAAAATAAATGGGGATCGAACATCCCCATATTCGATAAATTACGAAAAAAATTGCATAGTTTTTTACTGCTTGAAGCTATGACAACATCCTAAATAATACCTAAAGAAATATATCATTGCAATATGTTTAAAACAAAAAAGATAAATAAAATTTAATAATCAATAGTAGTACTATTGATTGCTATTATTATATAATGGAAATATGTATTTTTGCTGTTTTAATATCAATAAGTTGTAGCTGATTTTCCCGGATCGCAATTGCGATCGGCAAAACGGTGGAGGGGCTCAAAAAGTGTCTCCGGGGAGAGGCCCCATAAGCGCTAAACAAGATGACTAAGGAGCCGTTCAGAAATAACCTTGACGATTTGCCTGGTTCTCGTGAATGTTTTTCGTGTCGCCGGCGCGTTACATACGGAAGGTATGCTCCTTGCCGTCGGCCCAAAAATCAAATCACGATTTTTCCGGCAAATTGTCAAGTTAATTTCTTTACAGTTCCTAAAAATTTTTCTATCTGGATTATCTTAATCAAAACCGGGAGATAAGGAACCCAAGTGGTTGATAGTCTTTATGATGCACTTGGCTGACGGACTGCCGTTGCGGACCACGGCGGAGCAGGCACGACTGGGCCTTGGGGGGGAGATTCGGTCCCCTGTGACGACTTGACGGAATTCCCATTGCACCAAGGCCAGACGGCGGTCCGGTCATGAGGAGCCGCCGTCCGCTTTGGGGGTTATTGATTATGGGCTTTCTGCCAGCCTGCGATTCCTTCGGGATATTCGCTGACATGGGTATAGCCCAACTTCACCAACCGGGCCGCCAGCTGCGGGCTGGCCGTGCAATGGGTGTTGGCGCAATAAGTAACGATGGAGGCATTTTTGTCTTTGAGCGTAGTCGCAATGACCGCGTCCGACGCTTCATAGCTGAGCGGAATTGCCCGCGGAATCATTGCCATGCCGTCGTGGGCGCCCCTGGCATCGACCACCGTTACGTTCGTATCGGCAACCGCCGCCAGCATTTCCGGCGTGGTCAACTTTTTGACTTCAGCCGATGTCTTGCCGCATTTGCACCAGCACTGGCAGCCGCTCATCATCACGCCCAGTCCCAACAAGGCCGCCACTACCATCAACCATTTCATTTTCATTGTCGATCCCCCTTGATTGTTACATATAAATTAGGAATTATTCCTAATTGTATAGACAGTATACACGAAAGGAAGGGGTTTGTCAACCGGCGGGGCGTTATCCCACCGGCATGAGGGAACGATCAAGGTTTTTGGGTCGGGCCGGATTTTTCCAGAAACTTGGGATAGTTCGGCATGGCGAACCCATGTTCGCAGCCCTGCCGTACTTCCATCGTCTTGGGGCCGGGCCAGTTGTTGTAGGCGGTCCAGACTCCCGACGGCGGACAGACATAGTCGCCGAGGTTGGCAATGATAGACAGTTTGCAGTTTGGATTGGCCCGTTTGACCAGATTGATCGGATCATAATAGCTCAGTGCCGGCGTGTACTTGATATACCAGTCGCCCACCAGCCGGCCTTGTTGGGTCCGGCCCAGATTGCAGTTCCACGGCGACCAGGCAAAGCAGGTAGTGACGTCGCGATCAAGTCCGGCGGCGGCTAACGACTGCATCCCGCCCTGACTGCCGCCATAGGCCTCCAGGTCTTTGCCGTTCCATTCCGGCAGCGATTTGACGTATTCCAACGCGCGGATAAGACGGAGATACATGCCGTTGAAATAGGTTGTGTCGCGGTTGGCATTCTCCTTGTCGCTGAACGCATAATTTTTCAGCGTGGTTTTCCCGAGGTTGGCATAATATTCCTTGGGCTGGCCGTTCAGAATGCCGTGCGCGTTGACATCGAAGAAAATGCCCTTGGCGCCTTCCGTCAGATTGGGGCCGGACCCGCTGAACCCATAGCCGTGGAAGGAGACTTTGGCCGGCAACGATTTGAGCGCGGCATTTTTCGGCATGGACAGTACGCCGGAAACCGGCATTGCTCCCGGACACGCCAATTTCACGTCGTACACTGCGACTTTGTCATTGCCCGGCAGTTCTTTCTTTTCCAATACCTTGAGCGGCATCGCCGCCAGTTTGGCTTTCTGCTGTTGCCAATAAGCATCGAGATCGGCGGGTTCGGGAAGACCGCGCAACGTTTCCGGAGCCACCCCGGCGCCGCCGTCGAAAAAGAGCGGACGATGTTTGGCGTCGGTCAGCGGTTTGCCGTCGCCGCCGAGGACGGTCACATAAAGCCGGACAAAACCGGGCTGCTTCAACGTCGTTTTTACCTGAATCGTGCCGTCGGCGGCAGAAACCGCGGTACCTTCCTGAGTAATTTTGTCATCCCCGGTGCGCTGCCAGTGCAGTTTCTTCCCGGGCACCGGCTGTTTGCCGTCCAGCAACTTGACGGTGAACAGAATCGGTTCGCCCGCCTGATAAATGGCGCGACTGCGATCCACCGTGCCGAATAAGGAATAGTTCTGGGCGGACAGCACCGCCGCCGCCATGAAGCCGACGAGGATCAACAGACTCTTTCGCAACATAACACTACTCTCCTTTTTATTGGGATCCCCAAAAGAAAAAAAACTCCGGAAGAAAAGACTTCCGGAGTTCCATGATTTATCCATTCCGTTCCATTAGGAATCAACTGGCTTTGGAAATGTTATCCGCCGCATTGGAACTGGTACTGTTCTTGATCTTCTTCAAGACCGGTTCTTTTTCGCCGTTGACGACATCGGCCGTGATGACGCATTCCGCCTGGTTCTTTTCCGACGGCATTTTGAACATCACGTCGAGCATCAGGTCTTCCAGAATGGCGCGGAGTCCGCGGGCGCCGGTACCTTTGAGAATCGCCAAGTCGGCCAAAGCGCCCAGCGCGTCTTTCTGGAACGTCAGCTTGACGTTTTCCATTTCCAACAGTTTTTCATACTGCCGGGTCAGCGCGTTCTTGGGTTCGGTCAGAATCCGGACCAGTTCGTCGCGTTTCAACGGCGCCAGCGGAGAAATCACCGGCAGACGGCCGATAAATTCCGGAATCAACCCGAACTTGATCAGGTCTTCCGGTTCGCAGTTGCGGAGAATTTCGTCCGAATTGACGCGATGGAGCAACTTCTGTTCTTTTTCGTCTTCCTTGCGATGGAAGCCGAGCACCTGCTTGCCGACGCGCCGCTGAATGATCTTGTCGAGCCCGACGAAAGCGCCGGAGCAAATGAACAGGATATTGGAGGTGTCCACCTGAATATATTCCTGTTGCGGATGCTTGCGTCCGCCTTTCGGGGGTACGTTGGCAACCGTGCCTTCCAGAATCTTCAACAACGCCTGCTGGACGCCTTCGCCGGAAACGTCCCGCGTAATCGACGGATTTTCACCCTTGCGGGCAATCTTGTCGATTTCGTCGATATAGACGATCCCGATCTGCGTCTTGGCCACGTTGTAATCGGCGGACTGGAGCAACCGCAGAATAATATTTTCCACGTCTTCGCCGACGTACCCGGCTTCGGTCAGAGTCGTAGCGTCGCAAATACAGAACGGCACGTCGAGCATCCGGGCCAGCGTCCGGGCCAGCAATGTTTTGCCGGACCCGGTGGGACCGATCAGCAACACGTTGCTTTTCTCGATTTCAATGCCTTCGGTCTTGTTGTTCTGTTCGTCGCGAATGTGCAACAGCCGTTTGTAATGGTTATGAACGGCCACGGACAACACCTTCTTGGCATGTTCCTGGCCGATGACGTACTTGTCGATTTCCGCTTTGAGTTCAATCGGCGGCGGAACGTGGAGCAGCGGCACTTCCGCCGGCACGGTGGGAACCGGCGCCGCCGGCGCTTTTTCCTTGTCGCCGCGGAACAATCCCTGGCAGATTTCCACGCAATTCCGGCAGATCGTCGCTCCGGTCGGACTGGAGATCAACTGCCCGACGCCGGGCTGATCGGCCGGTCGTCCGCAGAAAGAACATCTCAGGTGATTGATATCATCATTTTTTCCCGGCATGATCGTCTTTTCCCGAATTGTTCTTTTGTGTATTGATGAGGACCTGGTCGACCAAGCCGTATTTGACGCCTTCTTCGGCGGACATGAAATAGTCGCGCTCGGTATCGGCGGCAATCTTTTTGATGGCCTGTCCGGTATGGAACGAGATGATTTCATTGAGCCGGGTGCGCATCCGGAGAATTTCCTCCGCCTGAATCTTGATATCGGCGGCGGTCCCTTCGGATCCGCCCGACGGCTGATGAATCAGGATGCGGGAATTCGGCAGGGCGAAACGCTTGCCTTTGGCGCCGGCGCAGAGCAGCACGGCGGCCATGCTTGCGCATTGCCCGATGCAATAAGTACGAACGTCGCAGGAAAGCATCTGCATCGTATCGTAAATGGCCAGACCGGCGGTAATGACGCCGCCGGGGCTGTTGATGTAGAGGTCGATATCCTTTTTGGGATCTTCGGCCTGCAGGAACAACAGTTCGGCCACAATCAGGTTGGCGATACCGTCGTCAACCGGCGTACCGAGCAGAATAATCCGGTCTTTGAGCAGCCGGGAATAGATATCATACCCTCTTTCGCCATGTCCGGTCTGTTCGACGACCATCGGCACCAGTACTGAATCACCCATTTTGCTCACCTGCGGTTTAAATTATGATCATTTCGTGACAATCGGCGAAGCCGGAACTTATTTGGCGGCATTGGCCACAATAAAGTCCGTGACTTTGGCGATCAGAATATCCATCTGCATGTCTTCCATGCCGCCGTTTTCATGAAGCATCTTCCGCAGGTCCTGAGACTTGCAGCCGTAATACCGGCTCAGACCCTTGATCTGGGTTTCGACTTCCTGATCGACGACGGTAATCTTTTCTTCCTTGGCGATCTTCTGCATGATGAAGATGCGGGAAAGACGTTCGCGGGCCGCTTTTTCGGCTTCGGCCTTGTGTGCGTCGATGTCTTTCTTGAACTGTTCGGCATCGGCTTCGCTCTTGATGGCGCTGTTGGCGAGCCGACGGAGTTCCTTCTGCGTTTCCTGGGCCAGCAGCGACGGCGGAATTACCAGCGCGCCGACTTTTTCTTCCAGCGCTTTCACGGCCTGATCGCGCTTGACGTTCAAGCTTTTCATTTCGGCATCCATCGCCAGGGCTTCTTTAACCCGGGTCCGCAGATCTTCTTCTTTTTCCACCTGCATTTTCTTGCAGAGTTCGGCCATGTCGGTCACCGGAGTACGGCGCTGAACGGCTTTGACGCTGACGTTATACTTGACTTTTTTACCGGCGAGCGCGGCTTCCCGATAGTCGGCGGGATATTCGGCGGTGAATTCGTAATCCTTGTCTTTGACCGCGCCGGTCAGGGCTTTGATAACGCCGGGAATGGTTTCCGGTTCGTTGAGCCACAGCCAGTTTTCATCGGAAACCACCTGCCGTTTCAGGGCGGCCGGAGTTTCTTCCGTCACCGGGAAATCGGACTGATAGGACACTTTCAGCATATCGCCGGCCTGCGCCGCGGTGTCGATTTCGGTATAAGACGCATACATATTCTTATAGGATTCGATGCGTTCTTCGATTTCCTTGTCGGTCACGACCGAAGCGGCGGCATCGAGTTTCAGACCCTTGTACTGGGGCAGTTCGAACTGCGGAGCCACATCGAATTCCAGCGTCATCGCGAAATCCTGACCGAATTCGAATTCCGGCATCTTCCCGCCTTCGGGTAGATTGAACGCCACGATTTCGCTCTTCTGGTCTTCCGCGAACTTGTCAAGCGCATTGGTCATGAACCGCCGGGTCAATTCTTCCTTGATCTGCGGCGCAAACCGGGATTTGACGATGTTCAACGGCGCCTTGCCGCTGCGGAAACCGGGAACGGCGGCATAAGAACTGAATTCAGCGGCAACACGATCCGTTTCCGCGTTCACGTCTTTACCGTTGATCTTGTATTCGGCTTTGACGAGACCCGGTTTGATTTCAGTGCAATTAAGTTCGATTACAGTCTTCAGATTCTTATCCGCCATGTTGCTACCCAATTAATTTATTTTGGATTGTCTAAAACAGCAAAATCATTGTCTTTTTCCCGGCCCGAAATCCGGTTTATAAAGTTAAACGAAAATTACTTTACACGGCTCCGGGCGCTTTTCAATCATAATTGATTGAGAATCCGGAAAATTTGGCAATCCGTCCCCTTTTCGGACGGAGGATTTCGCACTTCGTGCGACCAGCGGTATTCGTCCGCTGGACCGCGCCCGGCAACGTGCCGGTGCGGGATTGTGCGGCGAATTCGGTTTCGCTCCGGCTGACGCCGTCGCGAAAGCTCGAATTCGCCCCACGGGTCGCCGTATTCTCTCGCTGGTGCTCGAGAATCTGACGAATGATAGAGAACAGTTGAACTCGTGTAACATGCAGAACGGCGTCGAGGTGTGATTCCGGGGTCCAGGGGCCGACGCGAAGCGGAGTATGCCCCGGGAATAACGCACCGGGTCGCACCCGG
>Ga0070399_1005145_pt1 | contig 10373 bp, 9 predicted proteins | sample BioMet4_FD_61217 | JGI IMG/M metagenome (GOLD analysis project Ga0070399, IMG submission 61217) | Microbial communities from bioreactor (seeded with sewage sludge) at LBNL, California, USA - Biofuel metagenome 4 (version 1) | ecosystem: Engineered > Bioreactor > Anaerobic > Unclassified ... | reverse complement strand
GGAATGATTTGGGGGCTTGCCGATGCGGAGCATAGCTTCAGCTATGTAACAAATCGGCAACGCACAAAGCAACCGGGAGAAACACGCAGATGTAAAGGTTATTTCTGAACGGCTCCTAAGGTCTGGCCTGCGAAGCCCGCGGCGGCGGATTATTTTGCCTCGCAATGGCTTTTTAACGGTCAAGAAAATAGCGACGATAACGGGGACGGAACCTTTCAGGAAAGACTGATGGTCGCCAACCGGCGGGCCGCGTTGGTCCGCACAAAGTCGGGGCATGGTTCGAATTCGGCGATTTCTCCGGCGGCGATGGTTTCGAGCATCCGTCCGGACTGCGCGCTGATCGCGGCGGCGCGTCCGGCGGCTTGTCCGCAGGTCATCAGGGTTCGCGACAAACGGGCGGCTCCGGCCGCGATATGGGTCGTGCCAAGACCCCGCGACGCCACCAGCAAGTTGTCGAATTCCACCGGCAGAAGGCTGTCGTAGGGAATGCCGAACGGAATACTGCCGAGCCGGGCTTCCAGATCGGTGCCGTGTACGTCCAGCGGATGGTCGGTCTGGCCGATCCACTGCTTTTCATAGGCGTCGCCGAAAGTGAAAACATCGTTCGCGGTCACAACCTTTCGCGCCCGGAGCCGATAGCTTTCGCGAATGCCCAGCGCCGGGGCCATGCCGACCAGTTCCCAGTCGGGATTCAGTCCGGACGCCACTCGCCAGCAATAGGTGTTGAACGCCAGTTCGTACTGTTCTTTCGTCACCCGTTCCAGATCGCCGGGAATTTCCGGCGAATAGTGACCGAGTCCGCAGATGTTGACCAGCAGATCGCCGTTGGGCATGGTCGCGGAAAAAATGGCGGACCGCCAGGCATTTTTCGGAAACGAATCGGGCGCGGCTTTGACCTGCGGCCGTCCGCCGGGCCGGACCCGATAGAGCCAGTTGACCAGATTCAAGTTGTGACGGTCGGCGGTTTCCGGCGCCACCTTTTCGTTAAAATCGGAACGGGCATCGGTGCCGAGCATGGTTGCGCAGCCGCATGACCGCGCCAGTTGCAGCGTACCGGTGGCGTCGAGAAATACTTTGGCCCGGATTTCCACCGGTCCGGCCTCGCCGGCAACGGTGACGGAGACGATCCGGCGTCCGTCCGTGACGGCGGCGACAAACGTATGTCCGCCGAGAAAATTCAGGTGCGGAAACCGGGCGAATTCCGCCAATACCGCCCGCTGATACGCCCACAGTTCGAACGGCATGGTGGGCTGACGGTTGCCGTCCGGAAACGTCCGGCTGACGGTGAACGGCAGATCGACGGCCCCCAGCGGCATGGCCCGCATCCGCTCCCAGAGCCGACGGGTGAGCGGCCCGTTGCCGCAAGTCGGTTCCCAATTGTGAACCCAGCAGGCGGCGACGACTCCGCCGGGCAGTTGCGCCCGGTCGATCACGACCGTTCGCGCGCCGCGTTCCGCCGCTCCGACGGCCGCCCCGATGCCGCCGCTTCCGGCCCCGATAATTGCTACCTCGCAGTCGATGGTATTCATCCGCTTTCTCCGGTTGATTTTATCGCATCAGCATGCCGCCGGTCACATCCAGAGTGGCACCGGTAATATAGTCGGCTTTGTCGGAAACCAAAAAGGCAATCGCGTACGCGACTTCTTCCGGTTCGGAAATGCGGCCCAGCGGAATGCGCTTGACGTAGTCGGTTTCCCGCTCGGCGAGCGCGGTTTTATTCATCGGCGTCCGCATCATGCCGGGGGCGACCGCCACCACGTTGATTCCGTAGGGAGCGACTTCCCGCGCCAGCGACACCGTGAACGTGACCAGTCCCCCTTTGGCCGCCGCGTAATGCGCGTGCCCGCTAGTCGAACCGTGAAACGCCGCCTGGGACACCACATTGACGATTTTGCCTTTGACGTGATGGTCGATAAAGTGATTGACCGCCCGTTTGGCGAACATGAATGGACCGGTAAGGTCGATCCGCACGGTCCGTTCCCAATCTTCGTCGGCCATGTCTTTGACGTAGGCGGTGGGCCAGACGCCGGCGCAGTTGACGAGGATGTCGAACCGGCCGGTCTGTTCCACGGCGGCCCGGAGGTTGTTTTCAATGTCGGCGGCGGAGGTGATGTCGCCCTTGACCGGCACGACTTTGACGCCGTACTGTTGACGGAGTTCGGCGGCCAGACTTTCGGCGTCCTCCGGGTTGAACAGGTAGTTCATGACCAGATCGGCGCCTTCGCCGGCCAGAACGCGGCAGACCGCCGCGCCCAGACCGCTGTTGCCGCCGGTGACCAGCGCCGTTTTATGCTTCAGATTGAAATCCATTTTATTTTACCTCGGTTGAATTTTACCGCGGCAGGGTTCGCCGCGCAGAAATTTATGCAGTTCCGCCGCCAGTTTGACGGGAGAATTCAGGAAAGCGTCGTTGGACCCGCCGGCCATGTGGGGCGTCAGCGTGACGTTTTCCAACTGGACCAGCGGATTTTGCAGCGACGGCGGTTCTTCTTCGAAAACGTCCAGAAACGCTCCGGCCAGGCGCTTTTCCCGCAACGCCGCCGCCAGCGCGGGCTCATCGACCAAACCGGCGCGCGACGTATTGATCAAATAGGCGTTCGGCTTCATCAGCCGGAGCATTTCGGCATTGATCAGGTGGTGATTTTCCGCCGTCAGCCGGGCATGCAGCGAAACGAAATCGGACTGGCGCATCAATTCCGGCAGTTCGACCGCGCGGACGGATTCGGGAAAGTTTTTCGTGAACGGGTCGTAAACCAGCACGTCCATGTCGAAGCCGCGCAGCCGGACGGCGACTTTGCGGCCGATCTCGCCGAATCCGATCAGTCCGACGGTCCGGCCGGGCAGGTCGGGGATCATCCCGGAATTGGGATATTCGCGAATCCACTTGCCGGTTTTGATGCCGAAATGACCGCGCGCAATGTTGCGGGCCTCGCAGATGATCGCACCGACCGCGAAGTCGGCCACCGAATCCGCGTTGCGGCCGGGGGTGTTGAACACCGTAATTCCTTTTTCCGCCGCATAGGCAAGATTGAGGTTTTCATAACCGCCGCGCAGAATCCCGATGATTTTCAATTTCGGGCAGGCGTCGATCACCTTGCGGTTGACGGGACAGAATTGAGTAATCAGAATTTCCGCGTCGCGTACCCGGTCCAGCAGGGCATCGGGCACTTCATAGGCTTCGCTGCCGTGCTGTTCGATCAGCAGATTGATTTCCTGTAACCGGGCGAACCCGCCGGTGTCCCAGTCGCAGACCGTGACCGGAAGATCGTTTTTCCGGAACCCCGCCGCGATGTAGCCGGAAGGAATGAACAAGTCGCCGATACCGTAGATATTCATGGTGCTAGGCCTTTCCGTTGGCGCCGAACATCCGGATTTTGGCGCGAACGACCTGCCGCAGCGCCGCGTCCGGCCGGGGCCGGATGACCGACGGCCAGGTGGACAGGTTTTTCAACCCTTTGAGCACTTCCAGCATGGTCGAATTCCAGGCGTGCAGTTGTTCGGAGAAAATATTGATTTTACAAATGCCGTTGGCAATGGCGTGATGCAACTGATCTTCCGGCGTTCCGGAGCCGCCGTGCAGGACCAGCGGAGCCGACGAGATGGCGTTAATTTCCTTCAGCCGGGCAATGTCCAGCACCGGAGCGGAGAGATAGACGCCGTGTACGGTGCCGATGGCCACCGCCAAGGCGTCGACTTTGGTCCGGTCCAGAAATTCCGCCACCTTGGCCGGTTCGGTGAAGCGGTCGGCGGCATCGGCATGGCCGGTGACCGCGCTTTCGCCCGATCCGGCAATGCCATCGCCGACATGTCCCAGTTCCGCTTCCACGGTGATCCCGCGTGGATGCATCAGCTTGCAGACTTCCGCCGAACGGGTTACGTTGACTTCGAAATCTTCCGCCGAGGCGTCCAGCATGACCGAAGTGAAGCCGATGTCGGCCACCCGGGTGATCTGTTCCAGTTTGACCGCGTGGTCGAGATGGATGCAGACGGGGACGTCGGCGCGTTCCGCCGCCAGTTTGGCCGCCTGAAACCAGTAGGCCAGCGCGTCGCCGGCAATATCCGGTTCCAGCGCCGCCAGAATCACCGGGGCGCGTTCTTCGGCGGCCACTTCCGCCGCCGCCCGGATCATGGTCGTATCGGACACGTCGAACATCGGCACTGCATAGTGCCGCCGCCGGGCGTCCGCCAGCATTTCCTTCATACTTACAAGGGACATGATAACAACTCCTTGAAACGTTGATAGCGTTGATTGTACAAGTCATGTTCGGCGGCGACGGGTTGGAAAGCGCCGTCGACGGTCGCGGCTACCGCGTCCGCCAGCGTCGGCGCCAGGCCGAGGGCGACCCGGGCGGCGGCCCGCAGTCCGGCGGTGCCGGACTGTTTTTCCGTGACGGTCGTCACCGGTCTCCCGCAAACGTCCGCCAACAGTTGTCCGAACTCCGGGGTGGCGGCGCCGCCGGTCAGCCGGATGCCGGAAACCGCCGCGCCCGCCCGGGCTAGATTCTCCAGATGAAACCGATGGGCGAAGGCCATGCCTTCCGCCACCGCCGCCATCAGATCGTCGGTCCGATGCGACGCATGGATCCCGATCCAGGCGCCCCGGGAGGCCGCCGTGCCCAACGACCCGTTGACGAACGGCAGCCAGTACGGACTGTCGACAGTCCGCCGTACCCGCCGCAACACGTCAGCGAGTTCGTCGTAGCGCCGAGAACCGGCAAAAATTTTTTTCATCAGCCACTCGATGTTGACCGCGGAAGTGGCGCTGGAATCGATCAGCAGCAGCGCCTTGCCGTCGCCCCGCCGGACGCATTGCCGAATCGTCGGATGGAAATCCGGAACGGCGGCGACGGCGGCGTTGATGTTCCAAGTTCCGGCAATGCTGCAGATGGGATCTTCACTTCTTGCAACTCCAGCCCCGTAAATACAGGCGTCGACGTCGAACATGCCGCCGATGACCGGCGTTCCGGCGGGAATTCCGGTGGAACCCGCCGCCTCCGGCGTCACCCCGCCGCGACAGTCGGACGCCCGCAGGACCGGCGGCAGTTTGGCGCCCAGTTCCGGCAGTTCCAGCGCCGCGAAAAGTTCCGGCGCATACCGGTTTTGCCGAATGTCCAACAGTCCCGCCGCGCTGACGTCGCCGTAATCGGTGTGGCACTGTCCGGTCAGCCGGTAGGCAATGAAATCCTTGCAGGACAGGACCTGGCCGATCCGGGCGTAGCGCTCGGGTTCGGTCCGTTTGAGCCGGCGCAAAATCATGCCCGGCTGTCCGGCCCACAACTGTTGAAGCGTCAAAGCGGTCAGAACGGACCGGTTTTGTTCCGGCAGTCGGGCTATTTCCTCCTCTGCCGCAGTGTCCATCGAAGTAATCGCCTGGCCGCGCGTCTGACCATCGGCATCGACGAAATACGCGCCGTTGCCGTGGCCGGAAATTCCGACCGCCGTAACGGTTGCCCGGTCCGGAACGGCCTCCAGCACCCGGCGGATCAATCCGGCCACGGTTTGCCACAAGGCTTCCATCGGCATTTCCGAGCGGCCCGGTCCGGGCGTGCAGACGGGAGTCGGCGCGCCCTCCGAACTCAACAATTCACCCTCGGCGGTGCTGACGGCCACCTTGCAGAAACTCAGGCCGATATCCGCAGTCAGAAGCACGGCATTCATCATTAGAACGGCACGACTTCCTGAATCAGCGGCTGAACCATGATTTCCGGAAATTCCAGATGGTCGTAGAAGTTGCAGATGTTGACCACCAGGGCGCCCATTTGTTCCGGCGACATCTTTTTCTTTTCGGTTTCGGCGTCGCTGCCGGGCAGGTACGCGGCGGCGGCGAACTCGGTGCTGCCCCAGGAAGGCGTGAGTACGGTCACCCGAACGCCGTAAGGCCGCATTTCCGTGTAGAACGACCGGCTGAACATGTCGAGTCCGGCTTTGCCGGCGGTATAGACGCTCCAGCCCGGCCAGCCGTAATGGGCGCAGATGCTGGAGACGTTGATAATTAGGCCGGAATGCTGTTCCGCCATGATTTTACCGGCGCGGCGGCAACCGAGGATGGCCGCCGCCAGATTGGTGTGCAACGACTGGAAAATGGCTTCGTCGGTCTGATCGATCACCGGCGTGATATTGACGCCGCCGCCGGCATTGTTGATCAGGATGTCGCAGCGGTTGCCGGTGGCGGCAAACACTTTGTCCCAGTCGGCGCCGACGGTGGCGTCGGCCTGGATGGCCTTCACCCCGAGTTCCCGGGCGCTTTTCTGCAACGGTTCCAAGCGGCGGCCGGTGATGAATATTTCCGCGCCTTGATCTTTCAATGCTTTGGCCATGCCGGCGCCGTAGCCGGTGCCGCCGCCGGTGATGATGATGACTTTACCTTGACAATTGTTTTTCATAATGATTTTCCTTGTTTTGATGGTTCGTGTCAGAATTCGTTAAATGCTTCGTGTCCCGGACGCAGCGCGCCGTCCAGTTGGATAAACGCCAGATTGCCGGGTCCGCCGACCGGGCCGATCTCCGGTCCGTGGGCATCCGCAATCCGGCTGGTATGCAGCAGATAAGCGAGGTAGCCGAAATGGCGACGGCACAACTCCGGAAGGTCGAACCGGATGATTTTGACCCGTTCGGCATCGTCGAGCGAGCCGTAACAACATTCGGTAAAAAGCACGTCTTTGCCGGTTTCCGCCGCCACGGCGGCCACGATATCCAGTTTCTGCCGGTATTCTTCCTGCGGAACCCGCGCCGGAACCCAGTAGATATGAATGTTGATGTAGTCGGAAACGTCGGCATTGGCCCGCAACACTTTTTCCAGCGTCTCATTGGGGACGTTGCCGACCAGCGCAGGGGCCAGCGGCGCTTGCGCGCCGGCGTCTTTGACGTACCGATAGATTTTTTCCAACCAGTGATGTTCGTCGATAAAATTTTCCGTTTCCGGATCGAAGGGATAATACGGTTCGTTGCACAAATCCCAACCGATAATGCGCGGGTCGGCGGCATGCGCGCCGATCACGGCATCGACATAAGTTTTAAAATCCCACTTATTGGCGAACGGTTTGAGCACATGGTCGAGATAGACGCCGCCGTAATCCAGGACATCGTCGTGCCAGCGGTTGAACAGGACCGGTACGGTTTTCAGACCGTACCCGTCGAGAATGGTCAATGCCTGTTCCAGCTTGTCCAGAAAGCCCGGGCGGTCCTTGCGAAACGCCGTCCAGGACAACCACAGCCGGACGCCGTTGAAGTTCGGAAAATACTGTTTGCCCAGCCCCAGTTCCCGAGAAAAGATCTCGGCATTGAACTGTTGCCAGAGTTCCAGGCCGTCGGTGCCGTAGCTCGGCTGATAATTGAAGCCTTTGAGATCACGGATATGCATAGAAGTCTCCCGATTGATTTTAATGGGACAGATGCGGCGAACCCAGTTTGTCGATTCGCTGCATCAACGCGGCATCGGCCTGCTGTTCGGCGGAAAACGGAATCATAATGTGACCGAGTTCCTTAAAATGATACGATTCAAACACCGAGACGCCATAAGCATGATAGCATGGCACGGGAATGCCCTGTGCCATGGCGGCTTTCAAGTAGTCGAGGTGTCGGCCATAAACGTCGCGGGGCAGACAGTTTTCCTTGATACAGATCGCGGCGGCCAGCCCGGCGACTTCGCCGAGAATTCCCAGCGTCCGCATCACCCGGACGCATGAAAACGCCACATGCGACATGCTGAGATGTCGCCCGCCGAGAAAAAGATTTTCCACGTCACGGGCATACAGACAGCGGTACGGGACCGGATACGGATACTGAATGCCCCGGTGATAAGCGCAGGACCGGAACGGTTCGGCAAATTTCGCCTCGTTTTCCGGGTCGGGATAGTGCAAATCGATGTTCCAGGTCATGGTTCCCGTGGCATCGGGGTACGGAACATGGTTTTCGATATCGTTCTGCGTCAGAATCACGTCGCCGACCACCCGGTAGCTTTCCCGTTTGCCGCCGATCGACGATACCCAGTCGAGCGTGTCGCAGGCCCATTCGGACTTGCGGCGGGCGTGATTTTTCAGGAACGACCAGTTGGCGTAGGTCACCATCAGACCGTAATCGCGGATCGCTTCGGCATCGTCGGCCTGATCGCGATACTGTCCGGTTTCCCATTCCCAGTCGCCGCCGCGAATGTAGTAAACTTTATCTTCGTCGAACGGAATGCCCCAGTCGATATCCGGGAAGGGGGTGGGCGCGGCGGCTTTTCGGGTGGTCCACTGGACCGACATGCCCATGACCTGCCGGGTGGCCGGTTCCGGCGCCAGCGATTCGTCGAAACGGCTCCGGGCGTCGCTGCCGTACATGACTTCCGCGCCCGCCATCCGCGCTACGACCGCGTCGCCGGTACAGTCGGCGAACAACGGAGCCCGGTAGCGGTTTTCCGTTCCGGTTCGCGCGTTATGGGTAATCAGCGCGGTGATCTTCCGGGCGGCACCCGGAGCCGTTTCGACCGCAATGACCCGTTCGTTCAAGACCACTTTGTAACGATCGGCAGGACTTAACCGAAAAACATTGTATTTGCGCGTATCTTCATAACAGGAGCCGTCGTACGTACCGCCGCTTCCCAGGATCGGACCGATTTCCTGAACCACGTTGCCGAGACGGGGATAGGGTTCGGCATGGGCAAATCCGCCCATGCTGACCCGGATTTCCGAGCTGTTGCAGCCGCCGAGCACCGGACGATCCTGGATCAGAAGCACTTTAAGACCGCTGCGCAGAGCCGCGATTGCGGTACAGATCCCGGCAATCCCCCCGCCGGCAACAATCAAATCGTATGTTTCCGGATCGTCCTGCGTCACCGTACCGGCCTTGGCTCGCCGAAATGCCGCCAACTCGGCGCCGTCGGACGGCGGAACCGCCGCGGCATCGGTGGTCAGGTAGAGCGCGTCGCAACGGCCGTTGAATCCGGTCAGGTCGTGGAGCGCAACCGGGCAGGTCCCGGCCGGTAATTCGACGGCGCCGGCTTTCTGCCAACCCCAGGCCGGGCCGTTGACGCCGAGAATTTCCGGCAAGGTCGTACCGTTGATGCTGACCTGAAAACGTCCCGCCGGGGTCCCGCGCTTCCAGACCGCCGTCCAGTCTCGCGTCCGGACCCAGACCGTGTAACGTCCGGCCGTTTCAATCCGGGCGTGCGTAACGGCATCGGCAACCGGAATGCCCTGCCCGTGGGCCATCACATAGGCCGACCCGATTTGCGCGAAAGACTGCTGGTCGATCACCCAGCCGCCCAAATCCTCAAAAGTTTCCGCTTCCAGCCATAAATCCGCCATTTTCGTCTCCATAATCTTTCGAAAGAGGATATATTTATTGATATCAGTATGGTTATTTTCTACATTTAGAATTATAATCTATATATGGAAATAAGTCAATTGCTTAACCCAAAGAAAGTGGTTGTAACGATGAACGGAAAACTCGATTCGCAATATCATGTGCCGAATCTGGAACGGGCGCTGGAGATCATGGAACTGCTGTCCAGTCGGCCCGGCGGGGTCGGCATGGCGGAGATTGCCAAACTGATGAATTATCCGGCCAACAGCGTGTTTCGGATTCTGTCGACGCTGGAAGAACGCGGGTACGTCCTTCGCGAACCGGAAAGTAAGAAATATTCGCTGAGCCGGAAACTGCTGGCGCTGGGGTATCAGGCGCTGGACGAAACCGGACTGGTGGAAATTGCCGTCGACGCGTTGCGCCGGCTGCGCGACGAGACCGGCGAAACCGCTTTGCTGGGGGTGCTGCTGGACGGCGAAGGCGTAGTACTCGACCAGATGCCGTCGCCGCAGCCGATAAAATTCATTGTCAATCCCGGAACGCGGTTTCCGTTGCATACGGCCGCGCCCGGCAAGGCCATGCTGGCATATCTGCCGGAAGACGAACGGGAACGCCAGATCGGCCGGATCAAGTTCACCCGGTTCAACGATCAGACCATTGCCGATGCCGACGCGCTGCGGCGCGAACTGGACAACGTCCGGCGGCGCGGCTATGCGTTCGATCTGGGCGAAGAGGAGGAAAGCCTGTTCTGCACCGGGGCGGCGATTCTGGACTACCGGGGTTATCCGCGGGCGGCGCTCTGGGTGACCGGTCCGGCGTTCCGGCTGACGAAGGAGAAATTGAAGACGGTGGGCGAAACGGCCCAACGTCTGGCCGGAGAATGTTCCGCCCGGCTGGGCTATCAAAACGGTACTGGAAAAGCATCCGCCGCCAATCGTAAGAAAGGTTGATCTTATGACGCTGGCATCCGCGAATCATGCCATTTCGGATTCTATGGAAAAATTACCGTCGCCGGCATCCCTTGTTTTTGTCGGCGACAGCTTGACCGCCGGAGTGGAATGTTCCGGTCCCCAGCCGCCGGAGGAACG
>Ga0070399_1005142_pt1 | contig 10379 bp, 9 predicted proteins | sample BioMet4_FD_61217 | JGI IMG/M metagenome (GOLD analysis project Ga0070399, IMG submission 61217) | Microbial communities from bioreactor (seeded with sewage sludge) at LBNL, California, USA - Biofuel metagenome 4 (version 1) | ecosystem: Engineered > Bioreactor > Anaerobic > Unclassified ... | reverse complement strand
TATAATAGGTGTTTTTTTGCACATAAAAATTGACGGAAGGAGATTCGTATGGAAATTTTCAAATTAGTTGGTGTAGCAATTGTTGTGGTGGGTTTTGCACTAAAGTTCGACACTATTTTGACTGTAGTTACAGCAGGGATTGTCACTGGATTGGTGGCAGGGATGTCATTTGTGGAAGTACTGGATACGATGGGAAATGCCTTTGTGGATCAGAGATTGGCAACTTTGTTCGTTTTGACTTTGCCCGTGGTTGGAATTTGTGAACGTTACGGATTGAAACAAAAAGCTTTGGATTTTATCGAGAGGATACAAAACGTTACTGCCGGAAAAATTATGTCGGTGTACATTGTTCTACGGGCTATTTCGGCGGCTTTTTCTCTGAGAATGGGTGGTCACGCTCAGTTTGTTCGTCCTGTTGTTCATCCTATGGTTCATGGTGCGGCAATAAAAAGTTACGGTCAAATAGATGAGGAAACGGAAGATATTATCAAAGGGAGAATTGCGGCTACAGAGAATGTTGCAACTGTTTTTGCCCAAAATGTTTTTATGGGGTCTGCCGGCTGTCTGCTGGTGGTTTCTGTTTTGGGTGAACAAGGATATAAAGTTGACGCTATGCACGTAGCTCTCTGGTCTATTCCAGTTGCTGCAGCAGCTGTGATTTTAAGCATTGTTCAGAATATTATTTTAGACCGGCGGTTAGCAGAAAAATATGCTAAAAGTGAGGGAATAAAATGATAGAGATATTTTATTCCCTTATTGGTGTTATTTTTATCCTAGCGGCAATAAAGGCTGTCGGAGATACAGCACCACATCGATATTGGACGGCGGCTTTTTGGATAATTTTGGCTGTAATTTTTATGGCAGGGCCTCATTTGCCAGGTTGGGTTTCCGGTGCCGGGATTTTACTATTGGCCCTGCTTTCAGGCAGTAAAAACGTGCGTGCTACTAAGAACAATGTTCCTACTGAGGAAGAGGTGAAGCACAATGCAAGCGTTATCGGCGGCAAGGTATTCATTCCGGTTTTGAGTTTAGCTTTGACTGCTTTTTTGGCGGCCACATTGCTTCCATTTGGGGCGAGTAATGCTATTGGTATTTCTTCAATTATAGGCATTTGTCTTGCCTTATTTGTGACTAGGGCACCGGTTAAATATATTCTATGGGACAGCACCAGATTGGTGGACACAGTGGGCTCAGCCAGTATTTTTCCCCAACTTTTAGCAGCCTTGGGAGCGTTGTTCACTGTAGCAGGTGTGGGTAAAGTAATCGCTGGATTAGCGGTGTGTATTATCCCTCCGGACAATCGTTTTATTGCAGTTGTGGTTTTCTGTCTGGGAATGTTTCTGTTTGCTTTTATTATGGGCAATGCTTTTGCAGCTTTTTCCGTGATTATGGTTGGTATCGCTGTACCTTTTCTATTTCCTCAAGGGGCAAATCCAACTATAATAGGAGCCTTAGGTATAAGTGCTGGATACTGTGGGACGTTGTGTACACCAATGGCGGCAAATTTTAATATCCTGCCGGCTGTTTTACTGGAAACTACAGATAAATATATTGTGATTAAATCACAGATTAGTCTTATGTTGCTTTTATTAGTTACACACATTTTACTTATTAATTTTTTTGCATATTAAAAATTGAACAAGGGAGAAATTAACTATGAAAATTTTACTTACAGCATTTGAACCATTTGCCGGCAGTCCGGTAAATTCTGCTCAAAGGAGCGTAGAACTTGTACCGGATACAATTAATGGGGCAGAGGTAGTAAAGGTACTGCTGCCAACTGAGTTCAAGCGGTCTACAGAGGCCATTCACAAGGCAATAGCCGAGCATAGGCCGGACGTGGTTCTGTGTATTGGTCAGGCGGGTGGTCGGATGGAAATCGATCTGGAAAGAGTGGCTATAAATATAGACGATGGAAGAATCCCGGATAATGCCGGATTTCAGCCACAGGAAGAAAAGATTTTTGCTGATGGGCCGGCAGCGTATTTTACGACTTTGCCAATCAAAGAAATGACCAAAGAAATTTGTGCAGCCGGATTTCCGGCCATTGTGTCGGATTCAGCGGGGACATATGTGTGCAATCATGTTATGTATGTGCTATTGTACTATTTAGCTAAAGAATTTCCACAGACCATAGGTGGTTTTATGCATGTGCCGGCTTTGCCGGAACAAGTCATTGGCAAAATGCCGCCTGCACCCTCTATGTCTAAAGAATCTATTGCTTCTGCCATTACTGTTGCACTAAAAGTAATAATATAGTTGCAGGCCTCCGAGTTTTCGGAGGCCTGTTTTGCCATTGGTTTTAGAAACTAATTGTGCTATGATAATTGCATAAATGGACATGAGGCTGGAAACTGGTCTCTCATTATCTGCCGGAAAATTTTAGCTAAGTCATGATAAAAGGAGATAGAAAATATGCATAGTAAGAAAAATAGAATTAAAGAAGCATTGGCCAATAAGGAATGTGCCTTTGGGGCCTGGGTGCAAATGGCTTCGTCCGAAGTGGTGGAGGCTATGGCTTATCAGGGGTATGATTTTTTGCTGATAGACATGGAACATGGCCAGTTTGGCTATGACCAATTGCGTTATTTGGTACAAGCGGCAGATGCGGCGCAAATTACTGCTATAGTGCGTGTCCCTAATAGTTATGAGAGTACAATCTTAAAGGTAATGGACATGGGAGTAGTTGGCATTGTTGTACCTAATGTGAATACCAAAGAAGAAGCCAGCAGAGCTATAAGAGCCGGGAAATACAGCCCTCAAGGAATGAGAGGGGCTTGTCCCTGGACCAGGGCGGCGGAATACAATTCGCTGGATTGGGCGGAACATATGAAATGGACCAGGGAGCAGACTTCTGTTTGGCTCACTATTGAAACTAAAGAGGGTGTAGACAATGCAGACGAAATATTGTCTGTTCCGGATATTGACGGAGTAATGATAGGGGCTTTTGACATGGCTCAATCTTTAAATATTCCGGGTGAAATTACTAATCCCCTTGTTATGGAACGGGTAAATAAAGTAGCACAAAAAGTGGTGAGCAAAAACATTCCCTTGGTAGGAGCATTGTTTGCTGACCCGGAGGGATTGCCCGGGGCAATAAAAACCTGGCAGGACAGAGGCAGCCGCATTATGATTATCGGCGGTGACAGAGGAATCCTGTGTCGTGGAGCCAGAGAATTAGTAACTATTGCCCACAAAACGGTAAAGTAAAATATCGCCATTGGTGCCTGGCACCAATGGCGATATTTTTTAAAATGGTATTTTATTTATGATGAAAAAATGATATAATAGCAACGTTTTGTAAAATTATGTGTAAAGCGGGCGGACAAAAATGAAGTATTACAAGTACTTAAAGAAAGAGAAAGATTGGTCCGGAGAAACAAACCCACCTAGTTCCTTGGCGGATTTAATTCCGGGAAAAAGGGGAAAAATCTTTTCTACCACCTATGTTCCGGCAGGAAAAGGTCCTCATCCTGTTGTCTTGATGTGTCATGGAATTCCTGGTAATGAAAAATTGCTGGATTTCGGGATGGCATTGCAAGCCGCAGGATTTTGTGCTATTTCTTTTCATTACAGTGGTAGTTGGGGCAGCGAGGGGGATTATTCTGTAAAAAACTGTTTTGAAGATGCTTCTTCAGTAGTGGATTTTATTTTGGCAAACAAAAGAAGTTTATTCTCTTCTTCGGCAGTGTTTATTTTGGGACATAGCCTGGGTGGACTGGTGGCCTGTCACATTATGGATAAACGAAAAGAAATAAAAGCCGGTACAATTATTATGCCTTACAATATTGCTCAGACAGTTCGGGATGTAAAAACAAGTTCTAAATTGAGAAAAAAATGGGAAAAGATATATGAAAATGATTTTGACCACTGGCTAAGGAATTTTTCCTTGGAGGAACTTCGGCAAGAAGCCAGCGCAGGATTAGAACCCTTTGACTTGGCTAGCTATGGTGCGGCTTTGGCTAAAAAACCCCTTTTAACCATAGAAGGCAAAGTGGACGAGTTCTTGGATAAACAAACAAATATGAAGGTGCTCAGGGAAGAAATAGAAAAAGAGCCAAACAACAAAATGGAAAAAGTAGATATATATACGGACCATGGCATGAATATGAACCGAGAGGTCATCAAGGCCATAGCCGTAGATTTTTTTTCGGAGCAAAACAAGCAATAATTGCTGGAAAATATATTGGGGAGAAGAGGCAAATAAATAATGGCTGCAGAAATTAATAATGTTCTATTAAAGATGATTGACTTTTTGTTTGGACCTATTATGCTGGCTGTCTATTTTGGAGTAGGGGCATTATACACAGTTAGATTAGGCGGTGTTCAGTTTAGGCGTTTCGGGGTGGCTTTTCGTGAGTGTGTACTGAATATTTCAAGCAGTAATAATAAAGGCATTGGTCAATTACAGAGCTTTAAAGCTTTAGCTACGGCTCTTAGCGCTTGCGTTGGTAATGGTAATATTGCCGGCGTAGCCGGTGCCATTGCGGTAGGTGGTCCCGGTGCAATTTTTTGGATGTGGGTGGCGGCGCTCCTAGGGATGGCCACGAAGTTTGCGGAGATTTGTTTGGCTGTACATTTCCGTGTGCAAGATGCTGCGGGAAATTTCCGTGGCGGGGTTATGTATATTTTGAGAGACGGGCTGAGTAATAAAAACGCTGGCAAAATTCTCGGCGGGGCATTTGCCTTTTTTACTGTTTTTGTCAGCTTGGTTTCCTGTGGTGCTTTGCAAGTAAATACGATGACTAGTGCTGTACTTTCTATCATGCCAGTTCCCGGGTGGCTGGTGGGTATTGTTATTCTTGTACTAGAGGCTCTTGTGGTGTTCAAAGGATTGGGTAAAATCGCAGATGTATGTACAGTTCTTGCACCATTAATGGCCTTTGTATATATGGGATTCGGCAGCATAATATTGTTTATGCATTTTAGCGAAATACCTACAGCAATTCTTTATATTGTTCAGTCTGCTTTTACAGGAGATGCGGTTATTGGTGGTGTGGCCGGTGCTACAATGGCTTTTGCTATAAAAAAAGGCGTATCGAGAGGTGTTTTCTCCAATGAAGCAGGTATCGGTTCTTCAGCTATCGTCCATGCAACAGCTAAGGTAGACCAACCTATTCAAGAATCGTTGTATGGCATCTTGGAAGTATTCTGCGATACCATTATCATTTGTACTTTTACTGCTCTTATTATTATGACTAGTGGTGTGTGGAATAGTGGTATAAAGGATGGCACGGTTTTAGCTACTAATGCTTTTAACCAAAACTTAGGCGTATTCGGTCACGGCATATTGGTTGTCTCTTTGTTGCTATTTTGTTTTACCAACGTTATCGGTTGGTACACTTATGGTGAATCAGCATTTACTTTCTTGTTTGGTGCTCATAGTGTAATGGCTTTCCGTGTGATCCATTGCTTTATTTCTTTCTTAGGTTGTTTAGCAAGCGTGGAGGTAATGTGGAATGCAGCAGATGTGTGCAACGGACTAATGGCACTTCCTAACTTGTTTTCTCTGCTTATGTTTAGCAGTGTCGTAGTAAAAGATACTAAGACGTTTTTTGAAGAATATGATGAGAAGAGAGTGGCTGCGAAAGCAGCAAATATCTAATGGTATAGGGTTGCAATAAAAGCGGGTCTCCAAATTTGGAGACCCGCTTTTATTGCATTTTTACACCATCTTATCGACAACAAGTAATAATTATCAGAAAATACCGATATTGGAAAATATAGTAGCAAAGCCCTAAGAAAAAAGAACAAACGCTATAAACGGCTCTGATACTTGTTTTTGAAGTTTTCTTAAAATTGAGCTGAATTTTCTGATAAAACAGCATTGACAAAAAATAACAAGAGAAGTATTATAAAAACACAGAACTTGTCGACAAGAAGTAAAACAAAGCCTAAACCGCGGAAGGTTGTGCTTGAAAATTTGCTGGCATAGCAGTCGTTTAAAAACGACAAAAAGAGGGAGAAACGAAAGGGGATTTGAAAAATGGTAGTTGCTATAGTTGCAATCATAATGCTTGGTATTATGATGTACGTTCTGCTGAAAAATAAAGTATCGCCGGTTGTGGCTTTTTCTATTTTACCGCTGATAGCAGGTTTAGCATTGATTTTTCTTGTAGGTTATAGTGGCCCTAAAGGTGAGGTTCTTACTACCGGTCAACAAATTGGTCAGTTATTTTATAAATGGGCAGCTGGCGGTGTTAAAACCACAATGTCCAATGCAGTATTGTTTATTTTCTCTATTATTTATTTCGGCTTAATGAGTGATGCAGGTATGTTCGATCCTATTGTTAAGGGTTTGACGAAAATTTCCGGCAGCAGCCCTGTTAAAGTTTATATTACTACTACGCTTATTGCTTTTGTCTCTCAACTGGATGGCGCAACTGCTACTACTTACTTAATCACTATTCCTGCTATGTTACCGTTGTATAAGAAAATGAAATTGAATGTTTTAAGTATGTTAACACTGATGTGCGTTATCACCGGTTCTTGGAATATGACTCCCTGGGGCGGCACCATTATTCGTACCGCAACATCAGTAACGAATTTAGGTATGCCTACCACACCTCAAGCTTTGTGGCTGAAGATTCTTCCTATTGAAATTTTGGGATCTATCATTGGTATTGCCTTAGCAGTTTTCTTCGGGATGAAAGATAAAAGACGTATTGATAAAGAATACGGTCCTAATTTCTTGAAAGATATGCAAGTAACCGGTCCTGAACTTACTGAAGAAGAAAGTGCTTTGAAGAGACCTAATCTCTTAATTTTCAATTTGTTATTAACTGCTGTTATTATCGGTTCCATGATTGTTACCAAGATTCCTGCTTACTTAGCATTTATGCTTGGTACAGCTGTTGCAGTTGCTGTGAACTATAAAGGAACAAAAGAGCAAAGCGAGAGAATCGAAGCTCATGCTCCTACTGCCGTTGGTACTGCTGCTACCTTCCTTTGTGCCGGTGTTTTCCTAGGTGTATTTAAAGATTCCGGAATGACTTTGGCTATTGCCAATATTATCTTAGGACTTTTGCCTAAAGCTTTGTTGGTATATACCGGTCGTATTGTCGGCTGCTTGGGACCAATCGTAGGGTTAGTATTCAGCCCCGATCTGTATTACTATTCTTTACTGCCGGTTTTGGGCGAAGTTGTTAAAGCCGTGGGCGGTAATGTTGAAAAATGCGGTTTGGCAATGCTTATTGGCGAGAACATTGGTGTGCCGATTTCTCCCTGTGTTCCTACTACGTTCTTGGAAATCGGTTTAGCAGGTGTTACCTTAAAAGATCATATCTTGTACTCTGCAAAATATTGTGTAGGTGTTTCTTGTATCTTGATTCTTGTGGCTGTAATACTTGGGGTTGCTTAATGCTTCAGGATTATAGTCTAAATAATAATTTTGCTAAAATCTAGAAAGAGGGGTTTTGTAATGGCAAGTGAGAAAGGCTTATTGGATGGAGTAGTTGTGCTTGACCTTACCCGTGTTTTGGCAGGTCCTTATTGTGGGATGCTTATGGCAGATATGGGTGCAACTGTTATTAAGGTGGAAAATCCTAAAGGCGGTGATGATACCCGTAAAATGGGACCATTTATCAATAATAACAGTGTGTATTATGCTAACTTCAACCGTAGTAAATACGGCTGTACTCTTAACTTAAAAGCTCCGGAAGGAAAAGAAATATTTAAGAAAATGGTTAAGAAGGCCGATGTGGTAATCGAGAACTATCGCCCCGGCACTATGGAAAAACTTGGATTAGGTTATGATGTTTTAAAAGAAGTTAATCCCGGCATTATTTACGGTGCTGTTTCCGGATTTGGTCATACCGGCCCTTACAGCAAGCGTCCCGGTTATGACATTGTAGGACAGGCTATGGGCGGATTAATGAGTACAACAGGCTGGCCCGGAGGTCGTCCTACCAGAAGCGGTACTCCTATGAGCGATGTTTTGGGTGGACTTAATCTGACTATTGGTATCTTAGCTGCTTTGTATAACAAGAAAAGCACAGGATTAGGTGAATTAGTTGATGTGGCTTTGGTAGATTCTGTTGTATCTGCTATGGAAAATATTATGATGATTTACCAGGCAGAAGGACGTATTCCTCAACGTATAGGCAATCGTTACGAATCAACTTATCCTTATGATGCATTCCCGGCTAAAGATGGTGATGTAATTATTGCAGCAGGCAATAATAAACTATATGCCATTCTCTGTGATGTTATGAAGCGTCCTGAATTAAAGACTGATACCAGATTCTTAGAAATTAGGGACAGAGTAAAGAACCATGAGGATATGTTCAAGGAGATTTCAGCTTGGACCGAGCAATATAAAATCGATGAAATTGTTAAAGCATTAAATGATGCAGGATGTCCTTCCAGTCCTGTAAATACATTAGACCGTGTTGCTGCAGAACCGCAAATTGCTCAATATCGCGGCATGTTCCCGGAGATTGATCAACCGGGTATTGGCAAGCTGAAGATTACCGCTACTGCTCAAAAATTGACCAGAACTAAATCCTGCCCACGTAAACCGGCACCTTTGCTAGGCGAAGACAATGCTCGTATCTTAGCAGATATGGCAGGAGTGGATACAACTCAATTGTCTGAATTAAAGTAGAAGGGTGTAATATGAAAAAAATAGAAATAGTTGAAGTTGGACCGAGAGACGGTTTTCAGAGCGTTAAATGTGCTCCTATTCCAACAGAATTAAAAACTAAAATCATTGGCGAATTAATCGGAGCAGGGATTAAACATATTGAATTCACTTCCTTTGTCAGTCCCAAGGCTATTCCTCAATTGGCAGATGCTGCGGATGTGACTAAAGAAGTTTTAGGAAAATATCCTAATGTGGATTTGTTTCCTCTGATTCCTAATCTGAGAGGGGCACAAAATGCTTACAACCTTGGTTTAAGAAAAGCCTGCTACGTTGTTTCTTTAAGCGTTAGCCATAATAAGGCTAATATTAACAGAACTCATGAACAATCTTTGGAGGCTTTCAAAGAAATCAGAAAAGCTTATCCTGATATGCAAATTATTGTGGATTTAGCTACTACTTTTGGTTGTCCTTATGAAGGCAAGTACAGAGATCCGGAAAGAGTAGTTAAATTCTTGAAGGACTACAAAGATGCCGGTATGACGATTCTTACATTATGTGATACTATAGGCATTGCTGATCCTGCTCAAGTTAAAGAAGTAATTAAAGCTATCCAGCAAGCTTATCCTGATGTGGAAATTATGGTACATTTCCATGATACACGGGGACTGGGAATGGCAAATACTTTTGCTGCAATTGATTGCGGGATAACTAAAGTACAGACCGCATTAGGAGGGTTAGGCGGTTGCCCGTTTGCACCGGGAGCCAGCGGCAATCTATCAACAGAAGATGTTGTTTGGGCACTTAATGAGCAAGGCTATGAGACAGGAATAGATTTTGAAAAACTTTTGGCTGCAGCCAAAGGACAAGTTCACAGTATAATTGGCAACTACAGCGGACACCAAATCAACATTAAGGTCCCTGTTGCTGAAAATAAATAGAATCTCGCACATTGATGTTATCAAAATATAATCGGAGAACAAATTATTTTGTTCTCCGATTATATTTTCCAAAAAATTATTGTGCAAATTAATTCTTTTATGATAATATGTTTATATTAAATGAAGATATTATTCAGATGGGGAGTTATTATGTATATATATAAGCTGCAGCAATTAGATGGAGAAGGAAATAGAGAATATGTATATAGATCATTGCGGGAAAGCATCATAAAGGCCACTATTAAACCCGGTGAAACAATCAGTGAACCTCAATTGCAGCAATATTTTAATGTTAGCCGCAGTCCCATTAGAGAAGCGTTATCTATTTTACAACATGAAAATTTAATTAAAGTTGAACCTAAGAAAAAGACATCGGTCGTACTTATTGATAGGGAATATATTCTGGAAAGCAGATTACTTCGTTGCCGTATGGAAAAAGAAGTTTTGCTTAATATTTGCACAAAAATGGATACAGCACCATTGGTTAAAGAGTTAACTGAGATTATAAAAAAAGCTGAAGAACTTATTAACAAGAAAGATTCTATCAAAATCATTTTTGATTATGATACATTGTTTCATGCTACGATATTTAAATATTCCGGGTTAAAATATGTTTGGGATATGATTCGTACTTCTAATATACAATACAATAGATTCCTTAATTTATATATTGAAGAAAAATTATATGGGAAGCACTTTATTCATGATCATAAAATGCTTATAAAATGGCTGAAAAACAAACAAATTGAATCATTGATTGATTATACAAATAATAATTTTGATCGTATTGCAGTTTATTTAAAGGAAATTGAAGCAAGACATCCGGATTATTTCTTGCCGGAAGATACTTCTGAACA
>Ga0070399_1005141_pt1 | contig 10381 bp, 7 predicted proteins | sample BioMet4_FD_61217 | JGI IMG/M metagenome (GOLD analysis project Ga0070399, IMG submission 61217) | Microbial communities from bioreactor (seeded with sewage sludge) at LBNL, California, USA - Biofuel metagenome 4 (version 1) | ecosystem: Engineered > Bioreactor > Anaerobic > Unclassified ... | reverse complement strand
ATTGCCGGAGGATATAATGCGCAACTATCCGAAGTCAGTGTCTATGGAGCTTAAAACAATAAAAAGGAGAAGAAAATGAAAAGGACTCCGAAATTCGTGCTCCTCGCTTCGGTGATGGCCTTGGGCTTGGTCGGATGCGGCAAGACCGCAACCTCAAGCTCGGCCCCCGCAGCCAGCAGCACTGGAACTAGCCAAACCACTTCAAGCGGCACCAGCTCCACCCCAACAAGCAGCAGTTCGACCCCCAGCAGTTCAACGACCAGTTCGAGCAGTTCTACCACCCCCGAACCGATCACCCATCGGGATGCTTATGTCACCGCGATGCCTGAAGGCGCGGTCACCCGCGACTACGACAGCCGCTTCGACAAGAAACTCGAAGATTTCACGAGTGAAACCCTGACCGGCACCAACACCAACGGCATTCACAACACCACCAATTACCTCCGGGTTTTGGTCGATAACACCGCGGTTGGGTATCCGAACAGCACCGACGCTTCCATCTACAAGATGGCCACCGGAACCTATGCCTTGCAAAGCTATGAAGGCATTGGTTTCAAGATTCGCTTAGCCAGCGGCAAGTTGAATTATTCCAACCTCGTCTTGGCCTTGCGCGGCGACGATGCCTTCCAAACCTACCCGATCAACTTGGCCGACGCCAAGACACCGGATGGCGAGGCTTTGCCGGCATTATCGAATGGATGGCAAGACATCATCGTCAGTCCGAACCAGTCCATCAGCGACGACAACACCGTTTATAAAAACACCGATGGCACGGACTCCACCGTCAAAGTCTTAAGCAAGATCCTCGGCTTCCACCTCTACGCCCTCAGCGAAGAATGCTCGGCGGTGATTGAGATCAAAGAGGTCTTCTTGAACAACGCGGGCACCAATACGACGGTCGATAATTTCGCTCGCGCCAAGGTCAACAAGACCGATGACACCGTTTGGTGGAGAGATTCCACCGGCGCGATCCTCAACCAATATCTCGCTTTGAATGATGGCGCTTCCTATAAGACTGCCACCGACGCGGATGTGGCAACCTACGAAGATGTTGCTCTCGGCGTCATGGGCGATACGACGGGGGCGATTTTAACCCCGGTTTACGCGGATAAAGAAGGAACGGGCGTGGCCTGGTCGGCCTTAAAGGATCCGGCTGGAACCGCGGTCGTCAATGCGGTCGATGGCGCTTTCTATCCTTACGTCGTGAATTTGGCTCAGTCGGGCATCACCGCGACGAATTTGGTCGGCTGGAAGATCTCCTCGAGCAAAGAGCTCTATGTGAACTCGATCGTGGCGACTTCCTTAGCCGTCCCGCAGCTCACCACCGAATACCCGCACCTCGATACGGCCAATGCGAAAGTCTTCGATTCCTTCACCCGGACTCAGGCGAAGTTGGATACCACCTACGAGGCGGCTTCCACCAACACCGTGGTGACGGATTCGGGTTTGAACTTCTCTGTCTGCTATAGCGGCGTCAACAACGTTTCGGTCGATGGCGATAACCTCGTCCTTGCGCCGAATTCGGGTTATACCCAAGTCACCGAGGGCTCCAAAACCGCCTGCGGAACGGACAAGTACATGGTCTTTGTCATGAAACTGGGCGATGGCGCTGATCTCAGCAACTTCCGCATCAACTCCAATAAATCCGGCGTGGTCTACGCCAAAGATTGGAAAGCGGCTGAAGGCTTAGCCAGCATCCCAACCGATTTAACCACCTATCCTTACCAGGACAATGGCTATGTCTGGTATGTCATCGATTTGGCTGCGAGCGGCATGACCGCCACCGATTTGATGGATATCTATTACACCGGAACCGGCACGGTCTATGTCGATTCGATCTTCTTCGCCAACGCCTATTCGGGTGCCGCGGAAGTGGCCTTAGGAACGGGCGGCAGCGTCATCTTGGATGGCACTTACCACTATATGTGTGGCACCGACAATCCGGGAACCTTCGATAAGATCGGCATCTATGCGACCGGCGATGGAACGAATGCAAACTTCTCCACCTTCCGGGTCGAATACAATTCCGCGACCGTTTGGGCCAATGCGGCGCTGGTCATCACCGACAAAGATGGCGTGAAAGTCGATCCGACCGCGGCGATTCCGGCGACGGAGACCTTCTACATCATCGATCTCAAAGCCAGCGGCTTCACTATGGCGGCCAGCACGATGCACTTCCATTGGGATGGCACCGGTGCCACCGGCACGGTGAGCATCAGCAAGGTTGTCGGCCTTACCCCCGAATATTCGGCGCAGTGGGGTGTCGGCGGCAGCGTCACCTTGGATGGCACTTACCACTATATGTATGGCGGCAAATGCGATGGCACGATGAGCGGTTTGAAGTTCACCGTGACGGGCGATGGCGTCAATGCGACGTTAGCGACCTTCCGCATCGAGTACAATTCCTCGACCGTTTGGGCCAACGCGAAGCTTGTCATCAAAGACGCAAAAGGCGCGACAGTCGACCCGACCGCGGTGATTCCGGCGGCTGGCGAGACGCTCTATATCGATCTCGCAGCCAGCGGCTTCACCACCGGAGTGGAAGGCGATATGCACTTCCATTGGGATGGTACGGGCGCGACAGGCACTGTGACGGTTGGAACGGTCTATGGAGTGGCTTCGACCATTACGTACAAAGCCGCGATTGCCGCCTACGTCGAACATGCCTAAAGTTGAGACGATCCGTGGGGGAGGGTGCTGCCTTTCCGGCTCCCTCCCTCTTCTCCAAGGAGAATGTTATGAAACATCAAGCGCTTTTATCCTTTGTGGGGGCCTTAGCGATCCCTTTTTTGGCTTCTTGCGGAGGCGTGGATGGCAAAATCACCCTCGATATCGGCTTTTGGCCGGAATCCACCGAGACGCAGGATTTGGCGATGTACCGCCAATGGAAAGAGCGCTTTGAGACTGCCTATCCGCAATATGAGCTTGTCGCCGATCCTTATACCTACAACACCACGACCGTCGGGAGCAAATTCCTCACCGGCAGCCTCCCCAATGTTTTTCAGACTTGGTTCACCGAGCCAGAAAAACTGATGAAGAACAAATACATTCGGGGCATCAAAAGCTTTTTGGACCAAAAGGGCTGGAGCGACAAAATGGACGACGAGATGAAGGCGTCCTTAACGTTCAACGATGAGATTTATGGCATCCCTCGCGATGGCTATGGCCTCGGCCTTTTGCTCAATATCCGTTGCTTGGGCGAAAACGGAATTCTCCCGCAGAATTCCAACGGAAAATACGCCCTCTATAAAAGCGATGGGACGCCCGCCTACCCCACCAGTTTCGAGGAAATCTATCAGGATGCGCTCAAGATTCAGGAGAACGACGAAACCAAAGGCATTCTCATCTGCTCAGCCAACAAAAACGGCGGCTGGCAGCTTTCCAACATGGCTTGGAATTTCGGCGGAGCGCTCGAGAGCAAGAACGCCAGCGGAAAATGGGAAGCCCATCTTGATTGCGAAGCCAACCAGAACGCGCTCAAGTGGATCCAAAAAATGAAGAGCGAGGATCTCTTATTGAATTCCACGACGGTTTATTACGATGATTGGTACTCTTCGATCGGATCCAAGGTCGCCATGGCTTTCGTCGGCAGCGATGTTCTGCAATTGGCCTCGGTCAACGGCGGTGTTTCGATGGGCGATTTGGCCTTCGTCCCGATGCCAACCGGCGATGGGAGCCACCACTACAGCCTCTATGGCGGAACGCCTTACGTCTTTTCGGCGGATACGAGCGATGACCAGGTGGAAGGCATTCTCAAGTTCTTCGAATACATCGGCCGCGGACCCGATATCACCGACATCTCCAAAGAGGCAATGGTCGAAGGCTATAAAACCGCGGCTCAAAAGAACCAGCCGATCCTTCCGAAAATCAAGCCTTGGAAAAACGAGGAGTTTTTGACCTACGCCAATGCGCTGGAGAAAGAATACATCTCGGTCGATATGACGTATTACAACGATTTCTTCGACCACATCGCGGAAAACAAACATTCGGAAGAGCCTTATTGCACCCAAGAACTCTACGAATATCTCGACACCGCGATCCAAAACGTCCTTCAGTATAGCGATACCGCCAATGTGGCCAGTTTATTGACGACGGCGAACGGAAAACTGCAAACGCTGCTTGATGAAAATGTGAATCAATAGGCTTAGGCATGAAACCCACCACACCCCATCGAAAACGGAATAAAAAGGCTCTCTTCAAGCGCAATCTTTTAGCCTACGCTTTGATGACGCCACCTTTGCTGCTCTTTCTCTTTTTCGTCTGGGTCCCGTTGATCAAAAACTTCTTTCTGTCCTTTGCCACCGACTACTCTTTCTCGAAGTGGGTCGGCCTCGCCAATTACAATTCGATTTTCAAAGATGATGTCTTTTTGACCGCTCTGAAAAACACCTTCGTCTATATCCTTTGGTCCCTGCTTTTTGGATATTTGGTGCCCGTTTTGATAGGGTTTTTGCTTTCTGAGTGCATCCACGCGAAAGGTTTTTTCCGGGTCTGCATTTATCTTCCTTGCATGATCAGCGGAATCGCGGTGGTCTTCCTCTTCAAGAACATCTATGGGGATGAATCGTATTCCATTCTCAATGTCATCGCCCAATCCTGGGGCGGAGACACCCGCCTCTGGGCCAGCGATCCGGATTTGATCATCCCTTTAATCGTTTTAGCCATGACCTGGCGCGGCGCTGGGGGAACAGCCCTGATTTATCTCTCCTCGTTCCAACAAATTGACTCTTCGATCTACGAAGCGGCCCGGATTGATGGGGCCTCACCCTTCCAGCGTTTCTTCCGCCTCACAATCCCCGAAATGAGGTCGACCCTCTTGATGATGCTCATCTTGCAGGTCATCTCGGTTTTCCAGGTTTTCTATGAGCCTTTGGTCATTGGCAACTGGGGTGGCCCGGTCAACAACGCTTCGATGACTTTGATGCTTCTTTCTTATCAGGAAGCCTTCGTGAACTTTAAATTCGGCCGGGCGGCCGCGGTCAGTGTCGTCCTCTCGATTATCATCCTTTTCTTCACGGCGATTTACTTCGCTCTCGTGCACTATTTCAAGAAAAAGGAGGCAGCGGAATGAACAAAGAGAACCAGCCTCTGAAAATCCGCCACCTCCGCGACAAAACGGAAGGCCTTTTGAATTTCAGCGATTACCGCAAAGGCGTCCATAAAGTGGGTTATGGCATCATCCTTTTCTTCTTGATCGTCTTTGCCATGACTTCCCTGATTCCGGTCTTGTGGCTATTCATCACCTCGTTCAAGAGCGTCGCCGAAATCAACAGCAATGTCTATCGCCTTTTCCCACAGAATTTCGATATCACGAAAATCGGCGAGGTTTGGCAAAAAACCAACTTCGGCCGTTACTACCTCAATACGCTCATCGTGGTGATCGGCGCCATCGTCTGCGCGGTCTTGTTCAATGGGTTATTGGCCTACGCCGTGGCCATTCTTAAGCCAATCGGAGCCAAGGCAATCAACGCTTTGATCCTCATCAGCTACATGGTCCCTTCGATGCTGGCCATCTTCCCGCTCGTGATGGAAATCAAAGACTTCCACCTCATCAACTCTTATCTGCCACTCTGGCTCTCTTTTGGATCCAACGCCTATTATTACCTCCTGTTTAAGGACTACTTCGAGAAAATCCCCGCTTCTCTTTTGGAGGCGGCCCGGATGGATGGCGGCAACGATATCGACGTCTTCTTCCGCGTGGTTCTTCCTTTGAGCCGGCCGGTGATCGGCGTCGTCGCCATCTTCGCGATGACCGCTTCCTATAGCGATTTCCTCTTGCCTTATCTCGTCCTCAATGATCAAAAAATGCAAACCGTCATGGTCGCGGTCTATCGCCTTTCAAGCACCACGACGCTCGATGCCTCCGAGTTTCTTTTGTTGCTCGTGATCAGCATTCTTCCCCAGGTCCTGATCTTCATTCTTTTCCAAAAACAGATTATGGGGACGTCCGTCAATTCGGGCATGAAGGAGTAATTTATGGGAAAACAAGCGCAGCGTTATCTTGAAGTCGAACCTTTTTCCCTTCGCGAGAAGGGCTTCCATCCCGAACGGAGTCAAGTCTCCGAGAGTCTTTTCTCTTTGGCAAATGAATATTGCGGAATCCGAGGGGTTTTTGACGAAGATATTTCTCTTCCGAGCCTTCGCGGATCCTATTTCAACGGGATTTTGGAATACGAGGATATCCAAGGGGCGGAGAACTATCGGGGCATCATCAAACGCACCCATTTCACCATCAATTCCGTCGATTGGCTAAAGTGCTCGCTCGTCGTCCATGGCGAAAAATTGGATTTGGCCAAAGTCAGTTTCTCCGATTTTGAGCGCATCCTCGATTTTAAGACGGGGTTATTGACGCGCCGCTTCATTTGGAATGTGTATGGCGGTCACATCGAAATCACCTTCCAGCGCCTTTTGGGCATGAGCCAATGCCATCAGGCGATTCAGCGAATCAGCCTCAAAGCAGATAAAGAAATCCCGATTTCTCTATCTTTTTCCCTCAACAGCAACGTTCTCCATTGGGGCAAGAAATGCTATTGGGAGCGCGAGGAGGAATTCCAGCAAGGGGATGCCATCGGTTTGGCGGTAAGGACGCCGACGACCAAGCAACACTTGGTGAGTGTCATGCATATCGATAGCGAAGTCCCGCTTCATTCGAGCGAGACGACGGATAAAGAAGTCAGCCTCGACTATCGCTTTACCCTCGAAAAGAAAAAGACCTATGTCTTCACGCGAAACGTCATCAACCTCGTCGACAAAGAGGGCACGGAGAAGATTCCCGAGATGAAGAATCAGGCTTTGGCGGAGCTCCAAGACTTAATCGAGCGTGGTTTTGCAGGGTTATTGCATTCCAATTTGGAGTATTTCAAGAAGGTTTGGGACCGAAGCGATATCGAAATTGACGGCGATGATGCCGATCAGCAAGGCATCCGTTATTGCATCTTCCAGCTTGAGCAGACCTATCACGGCTATGCCAAAGACGACAACATCGGGGCGAAGGGGCTGACAGGCGAAGCGTATTCCGGCCATGCCTTCTGGGACAGCGAGACCTATTGCTTGCCCTACTATCTTTTTTCAAACAAAGAGGCGGCGCTCAACCTTTTGATGTTCCGCTACCACACCTTGCCGCAAGCGAAGGCGCGGGCCCAAGAACTCGACTGCCAAGGCGCTTGCTACCCGATTGCGACCCGGACCGGAGAAGAGGCCTGCGCTTTGTGGCAGCACGCTTCGACCCAGTTCCAGCCCTCGACCAGCGTGGTTTACGCGATCCACCACTACATGAATCTTTACCAAGACAAGGCCTTCATGCAAAACTACGGCCTCGAGATGATCATGGAAGTCGCCAAATTCCTTCTCAGCCGTGGGCAGTTTAACCAAGATGGCAGCAAATTCGGCTTCTATGGCGTGATGGGCCCAGACGAATTCAAATTGATGGTCAACCACAATACCTACACCAACTTGATGGCTAAACGAACCTTCGAATACCTCTTCTCCTTGCTCGAAAGCGGGCAATATCAAACCGAAAAACTCTTCCGGAAATGCGACTATTCCAAAGCGCTATTAGAACGGATGAAAGAAGCCGATGAGAAGATGGTGATTCTCTACGATGAGAAAACCAAACTGTTCGAACAGCATCAAGGCTTCTTTGATTTGCCGCACATCGACGTCAAGAGCATTCCCGAAACCGACTTTCCGCTTTATTCGCACTGGAGTTATGACCGGATCTACCGCAACGACATGATCAAGCAGCCCGATGTTCTGATGTTCCTCTTCTTGCTCAATCAAGATTTCACGAAAGAACAAAAAGAGGCCAATTACGATTACTACGAGCCGCGTTGCATCCACGAATCCTCTCTTTCGCCATCGATTCATTCCATCCTCGCCGAAGAACTCGGTAAAGAAGAGGCCGCTCTATCCTTCTTTGGCTACGCCACGCGCTTGGATCTGGATGACTATAACCGCAACACCAACGAAGGGATCCACACTACGTCTATCGCCGCGGCTTGGATGAACATCGTCTATGGGTTCGGTGGACTGAGAAGCGACAAGGAAATTTTATCATTATCTCCACAAATCCCCTCTATTTGGAAAAAATACTCCTTCTCTTTGTCCTATGACGGAGCCCGAATCCACGTCAGTGTTGAGCAGCATCAAACCACCCTGGAAATCGAAGGGAACCCCGTGACGATCAAACTCTACAATCAAACCCGCACTTTGTCGGGCAGGACGGTCATTGAACGATGAAAAAGGGCTTTTGCTTAAGCGAAGACGGCTTCCGCATTGAGGATGCGATTCCTTTCGGCAACCGTTTTCTTTTGGGCAATGGCCATTTAGGCTACCGCGGCACCCTCGAAGAAATGGGGCCGGAGCAAATGGTGGAGTTGAATGTGGTTGGCTTTTATGACCGCTATCAAGACAAGTGGCGGGAGTCGGTGAATGCCCCCAACCCTTTCTTCATCAAAGTGGCGGCTGGCGGCGAACCGCGGGACCTTCTCCGAGCTAAGCCTTTGTCGCATCAAATCGAGTTAGATTTCAAAAACGCCATCTTCACTCGCAAAACTGTTTTCTCTGATCTGGAAATTGCCTCAGAGCGTTTCGTTTCGTCGGCCAAAGATGACACGCTTTGCGAGAAATACACCCTCACCGCAAAGAAAGAAATCAATTTGCAGGTGAATTATGGATTGGATGGCCGCCTTTATGAATGCAACGGCCCTCACTACCGGGAGCGTCGCTTCTTAGTTCGCGGCGAAGCCGTGGTTTTTCGGGGCATCACCAACGAAGGCGGCCAGCTCGAAGAGCGAGCCGTTTATCATTGGAATCGGCCTCTCGTCGAAGAGGCCGGACCTGAGGGGTTAAGAAAAGCCGTTTTCTCTCTCAAAGCGGGAGAGAGTGCAACTCTAACCATCGTTTCGCTCATTCGAACCGACAAAGAAATCAATCTGTTAGAAGTGCCGTTTCAATATGGGATCGACGAAATTTATAACGCCTTGAAGAAAGACCACCTCCAAGAATTTGCCCGGCGCTGGCAAGAAGCGGATGTCGAACTCGAAGGCGATGAAACCGCCCAATTTGATTTGCGGTATAGCCTTTATCATCTTCTGATTCTCCAAAATAAGCGGGATACCTCAATCCCCGCCCGCGGCGTTTCTGGCGAAACCTATAAGGGTGCCATCTTCTGGGATTCTGAAATTTTCCTTTTGCCCTTCTATTGCCTGAGCGACCCCCTGACCGCCCGCTCCTTATTGCGTTACCGCATCAAGACGTTGCCGGGAGCCATCGAAAAAGCCAAGTCTTTCGGTTATCAAGGCGCTTTCTATGCTTGGGAGAGCCAAGAAGACGGAAAAGAAGCCTGCTCGCTTTACAACGTCAGTGATGCCGCAACAGGCAAACCGATCCGCACGTATTTCAACGAACGGCAAATTCATATTTCCGCCGATATTGTCTGCGCTTTTTATCAATATATTCGCTATAGCGGAGATGAAAGCATCTTGAGCGATGGCGGATGGGACGTGGCTTATAATTGCGTACTTTTCTTAGCGAGTTATGCGACAAAAAGAGACGGACAATATCACCTGGACGGCGTCATCGGGCCTGACGAATATCACGAGAGAATCAACGACAACGCTTTCACGAACGGCATGGCGCTATTTGCCGCTAAAACCCTCTTGCTTTGGGGGAAAGCGAACCCCGCTTTGCTGAAGAGCGGCCAAAGCCTGGAACCGATTGAAGATTTTGCCAAGAATCTCTTTGAACCGCTGCCTAACAAAGACGGTGTCATCAGCCAGTTTGAAGGCTACTTCAATAAAGAGAATGTTTCCGTTGAAACAGTCCGATCGCGCCTCCATTATCCAAATGAATACTGGGGCGGCGAAAAAGGGGTGGCCACTCCCACTCGCGTGATTAAGCAGGCCGACGTCGCCACTCTCCTTGTGCTGTTAAGCGATGACTATTCTTTGGCCGTCAAAAAAGCGAATTATGATTTCTATTATCCCTACACGGAGCACGGCTCCAGCTTGTCCGCTTCGATGTACTCCTTGTTGGCCTCGGAATGCTCTTACCCCGAATCGGCCTACCGCATGTTCCGCAAATCGGCCGAAATCGAATTGAGCCAAGACCAAAAAATGTTTGCGGGAAATATCTATATCGGGGGAACCCACCCCGCCAGCAATGCCGGTGCTTACCTTTCAGTGGTCTTTGGCTTTGCGGGTTTGAAAGAAAAGGATGGCGCTTTGTCGCTCAATCCCCATCTCCCCTACGGCACCGAAAGCATTCGTTTCTGCTTCCATTATCGGGGCGACGTCTATCGAGCCGAAGTGAGCCACAAAACGGCGAAAATAACCAAGGAGGCAAAATTATGATTAAGGGAATCGTGTTCGATTTGGATGGA
>Ga0070399_1005140_pt1 | contig 10382 bp, 11 predicted proteins | sample BioMet4_FD_61217 | JGI IMG/M metagenome (GOLD analysis project Ga0070399, IMG submission 61217) | Microbial communities from bioreactor (seeded with sewage sludge) at LBNL, California, USA - Biofuel metagenome 4 (version 1) | ecosystem: Engineered > Bioreactor > Anaerobic > Unclassified ... | reverse complement strand
ATTGATCCATAGTGATTACTCCTTTGTTTGTGTTGTTTAGCAAAACCATTTTAACACAGGAAGTCACTATGGATTTTTATTTTTTGATTAACTGTTCAACTTCATTATACAACCGACCAACCTTTTTTAACACTTATTTGCGAAACAAAATTTTCTGCACCAAAAATTTCATCACATATAGCTCTTACAAAATGAAGATTTTCATCACTTATTTGGATAAAAACGCTACCAGATTCATTCAATAATTCTCGTGCTAGAAGTAAACGATTTTGAAGATAGCTCAAATATGAATGAATTCCCAATTCCCACGTGTCTCTAAATGCTGTAATCATTTCCGGTTCCTGACTTAAACCATCATCTGTATCACTAGACTTAAATGATGTATCGTTCACAAATGGCTGAAAATTAGAACCATATTTGATACCATACGGTGGATCAAAATATACCATCTGAACTTGTCCAGCCATACCTTCCTTCTGTAACAACGAGTTCATAATGACTAAACTGTCCCCAGCAATCAAACGGTTTGTCCAGTCCACACCGTGTTTATAGAATTCCAAGTCTTTTTGTCGTTCTTTCATTGTATCCAGACGAGACGGGAAGAGCGAAATTTGCGGGCTCGTATAGTCATCAGTAATAGCCCGCATGACCTTCCTTAGAATCTTATGTGGTTTGATGGATTCATGGATATGGATAGACGATGTAGGAACCTCGAATGACATCCCTTCTTGCTTACCAGCCCATTGCAATGTCGGGTCAATATGTGGATCATACGCATATTTCGTTGTTTCCTCATGCACACGATCATAGCGAGCATAGCCAACCTTTGGATTGTTTGCACGTTCATGAGCCTTGTGCTCATAGGCTTCCACGTCTCTGATTTTAGATAACTCTTTGTCCGTCAATTCTTTCTTTTTCCTTGGCATGAAATCAACCTCCATCTATCTATTTAGCTCGCAATTATTTGAACATCAGACATTCTCCAAAGAGCGTTCGTCCAACAAGAAATCCAATATATTGAGCTTTTTGTAGCCATTCTCCAGATTGGTAAACGGATCATCATCCATCGTGACCACAATCTTCTTGTATCCGTCATCCAGCTTCTTGAATGATCCCAGTTCACGTTCACGCGTGCTTTCATCAACCATCGTGTATGTCACCTGAATATAGAATGTATCCTTCATGTTCTTGGCAATGAAGTCAATCTCCTTCTGATCATTCTTACCGATATCTACGATATATCCCCTGTGTAGCAGTTCGAGATAAACGATGTTCTCGATGGTATGGGTCGGCTCGATCTGCCGGAAATTCAGAAACGCATTGCGTAGGCCTATGTCTACGGAATAATATTTGAACAGCGTCTTTAGATAGGCCTTGCCCTTGATATCATACCTGTCCGCTCTGTAGAACAGGAAAGCGTCGCAAAGATTATTTAGATAGTTAATGACCGTCTTATGGTCAACACTCGCATGACCGTTGCTCTTGAGTGTTGATGCAATCTTACTGCTGGATACGTAGGAACCAATGCTAGAGCACAGCAGACTCAGCACCGCCCGCAGGGCATCTTTGTTGCGGATGCCATAACGCTCAACGATGTCATCCGTGAACACAGTCTCCGTGATAGTACGAAGATACTCCGCTCGCTGCATTGACTCCAACTCCTGAATCAGATACGGCATGCCGCCATACATCATATATTCATTGAATGCCTGGCGCCTATCGCCCTGCTTGAAACCATAATATTCGCTGAAACTCAGTGGAAACATCTTGAGCTCAATGCCCCTCCCCCTGAACTTCGTGTTGATGTCCGTGGACAGAAACTTAGAGTTAGAGCCGGTGATGTAGACATCACAGTCAAAGTCTCTCTTTATCCCATTCACAACATCCTCAAAGCCATCCACCAACTGGATCTCATCCAAGAATACGTAATACCGACCGCCATCGCTCATCCTGCCAGCCAGTTCATTATAAAGGCTCACAGGATTCAGTAGCTTTTTATTCTTAATATTGTCGATAGCAATTTTGATGATATGGTCAGACGGCACTCCATCATCAAGCAACCGCTGATAATACAAGTCAAAAAGCAGCGTAGACTTGCCACAGCGCCGAATACCTGTAATGATTTTCACCAGATCCTTGTCCTTATGCTTATACAGCCGTTCTAAATACAAGTCACGCTTCAAAATCACATTTCATCACCTCTCCCCTTATTCTATTCCCAAAACTTTTATTTTTCAATAGTTTTGGGAATAGAATCTTCATTATGTAAAAAAATAAGCAAATGTCCTAATCGTACCATCTAAACATTTGCTTATTGAAAGTTCCCTATTCCTTATTTTTTCGTTTCCCCATTCTTTTGAAACGGTCTTGGCGATTTTTTTACATACTGCTGCTTTGACGATCCGACGGCTGCCGAATACTTCTCCATCAACGTATCATACTTGTCTTGCAGTGTACCGTAACGCTCCTGTTTCTCCTGCTGTTCCGCCAAAACGGCCTTATCCTTTTCGATTCGTAACGCCTCCAAAGCGTTTCTATGCTCCATTTCAGCGTCATGGATATGACTCGTAAGCTCACCGACCTGCTTCCGCAAATTATTAGCCTCAGCCTGAGTAGCATCCATTGCAGCCTTGTCTTTACGCAGCTTCTCCAGCTCAGCAGCTTGCTCCCGATTGGCAGTAGTCAAATCAATAACCTTCTGCTCCAAATCAGCAATGTGGTCCACCTTCTCCTTCATTGTACTGATCTCAGCAGCCTTTTCCTCATCTGCTTGTGTCAGTCGGCGAATAGCTGCATTCAGAGCTTTCTGTTCTTCAATCTTATCAGCCAGAGATGTCTTAACCGCTTCAAGTTCTTTCGTCACGCGAATAGAATTATCCGTCATCTGCTCCAGTTCAGCTTTCTTAGCAGCAAGCTGGTTTTGATAATCTGAGACCAGATCCTGCCCAGTCTGTAACTGTTCATGCAAGTTTGCGATAGTCAGATCCTGGCCTTGCATCCTAGCCGAATATTCCTCTCGAATCCGTGCCTCAGTATCCACATTAAGCTGGAGAGACTTTAAATAGATATCTCCGAGGCTGTTGAGGTGCATACGGAAATCCTCGATCTCTGTCTCTCGCCCAGGAATCAACTGCTTAGCCTGTTCGGATTCCCATAGCCGGATCAGTGCCGTGAATGCCTCTCCTTGGTTCGCAAACTCCCCACTCTCAGCCATTTCTTTCAATGCGTTGAATGCCTCATCAGTAGCCCGGATACTGCGTGTTTTCATCGTTTCCTCTGCCATGTTGATTCCTCCTCCAAATACTTTCCTTCTATAATTATAACACATTACAAAGTAATTTTATGTGTTATATTGATTTTCTCAACATATTTTCTGCCTTTTTTGCTCTCACTGCGCGAATAATGGTGCTCTTTGATAAGCCTGTCGCTTCCGCAGTCTCCTTGTAGGTATGCTTCTTCATAATCATCTCCACTGCATGCTTCTTGCGGGCTGCATCTATAGGTGGTCTACCCTCGCGGTACCCTTCCTTGGTTCGGGCAATCTCTTTGCCTGACTGTGTCCGCTCAACGATCATATCACGTTCAAATTCGGCAAAGCTCAACAATATGTTCACGATAAGCCGACCTGTTGCCGTATCATCGATCAGTCCCATATTCAGAATATGTACACTCACACCTCGATCCAGCAGCTTCTTAATCAATGAACTTCCATCTGCCGCTGTCCGGGCAAACCGATCCAACTTGGTAACCTTAAGCGTATCTCCAGCTTTCAGATTCTGCAACAGCGCATCAAACTTCGGTCGATGCGTCGTAGTACCGGTATACTGCTCAATCACAATTTTCTGTGCACCAGCTTCACGGAGTCTTTGTTGTTGATCTTCCAGCGAATTTCCCTTATCCTGCTGTCCTTTTGTTGATACTCTCGCATATCCAAAAATCATGGCTTTTCCCCCGTTAGTTTTGACTATAAGTTTTGACACAACTCTATGCCTTGATTCTACGTCATTCGTGTCATGGTGTCAATACTGTTAAGTTTTGAATATGTTTTATTTGACATAAATTGAGTGCTGTAGTATACTTGTATTAGTACTATTACTAATATTACTAATACAAGTGATGATAACGAATAAACTACGGAGGTATATAATATGAAAACCAACAAACTCACAAAACTTAAACAACCGGATTTTCCCGCGAAGAACGAACGCGCAATCAAAGAAGTGCTCAGTCTTATGGAATCTGACGTCGATTCGCTAAAATACACTAAAAAAACTGGGAAAATTACAGCTATCTTTAACCATGACGGAGTTATTAGTACAATCAATCGACAGGTTTGCACCATTGGCGATATCACGTTGGGTACAAACACAAATGTCACAGATAAGCAAGCGCGCAATCAATATATTGTATCCCTGCGCAAGCAAGGGTATAGCCAAACAAATATTGCCAATATTGTCGGCTTATCACAATCAATGATTCATATTATTTTATCTGATGCGGGTGAACTTTAAAAAAATATATTATATATTGTCAATTTCGTAACGATGATTTTTTTGAACTTAGCTAATGACCGCTAATATTTACCAATGCATTTCCAGTATATCCACATACTAACTTTTATCTAGTACCAAAACGAAGCAGCGTATGCTACTATTCAACAAAAAAGAGCATCCTAGAACACTTAGCCTTCATGATGCCCCGTTTTTACCGTTTTAGCAAAACCATATACTTTCTGTCATTGAACCTAGTCTAACTACTAAAAAAGGAACGGTACAGGTATTCGCGCCTGCATCGTTCCTTTTTCATATCATCGAAGAATTTGATCTATAGGATTATGGAAAAATGTAACTTTCCGCTCCTTGGGAATCAGCACTGGATTAACGTCCAATGACGTAATATCCTTCAGACGATTGTTAAATGTTCCCAGACTGCCTTTCACAAAAATATCCGTTCTCTTGATCATTTTGCCAGCAATGAATTGCTCACGAGCCATATCAACATGTCTTGCCTGAGCAATAAGCTGTAGAACGTGAACCAGATCCGACTTCTTTTTTGCACCAAAGGAAGATCTGGCAATACGATTCTTCGCATGATACAGCGAATAAAAGTCACCTTCACCTACGGCCTGCTCGTATCGTTTAGACAACAGTTCATGGGATATATCCTCATTCAAGAATCCCAGGATGCCTCTGGAGGATAAACCATACCTTTTCTTCAATGAAAGTACCTTTTGTTTTTTACACTGTACTTCAAATCTTATGGTACCATTGGCCTCTTCTGTTAAACGATTCATTTCATCTACTGATATTCCGCCGTAAGTTTCCCTAATCTGCTTTGCCTTGTCGTAGAAGATAGTTTTCGTAGATCCATTGCCCTCAGCGGTACTCTGATCTCTTGCTGAAATGCCCTGAATCATCTTTTTCTTTGTTCGGATGTATCGTGAGGTTTTCTTTATCAATTCCAAGAACAACTGCGCTTCAGCATCACTGGCGAAGGATAGATTTACCGTATAGTCAATACGCCGGCACTTCCACCTAGACAGATCCACAATGTTTTCAAAGCCTGTATCTTCAACGAATAGATTCATGGCCATATGAAAATTATCAGATAAACGCTGAACATTCTCAAGGGTAGCTTCAAACAACTCTACAGTCTTTTCCTGCATCAATAACATCTGCGGTTCAACGCGAAGAATACAGTAATATGAAATCCCTGTCGTGATGGTATCTTGTTGTTTGATTACAGATATTTTCTTAACTCCAAGCGTAGGATGATTTCTACTCAGTTTATTTGAGCAGCTACTGATTCCACCATGACGACGATAAAATCTATCGATCTTGTAATACGGAACGTCAAACCCATTTAGAATATCCCTGACCTGATATTGAGGAATCTCCTGTATCAGCTCCATCGTATGAATCATAAGACACCCTCTTTTCTATATGACTATGGGAGTTTACGCAAAAGATAAATCATTTGAAAAGTCGCTCTCGTAAAGACTTCGAGCAACTTTTACAAGATGAAATCTTGTACGGAAACTCCCATACCTTCTAAACCTATTATATGTGCATTATACACAGCCAGTAAAGATTTATTTATATGATTCCTGCAATTTCTTTCCGATGCAAAGGAATGTACTTCAATGCTGTCTCATATGACCGTTCGATAACCGGTCTGCGTTGGATAGGATCACCCTTCTCTATTCGAGCAATTACCGATATCGATGAACCTACGCAATGAGCCACCTCACGCTGACTAATCTTGAGCCCTTCACGTATCTTTTGCAGCTCCTGTCCCTTACAGATCCATCCTGGACGCATCATATCTTGATAACGAATCCGTTCCTGCCTATCCATTTCGATTTTTTCTTCCAGTGTAGCATATTGATATTCCTCATTTAACATATTATTATTCATTATAATCCAACCTTTCGACATAAAATTCATTTATACTTTTTTGATAAAATCCAGCCAAAACAGCCAGGTCTGCAGCAGGGATTTTAACCTTACCATTTTCTATATTACTGATAGTTGCTGCCGTGCATTTCATCACGGCAGCTGTATCAGATTGTTTTAAATGCAAAGCTCTGCGTACTTCCCTGAGCTTGCCATAATCAAATACGAGCATTCTCACCCGCTCCTTTCGATACCATCACCACATCCACCACAGACACCTCATACAAATGTAAAAGTTTGAACAAAACATCTACGTTTATAGGTGTCTGGCCAGTTTCGTAACGCCAGATCGTACTACGATCTTTCCCAATAACTTTCGCAGCCATATCTGTTGTCATTTTCTTTTTTCTCCTAGCCTGACGCAACCAGCCAAGATTCAACGATTCCATACAGATCATCTCCATGTTTTTATTTTCACTGACATTATTACCATTTTGCATTGCGTTAATTACATCATAGCATCGATAATTTCAGAAGTTTCGCTCTATGAAACCTATAGGGTACCAAAAATCTACCTCAGCCATCGAGCTACCTGGTATTCTTATAGAACTTTCATTACAATAATTCGAGCCCCCGGGGTACTTTGATTAAGTCCGTCAGCCATAGTGCTGGCGGCTTTTTATTTTTAAGGAGGTTTTCACTATGTCCAAATTTTCTATTCATCCAAGCTGGCTCACCAAGCCGGCAAATCTTCCATTAGCCGAACCAATCAGCAATGGATCTATCATTAAGGAAAGCGCAGCAGCTTTCAACGATGAACAAATCATGGCCATCTCCAAACTCACTGGCCGCAACTGTATCAACGCAGGAGCCGGCACGGGGAAGAGTACCTGTCTTATTGCCAGAATGCAGCGTATTGTCCAGGAATATTCCGATGCCCATGTGCTCATGATTTCCTTCACGCGCAAATCAGCCAGGGAACTCAGAGAACGTATCGGCAGTCCGCAGCATGTCCAGGTATCGACCTTCCACTCACTCGCCTTCCATATTCTTCGCAGCAATGGCTTTGCCGATTTTCGGATTGATCTAAACGATGCCAGTCAGTCTGCCCTCATCCAAAAACTCATCGGCAAAAATGATACTACCCCGGAAGAAGTGATCCATAGCCTGCGCTGCCCGAACACAGCCGCAACGCCAACAGTGGCTGTCCGACAGAAGTATCTGAAAACCCTTTTGGCTGGCAAGACACTGACCTTCGATACCATGCAGGTCTTTGCCCACATGCTTTTGCAGAAGCACCCGAACATTCTTCATCGCTGGCAAAACTGCTATGACTTCATCCTTGTCGATGAGTACCAGGATGTCGATACGCTGCAAGTTGAACTTCTGGAGATGCTATGCCAAAGCAAACAGAACCTCTGTGTTGTTGGCGATCCACGGCAAAGCATATACAGTTTCCGAGGCGCAGTTCCGGATGCCATAAAGCACTTCACCTGCAATACCCTCTATGATCTGACAACAAACTACCGCTGCAATCCAGCCATCCTCGGTCTTGCCAATCAGATTATGCCAGATGAAAAGCCCCTCGTATCCGCGCACGCAGCTGTTGATCCAGTCTATCCAGAGTATCTTACGGCAAAGGATGAAGCGGATGAGGCCCGGCAGATTGCTGCAGCAATCCAAAAGATCCATAAATCCGGCATGAAATACCGGGATATCGTAGTGCTCTACCGCTCATCATCCGCAGCTTCAGCAGTGCTGGAAGAGCTTCTTTCCAGGAAAATTCCTTCTATCAGCACGTCACAAATCTACATGATGTATAAGGCTATGCCTCTGGCCGGCCTGATCAAGCTGTTAAGAGCAGCAATGCAGCCAAATGATATGAACACTTTCAAGGCAATCCTGCCGATTTTGTACATCAAGAGGAGCCTTTTCAAGACCATAGCCAATATTGCCGTCAAAAAAGAGCTCTCTCTCTTCGATGCCGCCATGTCTCTTGATCTGCCGTTTTTTCATCAGGAATACATTGCCAGCCTGTCCACGGCACTGGCAAAAACAAAAAACCTTTCCCCCAGTGATGCTGCCAACCTGCTTTTGAAACAGGTCTACGGAAAATATATTGGCCGGGATATGCTTCCAGAGGCAGAAAGCTGCATTGCCAAGCTCAAGGATTATTCGACAATTCCAGCCTATCTGGCACATGTCGCTGAAATCAGTGAGCGATACGAAGCCATGAGGAAACTCGCCGCCAGCAATGCGGATTATGTCCAGCTCATGAGCATTCATGCCAGCAAAGGCATGGAGTTCAACACAGTATTCCTGATTGGCTGTTATGACGGCTCCCTGCCCAGCAACCGCGATGATGCCGATCCAGAAGAAGAGCGGCGACTCCTATACGTAGCCATTACCAGAGCAAAGGAACATCTCTTTATCAGCTATCCGAAAAACACAGGAACATCCATAGAGCCAAATCAAGCCTCCCGGTTTCTTCGGGAGGCTTTTTCTATGTCATAAATTCAGCAATTGAGAAAGGAAGGATACTACATGAGGTTCAACAAGGCTCCACCAACTGCCGCATATTCCAAATCTGCCGTTACAACCATCTATATGCAAAGGAGAAATCTACCATGAAAAAAGATAAAAATGAAATCGTCAAAGAAGCCGTTGAGAACCTGATGGACATGTTTAAGAGCGGAAAAATGCCTGAGAAAATCGCCTTTTCCATCATTCACCGTCATGCTGGCGATATCATCCCCTCTGACAGGTGGAGCGTAGGAAACCGTGTCTTATCCCTGTTGCAGGGCACCACAGATGCCAGAGGATATAAACAGTGGCTGGAGGCCGGTCGGCACGTAAAGAAAGGCTGCCGCGCAATCTACATCATGGCGCCGCTCACCCGCAAAATCGCAGAAAACGACAAACTGACTGGCGAGGCAAAGGATAAGGTCATTATCACTGGATTCCGTCCGCTGCCCGTATACAGGTTCGAGGATACCGAAGGTTCTGCACTGCCTTATGATCACGCCTATGAGCCTAAACAATATCCGCCATTCTTCGATGTCGCTAAAAAACTGGGCATTGACGTGTCCTATCGTCCAATGGCAGCAAACTACCTCGGCAAATTCTCGCTGCATACGAATAAGATCCAGCTCTGCGCCCATGATGCAGTGGTGTACTATCACGAGCTGGCGCATGCAGTCCACAGCACCTTCGTTGATCTGCGTGTCTATGATTCCCAAAAGGCTGAGATTGTTGCAGAGTTTTCTGCCTGTGTCCTGGCTGAGATTTCCAATATTCACGGGTATGAATCCCAAGGATATGAATATATCCTGCACTACTGCAAAAACGATGAGAAAAAACCGGAAGGCGTTCTTAAAAAGATCATGTCCGTTCTGACGGATGTAGATCGTATCGTCACCACAGTTCTGGAGGCTGCGGATGAAGAAGATCTTACCGCAGCTGTATGATTTTCCGTATAAAAAAGGCCGCCAGGGTAAGCATGCAGGCTCCTTGGCGGTCATTTTCAAAATACAACTAATTACATTATAACTGGAGGTAACACATCATGTCAAAAAAAGCAATCGCACGTATCAACCAGATGAGCAGAGAAGAATGGCTCGCACTCCGTATGCACGGCCTCGGCGGATCTGACGCTGCTGCAGCCTGTGGGATGAGCAAATGGAAGTCCCCGCTGATGCTCTGGCTGGAAAAGACCGGAAAACAGGCTTCCCAAGCAGCTGGTGAAGCCGCCTATTGGGGAACCATCATGGAGCCGATTCTTCGCAATGAATTTGCCAAGCGTACAGGCCTCAAAGTCGAAGAGGTTCCCTTCATGTTCCAAAGCCAGGAACACCCGTTCATGCTGGCTGATGTAGATGGAATTGTCCGCGAAGCCGATGGATCTGTCTCTCTTTTGGAGATTAAGACTGCCGGCAGTTATGCTGCCGCCGAATGGGCAGACGGCTTGCCAGCCGAATATTATCTCCA
>Ga0070399_1005139_pt1 | contig 10382 bp, 4 predicted proteins | sample BioMet4_FD_61217 | JGI IMG/M metagenome (GOLD analysis project Ga0070399, IMG submission 61217) | Microbial communities from bioreactor (seeded with sewage sludge) at LBNL, California, USA - Biofuel metagenome 4 (version 1) | ecosystem: Engineered > Bioreactor > Anaerobic > Unclassified ... | reverse complement strand
TTTTTTTGAAAAAATTGTCCTACTGCGATGAGTGGATAATCTCTTGGACCTGTCCCCAAATAACGCACATAAATGGGAAGATAGGGTTTTTTATATATGTAAACTCTCTCAGAACAGTCCAGTTCATCGAGTCCCCCGGAAAGTTTTAATAGTCGCTCAATGGTTTTCATTTTTGAATTTGTTTTCCCAGTAATTTGAATCGCAAATGCGATGTCTCATTCACCGTTCTCAATGTCTTTTAAAAAAACAGAAACGGTTCTCGCGTGGCCTGGCTTGTTGACTATGATGTATATACTCGAACGTGGGATTGAAACTTATTTAATGCGACACCATGCCGTTGCGTCCACGCAGGCATGTGATGATTGTCATGTAAAAAAATTCGGCAGCGTTAAAATTGTTTAGCAACTGCCGAATTTGATAGTCTATATTAGAGACAAATGTGACGTTACCAGCGGTTGCGACGGCGCTCTTCTTCTCGTCGTGCCTGTTCTTCACTTGCTCTCTCTTGACGTGCCATTTCCTCAGCCCGCCGTTGTTCGCGCTCATGGTATTCACGATCAGCTTGATTCGTGTCGCCCCAAGCCATGTGTTGATTATGTGAAGCGTAATTGCTCCAAGTGTTTGAATCGCTCATATTAATTTATATTTATTTGTTTAGCTGACGAATGACACTTGACACGCCCTTACCGGCAAAAGCTAATCGCGAAGCGATTCGCCTTCCGTATTTTCTTTGGTTGGGAAAGGGGGGGATTTATAGAGAATTATATAACTCTTTTAGCTCAAAGATATATATGTTTTGTTTATTTTACATATACATCGGACACGGACACTATATGTAACATTAAATTATTTCTTAATATTTTGTAATATACTGGTGTATAGGTTGTTACATGCCACTTTAATGAGTGTTCATATTTGTCCGAGAAGGCAAATTCAGAATTTGCGGGATAATCAAGTAGCAAGAAAACAGCATAACGCGTTTTTAAATACAATATTATGAAAATTGATTACAACCGCTACCGTGAGCTCCAAGCACATCTCACAAAACTCAAAGAACCTACCGAATTAGAACGTGAAACGCTCGCGGAAGGAACAGCTCCTCTGGATATACTTGATGATATCTCTGAGCAAATTGAGGAGTGGGATAAAACTAACAAAGAGCTTACAGATTTGACACGACGGATATATGACCAACAGATGGTTGATGCCACTCGAGCCCGTAGAGAATCCGTATTTCGAGTCGATACCTCATTTCCGGGGCAGACAGTAAAATCACAAATACAATGAATGAAGAAGGTAGTAACGTATTAATCGGTCAGTTGAAAAAGTGGTTAAAGCGTAAAAAGATAAAACGTTTTGCATTTGGTTTGCTTTTTTAAACTTGAATAACACCCGGGATGGATGTTGGAACTATTATATTCTATTAGTATCTATATAAGCATTGTATGTCGGTATCGTTTTTTTGAGAAAACCAATGAAACATAAATAAATAAATGAACAAAAAAGGAACAAGTGTGATATGAAAGAAACATATCAGATCTAATATTTACATTTAGTTAACTATATATAATATTGTTCATATATTTGTTATTTAAGTTTTTTTACTTCTTTTATTCAGTTATATATGTATAGGTGCAAGTTTCTTTTAAGTCGCTGGTGATAAGTAAGTTGCACAACTCCAATTTTGTCATAAAAACACAAAGTATTAATGGTATTAGTCTTCAAAACGTATTTCCATTGTGGAATTATGCCACTGTATAAATGCCACAGCTTTGAAAAAGTGGCCGAGGTTGATTGTTTCAACCTCTCCCCCTAACCGTTGCTCTTGTCCTGTAATTTCTGAGAGTTACAGGCCACGTTTCACCGGGCTTTAAAACCGGACAGTAGGGGTTTATATTATTTCTTGAGATTTAGGGTTGTTGTTCCATCTGTTGTGAGCCCAATTCCTGAGTCGTTTGTATATATGATACCACCAGCAGTCCATTTTTTGTTATTTTCTGTACCTGTTATTGTAAAAACACCGGTTGTCTTTAATATCTTACCACTAAGTTTTTCGTTGTTGTTGTTTATACCTGTGAAGTTTCCATTTTTGTCTATTGTGCTTGAGTAGGTCGTGTTTAAACTGATTGACCAGTTTGCTGGGGAGAACCAATCTGATTGTATTTGTGATGTTGTGCCTGTTGAGTTTGTAAGAATTCCGTTATCGGAGATTAGAATTGTAGTATTATTTATGTTGTATATGTCGATGATTCCGATTGCGGTGATTGTGCCAAGTGTTTGAAACCATGGGATGGTTCCGTCTATTCCTAGGCTGCTTGTTTGTGTTACGGTTTTATACCCGCGTAGGGCACCCGTAATTTTGCTGCTACCTTTTTGGATGTTTATTGCTTCATATGTTCCGTCTAGTAGTGTGTTTTCTTCATCGATAACGTAAGTAAAGTTTCCTGTTTGAGTTGTGTCTATTGGGTAGAGTGTAATGGGGGCATTCCAGTTTGGACCTGTAAGTATACCGGATAGGTATTTGACTGTATTGTCCGTTAGGCTGAGGGTGAGGGTAAACCCATTAAATGTTTTTGTGATGGTTGCTTGTTTTGTTTCAGAACCGCTTGTTGAATACGTATTTTTGCCAATTTTTATCTTTGTGCTAAATGCACCAGTTTTTGTAACAATGAAGTTTTGTATTTGTCCTGCAGATGTTGTACTTGCTGGTGTACCTAGGAAGATTCCGTTGTAAGTTCCTGCAGTTTCGATGAATACGTTTGTATCAAATTGTGCATTGATGTTCATTCCGTTTGTCATCTTGAATTTGAGTAGTGTATTTGTGTTTACGAATCCGTTGCACGTCCATTGTTTGAACCAAGAAGTATTGTTTGGAACTGCTGTGATTGTGTAGTCTTCTCCAATATTGAGGTAAGCTCCGTTGGCTGGAATTGTGTCTCCTTTTATTGAAGTGGTCGCTTTGAATGTTCCGTAACCGTTACCTGATGTTGTGAGAGTGATTAAGCTCTGTTGTAGGGCAAAGAAAACTACGTTTGTGGTTTTGTTGTTACCGTCGCGATCATAAGCTACTACGATAAGATTGTTTGAACCTGGGTTAATTGTTGTGGTTAGGTTCCATACACCATTGGTTGCAGGAATGAAGCGTCCTGAGCTACAGCTATTATCCGTGTAGTTTGTAAGTGTCCACATAACCCGTTCGATGTAACCAATGGCTGCTGGGCTAATGCAATTGCCGCTAAATGTTGTGTTTATATTGACGCGGCTTTTCTGTTTTGGATTTGTGATTGTGAGTGTGGGGGTTTTACTATTGTAACTGACGTAGAATGTGGATTTGGCGTGTGCACCTGTGTTCCCTTTGGAGTTTGTGGCAACAACGTCGATTGTGTTACTGCATCCGCCTTTGACTACTGCAGTTGCATACCATTGGTTACCGATTATTGTAATGTTTGTAATAGTGTTGTTGTTGAGTGTGCCCGTAATACCTGTACAGTTATTCTCTGTGGTTCCTTGGAATGTGACTCTTTGTAGTATGTCTTCGTCTCTAAGGACTACGATGTTTGCTGTATTCTTTGGATACGTAATTGTGATAGAGGGACCGTTTGTGTCAGGTATTGCTGATATGTACCAGATTGTTGTGTTTGTGCCAACCACATTTGCAGCTACAAGTGTTATAGTGTAATCGTTGGTGGGCATTGTAAATGTAACTGTTTGATCATAGCCTAATGCTATTGTGTTTGTGTTGTAGTTATTGTTGCCGAACCAGTGGATGTTGGGAGTTGGAAGTCCACCGGTAACTGTGGATTTAAGTGTTATGGTAGTTCCTACGATTGCTTGCATGTTTACGTAATGTGTTGATACGGAAGGTATTCCAGTGTTATATACGGTTGCTAAACGACTTGTTATTGATAAACCGCCGTTGAAGTGTGCTATGGCTTGGATTTGATCTCCTACGTTTAGATATCCATGTAAGACTGAGAGACCATCGCTTATTTGGCCAGTTCCTTTGGGATAGTATTTATTGAAATTGCGCCATTCGTATGATTCGATGTTAGGAGCTATGCAGCAAGCACTTGTGTAATCCACTACGGACCAATCTTTTCCATTTGGTGTAATTGCTGTGTCAGGCGGCTCGTATATCCAAAATGGTTTAAAGTCAGTTGGGTATAATGCAAAAAGACAACCGCTAAAGTTTGTGCTAATTGCGTGACGTCCTGAGAGTATGCTGGCACCATAGATGATGCCGTTTTGTCCTACTGTGATGAAACTGCAAGATGTGGCTTCGTCTCTTGGAATATTAGGTTTAAATCCTGTAATGCCTAATATTTGGCTATCTGTGCAAGGTATCTCGGTGCGAGAGTTGTAAAGAATTGTGAACGTGTTTTCGTCTTTTGACATCAAAAATAGTCCAGTTCCTGGAGCATCTTGGTATGTTCCTATGTATCCATTTTTTGTTTCTATAAGTGGTGCTGTAAATATGGCAGTATTGATTAACTCGTTGGATTTGGTATTTACTTTTGAGATTTTTCCGTTTTGTACTTTGTAGAAACAACTATAGGGATTATTGCCAGAATTTGTGCGAGTTGTAGTGCCATAGATTATGCCATTTGACATAAGTGTTGGGGGGGTGGGATCGCTGGCATCAATCTCTGCTAAGTCGGCAATTTCTGTGTAACCGGAACCATCGAGGTTTATGGAAAAAATGGTACCGTTGTGATTTGTGATTCCTACGTCTTCTGTAACTCCATAAATTTTGTTATCGTACCCCATGCTTATACCTATTGGGTAGGTTGCTGTATATTTTTTGATTGTTCTGCTTGGAATTGTTGTTCCTGTTTGTACAGGCCCCCAAGTGATTGGATGTCCAATAAAGTTTGTTCCTTGAACAATATTGAAACTTTTTGTGTCAGCATTAACTAAAGTGCCAAAATTCTTGAGAATATTGTAGTTGTTTCCATCGAGATTCATTGCAAAAAGGGTACCTCGGTTTTTGTTTCCGCCGTAGTAGGTTGTTCCGTAAAGCATACCGTTTTGTCCTAGTAGTAACCAATTGGGGTAAGCACCGTCGGGTTTTCCTTTGAAAGAATATATATGTGTATAACCTGTACCGTTTGTGCTTATTCGGAAGACAGCACCACCTCCAAAGTCTCCACCGTAAGTAACACACCCGTAGATATATCCATTTGTTGCAACAATAGGACCTGTTGGTCTTGAACCATTTGCGTCAAATCGGTGTACGATTGTATAATGTCTACCTGTGTTGGCGTAATCATCTGTTGTTGGTATACGCACTTTGAACATTACACCGGCTCCATCAAAATTTGTATCGTTTATTCCACCATACCTTGCTGTACTATATATCCAACCATCGTATTCCAATGGTGTATTTTCCAATCGTTTACCATCTTCGTCGTTTACTTCTGCGAACGAGTAGTATTGGTTTCCGGTGTAAGCGTGTCCTGTATCATTGCCAAATGCCGTGAGGCTGGATAGTAGACTGATAAGGGTAATGAGTTTTTTCATATATATAGTATTTTTATTTGGTTCCACTACCTTGTATGTATGGGGCAATGAGTCTTAACGCACGTTCGTTGTCTTCACGTTGAGTGATTGGAAGGTCTGTGTTTTGTAAAACGATTGTTTCATCTGGGTTATTTGGGTTGGTAAAGGTGTTTGTCCCAGAAAAAAATGGAATTCTTATAACGTTGGTTCCAAATCGTCCTCCTGTGAGTGTTTCATAATATTGGATGTTATTTTGTATAATATTAGTAACCCAATAGTTTGATGATTGTATAATTTTGTTTGTTGCGTTGTAATAAACGAGAACTCCTCCGTTTGTAACAATGATATTTTTGTTGGTGGGACAAGAGGTGAAGTTGGGATACCAATCTGTAAGTTGTTGGAATCTATCGGTCCATGGAAGATACCAGTTTGTGATGTCTGGCAGAAATACTTGCCCACCTGAGATGACGACTTTGTTTGTGGCGTAGTTTGTTGTCATTAGACTAATATTAGTCTGATAGGCATTTGTGAAATAAAATTGAAAAGCGTTGCCGAACGTAAATGGGGTTGGTTTAGTTTGAATGCTTTTTTCAAATCCAAGACCTAGTGGACCGCTTAGAGCTGTAAGTAGAATATAGTTTCCAGGTTCTAGCCCTCTCCAATCTATCCAAACGAATCTATTATTTATATCATCAGTCCATTTGCAGTTTGGGGCTATGGTGTCATTAACTTGGTGTCTTTGATTTCCTAATAGAAGATAGTCGTCATAAGCGTCTTGACTAATGAATATTACAATATCATATTCATCAAGCCATCCGAATGGAACGATTGTTTGATATGCATATGCGGTTTGGTAGTCTGCGCTTGGTATGCTTATTATTGAGTCTGTTCCATATTGGTCATAAGTAACTCCAGTAATGAAATAATCTACGCCTTCCCATAGGGAGTTTGTATTGTCGTATATGCCACTTAATTCAAGTTGTGTCTTTGTATTTTGGTTTTTTAGAATTGCATTGGCTTCTCGAAAGGCAAGGTCTATGCGAGCAAGTTGCATTGCATTTTTTTCCTGCATTTGTGGAAATGTGAGTACGCCGTGATAGCATTGCCCTCCTTTTTCTGGAAATCTCATGTAACTATTTCCTGATGTAATATCGTCTTGTGCCCCCCAATATTCTAGGAGACCGCTTGCGAATCCAGAGATGATGACGAATACTTTAAGGGTTGTTGTATTTGTGGGCTCTGGTGCAATAAATCTGTTTGTGGGTGAGATGCTTGGATCGTTTACTATGAAACGGCTTAGATCGTAATTGTTGTAATTTGTGCCTGTAGTGAGTTCTTTTGTGTTATTGCTTTTCTTTTTAACGTTTTTGATGGTGTTGTTAATGGTTTCTAATGATTTACTTTTAATTTCACACTTTTTGCTATTTGCTACTATTGGTATTGTTTCGTTTGCTTGTTCAATTTTCCAAGAGTGCCCATTTCCGTCATTTATTGTACCCATGATATAATTGTCGATTTTGCTGATTATGAAGAAACCATTTCTTGTGTTTTTCAATGTTCCTTCAATGGATATACCATTAAAGTTGTTTGTTTCTCTTTTGGTGATATAGCCTTCCCAATCAGTTGAGTTTTCAACGAGATTTATTTCGATGTTTGTTACTCCTTCTTCAAAGCATCCTTTATTGATTTTGGAACTTCCTGTGTCTTTGACAATAAGTGTTGCTGCTTGGCTTATAGTGCATAGGATTATGCAGATTAGTAGTGTAATATAGGTTTTCATGTTTCTTTCAGACTATTTTAGGAATTATGCTGCAATGTTGAAAACATTGCAGTTTTCGTATTGGGTTGAGGGGTGTGATTTTAGCGTGTGGTATATTCGCTAATGGCCTGCCCCAAAAAGCTGGATTGGTTATGGGAGCCCTGCCAATGTTTATTTGTTTCTGCTGTTTAGTTTGGGGCAGGGCAGGGCAGTCGAATTTGGCTCGCCACTTATAGAGTAGTGGGCTCACTGTGTACTTGGCGCAAATGTCCTTGATCGGGAGGGGCATTCAGCTTCACGCAACATGTTGATGATTTTTTCGTCGTTTAATTGGCTCTTTTTTATTTGTTCTGCTTTCTCTTTTTTCTTTTACCAGCAGAACTCTACTTTATATATGTCCATTTTTTGCGAAGTAGGCCACGTTATGTTTCACTCTAATAGTCTTGACTAAGAATAACGCTACCCGTCTGATTTGTCCCAGAAAATAGGCCGAATCCAGAGCCTAATTTTTGCACCACAACGCCACTAATAACGAGAGTTTTGTGAGTTGACGAGTTTGTCACTGTACCGCTGAATAAACCGGTTGCGTTGGCAAAAATGAGTTTTCCAATATTGGAACCTGTCGCTTGATTGTTGTTTTTAAGCAAAAAGCTGTTCGTAATTTCTGATTGCAGATTTCCACCCTTTAACACAAGAACGCCATTAGTAAAACCTAATGCTCTCATTCCATTGGTGTAAGTATACCCAGAACCAACAGCCTCAGATTGATTGGTAAAACCACCCGAATACATTTTAGTAGTTGCGTGATTAGAATTTATCCAAGTAAGCCAGCCACTAATATCTCGATCTGGTAAATTGGTAAATGTCAGCCAACCGAGAATGAACCCCTTCTTTGAATACAAGGAAGAATAAAACGGAAACAAACCTTCTTGGGATAAGGTTGATGATGAGGTTACTACTGTCCCATCACCCAAAATGCCGCTGAAGTTGACTTTACCATTTATATCAACAGAAACAGTGCCATAGCCGTAACCGCCTGGCTGTAACGCAGAATTCTCCTCACCAGCAATTGCCATTGTATATTTCTCTCTACTTTGTGCTGCTGGATTGGTTTTTGAAAAAACATTACGGTGACTGTCGAGTATAGCTGTCCAAGTCGTATTACTAATCACTCCGGTAATTCTATTTTGGCCACCAAAATCTAATTGCAATGATACTACCGGAGAAACAGTCCCACTGGTGGCTCTGCCCGACCATGTGCCATCCAATGAAAATTTACTTGAAAACGAGTATTTGTTAGAAGCCTGCAATTGGGCACTAAAGCTGCCATTTGTACTCACCATGGCAGTGAAGAATCCATAGCCTTGCGGACCAGCACCATTTGCGTTTGTAAACAGCCCTGAATATTCACCTGCAACAGAAATGAATGGGTTGCTAATGAAAGTGGCCACAAGTGTCAGATTGGATTGCATAACAAAGGACAGTACTGGGTTTGTGGTAGTTTGTCCGCTTACCGAATTGCTCCAGCCAACAAAGAGAGCTCCCTTACAGGCAGAGGCCTTTATTGAGTAACTGTTACCAATTACGAGAAATTGATCATCGTAATTTGGAGAAACACTGCCAAAACCATTTGTAAGAATATTCAAAGCAGCATAGGGAATAAAGACAACATTCACAGTGGCTGTGCTCGAATAATTACCATTGTTATCAATAGCGTATGCCCTGAGGACGTTTGTACCATTGACAAGAGTGACGTTACCTGTCCAGTTTGTCCAGCCGTCTGTTGTTATCGCTTTTTGCCATGCATCGTTTTGTTTACAATACCAGACGGATGAGACCGCAACGTTGTCGCTACATTTTCCGCGCATGGTAAAGCTAGCGTTGCTGGAGATTTGAGTGCCTTTAACAGATAGCGTCAACGTCGGGGGCTGATTGTCTATTTCAGTGTATGTGGCAGTTTTATATGTCACTTTACCATTCGAAATTGTAACGTTCTGGTTTGAGGGCATATGCCAGCCAGAAATGGCACTGAACGTGATAGTGTGTGATCCCACCGACAGATTGCTTACCGTTGAGCCACTCGCATAGAATTTCCCGTAGTCCACACTCCATTTGGCACCGGCTTTGACAGCTCCAGTGGGAGTTATTGTCAAATTAATGGAGCCCAATTGTTGTGTGTAGTTTCCGGTAAAGAAGATAATTCCATTTGTCTGTATATTCGCTTCAATACTGGGAGGTGTTGTCCACCCGTCAATAGTGTTACAGCTAAAAGAGTGAAGTCCAAGAACTACATCCATAATTGTCGTTCCGCTCGTATGCCATGCACCGTTGTCAAGTTTCCATTTCGCCCCGGCGTCAATTGCTGTGGCCGGGGTGATTATCCCAACTACCACAGCGCCTTGAGGCACGTAAATACCAGTCGTAGTTGTCGTTGAGTTAGTGTTAACTGTAACTATCTGGCTGTTCGGTGTTATCCATCCGTTGATATCGCTAAAGATGATGGTGTGATCACCTGGAGTTACATCAGAAACGGTCGTCCCGCTACTTTGCCATTCACCATCATCAACCTTCCATAGTGCTCCAGCATCAATGGCGTATGTTGGAGTGATGCTAACTTCTATCGAACCATTTTTCGATAGATAAGTCCCAGTAACTGTCATTGTCGAGTTGCTCTTTACAGTAATGATTTGGTCCGGTGGAGTCATCCACCCGTCAACTGTACTAAAACTGATGGTGTGTTTGCTTTGTGATATATTTGAAACCGTCACTCCACTGTTATACCACATTCCACCGTCTATTTGCCATTGAGCCCCGGAATCTATGGCAGTTTCAGGTTCGATTGTCACATGAAGTGCGCCATCCACTTGATAGGTTGCAGTAACTTTAGTGGTTGTATTATCTTGTATCGAAACAATTTGATTTGTGGGTTTTGTCCATCCGTTGACTTCACTAAACTTAATGGTGTGTCTGCTAGGAAAAAGTCCTGAGACTGTTGTTCCACTTCCCTGCCACTCTCCAGAATCAACACGCCACTGAGCACCCATATTTATTGTCATCTGATTGGGGAGTAATTGTACTTGGAGTGATCCATAGGGGCCAGTATATTCCTTCGTTTTATAGTCCT
>Ga0070399_1005135_pt1 | contig 10389 bp, 8 predicted proteins | sample BioMet4_FD_61217 | JGI IMG/M metagenome (GOLD analysis project Ga0070399, IMG submission 61217) | Microbial communities from bioreactor (seeded with sewage sludge) at LBNL, California, USA - Biofuel metagenome 4 (version 1) | ecosystem: Engineered > Bioreactor > Anaerobic > Unclassified ... | reverse complement strand
TATTTCCTGTTCCTTGGACCAAAAAATATGGATAAAGCGCTGGTTGATAAGCTGTATGCTATGTATTCGTCTGCTTCTCAGAATGCAGATGTCATAGCTATAGTAAATCCCGCAGGTCTTGATATGGTGTGTTTCCCCCAGGATCAATGCCTTGATATTGTAAAAAAACAGCAGGAAGAATTGAATGCTGTCGTTGCTGATCTTGGACTTCAGAAGAAATAATTATTATTTCTCATAAAACAGCTGCCCATGTTTAGGCAGCTGTTCAAATGGTGGTGTGTATATGAAAATTAAAATGGATCAGATAACCGGGGCTGTTTTTATTCTTCTCGGTATTATCGTTGCGGTTCTGGTTTCTCGTTTTTCTGTTCCTATGACTGCAAAATATCCTGGGCCAAAACTGCTTCCTTCTATTGCAGCATTTGGTTTTATTGTTTGTGGTGGTGGAATATTTGTTGAAAGTTGTGTAAACAAAAAAGAACAGAAGACTGTTATGCTTCCGGCTGGATGGATAAAAATGGGAATCTGTTTCGCTGTTCTTTGTCTGTATGTACTTTTAATGAAATATTTCGGATTCCTTATAGTAACACCAGTTGTATTAGTAACTTTAGTTTCTCTTTTTTCTAAAGGGTATTTGTGTTCATGGAAAGGACGCATACTTTTTTCAGCTGTTGTAACAGCTGTAATTTATGTTATATATGTGTACGCTTTCGGACTGGGACTGCCAGCCGGAATGATTTTTGAGTGATGCAGCAGAGGTATCTATGATTTCATATCTTCCATATATTATAACCCAGATATTAAACCCGTATAATTTTGGTCTGATGTTTGTGGGTACGGTAATTGGTATTATATTTGGTGCAATACCGGGACTTTCCGGTACTCTTGCTGTCATGCTTTTTATGCCAATTACATATGCAATGCAGTCCTCGACAGCAATTATCTTTCTGATAAGCCTTTGGGTAGGTGGCTGTTCCGGTGCATTCATTGGTTCAATTTTACTTGGTATACCTGGTTCCGCATCTTCTGTTGCCACCTGCTTTGACGGTTATCCTATGGCAAAATCTGGCAAAGCTGGTAAAGCGCTCGCAATTGGAATGGTGGCATCTTTCATCGGGACAGTACTTTCAGCAATCCTTGGTGCACTTCTTTCTGAAACGGTTGCTGATCTTGCTTTCAAGCTTGGACCGTGGGAATATTTTTCTCTTTGTTTTCTTGCTATTACGATGGTCCTTGCCATATCAAAAGGTAATATGTTTAAGGGACTTGCAGCAGCTTGTATAGGATTGCTTTTTGCATCAGTAGGATTTTCCCCAATCGATGCAGAGCCCCGTTTTACATTTGATAATATGTATCTGCAGGGAGGACTGTCCATGACGGTTGTGCTTATCGGCGTATTTGGTATTTCCTATATGATACATGAATATGGAAAAGGGTTTGATAAGCTTCCCGATTTTGATACAAAAGGAATTCATGGACTTGGTCTTTCTCTGTCCGAAATTTTATCACAGTGGAAAAACATTCTACGCTCTTTCGGTATTGGTCTAGGAATTGGGTTTCTTCCGGGAATGGGCGCGGGATTATCAAACCTTGTTGCATATTCATCTGCAAAAAATGCCAGTAAACATCCTGAGTCTTTCGGAACTGGAAATCCTGAAGGTGTATGGGCATCCGAAGTTTCAAACAACGCGGCAATTGGCGGTGCAATGATACCGATGGCTGCACTTGGTATACCGGGTGACAGTGCTACAGCATTATTAATCGGTGCATTAACTATCCATGGTCTGGAAATGGGGCCAATGGTTTTTAAGAACAGCGGCAACATTGTGTTCCTGATGTTTGGTACTGTTATTGCCTGCGCTTTCCTTACACTGCTTTTACAGTCACTTGGAATGCGGGTATTTCCTCAGGTACTAAAAATTCCATATCATTATATGTATTCTGCGCTTTTGGTAATATCTCTTGTGTCTGGTTATGTCGAATCATCCAGTCTGTACAAATGCGGCATGATGATCGTTTTTGCTGTTATCGGTGTTCTGATGCTTATTGGCGGTCTGCCGCTGGCTCCACTTTTACTTGCCTTTATTCTTGGTCCTACCTTGGAAAGCAACATGCTTAAATCGTTCCAGTATTCAGAAACAGCAGCATCGTTTTTTACCCGTCCTATTTCATGTGTATTTATGATAATTGGCATTCTGGCTATATTTTCACCAGTCTTGCGAATGTTTTATGGAAAAATAAAAGGAAAGAAGGCGTAAAAATGCCATTAAACAGTACATCAAAAACAAGTCCATCTCCCGAGCTTCTTATGGAACGTGTCTGCCGGCGGCCATGGGAATCGTATCTTGAATCAATTCGTATGGCTCCGGGGGTATGGTACGTTTCGGGAAATGATTGGGTTGCGTGTTATCTGATCGATACGGGAGATGGACTCATCCTTATAGATACAGCCGTTCATGAAAGCTGCTATCTCATGCTTGAAAATATCCGTTCTCTCGGTTTCAATCCCCGGAATATAAAGAAAATCCTTTTATCACATGCACATATCGATCATATAGGTGCAGCAAGAACGATGAAAGAGCTTACCGGTGCAAGATTATACCTTGGTAAAAGAGATCTGTATTTTCTTCATGAGAGGCCAGACCTTATTGGTGGTGATCCGGAAAAATATACCTGCGGTGTATTTGAACCTGATGAATTATATGAAGATGGAAAACCGATAGTACAGGGAAATATCAGAATTGATACTGTTTCTACGCCTGGACATACACCTGGTTGTACATCGTTCTTTTTTACAGTAAAAGATAAAGATGGAAAAGATTTGCGATGTGCAATGCATGGCGGTGTAGGTCTAAATACAATGACAGATGAATATTTCAAAACCAGTGGTCTTCCTGTTACATTAAGAAATGAGTTCGCAGAGGGACTGCAGAAACTGGATAAGATGACTGTTGATATTACTTTGCCATCACACACAAATCAGGTTGGTATTCTTTTACTGAAAGATAAGATTTCTGAAACATGCAATCCGTTTATCGACCGTTCTATTTGGCATGAACTGCTGCATGAACGTCTTGAACGGGTACAAAAACTTATGAAATAGTATATTGCCATCTATGCCTTGGTGTTATTTGCCGGTATCAGTATTTCCTCCTTCTGATACCGGCTTTTTTTATTTGTTTTATATTGCATTCTGGGTTATAGTAAATATACAGAAAATCATGTTTCTTAGTTGTAAGAAGAATATTTGTATACTTTTCTTTATATTACTTCCTCTTTGTGTTTCAGCACGAGTTCTGAATGCGGGGATTTATTCTAAAACGGAGAATTCCCCTGAATATGAAAGCGGGCTTAATAAGAATTACTTTGAATCATATCTCAGACTTATAGCTGCAGAAATGGGAGACCAGTGTCTGATACAGGATATACCGCATGATCAGGCTTTTAAAGAACTGGAAAACGGCCATCTGGATCTGCTGCTGAACACGGTATATGTGGAATCCCGTCCTGAGAAGTTTTTGTACAGTACATCACCTTGTGCTTCAGAGTACATTTTCCTTGTTGCTGCAAGAAAGGACAAACGGTATGCCAATGGTGATATCGGATCATTGAAAAATGCCAGAATCGGACTTGTTTTTGGAGACTCGGTACAGGAAGAACTTCTCAATGCATTCAATACCGAAAATGATCTGCATATCGAAAAAGTTTATTACACTGGCGACGCTCTGATGTCTGAAGGTCTCAAACGGGGTGTTGTCGATTTGCATATTTCAACAGCTCTTACAGTTAACCAGAATGAAAAGATTATCCGGAATTTTGGCATGCGTCCTCTGTATTTTATTTTCAGGGATCCTGAAATAAAAAAGTCTGTAGATGCAGCAATGGCCTCGCTGTATAAAAAGAATCCGCTGTATCAGGTTGATCTGGTATTGCAGAATCATGATATCCGTTCTCTTGATTTTTCGAATATTACCAAAACAGAAAAAGACTATATCAAACTGCATCCAAGAATTACGGTGCTCACCAGTGATGGAAATGCTCCGTTTTCTTATTTCGATACATCTGGCATATTTACAGGTATATACCGAAAGCTATGGGATGAGGTTTCTCTGATTTCAGGTCTTTCTTTTGCGTTTTATAAATTTGGTACTTTGCCGCAGACAAGTCCGATTGTCTATCTAAGTACAGATAATCCGACTGCGGAACGGACAGAAGTCAGATTTACCAATCCCTTTGATGTTGTAAAAGTTCGGCTTGTATGTGCCCCGGGACTTTCTTCCCATAGTTTCATTTCGCCTGGAAGTAATTTTTCTTCAATGCGGAAAGTACGTATCGCTGTTACCGGGGATATACGTTCTGTAATTCCTTATTTCGAAGAGCGTTTTATGTCGGTTGAAGCAGTTATACTGTCTTCTCCTGAAAAGTGTCTCGAACAGACTGCCTCTGGAAGATGTGATGCAGCGGTGATACAGGATTATTATCTTCAGACAACGTACGATTTAAATGATTATCCTTCTCTTAGAGGAAGAATGCCTGAACTGTATTCGGTTCCTCTGTCGATAGCTGTTGCTGGTCAGGATGCGGAAATACTGATACATATATTGAATAAAGCAATAAGCCAGATTCCATTGCAATTTCTTGATAATGAGGAACTGCAGGAAGGTGCGGTTGCTGCCTATAGTCCTGCCAAAACAGTGATTATGAGGCAGCGGCTTGTTACGTTTCTTCTGATTCTCATCATGGTTCTTTTATATTCCGTTATAAGCATAGTATTTAATACTTTTAAATATAAAAAATTGTCAGAAATAGATTTGCTGACCGGACTCTGGAACCTTACCTGTTTTGAGCAGCATGCTGAAAAGCTGATGGCGTCTCTGCCAAAGAATAATTTCATTCTTTCTGAAGTGAATATACGCAGCTTCGCCCAGATTAACAGAGTGTATGGTTCAGAAATGGCTGACAGAATATTACAGTTTCTTGCGAATGAGCTGCGCAGGATCAAGTCAGACAAGAATGTACTGTTTATTGCCCGAGGATATGCGGACAGTTTTTATGTTTTGCGGTCAGCAGATTCTAGAGATACGGCTCTGGGACAGATACATACTGTAATGCATGAAATATTCCGCCGGGAAGAAACGTTTGGTATCAGAATAGTTATAAAAACCGGTTCCGTTTTTACGGGTCCTGATTACGGAGGATTTGATTCCATAAAGAATTTGGTGGGTAAAGCTGGATATGCCAGAAAATCTATCCGTGACAGTGTTGTTGATAATTTTGCTTTATTTGATGAAATACTGCAGCAGAAACGGCTGCTTGAAGGAAATATAGAAAGCTGTATGTCAAAAGCTCTTACAAATCATGAGTTTTTTGTCGTTTTTCAGCCTAAAGTCGATATCCGGACTGGTAAAATAAAAAGCGCAGAGGCTTTGGTCAGGTGGAACAGTCCTGAAAATGGTTTAGTTTCTCCTGAAGTGTTTATTCCTGTCCTTGAAAAAAACGGGTATGCTGTTAAGATGGATTTTTATGTGTATCAGTCTGTTTTTGAGTATTTGCAGCATTCGCTTGATGATGGCAGACCTGTCGTACCGGTCTCTTTAAATATTTCCCGACTGCACACAAGTGCCGAAAAATTCGTGACAGATTTTATGATGCTGTATTCAAAGTACAATATTCCTCCTCAATATATAGAACTGGAGATTGTTGAAAGGTCTGCCGGAAGTAATGACAATATCCTGAAAGAAATTACGGATATGCTGCACCGTCATGGATTTCTTGTCGCGATGGACGACTTCGGTGCGGGTGAATCTTCTTTGAATATGCTTAGCGAGATTCCTGTTGATGAAATAAAGTTTGATCAGAGATTTCTGAAGAAAGCGGAGAGTTCCCCTGATTCTGCAACCATACTTCGGGAAATGATGAAAATGGCCCAGATGCTTGGAAAGGTTACTGTATGCGAAGGGGTGGAAACAGAGGCGCAGCTTGTTCTTCTGAAAGACATTGGCTGTGACCTTGCACAGGGATTTTACTATTCAAAAGCACTTATGCTGGATGATTTTAAAGAATATCTGATGGAACATATGTAAAAGATGAAAAAGAATATTTTCTGCATAATACTGTCACTTTTCTCTTTTTTTGTGCTTACCTGCTGTTCTTTTGATGATCAGTCTCTGTATAAAGATGAAGTGCATATTTCCCAACTGCTAGCCTGTGACAACTTTGATCCACATAGAAACAATACGATTGCGTTCCGGCAGATCTGTGATGGTACGGTCTGGGAAAAACTGCTTACTCTTGATAAAAATGAGAAGCCTGTTCCTGAACTGTGTATAGACTATTCAAGTTCCCTTGATGGACGGAGTTTTATTTTTAGACTGCGGCGGGATGTCTTTTTCCATAATGGTAAGAAAATGACTGCTGATGACGTATGTGCTTCAATGAACCGTTGGATAAAAAACTACGGGCCCGTCAGATCAGCTGTTGGTACTGCTGTTGTGGAACGTCTTGATACATATACTGTGCATATAAGTCTGGATAAACCATTCATGATGCTGCCATATTTTATTGCAGGTGCTGCACAGCCTGCTGCAATTACGACTGAAGAATGCTGCCGTAATGAGGACAGCAGCGGATATCTTTCAGAATATATCGGTACCGGGCCATACAAAATAACGGAATGGGTACCGGATAAATATGTCAGACTGGAAAAATTTACTGGATATTCGCCATATGGAAAAAAGGGAAGCCCTCCGGACGGAATGGCTGTATATAAAAATCCTGTGCTGAATTCTATCTATTATCATTTCAACACTGATGAAGATGTGCAGGTATCTGAATTCCTGTCTGGAGATACGGATGTCATTCTAAATCTTACCGGTATAGATGCTGAACTGATACAGGATGGACCAGATGTCATTTCAAAAACACTTCCTCATGGGATCATTGGCCTTGTGTTTAACAAAAGGCATGGCGAAGGTGCGAATCTGTATTTCCGCCAGGCGGTGAATGCTGCGGTAGACTGTGATGCCTTGAACCGTGCAGCTTTTGGATCTTTATATAAGAACGATGCCAGCTATATGGAAGCAGCGCAGAAGATGTGGCATACAGATTCCGGTTCTTTACAGTATAATAAACATGATATTGCAGCTGCTAAAAAATTGCTTTTGAAAGCCGGTTACAATGGGGAAGAATTCAGGATAATTGTCTGTCCTGCGAATAACCTGGACAGAACAGCTGCCGTTTTGAAACAGCAGCTTGAAGAAGCTGGTATTACCGTCCGGCTGGTAATTTTTTCACAGACGGCATTTCTAAAAGCCCGGAATGACCCGAACAGTTTTGATATGTTTATAACGACGTTTGCATCTTCTCCGGTCCCTGCGCTGAATATATATTATGATTCGGACTATCCCGGCTGGACAGATGATGCTGTATTGCGTAAAAAAATATCAGAACTGGAAGGAGTTGGGACAGAGGCAGAGCGTATAAGGCTTTGGACGGAAATACAGGCATACTCGTGGGAATATCTTCCAATGATAAATACAGGACATTATATGATGAAATATGCCTGGACCACCAGGCTGAAGAATGTCATACATGGCAGAGACGGCATTTATTTATGGAATGCGTCTCTGCTCAAGTAACGGACAGAATAGAAAACTAATCTTTTACGAGAACTTTATCAAGTTCATCTGATATTTTCTTTTCATCGAGATGAGTTCCGATGATAACAAGTTTAATCATACGGTCACCGTACTTTTCATCCCATTCTTTGCGCATCTGAGGATCCTGCGCAAGGACTTTCTGCTGTTCAGCTTTGCTTTCTGCTGCAAGCCAGGAGCCTGAATATCCTGCTACTATCTGGCGGCCGGTGGTTTCGAGAACCCAGGCCATATCAGGTTCATCAGCAAACCACATGACACCTTTGCTTCTGATGATGTTTTTGGGCCAGTTGTTTGCATATTCATCGAGTTTTTTGCGGTCAAAGGCTGCTCTGCGGTAATACACGAAGGATCCGATGCCGTATTCATCTTCATCATCACCTTCTTCCATGTGTACGTGCTCTTTGCCTTCTTCCTCTTCTTCCTTGTTAAGTTCAGCAACCCAGCCGGCACTTTCATAGACTTTTTCGAAGTCAAATGCTTTTGTACCAAGAATGTCCTTTACATCGACATTGCCTTTTGTTGTTTCAATAACACGTGCATTTGGCTGCAGTTTTTTGATTACAGCCCGGATTTTTTTGAGCTGATCTTCTTTTACAAGGTCGATCTTATTAAGGACTATGGTATTGCAGAATTCAATCTGCTGAACGAGAAGTGACTCGATGTCATCTTCTTTCATGTCTTTTTTAAGCAGCTGATTGCCTTCGCTGAATTCAGTCGCCATGCGGTTGGCATCAACGACTGAGATAACTCCGTCTACGACACCACTGGTAATAGTGCTCAAAGCCTGTGCAATAGGCATCGGTTCGCAGACACCACTGGCTTCGATAAGGATATAATCAAATTTACCTGTCTTGATGAGACGTTCAATCTGTTTTACCAGATCTGATTTGAGCGTACAGCAGATACAGCCGTTCTGGAGTGGAACGAGACTGCTCGTATCGGTGATTTTTGCATCCTTTGCAATAAGATCAGCGTCGACATTTACTTCACCAATATCATTTACGATGACAGCTACTTTATATCCCTGCTGATTATTCAGAACATGATTCAGAAGGGTTGTTTTACCTGCTCCAAGATACCCGGCAAGCAGGGTAATTGGAATTTTTTTCTGTGACATTAAAAAACCTCTATAGTACTAAGATAACAAAAAAAAACACAAACGGAAAGTACTGTCAGTATATTTAACAGAGGAATGGCAGTATTGTCTTACAGTGCAGCGAGTGCCTTTTTCCTGATATCTATGATTTTATCACACCATGTATCGAATTCTGGATCAGAATGCTGACAGTCTGTATGTGTCAGTACATACTGAACTGTAGTCCGGAGGCCCTGTACCATTGTTATTTTGGGGGCAAAATCGGGCACCATTCTGCGGAGTTTTGATATATCAAATACTACTGTGTGTGCCTTGTCACCAAGCAGTTCTCCGGAAAAATCATACTGTTTTCCGGCTGCAGCAAGAAAATCGGAGGATATATGCACTGCATGCAGCTCTGTTCCTGCTGCACCGGCAATTGTTTCATAGATCTGATTCCAGGTGAGGCGTTCATCAGTCATAATCTGGACTGCCTGACCGAGGGCTTTGGGGTTTCCAATCAGTCCAGTAAAGCCTGCTGCAAAATCGCTGTTGTGTGTCAGTGTCCACAGTGAAGTCCCGTCACCAGGAATGATAACAGGCTTTCCTTCCAGCATGCGCTTGATAACCTGCCAGCTTCCTTTTGCTCCATGTACTGCCACGGGTACTTTTCTTTCATCATATGTGTGGCTGGGCCGGACGATGGTAATCGGGAATCCTTCTGCGGTATATTTTTCCATAAGGTATCTTTCCCCCGCAGCTTTTTTCCTTGAATATTCCCAGAACGGATTACTGAGCGGGGTACTTTCAGTAATGATATAATCCGTCGGTGGTTTCTGATATGCAGAAGCAGAACTGATAAAGATAAACTGTTTTGTCGTTCCTGCAAACAGCCGGTAATCACGTTCCAGGTCTTCCTGACTGTATGCGATAAAATCAGCAACTGCATCAAAGGTCATGCCGTTGAGCTTTTGGCTGGCATCTTTTTCATTGTGGATATCACATATTATTTCTCTGGCACCTTCCGGACTGTCTTTTCTGATGCCCCTGTTCAGCAGGTACAGTTCCTGCCCCTGACTGATTAGTCTGCGTGTGACTGCGGTACTGATAGTACCTGTTCCGCCGATTAAAAGAATTTTCATTTTTATACGGTCCTGATAATTATTTCTCTTCTACTATTTTTACAGAATATCTGCCGCTGTTGAACAGCAGTTTGCCTTTTGCAATCTCATGTCCATCAGCCAGAACATCAACAATTGTTTCATCCAGTATATCCAGCGGCAGTTCTTCTCCTGAATTAAAACGCTTAATCTCTTCGGATGTCCATTTTTCGCGGCTTACAAGGAGGCTTATCTGCTTTGGCCGTTCCAAAGGTTTTGAAATTGCAGGTTTCGGTCCGCTGAAAAGTGCATCAAGTTCATTCTGTGACAGCGCAACGCCGGGCACTTCTTCTCCCTGCTGTTTTGAAATTGTACGGACGTCAGCCAGGATACTGTCCATTTCATCTTGAGAAAGAAGTATTCCGTCTTCAAGTTCTTCATTGTCTGTATTACTCATGTTCAAGTATCTTCCTGTATGATTCGAGATTTTTCTGTATCTGATCCGGGAGAACAGGATATTGAGGGTCTATATCTTCAAGTGTCTGCAGCAGTATCT
>Ga0070399_1005128_pt1 | contig 10397 bp, 9 predicted proteins | sample BioMet4_FD_61217 | JGI IMG/M metagenome (GOLD analysis project Ga0070399, IMG submission 61217) | Microbial communities from bioreactor (seeded with sewage sludge) at LBNL, California, USA - Biofuel metagenome 4 (version 1) | ecosystem: Engineered > Bioreactor > Anaerobic > Unclassified ... | reverse complement strand
CAAACTCGATCCACAGCTTGGCCGCGTTGGGATGCTTGGCACCCTTGAAAATGGAGGTGGCGCCGACTTCGCAGGAAGTCCCGGAGGCGGGCACGCACATGCCAATGTTGTCGTAGCCCTGGGTGATCTGATAAATGGCATCATGCAGGAAGCCGATGCCGATGACGCACTCGCCGGAACCAACGCTCTTGGAGGGGCCGCCGCCGCTCTTGGTGTACTGGGCGACGTTCTTGTCGAGCTTGGCAAAGTAATCCATGGCAGCGTCAAGGCCGCGCATCTGCACAAAGGTGTTGATGGTCAGCTTGGCGGTGGAAGCGGTGTTGGGGTTGGAGAACCAGATCAGGCCCTTGTACTTGGCATCCAGCAGATCGTCCCAGTCGGTGGGATAGGCCAAGCCCAGACGGTCCAGCTCTTCCTTATTGTAGAAGATGCCCAGAACGCCGCGATAGATACCGTACCAGTAGCCGTCCGCATCGCGGAACTGGCTGCTGACCAGATTCTTGGCATTCGTAGCTTCATAGGCTTCCAGCAGACCTTCGGATGCGCAAATGGCCTGCGGATCGGAGGTGCCGCCAAACCATACGTCGGCGGAAGGATTGCCGTTTTCTTCTTCCAGTTTGGCCTGGACTTCGCCGCCGGTCAGGCGCTGCCAGGATGTCTTGATGCCGTAAGTGGCTTCAAATTTCTGACAAGCTGCGGCAATGTAGGGGTCCTCGCAGGAACCGTAGACAACGAGCTCGCCCTCTTTTTTGGCGGCAGCGACCAGCTCGTCCATCTTGGAATCACCGGTGGATGTCGTCGTGGAGGAGGACCCGGAACTCTGCGTAGTCGTCTTGCTGGAACCGCAGGCAACCAGTGAAAACATCATGACGCCTGCCAGAAGAGCCGCGAGAATTTTGCGTTTCATAAGTATTGTCCTTTCTCTCTGCATTTTGGTGATTATGGCTACTTTCACCTGATGTGGTTATCTTAGCATTGTTTAATCCGATATGCAAGGAAAAAGTCGATTCATTTTTTTGAAATAACAATTTCTACGTTATTAACAAATTTGTAATAATTTTTTTGTGATTGTGGCAAGAGAAAAAGTACTTGCATCCGACGATTTATCCTGTGAACTTCCGGCAGGCGCAGCTGAACGCGGAACGCGGCGTTTTGTGACATTTTTCGCGGAAAAGCAGGCGCCGGAAGCCGAAAAAAGGCCCGCCCCGTTCACGAAACGGTGCGGGCTTTCCTTTGTTTTTCTTTTACAGATCGTCGTCGGCAGGTTCTCCCGTATTGCCCGCGGTCATCACGGGCACGCCGTGGTTCTGCAGGTCCGCCACCATCATTTTGTTCGCGCCGTCGTCGGTGACGATGCCGCTCACGCTGTCCACGTCGCACACCAGCTTCATGGTGGTGCGGCCGAATTTGGAGTGGTCCGCCACCACATACGTCTTGCGGGCCAGGTCCAGAATGCCGCGCTTGATGGTGCATTCCGAGAGGCCGGAGAGGCCCATGATGGTAAAGCCGTCGCTGATACTGACGCCATCCGTTCCCATGAAGAAGATGTCGGCCCGCAGCTGTCGGATGACCTCCAGCTGAAATTCGTCGTACAGGCTGCCGGAAACGGGGTTGTACATCCCGCCGATGAGATACAGCTCCACCGCATCCAGCGCCGGCGTCAAAGCCAGCGCTGCGTGGAAGGAATTGGTGATCACCCGCAGCTTCAGGCGCTTTTTGGCGATCTCCTGGGCCAGAACGGCGCAGGTGGTGCCGGCGTCGAGTACGATGGTCATGCCGGGACGGATCAGATGCTCCACCGCATAGCGGGCGATGTCCCGCTTTTCGGAGATGTGTTCTTTCTCGCGCACGCTGATGTTCAGCCACAGGCTGGGCGTTTCATCCGTGCGGATGGCGCCGCCGAAGGTGCGCCGCAGCATCCCGTGCTGCTCCAGAATCCGCAGATCGTTCCTGGTGGTGGTTTCACTGCACTCCAGCTCTCTGCATAAAAACGGCAGCGACACCTCTTCGTTCTGTTCCAGCAGCTCCAGGATTTTCTTCTGCCGGCTCTCCACCTGATTTTTCCTTCCCATGGGGTTCCTCCCTCTCTGTTCTGAGCGCCGCCTTACGCCATCGCGCTCTTCAGACGCCCGAGCAATTCTTCGGGCGAATAGCGGTCAAAGGTGGTGACGTCCACCGTCAGGAGCGTCCCTCCCGCGTAAAAATCCATCATGCCGCGCCGGAGAAATTTGCTCTCAAACGCCTCCAGCGAAAGGGGTACATAGGGTTCCGGCTCTTTTTCCGGATAGGCCGTGTTCACCACGTGGCCCCGGTGGCGGGCAGGGTCCTGATCCCGCTTCAGAAAGCGCCGGTAGACTGCCTCCACCTCCGCATCAAACCGGACCGTAATCAGACGGCAGGGATAGCGCGCCGTCAGTTTTTTCAGCCCCGGCACGGAGGACGCTTCAAAGTTGTTGTCCAGAATCACGGACGTGCCCTGCGCCAGAAACCTGTCTGCCATGAAATACATCAGATCCATGGCCGCCGTGCCCAGCCTGACTTTTTCCGCGCGGCTCCGAAAGCCCACGTCGTCAAAGAGGATCTCCTTGAGGTCGTCCTTCGCGATCACAGGCAGGTGCAGCTGCGTGCCGGCATAAGAGGCAAAGCCCGATTTGCCGGAAGCCGGAAGCCCCGCCACCAGGATCAGATTCAAGCCCATCTGCCCATTTCCTCCGTTTTCCCTTCCGCTGCGCGCCCGCAGATGTCAAAATGCCTTAAAGCGCGATGCTGCCCTTGCCGGCGCTGCCGAAGAGGTCGATCTTGTGCAGGACGATGTCCCGGCACGCCTTGCGGTTGCCGCCCACGATCTTGCGGATGTCGATCTCGTCGGGCTTGGCGGTCATGGTTTCCCGCGCCGTCTGGCAGCAGCAGTATTTCAGCTCTGTGCCCACGTTGATCTTGTTCATGCCGCAGCGCACGGCCTTCTGAAAATCGGGCTCGGGAATGCCGGTGCCGCCGTGCAGAACGAGGCCGCAGTTCACCAGGCCGCGGATCTTGACCAGGCGGTCGAAGTCCAGCTTGGGCGTGCCCTTATAGAAGCCGTGAGCGTTGCCGATAGCGATGGCCAGCGCGTCGATGCCGGTGCGCTCCACAAATTCGGGCACCACCGCCGGGTCGGTCATGTTGGCCTCACGGTTGTTCACATCCACGTTTTCTTCCCGGCCGCCGATCTTGCCCAGTTCGCCTTCCACGGAAACGCCGAAGCGCGCCGCATACTCCACCACACGCCGGGTGACGGCCACATTTTCCTCAAAGCTTTTGGCGGACGCGTCGATCATCACGGAGGTAAAGCCGTTGTCCACGCAGTCCTTGATCATCTCCAGGCTGGTGCAGTGATCCACGTGCAGCACGATGGGAGCCGCCACCTGATCGGCCAGCGCCCGCACATAGGCCGCCACACAGGCCGCGCCGCCGAAATAATCCACCGCGCTCATGCTGGCCATCAGAATGACGGGGGACTTCTTCTCCTCCGCCGCATCGATAATCCCGCGGGCATCCTCGATGCCGTTGAAATTAAAGGAACCTACCGCGTAACCGTTTTTTTTGCTGTCGTCCATGACAGATTTCAGTGTAACCAGGGGCATGATCCATCATCCTTTCTAATGTGCGCGCAGTTGTGTGCTTTCCCGTTGAAACAACATTTATAATGGGAACATCTGTAAACAGGCGCTTGTAAAATAGCGCGCTTTTTTCCGTATTTAAATTTGCTTTTGCAAAAAAACCGCGACAAAGTCCGCTTAAAACACACCGGTTTTTTCTATCCCGCCTCTCGTTTATCACTTTTCATCCGAGCGGCGTTTCCGGCGGTTTTTCGTTTTGTTTTTGCCGTTTCAATTAATTATAACATCGGCAATTATGGTTGTCAATCGGCAGGCAGCGCTGCCGTCAATCCCGTAAAAACAGGGTTTCCACCCGAAGGCGGCCGTACATAGCGGCGGCCTCCGCCGCGGTGCACATCTGGGTGCCCGGCTTTTCCAGCGAGGCGTCCGCCGCCGCCACAGCCAGACGCAGCAGTGCGGCACCGTCCGTTTCGCCTTTGGAAAAACCCTGACAAAAACCGGCGACCATGGAATCGCCCGCGCCCTGCACGCCCCGCACGCAGATCTCGGCGCCTTTGGTGTACCAGGCGCCCCGCCGGCTCACCAGCAGCGCGCCTTCGGCGCCCAGCGACAGCGCAATATAGCCGATGTCGTGTTCCTCCGCCAGATCACGGCAGGCCAGGGCGGCGGAAGCGATGTCCGACACGCTGATGCCGAAGGCCTCCTTCAGCTCGCCGCGGTTGGGCTTGATAAGCAGAGGGCCGGCCTCCGCACCGCGGCGGAGCATGGCGCCGCCGGCGTCCAGCAGCACGGGAACGCCTGCCTTGCGGGCGCGCAGGATCAGATCTCTGTAAAACGTTTCCGGCACGCCGGGCGGCACGCTGCCGTTGATCGTCAGAAAACGGGAATCGGACAGGCAGCCCGTTACGGCGCAGCGGACGCTCTCCAGCGCCGACGGCGTCAGAGCGGCGCCGCGCTCGTTGCACTCGGTCATGACGCTGCTGTCTTCATCAAAAATCTTCAGATTGACGCGGGTGGTGCCGGGCACCTCCACCAGTTCAAAGGGAATGCCGGCCTCCGCCAGATGGGCGCGCACGACGCCGTCGCTGTGACCCAGACACAGGCACCGGGTGGGCAGCCCCATCTGATGCAAGGCGGCGCTGACGTTGATCCCCTTTCCGCCCACATCCCGCCGCGTCTGGCTGACGCGGTTGGTTTCCCCGATCCGGAAATCACGGATGCTGACCGTGTGATCCACACACGGGTTCATGGTGAGTGTGGTAATCATGACAAAGCCCTCCTTCTTTCTTTCATCGCGGCCCGAAGGGCCTGATTGACCGCCGCCCTGTGACCGGGCGCGTCGCTGTCCTTGTCCGGGATCTCCGTCAGGACCGCGCCGGGAATCCGTTCGCTGAGATACACGCCGTAGGCAAAGGGATGGCAGAGGTCGTGCCGGTTGGCCAGAATGTGTACCGGCACGGTCATCCGGCGCAGCAGCTCCGCCGAGGAAACCGCCTTTTGCGGCGGCAGCAGCAAATACTTTCGCCAGTTTTTCACGTTGGCGGGATCGCCGAAGGCGCTCAAAAACGCGCCGCGCGTGTAGGCCGAGGGTTCCGCCACGATGGGCCAGCCGGCCGAAGCGCGGAAACGCTCTTCGGAGCCTTCGGCAAGGGCCAGGCCCAGCTCCCGGTAAGCAAGCTGCAGCTCTTCGGACATCGGCCTGTCTGTCCAGGCGCTGCGGATGAGCAGCAGCTTTTCCACCCGCTGCGGGTACCGCACCGCCAGATTAAGACTCACCGCCGCACCCATGGAAATGCCCGCGAGCGTCGCCTTTTCAAGGGAAAGCCTGTCCAGAAGAGCGATCACGTCGTCCGCCAGACGGTCAAAGGACAGCGTGCTGCCGTCCATGTCGCTCTCGCCGTGGCCCTGCTGGTCCATGGTGATGAGCTGCACGCCGGGGATGGGGTCGTACACCGCCTCGATCTGCCTGGTGCTGCCGCCCATGCCGTGGAGAAACACCAGCGGGCGTCCCGCCCCCGTCACCCGGTAGAAAAGCCGCAGGCCGTTGTAGTCAAAAGCTTCCATCACAGTTTTTCCTCCAGAAAGCGGCGGCTTTGGGGCACCTGCGCTTCCGAAAGGCCGTGCATCTCCAGCGCCCCGTCGTAGCCGGCGTTCTTCAGCAGTTCCAGGTAGCGGGAAAAGTCCAGCACGCCCTGTCCCGCCGCCACGAAGGTCATGTGCCCGTCGAAGGAGAAGTCCTTGGCGTGGGCCAGCACGATGTCCTTTCCCAGATACGCAAACGCCTCGTCCAGCACGTTTTTCATGTCCCCCACCTGCGCCGGCCGGAAGAGATTGGCTCCGTCCATGATGATCTTCAGGCGGGGCGTGTCCCACTCGTCCAGATAGCGGCGGGCCCTTTGGGGCGTGCTGACGATGTTGCTGGCCTCCGTTTCCACGCCCAGCACCACGCCGCAGTCCTCCGCCGCCCGCAGGACTTTTTCGGTGGAGCGGCACAGGTCGTCCCAGGAGGCGGGCTTGTCGTTATCGTCGTGCCACTTCCACTTGCTCTCCGGATTTTTGGAGCCGGTGCAGAGGGACACGACGGGGATCTCCAGCAGCCGGGCGACGGCGCACTGGGTGCGGAACTGACGGCAGCCCCGCTCCCGGGCCTCTTCGTCCGGATCGATCATGTTGAAGGTGCCGGAAAGGGCGTCCAGCGTGACGCCGTACTGCTTCGTCAGCGCCCTGATCTCCTGACATTTTTCCTCGTCCACATGGTCCGGCAGCGCGGGAAGGCCGGCGTTGGAGAGGTTGAACTGGGTGTGGTAAATGCCGTGAGCCGTCATGCGGCGGCAGGTTTCGGCCAGGTCGGAAACCTCGTACGTCCTTGAAAAAACGCCCAGCTTCATCAAAGCGCCCCCTTTACATCCCGCAGCGCCACCCATTTGCCGCCCTGCTGCACGGACTGGTAGGCGGCGATCAGCGCCCGCATGACCATCATGCCGTCGTCGGCGGTGGCGCCGGTGCAGGGGGTGTGGTGCAGGATACTCTCGGCAAAGCCCTCCAGCTCCCGGCGGTAAAACTGCCCGTCGTAGGCGGCGGGGGTGGCGGAAACGTCGGTTTCCCGGTCGTAGCACTCCACGACGGAGGAGCGGAACTCCCACGGGTTGAAGGTTTTCGCATAGACGGTGCCGCCGGTGCCGTAGATCTCGCAGCCCTCGTGCCACTGCTGGGCGATGGCCACGGACAGATCCAGCGTGCCGATGGCGCCGCAGGCAAAGTCGCAGTCGATGAGCCAGGAGTGCAGCTTTTCCCGGTGGACATAGCGGGCGGACACCCGGTCGATGGGGCCCATGAAGTAGAGGGCCGTGTCGAAGAGGTGGCTGCCGTGGCCCAGCAGGTAGTAATGGTCCAGCACCGCCTTGGGGTTCCCGTCCGGTTTTCTGGCGTGCTCGCCGGTGTAGAGGATGGGCATCACGTTGTCGGTGAGCGTGTAGCGGCCCACGCTGTCGCAGTACCAGCCCTTGTAGGTGGTGACCGCGCCCATTTTCTCTTCCTTGAAGCGCTTGGCGTATTGCAGGCCCGGATCGTAGCGCTTCATGTGGCCGATCTGGAGCAGGACGCCCCTCTCCCCGGCCAACTCCTTGAGCTCCTGGCACTCCTCGATGGACACGCCCATGGGCTTTTCCAAAAAGACGTGCTTGCCGGCCAGCACGGCCTGCCGGGCGCAGGGAACGTGGAACTGATCGCCCACGCCGATGACGACGGCGTCCACGGCCGGGTCGCGGAGCATGGCCCCGTAGTCGTCGTACACGCTGTCCGGCTCATACATGGCGGCCATTTTTTCCCGCAGATCCTGCGCCACGTCGCAGATGGCCTGCAGGTGGATGTTCCGCGCCTTGCTGCAGGCAATCAGGTGCGCGGCCTGACAGATGACGCCGCAGCCCAGCACCCCCACGCGCAGCAGCTGCGCTTCCTTCCTGACATTCGATTTCATAGGCTTGTTCCTCCCGGGCGGATGCCAAAAAAATTTTTCTGTATGGGGGTCATTGTAAATTTTCTCACGGCATCTGTCAAGTGACGATACCGGGAACGGTTTCTCTTTATTCTCTCCGCACCCGCGCCGTCTGCCCGCGTGAAAAACCCGCGGGTGGCATTTTCACGCACGTCCGCGGGCTTTTTTCATCCGTAAAGCCGGGCTTTAACGGACCTTTCTGTTCAGTTCTTTGACTTCCTCAAATTCCTTCACCACCTGCGCACCGGGAGCAGGGGTCAGCAGCGACACAACAACAATGACCACGCAGGCCAGCAGGAAAGCGGGCAGCAGTTCGTAGATGTTCCACGCACCACCCAGAGGCCGCACCAGATACTTCCAGATAAAGACCATGGCGCCGCCGGTGATCATGCCGGCCAGCACGCCCCACTTGTTGGTGCGCTTCCAGAAAAGGGAAAAAAGCATGACAGGGGCAAAGGTGGCGCCAAAGCCCGCCCAGGCGAAGGAAACAATGGCAAAAACGGAGCTGTTGGGGTCGCGGGCGATGAGAATGCCCAGCGCCGAGATCACCAGCACCGTCGCGCGCGCTGTCCAGATGGTGGCCTTGGGAGAGAGCTTGATGCCCAGCACGTCGCGCATCAGATCCTCCGACACGCTGGACGACGCCGCCAGAAGCTGGGAGTCGGCGGTGGACATGGTGGAGGCCAGAATGCCCGCCAGCACAATGCCCGCCAGAAGAGCGGCCACCACGCCGCGGCGGCTGAGAAGATCGGCGATCTTGACGATGACGGCTTCGGCGGCGGCGGAGGAGGTAAAGGCGGTGATACCGCCCGCCTTGGAAACGGCGTAGCCCACCACACCGATGCAGATGGCCACGGCCATGGAGATCACCACCCAGACGGTGGCGATGCGGCGGGAGGTCTTGATCTTGCGCTCGTCCTCAATGGCCATGAAGCGCAGAAGAATATGCGGCATGCCGAAGTAGCCCAGGCCCCAGGCCAGAGTGGAGCACACGGAGATGAAGCCGTAGTGGGTCACGGAGCCGGTGGCCACGTTCTCCACGGAGTTCATGCTCATGTAGCCGGGAACGGAGGACGCCGCGCTCTGCACGGAGCTCCAGCCGCCGGCGGCATCCACGCCGAACACCAGTACCACCAGCAGCGCCACGATCATGACGATGCTCTGGATCAGGTCGGTGGTGGACACGGCCATAAAACCGCCCATGACGGTGTAGAGAATGATGACCGCCGCGCCCACCAGCATGGCCGCCATATAGTTCACGCCGAAGAGGCTGTTGAAGAGCTTCCCCACAGCGGCAAAGCCGGAGGCGGTATAGGGGATGAAAAAGATGATGATGACCACGGCCGACAGGCCGATGAGTACCTTATGGTCATCCCGGAAACGCTTGGCAAAGAAGTCCGGCACGGTGATGGCGCCGATATGGGCCGAATAGAGCCGCAGGCGCTTGGCCACCAGCAGCCAGTTGAGGTAGGTGCCCACCGCCAGACCGATGGCCGTCCAGGCGGCGTCTGCCAGACCGGTGAAGTAGGCCACGCCCGGCAGGCCCATCAGAAGCCAGGAGCTCATGTCGCTGGCCTCGGCGCTCATGGCCGTGACGATAGGGCCGAGCTTCCGGCCGCCCAGATAAAAATCGTCGGTGGTGTCGGATCCCGTTCGGGAACAGGCCACGCCCACATAGATCATGGCCACCAGATAAGCAATGATGGCAATGAGGATGCAAATCTGCGAAATATACATGATCATAGATCCTTTCTCTCTTTTTTAACACGTTTTTCATCATAGCACAGCCAAAAGTAGACGTAAATAGAGAACGACGTGCAGAATTTAGTCTGCACGCCGTTCTCTTTCTGTTCAACTTTTTCTTTTAATATAAGGGAATTCAGGCTGTACGAAACTATATTCGTATTCTGAACGATTCTAATTTTTTTCTTCGGTGGGACGGTAGCCGTTCAAAAACATGGGCATCATCACCGCGGCATACTTGGGCAGGGCGTACTCCCCTTCCGACAGGCACCAGTCGTAGAGCAGCGCCCGCTCGAACATGGCGTAAGCCTTGACGATCTCGTTGGCGGTGATGTCGGTGCGCACCTCGCCCCGGCGCTGACCCGTCCGCACGATCTGCAGCAGCAGCTTGAAGTAGGTGCGGCCCCGGTCCAGCAGGTGCTTTTCACCCTTGGTCACCAGCTGGGTGGACAGCAGGCGCGCCAGCAGTTCCATGGAAACGCTGTCGTCGATCATGACGAACAGTTCCCGATTGAGGTAGATCAGCGCCTCCACCGCGTCCATGTCCGGGTCCATCTGCTCCTTGAGTTCTTCATATTTCTCGTCGAAGATCATGGAAAGCGACCCCAGAAGGGCGTCTTTCCCCTCAAAATAGTGGTAGAAGGAACCCTTGGAGGTCTGGGACTGGGCAATGATGTCCTCCACCGTGGTATTGTCGTAGCCCTGCTCGTAAAAGAGCTTCCAGGCGGCGGAAACAATGCGCCCCTTGGTGTTGCGGCCGTTTTTCTTTGGCATGGACTTCTCCTTTTCAGAGCGCGGCGCGGATGCGCTGCACCTGCTCGCGCACCGCGGCGGTAAAAAGCGCGGCGTCCAGCCCGTAGGTCACGGCGTCGAAGCCGTCCTGAAAGCCCCGGATCACGCCCTCCGGCGCGGGGGCAAACAGTATGCAGAATTTGCCCACGTCGTGGCAGGCGTGCAGAATCCGGGACAGAGCCGCCCGAAAGACCGGAGCGGTAAACTGACCGGGGATCCCCATGGAAATGGACAGGTCGAAGGGACCCACAAAAATGCCGTCCACGCCG
>Ga0070399_1005125_pt1 | contig 10408 bp, 13 predicted proteins | sample BioMet4_FD_61217 | JGI IMG/M metagenome (GOLD analysis project Ga0070399, IMG submission 61217) | Microbial communities from bioreactor (seeded with sewage sludge) at LBNL, California, USA - Biofuel metagenome 4 (version 1) | ecosystem: Engineered > Bioreactor > Anaerobic > Unclassified ... | reverse complement strand
TCCTGCATCGGAAGCACTCATCGGCAATATAAAAGATGTGCTTGCACGTCTCATACCGCTTATTAATGTCAGAAAACCTTCTGAATGGAATAGGCAGGTTGAATCGTGGAAAAAAGATGTACCGCCAAGCTACAGCCGCAAAGAACCGCTTTCTCCAAAGTTTGTCTGTGAATATGTGCAGAGTAAAGTCGGCGGAGATGCGATTATTACTACAGAAGTCGGCGAACATCAGATGTGGGTTGCACAGTTCTATCCGTTTGAAGAACCACGTACATTCCTGACTTCCGGCGGGCTTGGGACTATGGGGTATGGTACTGGCGCTGCAATAGGTGCACAGATAGCCAATCCCGGCCGCCATGTTGTACATTTTGCAGGTGACGGTTCATTCCGTATGAACTGCAATGAACTTGCCACAATACAGCATTATAATCTGCCGATAATCATTATCGTTATCGATAATGGAACGCTTGGTAATGTCCGCTTGTGGCAGACTTTGTTCTATGGAAAACGGTACAGCCAGACAACGCTCGATTTTGGACCTGATTTTGTAAAACTTGCAGATGCATACGGAATTCAGGGATACCGCGCAAAGAATGAAAAAGAGTTCAGCAGAGCATTTGATTCCGCCCTCGCTTCTAATAAACCGGCTGTTATTGATACAGCAATCGATATAGATGAAATGGTATTCCCGATGATCCCGCCGGGAAAACCTGTCGACTATCTGATGATGGAAATCAAATAATGTGATGTTCATGCAAAGACCGGCACAACAGCCGGTCTTTTTCGTATATTTATGCATTTACCAAAGGAATACTTTATTGTATACTTTGCATCATGGCTGAAGAATCTGCAGACAATAAAACCCACGGTGCGCTGACTTCTGATAATCACGCAGCTTTATGGCACGGACGCTTTAAGGAAGGTCCAGATGCAGCTGCGGTGGACTTTGAAACTTCTATTCACGTTGATGAGCGTATGGCTCTTGATGATATCCGCGGCAGCAAAGCACATGCTTCAATGCTGGGAGAAACCGGTATTATTCCTTCTGCCGATGCGGATGCTATTGTAAAGGGCCTTGATTCCATAGAAAAAGACATTATTACAGGAAATCTTGCAATAGATTATTCTGCGGAAGACATCCATTCGTTTGTAGAGGCTGTACTGACAGACCGTATCGGAGAGGCAGGCAAGAAAGTACATACCGGCCGCAGCCGGAACGATCAGGTTGCTCTCGATGAGCGTTTGTATCTAAAACGGACAATTCCCGATCTTCAGAACCGTATTCTTACACTGATAGAGACTCTCGCTGACATTGCATCTGTGCATACCGGTTCTCTGATGCCGGGTTTTACCCACATGCAGCATGCCCAGCCCGTTACGCTTGCGCATCATCTGTGTGCGTGGGCATGGATGCTTGTCCGTGATTACGGCCGCTTTTCGGATACGGTAAAAAGGCTGGATATGTCTCCTCTTGGTGCAGGAGCACTTGCCGGCAGCAGTCTTCCTTTGAACAGAGAAGCAGTTGCGGAAAAACTTGGTTTTGCAGGTGTTACTCAGAATTCTCTGGACAGTGTTTCTGACCGTGATTACTGTCTTGAAACAGCTTCTGATTTAGCAATACTGCAGTCGCATCTTTCCCGCTTTTGCGAAGAGATTGTCCTGTGGTCTACGACAGAATTTGCATTTATCGATCTTAGCGAAAAATGGTCTACTGGCAGTTCTATAATGCCGCAGAAAAAGAATCCTGACTTTGCAGAGCTTATCCGCGGCCGGACAGGAAGGGTGTATGGAGACCTTATGGCACTGCTTACCATGATGAAAGGCCTTCCGCTGGCATATGACCGAGATATGCAGGAAGACAAACAGAGCCTGTTTGATGCTTACGATATAGCAGTTTCGAATGTCACCGTATTTACAAGCATGATTGCTACCGCAAAATGGAATACTGAACGGATGAATGAATGCTGTGACGGCGGATATCTGAATGCAACCGATATTGCAGAATATCTGGTACGCAAAGGAATGCCGTTCCGTACAGCACATGGAGTTTCTGCAAAGGCAGTCCGGATGGCTATTGATAAAGGAATTCCACTTGAAAAACTGACAATAGCAGAATTCAAACAGTGTTCTGTTTTGATAGAATCCGATATATATGCTAGAATTGCCAAAGACGCCTGTGTTAATGCCCGCTGCCTGACTGGAGGTCCTGCCCCTGAAAAGGTACAGGAACAGATTAACAGTCTAAAATGTTTCTGCCGCAGTGTGCGTCCGACGGAGAACTATGACTGATAGTATACAGATTCCTGCCAGAAACGAACTGATGTTCGCACAAACTGAATTTGATTCTCTCGAAAAATCGCTGTTAAAGCTTGAGTCCCCTGCAAAAGCGCTGGATCAGGTTACTGACTGGATAATAGGAAAGTTCAATCCTGAGTTTGTTTGCTTTGGAGCAAATGAACCTGATAATAAAAAGTACATAAAAAGCATGAGACAGCAGCGTTCTGCTCCCATAAAAATGGAGCCATACATGCAGGAAAGGAAGAATGCTAAAATAGCTGATAATATCCTGTTTGTACATCCTTCCGGCTGTGTTTCTTTGCCATTCGGATATTCAAGTTCCGTTATCGGCTGTCTTTTTATCGGCCCATGTATGGACGAGACTATAAAAACGTATCCGGTGGATCTTCTGAAAAAACTGAACCCGCTTGTCCGCATCATCAACAAGGCGATGCTGTATTATGAAGCAGAACGGCTGCATGAAGAAAAGAACCGGCTCCAGTATGCTTTTTCCCGCTACGTATCTCCTGATGTTGTCCAGAATATCATGGATAATGAAAGCATCATTCAGGTTGGCGGTGAAAAACAGTGCCTTACAGCAGTTTTTACCGATCTGCGCGGTTTTACAAGCCTTACAGATACGATGGATTCCGTTGCACTTGTACGTGTCCTGAATATGTACCTGAACGAAATGACGCAGGTTATCATTGCACTGGGCGGAACCATAGATAAGTTTGAAGGCGATGCAATCATGGCGTTCTTTGGCGCTCCGCATAAGCTGAAAGATCATGCAGTGCGCTGCTGTCTTGCTGCACTCCGCATGAAAAAGATGGAAGCGCTGCTCAACGAACAGCTGATGCGCGAAAAACTGATCCCGACACCTTTTTTTACAAGAATAGGCATAAATACGGGAGATATGATTGTTGGCAATGTCGGTTCTCTGCAGCGCATTGACTATACGATAATTGGCAGCAATGTGAATATTGCTGCACGTATTGAAAATGCAAACAAACGGTATAATACTTCGATTATGATAAGCGGTTCCACATTCAGACAGATTGGAGATGCCTTTAACTGTCAGTATATCGATACTGCATATCTGAAAGGTGTACATGAACCGGTCCCCCTGTACGAACTGCTGTCCGAACGGCCCGGCGCATTACCTGCATTTGCCAATTATACAAGTGCACACCGCGCGCAGACAGATACAGATGACCAGAGCGTAACAGAACTTGAAGAAGTCTGATTTTTGAAATTCATTTTTTGAAGAAAGAGTTTAGATAGGAGTCTAGTATGAAAAGAACAGTTGTTACTGCAATTATGTGTGCTGCTCTGGCTGTCATTGCTGCCGGATGCAAGAAATCTGAAGCAAAAGGCGGAGATACATCTCTTGCAGACCTTCAGAAACGCGGTGTTTTTATTCTTGGTCTTGATGATTCATTTCCACCGCTTGGCTTCAGGGATGCATCAAACAATATTGTAGGGTATGACATCGACCTTGCAACAGAAGTTGCCCGCCGCCTGAATGTGACTTTCAAAGCCCAGCCGATTGAATGGGATGCCAAAGAACAGGAACTGAATACCGGAAAGATAGACTGTATCTGGAACGGATTTACAATTACTCCTGACCGCACAGCTGCCCTTGCTTTTACAAAACCGTATCTTGATAACGCACAGGTTGTTGTTGTCCGCAGCGACGCCGGAATCAAGACTCTTGCAGATATGGCAGGCAGAAAGATCGGCATCCAGAGCGGTTCAAGTGCCCAGGAAGCTGTCGACGGCAATGATTCGTTCAAAAAAGCACTGAAAGAAGTTGTAATGTTTAAGGATAATATCACTGCTCTTAATGATCTGGAAATCAAGGGTGTAGACGGTGTCGTTATGGACAGCGTTGTTGCAAATTACAGCATCCAGGTAACCGGAAAACCGTTTACTACACTTTCAGAAGGTCTTGCAAATGAAGAGTACGGTGTTGCATTCCGCAAAGATGATATCACTTTGCGTGATAAAGTTCAGTCAACACTTGAAGAAATGCAGAAAGACGGTACCGTTACAGCCATTTCTTCAAAATGGTTTGGTAAAGATATTTCTGTAATTGGCAAATAAATGACACAGATGCTTGTCATCATGCTCCAGGGAACAGCTGTTTCCCTGGAGGTATTTTTCTTAACGCTGCTGTTTTCTGTTCCTTTGGGACTGCCCATTACGGCAGCGCGTATGTCAAAAAATGTCATCATTTCACAAGCTGCAAATGTATTTATGCTCATAATACGCGGTACTCCGCTGATGCTGCAGCTGATATTTGTTTATTTTATGCCATATCACCTTTTCAAAATCTCATGGGATCGTTTTATCGCTGCTATCGTGGCATTGTCTGTTAACTATGCTGCCTATTTTGCGGAAATTTACCGTGGCGGTATTCTGTCTATTCCGAAAGGCCAGTATGAAGCAGCCAAGGTTTTGGGGTACACCAAGTGGCAGACTTTTTTCCGGATCGTTCTTCCTCAGGTAGTAAAACGGATTATTCCCGCTATGGGCAATGAAGTGATAACACTGGTAAAGGATACTGCTCTGGTGCAGGTTATCGGAGTGGCTGAACTGCTGCATGTAGCACAGACAACTTCAAGCCGCCTGTTTTCTACAATGCCGCTTTTTGTTGCCGGTGTATTCTATTTTGTGATGAACTGGGCTGTTTCTGCTGCATTCCAGCAGCTTGAAAAGAAACTTGATTACTACAGGTAAATGCATGAATGATTTTAAACAGGAAATAATCAGTGTAAGCCATCTCAATAAAGTGTTTGAAGACGGTGTCACTGTTATAAAAGACATTTCATTTTCGGTATATGAAGGTGAAGTTCTTGGAATAATCGGCCCGTCCGGTTCCGGTAAGTCGACGATGCTGCGCTGTATAACACAGCTGACTACGGTAACCGGCGGTTCTGTAAGTATCTGCGGGCAGAATATCGTAAAAGACGGCATATATGCAGATAAACAAAGTCTTCGGCAGATTGGATTGAATCTGGGGCTCGTGTTCCAGAATTTCAACCTGTTCCCCCATTTTTCTGTCCTTCAGAACATTATGGATGCGCAGATGCATGTGTTGAACAAGACTGCGGCAGAAGCAGAGCAGACGGCGATGATCTTGCTTGAAAAAATGGGACTGACTGAAAAGGCAAAAGCATATCCCTGCGAATTAAGCGGAGGCCAGCAGCAGCGTGTCTCCATTGCGCGTGCTCTTGCAATGAAACCGAAGGTGCTGCTTTTTGATGAACCTACCAGTGCGCTGGACCCGGAACTGACGGGAGAAATACTGGCAGTCATACGCGGCCTTGCGGAAGAAAACATGACAATGGTCGTCGTAACGCACGAAATGGCTTTTGCACGTGATTTGAGCGATCATATCATCTTTATGGATGGCGGAGTTATTGTTGAGGAAGGAGATCCTGAATCTGTGATAAACCATCCGCAGATAGACCGAACAAAAGCATTCCTCAGCAGGTTTTCCGGCCGGTAAACAGGTACCCTGATCCGGCTCTTTCATTGACTAAGCGCTTATTTTCCTGTATAGTACGATATTGCACTGTATTGTGCAGTATTATGTCATTTCAGAACTTGGCGCCGTTCCGTTGAGTTCTGCGGAGGTTATAATCAAGTGGTAAAACTCAGACTTAAGAGATTCGGTGCTGCAAAACGCCCGACGTATCGTATCGTTGTTCAGGATGCACGCAAACCGCGCGATGGTGAATGCATTGAAGAACTGGGAACATATGCTCCTATCGAAGTTGAAGGCAAACAGGTTGCATTCAATGAAGAGCGTGTTAAATACTGGCTCAGCGTCGGTGCACAGCCCACAGCTATTGTCAGCAAACTGCTGAACAAAAAAGCTGAGACTAAATAATTTACAGGAGCAGCAGTAAATGGAAAAAGACCTGATTGAATACATTGCAAAATCACTGGTCGATGATCCTGGTGCAGTTTCTGTAAATGAAACCGAAGGCGACAGAGGCATGGTGCTTGAACTTAAAGTTGCTGACGGAGACATCGGCAAAGTTATCGGAAAGTACGGCAGAATCGCTAAAGCACTGCGCACAGTTTTAAGTGCATCTGCCACAAAAGACGGTAAACGTTACAGTCTGGAAATTCTGGACTGAGAGTGGTGGTGATTGTTCGTGATTGAAGAACTGGCAGTAGGTTTTATCCGCGGTCCACATGGAATAGCGGGTGAATTTAAAGTAGAAAGTACTTCTGGAGAATACGATCATATCGCAGTTCTTGAAGAAGTGACTTTGAGGCACGGCAGTGACCGGAAAATCTGCAAAGTAGAATCTGCAGAAGCTGGTAACAGTACCTTGTATATGAAAGTTGCGGGGATCGAATCTCCTGAAGATGTACGAAAGTATATCGGGTGGGAAATTGTGGTACCGCGCGATAAAGCTGCTCCCTTGAACAAGGATGAGTGGTATATCGAAGATCTTAAACAGTGTTCTCTGCTATATGAGAACAAAACTGAAGTGAACGGATTGGCAGCAGAAGCTGCACCTGCCGAAAAGGTAGGAACGATCACAGACGTATTGGAAGGCGGAGCAGGTTACCTTTTAGAGGTTTCGCTCTCCGAGAGCTGCAGCCTTCTGGCTGAAGACATTAAGAAAACCGCTTCCGGTAAAGCCCGGACAGTGCTGGTGCCCTTTAACAAGGATTTTATCGGCAAAGTTGATGTCAAAGACAGAACAGTTCAGCTGATGCACCTCTGGATTCTGGAGTAATTCCATGAAATTTACAGTGCTGACCTTGTTTCCCGAGATTCCGCGCGTTTATTTTGAAAACTCAATCATGGCGAAAGCGGTTGAACGGGGGATTATTGCCTACGATCTGGTGAATATCAGGGACTATGCCTATGATAAACACCGCACATGTGATGACGGTCCGTATGGAGGAGGAGCTGGACAGCTTATGCTGGCAGAGCCTCTGGGACGTGCGCTGGACAGTGTAAAGGCTTATAAGAAACACGTTATATATGTAACGCCGGGCGGTAAACCATTTACTCAGCAGAGAGCGCAGGAATTGAGCCGTAAGGATGAACTTGTTCTGATCTGCGGACGGTACGAAGGTATCGATCAACGGATTATAGATTCATACGTAGACGATGAGATCTCTATTGGAGATTATGTCATGTCGAGCGGTGAAGTGGCAGCAACGGTTATTATCGATACAGTGTACCGGTTGATTGAAGGTGTTATTTCAAGTGAATCTCTGGAAGAAGAAAGTTACTGCGGCGGACTTCTGGAATATCCTCAGTATACGCGTCCACAAATATACCGGGGAATGGCAGTACCTGAAGTGTTGACTACAGGCAACCATGAAAATATACGGAAGTGGCGTCTGAAAAAGCGTCTGGAAAAAACACTCGCAAACCGGCCTGATCTTATCAGTTCGGCGCGTATATCCGGAATGCTGACTGCAGAAGCCGAAAAGATGATTGAGGAGATCACGGAGCAGGTATTCCTGAAACGTGACCGTAAAAAACGCAGAAGAACACAGCCTAAAACTGATGTTCAGACGCAGTCTACTGGAGAAAATTATGGATCTGATAAAGACAATTGAAGAACAGCAGAAACGCAAGGGCGCTCAGATGTTCAACGTCGGCGATATCGTAAAGGTATACTTTAAGATCGTCGAAGGAAAAACAGAACGTATCCAGATATTTGAAGGCATGGTACTCTGTATGAAAAACAAGGGTATCGGACTTACATTTACTGTACGTAAGGATTCTTACGGCATTGGTGTAGAACGTGTGTTCCCGTTCCATTCACCGCATGTTGTCAAGGTTGAAGTTGTACATCCTGGCAAGGTTCGCCGTGCAAAGCTGTACTTCCTGCGTGACAAGATCGGTAAAGATTCCAAAGTCAAAGAGCGTATCGGTGGAAACGTTGCTGAAGAAATTGCAGCACGCAATGCCCGTGCAAATGCTGCTGCTGCCTCTGTTGAACAGGAAATCAAGGCTGAAGCAAAAGCAGAGAATGCTGCTGCAGCTGAGAACAAGGATACCAAAAAGAAGAAATAACCCGGCTGTATAGCATGGCTGTTTCTCATATCTACATACATGCAGATGCTGCCCTCCCCAGTACCGGATCTGTCCGGACACTGCGTGAGGGCAGTTTTGTTTCTGTGCATGTACTTTCAAGAACAGGAACGGATACATATTCTGTCTCTTTTGCAGGTACAAGATTTGATGTTTCTTCCAGAACAGAACTGACTCCTGGAACGGTTTTCCGTGCAGCAGTAACATACCGGGATGGTAAGATTGCCCTGATTCCTCAGCATCTGGTAGACAGTTCCGGTGTACAGCTGCAAAATTTTCAGAATGATGTTTCTGCACAAACTGCTGTCCCGTTGACAGATCCCCAGCTTGTTTCCTATTTTACCTCCTTAGGCCTTGTACCTGATTCTGTTTCGATGCGCCTCGTACAGCAGCTTGAACAGCTTGGAGCCAGGTTTGATTTACACATGCTGGCCAGAATACGCATTATTGCCTCCCGTTTTCCCGGACATGAATCAGAAGCAGCAGAAACTGCACTTGTGCTTGAAAGCAAAGGTATTGAAAGTACAGATGAAGCAGTACAGCAGATGTTATACGGTGGAGATAGTTCTTCAGAACATAAAAAAGGATCTTTTTCCGGCAGCCGTCAATCCGATCCGGACAATACTGAACCAGAGCCGGATGACAGTGTATTCCAGAATAAAGCTGATGATGCGGTAAAAGAATACATACACTCTGTTTTTAACGGACAACAGGACGGGAATAAACCGGGATTTCTTACCATTTTTAACCAGCTTGGCAATTTCAGGACACCGGATGCACAGACTCAATATCACTGGATTGTACTGCCATTCACCCTTGGGTTAAAGACTGCTGCAGGAGAACGTTCCGGCAGCGGAATAATACGCTTTTTCAGCGATATTAAAGAAAGAAAATGCAAAAAAATTGTCCTCTCCATAGAAATATGCGGACAAAAACAGTTCTTCGTGATACAATTAGATAAAATTGGAAAAAGTATTGAAAAGGCTTATTTCTGTATACAGCCGGAACCGGGAAACCGCAGCAAGCTGACAGAACAGTTTTCGCAGTTTATCAGGCACGGAATTGGAAAATCTGCAGATATAGAGTGGATTGACTATTCCGAATGTTATCCGTTTTTTACAGAAAATACACCTCTTTCGACAGTACAAGGTTCTGTATGATAAACGACAGAAAGACAGCAGTAGCTTTACAGTATCCTGAAGATGCCGATGCACCTTTTATTGCAGCATCGGCCAAGGGTAAGCTTGCTGAAAAAATCATACAGATTGCAGAAGAAAACAACGTGCCGGTTGTGGAAAATGATATGCTTGCAAATGTCCTGAGTGTGCAGGATATCGGTGCAAGTATTCCGGAAGAAACATGGCATATAGTTGCAGAGATATTTGCATTTATTATAAGGACTGAGGAAAAAGATGAAAAATTTTATCAAGATCGACTGCAGTGAGATTAAACTTGGAATGCGTTTTTCTTCACCGGTGTTTTTTGATGATGGGAAAAATATGTTTCTTGCTGAAGGCAGAACTGTAAAACCATATCATGTTGCAGCACTTAAGCGGTGGTCTATTCCCTTCCTTCTGACATATGGTCATGAAGTGAATAATATTGGTGTGGTACCTGCCAAAAAGGGAATGTTCTATTCTTCTAACGGGAAAATCGAAGATAATGTTGAAGATCTGGAACCGATAGAGGAAGCAGAACCAGTTGATTAAAGACACCCGCAAACAGAAGGGGAATACTGGAGAAGACCGTGCAGCCTCATACCTTGAAGAGCACGGTTTTGTTATTTTAAATAGGAACTGGCGGACAAGAACAGGAGAAATTGATATAATAGCATTATCCGGTGATGTGATAGTATTTATAGAAGTAAAAACACTTCCCAGCGGAAACGCAGAGATACTTTCACATGAACTGGACAGACGGAAACAGAAAAGAATTACCGAAACGGCTAAATGTTTTCTTGCAATCAATCGACAATATAGTAACAGCTATGTGCGGTTTGATGTGATTGTAATTGATATGCCCGGTGTAGAACCTGTATATCACATAGAAAAC
>Ga0070399_1005122_pt1 | contig 10413 bp, 7 predicted proteins | sample BioMet4_FD_61217 | JGI IMG/M metagenome (GOLD analysis project Ga0070399, IMG submission 61217) | Microbial communities from bioreactor (seeded with sewage sludge) at LBNL, California, USA - Biofuel metagenome 4 (version 1) | ecosystem: Engineered > Bioreactor > Anaerobic > Unclassified ... | reverse complement strand
TGAGCTCACAAAGCTTCAGGAATACACTAAAGTAGGTTATAACTGGTACGGCGTAAATCTCCCCATAAACTCAATACTCAGTACCTCAGAAGCATTTACCCTGGCTGATGAGACACGAAAAGCGATTGAAACTGCACTTTCAGAAAGTATGAATAAAACGTCCAACCCGCCCTCTAATGGTACGCCGGACAGATCTCAACAAGAGAATATGACCCTTAAAGAATCTCCAGTCAGTCAAACGAGTAGAGATATAGTCCAATAATGATAATAACCAAGTGATAAGAAAGTTAAGCGTCCTGTATGGGAATCCCGTATGGGGCGTTTTTATGCATCAGTATTCCGTAAATGCGCCGCCTGTGCCCGGACGGGCAGTGGCACTCTGATTTGTATGTGCAGGGGCGCACAGAAATTATGCTCCTTCGGGGCACGCGAAGCAGGAGACGGAAAATGCTGTACACAGAAAATATCGTGCAGGAATATGTAAAGGACAATGTACAATAGCAGGCATATAAACCATCCTTGTTTTTTGATCCGGATTGTATATAATTCAGAATCAGTATGGAATGTCATCCTTTGGGAGGATGACAGGTCTGAAACAGATTTGTTATAATTTACAAAAGATGAGAATATTTAAGATGATTTTGGAAGAATGTTTTCCGGAAAGTTTTAAAATCCGGCTTCCGGAATGGTTCCATATCAGAAAAAGCTGGAGGAAACCGAATCATGCATGATAGGCAGAGCGATGCAGTTGCAACACCTGCCCTGCGGGAACTCTTTACAGAAGGTTTGCAGAAATATCATATTATTTTTTTCAGTGCGCCCTGCGGTTTCGGCAAAACAACGACAGCCAGCCTGCTGCTGGAAGATCATACCGTATGTGAGCACAGTGCGCTGCACCCGGATACGCTGAAACAGCAGATCGGCAATTCCTGTGACACCGTGCTGATCGACGATCTGCAGCTGTTACGCGAGGAAGAAGATCAGCAGATCCTGTGCAGGCGGATAAACGAATATCCCGGTCTGCATTTTATCCTTTTAAGCCGAGGTGTTCTGCCCGGATATCTGATTCCGTACCAGCTTACCGGGGCTTTGATGTCGATCGAAAGCGAGCAGCTGCGATTTGACTCTGATACCACGGCAGAACTGCTGCTCAGAGGCGGGATCAGACCGACGGCAGAAGAACTGCATGCCATACAGAACGACAGTACCGGTTATCCGCTGGCCGTGTCTGTTGTAAGGCAGCTGCTGGCCGGAAATGTGCTTTACAGCGAGGAGATAGCGGACGAAGCACGGAGAAGAGCTTATTTCCATTATGAAACGGCTGTCTACCGCTGCTTCGAACTGCCGATGAGACAGCTTTTAATCCGTCTGGCGCCGTTTACGACCTTTGATGCGGAGCTGGCAAAAATGGTCAGCGGAGACAGCCATGTGAATGATCTGCTTTCCCGGCTTCTGCATGAGACGACCATGCTTCAGTTCGACAGTGTAAAGACTTACCATTTCTGGCCGTTTTTCCGCAGGTTTCTGCTCTGGGAAATGGAGCAGGAATGTACGACGGAACAGCAGAATGACATTTACCGCCGTGCAGGCCTTTTTTACGAACTGCGGGATGATTTTGCCAGGGCGATGGACTGTTATTCTAGGAGCGGAGACCACCGGAAGATTTCCGAGCTGCTGATTAAGAATGCCGAGCTGCATCCGGGCGCGGCACATTACTACGACATGGAAAAGTATTACTATGCGCTGCCGCGGGAAGACATCCTGTGTTCTCCTGCCCTGATGTGCGGCATGAGCATGCTCACTGCCATCTGTACCGATTATGAAGCTTCCGAACGGTGGTACAGGGAACTGCAGAATTATACGGCGTGTCTGAAAAAGTCCGATGCCGAATACAGTTCGGCGAAAAGCAAACTGATTTACCTTGATATTGCTCTGCCGCAGCGCGGGTGCAGGGGACTCATAGAACTGATCGGCACGGTATTCCGTGCCGTGACGGACAAGAGTCTGAAGCTTTCTTCATTTTCCGTTACCAGCTGCCTGCCCAGCATTATGAACGGCGGAAAGGATTTCTGCGAGTGGAGCAAATCGGATGACCTGATTTATCAGACCATGCGGCTTCCGGTGGAAACCGTACTCGGAAAGGACGGCGTGGGCCTGGCGGACTGTGCCATCTGCGAAAGCAAGTTTGAAAAGGGAGAGGATGTTTCTTCGCGCGTGCTGACGCTTATGTCCCGCATGAGCGAGATTGAACGGAAGGGTACGCCGGATATCGTTTTTGCCGCTATGGGTCTTCTGGTCCGTACCCAGGTGATGCAGGGGAAAGCGCAGGCGGCACTGGATGCGCTGGATAATGTGAAAACAGATTTTATGGACAGCGGTCAGACCCGTTTCCTTCCGAACATCGATGCCATGCGCTGCCGCGTCCTTCTGCGGCTGGGCAACATGAACGAGGCCCTGCGGTGGCTGAAGGAAAGCGCCCCTTCCTCCGTACCGCATTTCCGGGTGCTGTGGCGGTACCGGTATATGACTAAGGCCATGGTGCAGATCGCGGACGATAAGCCGGATGAGGCGCTTTTAAGCATTGCTCCGTTACTTCCCTACAGTGAGAAATGCGGGCGGACCATGGACGGAATTTATCTGCGGCTGTTAATGGCAATCTGTCATTACCGGCAGAAAAACCGGCTTTGGGAAACGGAGCTTTCCGCAGCACTGGACACGATGCATGCCTACCGTTTCATTACACCTGCGGCGCAGTACGGTGCGGCGGTTCTGCCGCTGCTGAATGCCTGCCGGTGGGATAAGGATCCGGCATTCTTCGCACGTCTTCTGAACGCCGTGCGGGAGCAGACCGTGTTTTATCCTGATTTTCTGCGGCCGGCCGTCATCCTTAAGGAAACACTGACGCCTGCGGAAACGCAGGTGCTGCGTCTCTTATGCACGAACCGCAGCAATCAGGAGATCGCGGATATCCTGGGCGTGAAACTGCCTACGGTAAAGTCGCAGGTCCGGAGCATTCTGCAGAAACTCAATGTGAAACGGCGCAGCGAAGCAAAGGAAGCAGCACAGGAGCTTCATTTGGTTTAAAAGGAGGCCGAATGGATCGGGGCACGTATGCGGTACGTCTGAAACCGGGTGCAGCGGTATTTTGCGACGGAAACGGTTATGGCCTGAGAATGGGAGGATATTCCCGCTATGCCGGGAATGCGGCACAGATGGTCATCCTGAAGGCACTGGAGCGGAAACACTGTACGCTGGATGAGCTCCTGATCGAGGTGGCCTCAAATCTTCCGGAGAAGACATTGCCCTGCATGGCTTCTCTGATGTTGACGGAATTTTTGCTGGATTTTGAAGCCTTCCTGGAAAAATAAACGGTTCATACAAAAAGGATCAGGAAAATATCTTTATACAGGAATATTAATTTTCTGCCTCCCCGGGCCTGATCTATAGTATAATAATAAAATCAGAAAAATTTTCAGGGAGGTATGAGTATGTATTGTTTGAAATGCGGAAAGGAAATTGCACCAGGCGAAAAATTCTGCAAATACTGCGGAACTCCGGTTGCAGCGCCTGAGGAGAACGGACAGGAACCGGTCCAGGGGACAGCACAGCAGCCGGAACAGACTTCAGGACAGGCAGCGGATCAGGCATCAGCACCGACTGCGGATCAGACTGCAGAGCAGTCTGCAGCACAGACGTCGGATCAGCCGGCAGGACAGTCATCCGGGCAGGAGACTGCAGAGTCTTCCTGGCAGCCGGCCGGTGCAAATGTGCAGCCGGCAGCGGCGGGAGCTGCGCCGGGTCCTGCCAGAATGAGCAACAAGAAACTGGGCATCATCATTTCGGCGGTGGCTGCAGCAGTGGTGCTGATTATCGTCGGCGTACTTTTCAACAGCAAGACATTCCGGCCGGACCTTTCGAAATATATGACCGTGAGCGCAAGAGGAATGGATAAGAACGGAACCATTTCCTACCGCCTGAATTATGAAGCGTGCATCAATGAATATGTGGCCAAAAACAAGAGTGCTTCCGCGGCAAACGTACTTGCATTTGGAAACACGCTGCAGTCTGCGGTTCAGCTGAAGGTAAGCAAGTCATCCGGTCTGTCCAACGGGGACAAAGTGCAGATCACTGCAAAGATCGACAATGAAAAGCTGAAGCCGTTCGACTGCAAGGCTTCCTTTAAGACAATCACTTACAAGGTGTCGGGGCTGAAGAAGGCACAGACGCTGTCGGATAATGACATGTTTAACGGAATCAGCGTGAAGGCGAGCGGCGTCTCTCCGGCAGGCAGTGTGCAGATAACCGGAAAAAATCAGTATCTGTCGCTGTCGAGCTACAGCCTGGATAAAAGGTCAGGCCTGAAACTCGGGGATACCGTGACCGTTACCTGCAATGCGAAGGACCATACCTCTTCGGAACCGTATTACACGATCGCGTCCAATGCCACCCGGAAAAAAACTTTCAAGGTGGAGGGGATCAGCGAAGCGCCATCTCTCGGCGATGCCGAGCTCTTTGACGGCATCGATGTGAAATTTACAACTGCAGCCTATTACGGGATCAAGGCATCCATTACCGGAAAAAATCAGTATCTCAGCCTGAATTCCTACAGGCTGGATAAGAATGTAAACCTGAAAACCGGGGATATCGTGACTGTTACATGCGAGGCGAAGGATCATTTAAGCTCGGCGCCTTTTTATATGATTGCACCGGGCGCAACCAGAAAAAAGACCTTTACGGTACAGTAATTTCTGCCGGAAGAAAAAAGATGTTTCGTCAATACAGAGAGGGAGATACCCGGGACGCACGGGGCCGAAGGCCTGCAGTCCCGGGTGCTTTTTTCTCTGTATCATTTTTGATGATTGTCATACCATTACAAATTAGAAAATTAAAGAAATATTATGGTTAATAATAACTATTTTAATCAAGAATACCATATAATAAGAGCACAGGGTTAAGACAGAACCTGCACGGTGAAAGCACGGCGGGAAAAAGGATTTTTAGCTTTGAAAAGACAGGCAGCCACTTGATGTGCAGGACGGAGGAATGCGGCATGAACCGGAAAAAGGGCGGAAGCAGAACGGGGAAAGGGAAAATCCTGCTGTTCATGGCAGTCATGTTCTTTCTGCTGGTTTTCCGGGCGGACTGTGTCCGTGCGGCAGAAGCAGGCGGGTCTCCGGTAAAAGTCCGCGCGGGCTATTTCTATAACGGGGATTTCATGCACAAGAATGATGACGGAAGCTATGCGGGGTACGACATCGAGTTTTACTATACCGTGGCGGGATACAATCAGTGGGACGTGGAATTTGTGGAATTCGACGGGGTTCAGTCCGCATTAAACGCTCTGGAAACCGGTAAAATCGATATCCTGAGCGGTATTTCGAAAACGGGCGACAGGCCGGATAAGTTTCTTTTTTCCGGTCAGAAGATGTGCAGTTCGCATATTGCGGTCCAGGCCAGGGAAGAAGACGACAGGTTTACGGCCGGCGACACTTCGATGATGGACAGTCTGACCTGCGGCATCATGAAAGGTTCGATCATCGAAGAGCTTTACCGGAAATGGTGCACCGCCAATTCGCTGACTCCCCACGTGGTCGAATATGATACGGTCGAACAGAGAAACCGTGCGTTTTATGCGGGAGAAGTGGACGCGATCGCCGCCGGGTCCACAATCGAGAGAGCCCGGAAGATTGCGGAGTTTCCCTCGCTGGATCTGTTTTTCGTTTTTAACGGAGGCAGGCAGGATCTGAAAAAACAGCTCGACCGCGCGATGAATCTGATCGCGCTCGGACACCCGACCTATTTAGCCGACCTGTATGATAAATATTTCCCGATAACCAGAAATAAGATGCCTTCGTTCGCTGTCTCCGAAAAAAAATTTCTGGCGGAACATCCGGAAATCAAAGTGGCCGTCCTGAAAAATGACGCGCCGTTCAGTAAGACAAATGCCGACGGAACCGTTACGGGGATCATTCCGGAATATTTTGCGCATCTGTCGGAACTTGCCGGCGTCAGGTTCCGCTTTTGTCCCTGCGATTCCAAGGATGCCTGCTTTCAGGCTCTGAATGCAGGCGAAGCGGACATGATCGGCAAATTTGAAAATGATGTTTATGAAGCCCATGACCGGCAGATCATTCTTTCCAAACCGTATCTGAAAATGAATCTCGTGCAGATCACCAGGGCCGGTAAAAACACGGTCAGGTCCGCGGCGGCACCCGAATGCAACGCGGAAGCAGTGGAAAAGACGCTTTCGGAAGAAGGCGCCGACATTGCCGCGAAATCCTATCCGAACAGCGAACAGAGTTTTGCTGCACTGAAGAAGGGCAGGGCGGATGCGGTAATCTGCACGCAGATCGCGGCTACCTGGCTTTTAAACCGGAACCGCGCTTCGGACTATCTGATCAGCGCGTTCGGAAGCGAAACCTGGGACGCGGCCTGTGCATTTTCCGACAGCAGGGACGGCAATATTCTGCGTCAGGTGTTTGATCGGCTGATTGAAGTTGACAACGGATATATCATTCAGCTCAGTACAAAGGATACGCTCCAGAACGTGGCGGATCTTTCGACGGTCTTTGACCACCTTTCCGTAACGAATATTGCCGTTCTGGCGCTGATCATGCTGGCACTTCTTCTGATTGCGGTTTTCGCGCTGATTACGATTATCCGGCGGCATCAGGTTGAAAAAAGGCTGAACGAACAGCAGGCGGAGTTAAAGGCCGAGGCGGCATCCAATAAGGCGCGGCATGTATTTTTCGGCTCCATCAGCCATGACATGAGAACACCGCTGAACGGGATTGTCGGGTTTACCGATCTGGCCCTGAAGAGCGATGACCTCGGCAGAGTTCATGATTATCTTGCGAAGATCCGTGCTTCCGCTGCGGTCTTAAACAGCCTGATCAACGATGTCCTGATCATGTCCCGCATTGAGAACAATAAATATGTTCTGAACCTGTCTCCCTGCGAAGCAGAGGATATTTTCGACGGAATCCTTGAGCCCTTCGGCGTTCTGGCCGGAGAAAAGGGCGTGACATTTGTCAGCCGGACGTCCGGGTTAAAGCACAGGCGCGTCATGGCGGACCGGCTCAGCGTGCAGAAGATCATTCTGAATTTGCTTTCCAACGCGCTGAAATTCACGCCGCAGGGCGGCACGGTTACGCTGGAATGCAGGCAGGAGCCGGCAGACAGCGACTCGCCGGATGACGTCATTGTCGTATCCGATACGGGAAAGGGAATTTCCAAAGAATTTCTTCCGCATATTTTTGAACCGTTCTCGCAGGAGAAACCGACAAATGCGGATACGTCCGGAAGCGGAATGGGGCTTTCCATTGTCAAGAGCATAGTCGATGCGATGGGCGGTTCCATCAGCGCGGAGAGTCAGGCGGGCAGGGGAAGCAAATTTACCGTGCGTCTGCATTTTTCGGATGCACCGTCGGAAGCGGAAACCGGAAAAGAGAAGGTCTGCATTGACGAAGGAAAGCTGAGCGGAAAGAGAGTTCTGCTCTGTGAAGACAATCAGCTGAACCGGGAAATCGCGACCGAGCTTCTGAAGGCAAAGGACATTGCAGTGGAAAGCGCGGAGAACGGAGAGAAAGGTCTGGAACTCTACCGGAATGCGGCCGACGGATATTTTGATGCGGTCCTTCTGGACATCCGCATGCCGGTGATGGACGGCTATGAGACGGCGGAAAAGATCAGAGCGAGCGGGAAAAAAGATGCGCGGACCATCCCGATCATTGCCATGACGGCGGATGCGTTCAGCGAAGATGTAAAAAAATGCAGAGACGTGGGAATGAACGGGCATATTGCGAAGCCGGTTGACCCGGAGAAGCTTTACGGCATTCTTTCCGAACTGACCGGGGGCAACAGGACGGACCATGCGGATTGATCCGGAAAGACGGAAAGACAGAGATCAACAGACGGAAATTACCGGTTTAAAGATCTGAACTTCGGTATGACCCGGCATTTCAACCGAGAGTAATTCAGAACAGGTGCGGATAAAATCCGCCCTGTTTTTTTTTGCTATATGGCCAGCTTTTTGTTCCTGTAATCCGTCGGCCTGGTCCCGATAACGTTTTTAAAGGTATTGCTGAAATGATAGACGGAGGAAAATCCGAGCTCTTTGGCAATCCTTTTCAGCGGGATATTGTCATTCATCATCTGGATGGAACGTTCAAGCTTCAGACGGGTAAAGGCCTGTTTGGGAGTCATGTTCAGAACATTTTTAAAAGCTCTGTCAAGACTGGTTTTGCTGGTACCGATTTCCTGGGTGATTTTCCAGATCGTATTGGGTTCCGAAATATGTTCAAACACGTACTGCAGCGTATGATCGACGAGTCTGCCTTCATTCGTCAGGGCATATAAATTCGGACTGTTTTTCTCTCCGAGTTCATCATGGATAACATGATCGGCCACAAAACGCACGAACTGATTTAATACGGTCAGATTTTTTTCTCTGCGCGAATAATCGGTTACTACCTGTTCCATCAGCTGGCCGATATAAAAATATTCTTTTCCGGAAAAGACATTTATATCGGGAGACATCTGATCGGCCTTAAACTTGATATCTCCCAGAAAAGGAGATATGTCGAATTGAATGTAGAAGAAGATGAGCGGTTCCTTTCCGACCCGGATACCGCTGTAAACATCATAGGGGCTGAAAATATAAAAGGAACCCGGCTTTAAAATCATTTCTCTGTTCCGCCGTTTTATCTTTACGGAACTCTGTTTATAGAAAACCATCAGAAATCCGGAAACAGCAAACTCATCCAGATTAACAAGATCTGTTTTATAGATGCCGCATCCTGTTGCCCGTACATGGATATCGTCCATAAAACTACCGGATGATCTGGAAGACTCAGGGTCAATGTTGCTGAAATTCTTGGATAATTTTTTTAGCATGCGACTCCTAACTGAAATACAAAAACAACACATAATAAAACTATATTACGAAAGAAACGTTACATAAACGGACCAAAATAATACATAAATGATTTAAATGAAACGAGAGACGTTGAATATTAAAGTCCGGCAAATATAGTAAACAAGTGAACCTAGCATTTATATCACAAATTAACAAATTATGCACGATGAATAAATTTATACGTAATTGTAACTCAAATGAGCAATCCTGTTAGCAGTCAAACCAATGCACTCAAAACTATACAAAGGCGGACAAAAACATGCAGGTAAAAACATCAACAGATTATGCTTTGAGATGTGTTCTCTATCTTTCCATTCATCAGCGTGTGGCAACGGCAATCGAAATCGGAAAAGAAATGCATATTTCGGTGAACTATACGCGGGTCATTCTTCAGAGACTGAAAGCGGCCGGACTTGTTTCCTCCGTTCAAGGGGTTACGGGGGGATATAAATTATTTAAGGACCCAAAGGACATCACGATCTTTGACGTATTCGCGGTCGAAGAAGGATCGATGACCATATATCCTTCTGTGTTTAAGAAAAAGATGACCGGGAATGACATGCGCAGCAGATGCTTCTCGAATGTCCGGTATTTTTATTACGAGTACCAAGAACTGTCGGATAACTATCTGAAAAAGACAACCATAGCAGACATCTTAAACTCTCCTGAGAAACTGAATGCGGTTCAGACATCCGAAACTTTGGAAAAATAAATACTGTTTTGAAAATTCGGGGTAGAGGGGGGGAGAGGTTATGGAAAACATATTTAAAATTTCTTTACGAACATTGAAAAAGAAACTTGCATATACTTTGACGGCGGCAATGCTTGCGACAGCAATATTGCCGCTTTTTGCGTATACGGCACCGGTAAGTTATGCGGACGCACTGCCGGACGGACCGGTGGGCGGAACCGTTATCGGGCAGAATGACAATGCAGTTGTTCAGGAAGAAACAGGAACGGATGTATATTCCTGGTCAGCGGAGGATTCTGCCTCTTCCGATAACGAAGAAACACTGTCGTCTTCCTCCAATCTTTTAAACCGTACAAAAAGCATGCGCTTTCGCATGCTGATGTCCGGCACGGGAGAAAGCGAGCCGACCGTGGCGACGCTTTCCGACTATCTGGTGGAAAGCAGTTCCTATGTCAAAATTAACGGGAAAGATATTAAAACGGTCTCTACCATTAAGTACGGCGACAAGGTCAGCGTGAAATTATACTGGTTAGTGCCGAATAATAAAAAGATACATGCGGGAGATCAGCTTGTTTATACGTTCCCTGACAATATATCCTGGACACAGACAGACGGGGACATGAAGAATAATTCCGGCGATGTAATCGGAACATATGACGTAAACGGCAACACGCTGACCATTACCTAGTGTTTGCTGGTTAAGTTAAAAAGCATTGATTTTACTGTATTTGAGGGCTGTCTGGGTTTATAATAAAGCAAGGAAATCGAAACATTCGCATCGTTTTTCTTGCATCAATCCCCCAAA
>Ga0070399_1005115_pt1 | contig 10432 bp, 5 predicted proteins | sample BioMet4_FD_61217 | JGI IMG/M metagenome (GOLD analysis project Ga0070399, IMG submission 61217) | Microbial communities from bioreactor (seeded with sewage sludge) at LBNL, California, USA - Biofuel metagenome 4 (version 1) | ecosystem: Engineered > Bioreactor > Anaerobic > Unclassified ... | reverse complement strand
GTCTGTCCTTCCGTACGGAGCCTTATTATTTCCTTTGCTAATTCTTGTCTCATCATATTCACCTCGCTATATTATCATTGTAGCAAAATGAAAACGGACATATCGGACAAGAAAAAACCTCTGGCGGGGAACCAGAGGGTACGTATTGGGTTCAAACCCTAGTGTGACTACCAACTGAAAACAAAAGGTGCAATAGATACTCTAAAGTTAGTATCAGAGCCATTCTTGGCTATTACATAGCATATCACGCCTCGTTAATTCGGGGCATTTTTGTTGTCTTTGGACGAAAATAGCCAAAAAGTGTGGTTTTTGTTATAGTTTGAGTGCGGATGAGAAAAGCTACACAGTATTACTGGAGGAGAACAAAAATATACTGGGAACTTAACAGGATTCCGGTCTTTTTATATTCTAAAAGGTGCGACGTGGGGTGGGAGTGTGGACAAAATAATGGTATAATATAAGAATATTGAAAAACGGGTTATTAGAGGAAAAATAAAATGGAAATAAATGAACCAAAAGACCTCATAAATTTAAAAAAATATCCGGTTCGGAATATGTTGCGATTTTTACTACAGGATAAAACCACAAAGCTAAATATTATATGGGCTACTCGGTCATATGAAGAATTTGGTGAGCAATATTCTGAAAAACAGCATATGACAGAAGAAGCTATACTAGGTTTTGACTCAATCAACGTACAACCCAGAGTATGTAAATCATCGATGCAACAAGCAGAACGAACCAAGAAAAAAGCAGAAGTTTTTACTCCTTCATGGGTATGCAATAAGATGAATAATCATTGTGATAGCGAATGGTTTGGCGAAGAAGGAGTTTTCAATACAGAAATAGAACAAGATTGGATTGTAAACAATCAAACTATAGAATTCAAGACTAAAGATGCGTGGAAGAAATACGTTGATTCTAAGCGACTAGAAATTACGTGTGGAGAAGCACCGTACATAGTATCAAGATATGATACCTCTACAGGAAAGACAATTAAAATAAATAGGCGCATAGGTATTCTTGACCGAAAGCTTCGTGTGATTAATGAAAACACGATGACTGAGGAAGAATGGCTACACTGGGTAATCCGGGCTTACCAAAGCACTTATGGATATGAATTTCAAGGAGATAATCTTTTAATAGCTAGAATAAACCTGCTTATCACCTTTGTAGATTATATGAAAGACAAATGGAAGAGAGTTCCCAGAATTGATGAATTAAGGCAAGTTACAAATATTATTTGTTGGAACATATGGCAAATGGATGGTATTACAGGAACTATCCCATATGGGCAACCAGCCAAAACAGATAATCAATTGTCACTTTTTGATTATGTGATAGAACAAGAAGAGTCAGAAAAACAAACTGATTATGAATGTCGTATTTTTGATTGGCGCAATTTAAATAAATCAATAACCTATAACAGTGTGAAAAGGGGTAAATGATAATGAAATTTGACTTTGTTATTGGAAATCCGCCCTATCAAGAGGCAAGCAATGGCGAATCATTAGGGGCAAACTCTGTTTATGACAAATTTCTTGATAGCGCATATCAGATTGCGGATAAAGTAGAAATGATACATCCAGCACGTTTTTTATTCAATGCGGGTTCTACATCAAAAGTTTGGAATAGAAAAATGCTCAACGATGAACATCTTAAGATTTGTCAGTATGAGCCTAACAGTGATAGGATATTTCCGAGTTTGGCAACACCTATTAAAGGCGGTATTGCAATAACATATCGTGATTCTCACAAAAAATTTGGAGAAATTGGTATATTTACACCTTATTCACAATTAAATTACATATTGCATAAAATTAGAAATAACACCAACTTTAAATCCATTAGCGAAATCGCGGTATCACGTACTGCCTATAGATTGACGGATAAAATGCATAAAGAGCATCCTGAGGCCATAAAACAACTTAGCAAAGGACATGCTTATGATATGTCAACAAATATTTTTAAAAGACTTCCTCAAATTTTTTATGATGTAAAACCAAAAGACGAAAAAGTGTACATCCGCATTTTGGGTAGAAATGAAAACACAAGGTTGTATAAATACATTAGAAGAGACTATGTTAATTCTGTTATCAATCTCGATAAATATAAGATGTTTTTAGCAAAGGCAAATGGTGTTGGTAGTTTTGGGGAGACTTTAGCAAAACCAATTGTTGGAGAACCTGCTTGTGGTAACACTGAAACTTTTTTAAGTATTGGTGATTTTAATACTTTAGATGAAGCGAAGAATGCTATAAGGTATTTTCAAACAAAACTTGCTAGGGCTATGTTGGGAGTTTTAAAAGTAACTCAAGATATAACACCAGAAAAGTTTAAATACGTTCCACTCCAAGATTTTACGGATAAATCTGATATAGACTGGTCTAAATCCGTGGCGGATATTGATAAACAGTTATATAAAAAATATAAGCTTTCTAAGGAAGAAATTAGCTTTATTGAAACCAATGTAAGGGAGATGGCATAGACAGTGAAGACACCGAATATTAATACATCAAGTAAAGCTTTCCCCATGATTTATGCCTACACAACTCCTGAAGTCGTTAGACATAATGGCTGGACAAAAATTGGTTATACTGAGCAAGATGTTGAAAAACGTATTAAACAACAAACACATACAGCGGATGTACGGTGGAAGCTGGAATGGAAAGGAAACGCTGTCTTTGATGATGGTTCTGCTGAAACCTTTACAGATAAAGATTTTCACAGATATTTGCGTAAATCTGGTATTAAGAATGAACCTTCCACTGAATGGTTTAATATAAATGGACGTAATTCCAAAGATGAATTCAATAAATTTAGAGAAGATCACGGAATCCTTTTAGCAAATGATGCCGTGGTCTCATATAAGCTGCGTGATGAGCAAGAAGATGCGGTAGAAAAAACGGTGAATTATGCCCAAAATCATGATAAGGGTGAGTTTCTGTGGAACGCTAAACCGCGCTTTGGCAAAACACTATCTGTCTATGATTTTTGCAAGAGGATTAATGCACAACAGGTTCTCGTGGTCACCAACAGACCGGCTATAGCAAATTCGTGGTATTCAGACTATGTGAGATTTTTGGGAGCGGAATCAGGTTATATGTTTGTAAGTGAAGTTGATGCGTTAAAAAACAAACCAGGTGTACTTACTCGAAACGAGTATATGAACCTAGTTATGCGTTCAGAAGATAAGAAAGACAAGGAAGAAATAAAATGTATAGAATTTGTCAGCTTACAAGATATTAAAGGATCACTATATCTTGGGGGAACTATAGATAAATTAATAGAACTAAGCAATAGAGATGGGCATGGTATCAATTGGGATGTTTTGGTTGTAGATGAAGCACATGAAGGTGTAGATACCTATAAAACCGATGTTGCATTTGACCAAATCAAAAGGAAGTTTACTATCCATTTATCTGGAACACCATTCAAAGCACTTGCGAATAACAAATTTGCTAGTGAGGCAATTTACAACTGGACTTATGCAGACGAGCAACAGAAAAAACGTGACTGGGACGAAAATCAAGATGAGGAAAATCCTTATGCATCTTTGCCTCAGCTGAATTTATTCACATACCAAATGTCAGAAATAATTAAAGACGAATTAAAACAAGGCATAGAAATAGATGGTGAAACGGAAGAATATGCCTTTGATTTAAACGAGTTTTTCAGTACAAATAATAACGGCAGATTCATACACGATTCGTCAGTTGATAAGTTTTTGGATGCTTTGACATTACAAAAGAAATTTCCGTTTTCAACGCCGGGACTGCGTGCAGAATTGAAGCACACATTCTGGTTACTAGACCGTGTTGATAGTGCTAGAGCGCTTGCCAATAAATTAAAAAACCACCCTGTTTTTAAAGATTATGAAATCATTCTTGCAGCAGGCGATGGGCGTATTGATGATACGGACGCTACTGAAAAATCGTACGATAAAGTTGTTGCAGCAATACAGAAATATGAAAAAACCATAACGCTCTCTGTAGGACAGTTGACTACAGGCGTTACAATACCAGAATGGACAGCAGTGTTAATGCTAAGTAATGTTAAGAGCCCTGCTTTATACATGCAGGCTGCTTTTAGAGCACAAAATCCATGCCTTTTCTTTGATGGAACTACGTATTTACGGAAAACTAATGCCTACGTATTTGATTTTGACCCAGCTAGGACTTTAAGCATTTTTGAAGAGTTCGCTAATGATTTATCGGCGAAGACCATTGCAGGGCATGGTACTCTAGAAGAACGGAAAAAACATATTAAAACTTTACTTAATTTCTTCCCGGTAATTGGCGAAGATGAAAATGGCGAATTAATTGAATTGGATGCGGAGAAAGTTCTTACAATTCCGCGCAAGATAAAATCAAAAGAAGTAGTACGTCGTGGATTTATGAGCAATTTCTTGTTCCAAAATATTTCCAATATTTTTGGCGCACCACAGGCTGTAATTGATATAATAAATAATTTTGAGCCTGCTAAGGAGCCACAAAATAAGGTTAAGGTTTCCCAGGAAGTAGCAAATGATCTTTCTCTTGATGAAAATGGTAATGTGTCTTTAGATGATGATTATATTCTTGGGACAGCTGCTGATATTTTTGGCGATAAAATTTATGGTGCACAAGAAGCAATCCAAGACGCTTTGGATAAGGCCAAGGCACAGGAAAATGCAAGCTCCGAAGGTTTAGACAAGTTTAAGGAACTTGTAAGGACACATAGCGTCAAAAATATTGTTGATGCTGCAAAGGAAAATTATGGCTCAGATATGCGGCCTTTAGACAAGAAGCAAATAGAGGCACAATTAAATGGCGAGTCAGATAAAATCGTTGAAAAAAATTATGGTAATTATCAAGTAAAGCACAATGTGATTGAACAAGAACGTTCAGAAGAAATGCAAAAAAGGCACGAGACGGGGAAGACAACTGCTGAAATTAACAAAGCATTTGATAAGAAACAAAAAGAGGCAGAGAAAGCATTTAAAGAAGAATTGAATGTTGCCGTTGATGATTTTATTCAACAGTCAAGTCAAACCGTTGTTAGGACTATTGAGACGAAGAAAAAAGAACGTGAAAAAGTTGTAATAGAAGACGGTATTAGAGATCATTTGCGTGGATTCTCCCGAACAATACCATCATTTTTGATGGCTTATGGGGCTGATACTGTTACGCTAGCAACCTTCGATGCAATTGTTCCAGGTCCTGTATTTAAAGAAGTAACAAGTATTACAATGGATGAGTTTAAGTTCTTGCGGGATGGTGGCCCATACACAGATCCGAATACGGGAGAGGAAAAAAACTATGCAGGACAGTTGTTTGATCCTATAGCTTTTAATGATTCAGTTCAAGAATTTCTCGCATTAAAGAAAAAACTTGCTGATTATTTTGATGAAAAAGCCATTGAAGACATATTCGATTATATTCCACCACAAAAAACTAACCAAATTTTTACGCCCAAAGTAATGGTAAAGAAAATGGTTGATATGTTAGAAAAAGAAAATCCAGGTTGTTTTGACAAGCCGGATAAGACTTTTGTTGATTTGTATATGAAGTCTGGCCTATATATTACTGAGATTGTTAAACGGCTTTATCAGAGCAAAAAAATGAAAAAACTCTATCCTGATAAGAAAGCAAGACTGAAGCACATATTTGAAAAACAAGTTTATGGCTTCGCCCCTACGGAGATAATTTATAAAATTGCTACAAGTTACATCTTAGGATTCGATGATGATATAACCATTAAGAATCATAACTTTAAGCAAGTAGATGCGCTACCCTACGCAAAAAAGGGAACGCTGCAGCAAAAAATAGATGAGATATATGGAAAGTAAATAAAGAATGTTTACGCTACTTAATTCTATTTTCGTTTAGTTGTTTTGTTAAGAAAATAATGAAAGCTGTGTGTCGATTATGGGGAAACCTAAGAAAATAATGATAGAGTATATATCCGGGGATGTTGATGGTATTGCGATTCTACACGATAATTTATCGGTTGTAACTGCTTATGTTATACCAAGGAAAAAATACAGAGAGGCATTGACCATCAGTAAGGAAAAGTTTAAGGAATTAACCAATCCGGGAATTTATTATCTTGTATCAACCATACAGAAAGGTTCACCCGTTTATATTGGGCAAACTAGAAATGGAATTGCCCGTCTTGCTGACCATTTAGCTAAAAAAGATTATTGGACTAAAGCAATAATGTTTCTAGCGCCAATCAAGCGCTTTAGCCTAGATGTTATCGAAGGCTTGGAACAGGATGCTATTACAGAAGCTAAAACAGTGGATTATTATGATGTGCAAACAAAAGTAAAGGGAAAGCTGGCTATGGATAAAAACGATTTTGACGGTTTCTATGCTGATATAGAGTTCTATATGACTATGCTTGGATATAAAGTAAGTGGGGAGAAAAATAATAATATAGACGTTCAAACGTGTATTTCGACTATTGGGAAACTGCATTTATCTAGCGATAAGGTTCATGCTACAGGAAATGTTACGGAAGCAGGATTCGTAGTTTATAAAGCATCTTCAATAGCAGAAAAAAATTGACCATCTTGTGGTGATTCTGTAAAAAAGAAAAGGAAAAAAATATTTGATTCTGGTAATATAAAGAATGGAGTACTAACTAAAGACATCTTATTTAAGAGTCCATCAGCTGCTGCCGCGTGTTTAACTGGTGGTGAGACTAATGGATTAATTGCATGGAAAGATGTAAATGGGAAAACATTAAAAGAAATAATGAAATAAAAATGAATAAATGTACACATGTTAAAACGCTTTAAAAATAGACAATAATTGCTAATTCGTAATAGAAATGAGCTTTTAATTATTTAAAATACTATTTAGGTGGTGAAGTGCAGTGCCTGAAGTTGAGCAATATGATGATAAGACTGTTGCTACATTATTGTTTAGAACGATTCAAGCTGTATGTGCTGCAGATAATATAATAACAAATATTAATTCATATCAATGGCATCCACTGATATCAAGTTTGCTTGCCTATGATGCTAAGCAAGAATATATAAATGTATATCAAAATGATTCTGAAGGCCGTTTGTTTACTATTAAAAAACCGGGAATAATTGCGTGCCCTGAACCGCCAGAAAACATTAAAAAATGGATAGAAGAGGGATACGAAAATCCGAAAAATAACATAACGTATCTTGCCTCAATTGATGATGAAATTTTTGAGGATGATGACAACCGAGTTGAAAGCTTAGACAGTTGGGGAGTTGAACGTGAAAATTGGATAAAGGAAATTGATAGATTAGAACAATTAAATCGACTCTTTAACAACTTTTATAATATTGTTAATACTCTTAAGGCAAGCCCAGAAGACTATGAATTAGTCTATGCTTTTGGCTTTTTCCAAGATTTGAATAACAAAGAAATTAGGCATCCTTTGTTTGTGAAAAAAGTAAAAATCGGATTTTATGATGTTAAAGATAACGTTATTGGAATTTTTGATACACCAAGTGGAGTGCAATATGATTCAAATTTCTTAAGCAAGATTAATAATTCGGATGTTATTAATAATAATCAAATACTGGAACTTTTAGTTTCCAAAGGTGTAATGCCATATGATAAAAATGATGCTACAAGTTTCTTGCAGTTAGTTGCTCATACATTGTCTAATAAAGCTGAATTTTATAATGATGATGTGAAAGACTATCCAACTACTGATCGCTATATTATAAAATATGCCCCTATGTTTATATTAAGACGTAGAGGATCAGGACTGAATAATTATTTAACTAAAGTCATTGATGCGATTAATAATGGTGTTAAAGTTCCAAAACATATTGGTGAAATTTTAAAACCAAGAGCAAAAAAACATTCGTCTGATTCAAACACGAACGAGAAAAATACTGAATTTGTCAATTTAACAGGTGAACATCCTGAAATTTTGTTTACCAAGCCAACGAACAAGGAACAAATGCAAATTGCACTTGAAATACAAAAAAATGATGCTGTCGAAGTACAGGGACCTCCAGGTACAGGAAAAACGTACACAATTGCAAATTTGATTGGTCACTTATTGTCTGAAGGTAAAACAATTCTGATTACAAGTGAAAAAGATAAAGCGTTAACCGTTCTAAGGGATAAACTAGATGAAAATTTAAAAGCCTTATGTGTTTCTGTTTTGGATGATAACTCTAAAGAACTTGAAAGTAGTGTACGTGAAATTATTTATAACAACGGGGTATTATCCAGTAATAGTTTAAAGGAAGATATTAAAACGTTAACTGAAACGAGGAAGAAAGTATTAGATGAAATATATTCTCTAAGAAAGCAAATGCTTTTAATGCGTCAAAAAGAGGTGCGTGGCATAGTTATTGCAGGAGAAAGCTTTTCTGTTGTGGACGCAGCTAAATATGTATCAGATAACAAAGCACTATTAAAATATTTGCCAGATAGCGATTCCCAGATTGATGTTTTGCCAATCTCAAAGGACGATGTTAAATTTCTTTATTCGTCAAATGATTTGATTTCTACTGACGAGGAGGAAGAGCTGGGTGGAGAATTACAGGATTATAATTCTTTGCTAGCACCTAAAACGTTTGAACATATGTTAGCTGAATATGATAGTGCTACCAAGAGCTTAGCTGTGCTATATGGTGAAAACAGTGAGTATCAGGAGAATTATGATGAAAATTATATTTCGAAAAATGGAACTATACTGTTTAAAAATGCTTCACTCTCTAACTTGGATAATTTATTAAAAACACTGGAACTTTGTAAGAAATATAAAAATTGGGAGTTAAAAGTGATGGATGATGCTGCTACCGGTGAAGGATATCGAAAGCAGTGGAATATATTATTACAATCAATTGAAAATGTTAGCGATAAGAGCAATAAATTTGCGACTAAAAGATTGGGCTACAAAGCTGATTTAGGTGATGTCGAAGAAGAAAAATTAATAAATGTATTACAGAAAATTAGAAACCATATATCCCAAAATGGTTCGCTAGGATTCTTATTTAAATTATTAAACTCTGATGTTAAACAAGTGATTCAGAATGTAAGAGTAAATGGTAAAGAAATATCCAATATAGAGGAATGCGAGTTTCTTCTTTCTCGTGTTTATTATGATAAGAGTGTACAGCAATTAAGTGTAATTTGGAACCAAATTTTTGAAAATACGGACATGGTCAAATTTGAGGATATAGAGCAGCCAAGAGAATCATTTATAGAAAATGTTGGATTTAAAATAAAAGAAGACTTGGAATGGGAAAAAACATACCTATGTGAGCTTAAGTCGGCAATGAAAGAGGCAGGATTTAATATTACAACTTTAAACGCAATTAATGAAAATATAAGTATTCCATCCAAAATCATAGCAGAAGTTTGTAGTAATATGGAGCAATACATAAACACTTGCAAGTTGTTTCTGTTAAAAAAACAGTTTAATGATTCGGTAAGATTTTTTGAAAGCAAACTTCAAAAGAATACACTTAAAAGTTCAACTTTGTGCAATCAACTTAGTAATGCTCTTGTTAGACATAACTATTATGATTACGCGCAGGCATTTCATAAATACAAAAATATTTATGATAAATATGAATGCTACAATCACCGTATAGAATTGCTTAACACCCTAGCTAAATATGCACCTAAATGGAGCGAAGCGATATCTACTAGGGAAAATGAGCATGGTACTCAAAATCAACCTTGCGACTATTCTGTTGCATGGAAGACAATGAGACTGAATGCGGAACTAAATAAAATATTTAATGAATTGGTAAATGAAAAAGAAAAACTAGTTGAAGAATATTTAAGCAAATTAAGAAATATTACAGGACAACTTGCAGCTAAAAAAGCATGGCAGAATACACTTGAAAATATGTCTTGTGATTCCTCGTTAATGTCAAATTTAAAAGCATGGGCTGCGCTTATAAAGAGAATAGGGAAAGGAACAGGTAAAAATGCTGAAAAATTTAGACGACAAGCGAGAGAGTGCTTGACTGAAGGACAGATGGCAGTGCCGGCATGGATTGTTCCTGTAACAAGAGCTTTAGACATGTTTGATCCATCTAAAATAAGATTTGATGTTGCTATTATTGATGAAGCTAGTCAATCTTCATTGGCGGCATTGGCAGTTTCATTCCTTGCAAACAAAATAATTGTGGTTGGAGATAGCAAACAGGTTAGCCCAATGTTAGTCGGAACAGATTTGGAACGAAGACATCAAATATTGAAAAAATATCTAGAGGGATACGTTAAGGATTGGTTGTTGTTTGATGGGAGAACTTCATATTACGAACTTGTTGGCACCGTATACGATGCTAAGATGCTAAAAGAACATTTTAGATGCGTTCCGGAAATAATTGGCTATTGTAATAAAGAATATTATGAGAATCAAATAATACCATTACGGGATTCAAATAAAAATTCAACAAAACCAGGAGTTGTTCCTTATAGAGTAGAGG
>Ga0070399_1005113_pt1 | contig 10433 bp, 7 predicted proteins | sample BioMet4_FD_61217 | JGI IMG/M metagenome (GOLD analysis project Ga0070399, IMG submission 61217) | Microbial communities from bioreactor (seeded with sewage sludge) at LBNL, California, USA - Biofuel metagenome 4 (version 1) | ecosystem: Engineered > Bioreactor > Anaerobic > Unclassified ... | reverse complement strand
TTTCCGCCTGGCTGTCTTCGGACCCCCAGCTGGCCATGGCGTTGAATACTGCCGTTAAAATTACGTCGGAAGCCGCCGATGCCAAAGGCGTGTTGACATTGAATTCCGGATTGCGGCAGCAATTGGCACGGTTTACGGCGAGCCGGCGGACCATGTGGAACGAAGAGGAAGCTTTGATTCGGCAGGCGCTGGAGCCGACGACTCCGCCGGATACGGCGCCGGGATCGGGAATATCGGTCCATTCGCTCAAGGGTAAATAGTTTTGGAACACAATCATAAGTTAAGCAAAAAGGTGTAAACGGCAATGCCAGTGCCGATCGCGAAGAGGCTATGAATAATCAAATTCGTTATTTTGAAAAAGATGTGTGGGTGACGGATACGGTGTTTCATTATTCCGAACAGGAATTGCCGTTGAAAGAGATTCAGAAAATCGGCATCAATTTCCGGGTGGTTACGACGGTAAGTTGTTTTTTGAGTTTTCTGTTTCTGCTGGGCGCGCTGATTTATTGCTATTTTAAATTCGGCGACTGGGTGATCTACGGCATTCTGCTGCTGATGGTGGCTTGCTTCGGACTGATGCGTTACATGCTGAGTCACTATGTGGAATTGCTGGTGTGGACGCAGGACGGTAAAATGATGAAGACCGTTGTTACCTCCATGCACAATCGGCACTGGGCGTATGACCTGGAAGAATATCTCTGTCTGCAGATCGGGCAGGAAATGCCGTCCACGGTCGGCTCGGATTCGTCGGAGAATCTCCATTTTTGAATTAGCCGGTTTATGAATTATATTAACCGCCGCTAATGGTTCGGCCGCCATGCCGGCAGTTGATGGCGGCACAACAACATAAACAACCGACGGAAATTCCGGAAAGCGGCATGAGTCAGGTCAACTACAATCATTCATTCGGCGGACGGAAAGCCGCCGCCCCGTCGGAAACGCGGAGCGGAAGAATATTCTTTCTGATTTTTCTGCTGCTGCTGATTGCCGCTGTCGGCGGCTGGCTCCTGTGGCCGAAATTTTTCGGCCATGCCGTCGCCCCGAAAACAGCTTCGACTTCGCTTGAAGTTCCGATTCCGACGCAACCGGTTCCGCCGGTCCCGGTTCGGAAACTGAAAGAGCCGGCGGCGGTGGTAACGCCTTCGGAACCGGCGGTGGTTTCCGGTACGCATGCTGCGGCTCCGGCTTCGGCGCCGTCGCGTCCGGTTCCCGCTCCGGTTCCCGCTCCGGTTCCCGCTCCGGTTCCCGGTCCCGTGGCGGCGGCGGAAGCCGTTCCGGCGCCCGTGTCCGCCGACCACCCGTCGAAAGCAGGTACTCGCCCGGAATATCGGCAATGTTATCAGCAGGCGGAAACCGCCTGGCGTGACGGTGAGTATGCGGCGGCGCGGGAAGCGGCGGACAAGGCGATGACGTTTTGCCCGAACAACAGTCCGGAATGGCTGGCGGCGGCGCGGTTGCTGGGGCAGGCCAATCTCAAGATCATTACCACGGACTGTCCGTTGCCGGGGAAGAAGGAAAAACACCGGATCGTAGCCGGCGATTCGCTGCAAAAACTGGCCAAGGAGTACAATACTACGGTCGAGATCATTCAGCGCGGCAATCATATGCGGCCGGACGACAACAACGTGATGCTGGACAAAGTCTTCAAAATCTACAAGGGCGCGTGGCACATCGCGGTCAGCAAAAAAGATTTCCGGCTTTATCTCTATGACGGAGACAAGCTGTTTAAATATTACGGGATCGGGATCGGCAAACAGGGCCGGACGCCGCGGGGCAATTTTCATATTGTTGCCAAAGTGGTCGAGCCGGACTGGTATTCTCCGCATGGGAAAGTGCCGTATCGCGACAAAGACAATCCGATCGGTACCCGGTGGATGCAGTTGAAACCGGATGAAGGCGGCGATCAGGATTTGAGCGGTTATGGCATTCATGGCACCTGGGATCGGACGAGCATCGGCAAATCGCGCAGCAACGGCTGCATTCGGATGCTCAATGAAGACGTGGAAGAACTGTTCGACCTCGTGCCCTACCAGACGCCGGTGACCATTGCCGAATGAAGCGAAAATAAAAATAAACCATATAACCGAAGGTAAGAAATGTCAGACGTAGTGCTGGAATTCGAACGGCCTATTGCCGAACTGGAGAAAAAGATTCAGGAGTGGAAAAAACTGGGTCTCGACAATTCCCTCAATGTCGATAAAGAACTCCAGATGCTGATGGATAAACTGGAAGAAACCAAACGGGAAATTTATAATAAACTAACCCCGTGGCAACGCGTCCAGTTGGCCCGTCATCCGCAACGGCCCTACACGTTGGATTACATTCGGGAATTTTGTGCCGATTTTCTGGAATTTCACGGCGACCGCCGATTTAAAGACGATCCCGCCATTGTCGGCGGGTTCGCCAAGATCGACGGTTCTCCCATCATGATTATCGGGACCCAGAAGGGCCGCGATACCAAGGAAAACGTCTATCGCAACTTTGGTTGTCCGCACCCGGAAGGGTATCGGAAAGCGCTCCGGCTGATGAAAGTCGCGGAACGGGCGGGAATGCCGATCATTACCTTTATCGACACTCCGGGAGCCTTCCCGGGGGTGGCGTCGGAAGAACGCCACATCGGCGAAGCCATTGCCGTCAATTTGCGGGAAATGTTCGATCTTCGGGTCCCGATTCTTTCGGTGGTGATCGGCGAAGGCGGCAGCGGCGGCGCGCTGGGTATCGGGATTGGCAACCGCATCCTGGTGATGGAAAACGCCTATTATTCGGTGATTACCCCGGAAGGTTGCGCGGCGATTCTGTGGAATGACCGGAGTTTTTCCGCCAAGGCGGCGGAAGCGCTGAAACTCAGCGCCCAAGACCTGCTCGAACTCAAGATCATCGATGACGTCGTTCCGGAGCCGCTGGGCGGCGCGCACCGCGACTGTTCCGGGGCGGCGACTTTTGTGAAAAAAGCCATCTGCAAGCATCTCAAACAGTTGAAGAAGATGACGGTGGACGAACTGTTGGAACAACGTTATGAAAAGTTCCGCAATATCGGCATTATGTCGGAAAACCCGTAACTCCCTTTCGGAACGACTATGGAAGACCTTGAACAACTGACGATTCGCAAAGCCGCGGCGCAGGATATCGACGCCATTTACCGGTTGCTGGCGGAATACGCCAAGGACAAACTCCTGTTGGGCCGCAGCCCGGAGGACATCGGCTATCATCTCGACAACTTCGTGGTGGCGGAAGCCTCCGGCCGGTTTGCGGGCTGTTGTGCGTTGCGCTATTTCGGCGGCGACCTCTATGAAGTGCGGTCGCTGGCGGTATGCAAAGAGCTGGCGGGAAAATGGATCGGTTCGCGGATCATCCGTTTCCTGGTCGACCAGATGCGTCAGCGGCAGCAGCCCTGTCGCATTTTTGCGCTGACTTACCATCCCCGGCTGTTTGTCCGGCAGGGGTTTCATCCGGTCAGCAAGGAACTGTTTCCGCCCAAAATCTGGTTTGATTGCAGCAATTGTCCCAAATACGACCACTGCGACGAGGAAGCGGTAATGCTTGAACTGGAATAAGCCTGGCATCGATCATGCGTTATAACCGCCGGGCCGGTAGTTTTTTCTGACAAAAAGGGAAACGCAATGTTCAAGTTATTGCAAAATCTGGATTGGGTCATTACCACGTGGATCGGCCAGTTTCTATTCTTTGTTTTCATCAGTTTCAAGCTGATTGCGGGTGTTTCCGGGGAGGTTTTGCGGCCCGGCGGATGGATTTTCATGACCATCTACGTGTTGTTTTTCGCGCTGGTCAGCATCAATTGCTTCTGCTTCAATATTATTCGGATTCGCGAAGTTTTCGGCGTGATTGCCGTTTGCAGCGGGGTCTTTGTCGTGCCGATGACCTATTACGAACTGGGCGGCAATGTGGAAGTGACTTCGGCGGTAAGTCTGGTTTACGTACTGGTGGAAATCTGCATGTCGCCGCTGCTGATGGGGATGGTGATCCTGGTTTTCGCGCTGGGCTATTCGGCGTTTATCCACTATAACAACTTTTTCGAACAGTTTCCGGTTTTCCGCGAATCCCTCAACCAGATCAATCCGGAAAAAGTCAGTCAGGAAATTCTGGCTCCGGTCGACGAAAGTAAAATCAAGTATTTTACTCTGAAAACCCCCGCTACGCTTCAGGAAGTGAGCTCGTATGACGCCGTTTACGGCAACAAGGACTACTGGTTTGCCCTCTATGAAGCCAACCGGAAAATTTTGAAAAGCATGACCGGCGAATTGCCGACCGGCACCAAACTGATCGTACCGGCGGCGCACGGCCAGCCGTTCCGCATCCGGACGTATACCGTACCGCACGAGGCGACTTTACCGGACATCAGCGCGTTGCCGGACGTTTACGGCAAAGCCAAATACTGGCGTTACTTGTTCGAGGCCAATAAGTCGAAGGTGATCGACACCAACCTGACGGTGATGGGCGGCAGTCAACTGATCGTGCCGGAACTTCCGCAGATTACGCATTCCCGTTTTCTGGTGATTTCACTGATCTATATTGCGGCGGCGCTGGTGGGGTTGTGCTGGCGGATTCTGATGCAGGAGCTCTATCGGTTGCTGTCCATTGCGCTGAGTTCCTCCACCGGGCAGACGACCCATAAGCTGGCGGAAACCGAGGAGATGGTGGCGCAACTCTCCGAAGATGTGAAACGAATGAAAAAAGAGCTGGCGCTGCATATTGTCGAGATCGAACAGATTATCAACTATCATCCTCCGGAAGCGAATGCCGAGCAGCCGGCGGATTCAGCGGAACGCCCGGATAATAAAGCCGCCGATCAAGCGGCGGCGCCGAATTCTTCCGAAGAGACCATCTGACGGAACGGATCGCTGCCGTCTACTATGGTATTATATGGGGTTGCTCATTCTAGGTCGCAGAAAGTACGGGACCCTGTTGAGAACAGCGTCCCATTTTTCCTGCTGTTTGTGACGTGGGATTTCCGCTGAATCACGATCCGCAACTATTTTTTTGGAAGGTCGCGCCCGGATTTTCCGCCGGCGGCAATCAACAGATTGGCAAAGTCCTGACTGGGGGCGCGGTCAAGCGCCGTTTCACCGGATTGGGTCCGGATATTGACATCGGCGCCGTGCTTGAGCAAAAAATCGGCCTGTTCCGGTAGATTGAGCATGGCGCACCAGATCAGCGGCGTTTCGTTGTCGACATCGCCTGCATTGACCGCTTCCGGTTGTTTATCCAGTACGAAGGCCAGAACCATCAGCGGGACTTTGTGGTAAACGGCCAGATGAAGGGTGGTCCATTGGGGACCTCCTCTCATTTTGATATCGGCGCCACGGGAAAGCAGGAATTGCAGCATCATGATTTTGGGCGGAATGGCCAGGTCGCCTTGGCGGTCCAATTTGAAATCTGGAGCCAGCGAGCGCTGAATCAGCGTACAGTTTTCGAGTCCTCGGGCGTTGACGGAACAACCGGCGTCAAGAAACGCTTTGACGCCTTCGATGCAACCGAGGCGAGCCAACAGGAATATGCCCTCGTCCATATTGAGGGGCATGCTGTTGTTGTCGGCCAGATTCCAGACGGCTTTCCGGCTGAAAAGTCTTTTTTCTGCTGGAGCGGACGTTTGTTGCCAGAGCTGAATCCAGCGTTTGCCGGCTTCCGCATACTGGCCGGCGGCGGTCAGCGCATCAAGTTCTTGGTATTGCTTCTGGTAAGTCGAAGTGGCCAATACCACTTCCTGGATGACCTCTCCGAGCGGCAATATCCAGAATGACGGAGTTGTACAGACATAGTCGACGCCGTTGTCGAGCCATGACATGGTGCTCAGCTCGGCCCGGGCCGGCTGATATTTGCCGCAGGCCCACAGATAACGGCCAAAAATGGCGTGGAGATGATTGGCCAGCAGATATTTATGACTGCGTACCGCGAGTTCCAACTGGCGGCGGATAATTTTTTCCAGGGCCGGCCATTGTTCGTCCAGAAAAGCGCGGGTGGTTTTCAAATTGCTATGGTTCGACAATTCTTCGGCCACGTTTTGGAGCGCCCACCAGTAGACCAGCGGCAGCCGGGTATTGTAGAAATGGTCGTCGGCATCGGCCATCCGGCGGCCGATTGCCAGCATTTCATCCCAGGAACCGCCCCAGCGGGGACGAAACGCCCAGAGAAAATTCCAAAACGCGGTACTGTCGTCGATTTCTGCGGCGATGGCACGATTGAACCACTGGACGGTTTCCTGCTTGGATTTGATGGGATTGCAGACTTGAACCAGCTCGGCCGCCGCTTCCGGCCATTCCGGGTGAAGTTGATAGGCCTGTCGATAAAGTTGGTATGATTTTTCACCATATTCCTGAAAGCCGGCCCAGCCTTTTTCAGTGACGGTATCGGCCCAGCCGCTGCCGCGCAGTTCGTAAGCGTAGTTCCACAAGCCCCGGGCTTCAAACATCAACGCGATCCAGGGATCAAGCTTGCTGTTTTGTAGAAATTTCAGGATATTCTGAAATTCCGCCGAGTTCCATTTGTCCGCAAACGAGACAAGCAACTGGTAAACATAGCGAGGCGGAGCCTGATTGAGATCTCCGGTCTGGAGCATTCGGATGATAATCTGATTCCGGTTCTGGTGGAGACGGTTGTCCAGTAGCAGCCGCAACAGGTTCGACGTATCTGCATGGGTGGCCCATGCTTGCCGAATGGCAGTTTGAAGTTCCCGGGCCAGTTGCCGGTTGTTGCCGTCGTAAATCCGGAATAGCGGAAGCACAAACGGCAGCGCGGTATTACCCTGGTGATACAACCGGATGCCCTCGGCGACAAGTTGATTGGGATTTTGAGAATCGTCCGTCTGAAAATACCATTTCAGAAATTCGGCAAGCCAGGCGGCCGCGGCTGGCGTAATGGTTTTATCCGCGAGCGGCCGATCGATCAGAATGGTTTTCATCCAAGCTATGGCCTGCTGACAGTATTCCTGGTGAGTATGGAACTTGTCGGCGGGCGGCAACTGAATGGCGTGATAGAGCGCAATTGCTCGGGCGGAAGAATTTTTACCGAGAATTTTCGGCAAATCCACGGCGGGAAGTTGCGCCTGTCCCGGATTAGCGATTACGTGCCGGATTGCGGCGATGAAATCCGCCGGCGCATCGGCCTCGTTGTCCACCTGGCCCAGCGTTTTTTCCTGCGTATCGAGGATGAAGATCGTCGGAAAACCTTCCACTCCAAATTTTTTCTTCAGTTTCTCGTTCTCCTGAAGCTGAATCGGCAAAATATGCTTTTTTTCCGGGAAATCGATTTTTACGAGAACCAGTTCGGTAGCGGCAAATTTTTTGAATTCATCGGTGGCAAGAATGTTGTTTTCCAGTTGAATGCAGTATCGGCACCAGTCGGACCCAGTAAACAGCAGAAAGATTTTTTTCTTCTCGGCGGCGGCTTGCTTAACCGCCTGATGCAAGTTGGTCGACCACGACAATTCCGTCGCGCCCGCCGTTACAACGAACGCCAGCAATAATATTACACCCCATACCCTTTTCATTCCATATCTCCGCTTGTTATCAGCATGACTTTGCCACGAATACCCAATTTTTACAGTAGCAGAATTAAGTCTGAATTACAATAGAATAATTGATCGGGCGACGATCTTCCAATTCCGGATAGGAAGACCCGGGGAAAACTGCTTCCGTCGGCTATTCCGAACGAGCTGGCATGGATATCCATGGTTTATCGTTGGGGAGCAACGCATTTTTCGTGACTACTGAAGAATCGTTTGCAGCCAGTCCAGGACGGGATGAAGTTCCGGCATTCCGCCGGCTCGTGGATGAACGAGCAGACGTGGATGGATGCCATGCTGTTGCCAATTGGCCAGATGTTCCTGCAAAATTGTGCTGGCATCCGGAAAAATCTGATGGTCGATTCCGATAAGGGCGGAGGTCGCCGGCATCCGGACGGGAAACAGCGAATAGTCGATCAACTGTCGGAACAGGGCTGGAAATGGTTCCAGAATCAGCATGGGACGGTGCGGATTTTCATGCAGGAAAGCAAAGACATATTGCCAACCGCAGGGGGCCAGAAAAACGATGCCGTCGGTATCTGCCAGTTTCATGGTCGCCAAGATGGACGGCGCTTCCGTTTTCACTGCATCGCTATAAGAAATGGGTGGATCGAGAATGAGTTCTCCCTGGCCATCGTCGCGGCGGATTACGCTTTCGATTTCATGCCATTTGTACGTAAACCGGAACGCAGGATGACCTTCGGACGGGGATTTCAGCAGATAATCGGCGAAGGCGGGATGGGAACGCCGGACGACCAGCGAGGCCAGCCAGACAAACGCACGATGGGCATAAAGATTGTCGAGAAAGTCCTTCTCTTCTTTCGGAGAGTTGTTAAGTCCTGCCCCGATGGTGATTTTGTTCCAGAGGTCGGCGGATAGTTCTTCCTGAATATGATAGCGCAATTCCAAGTTCTGCCACTCGTCGTTTGGTCCGAGTGGCGGATTCTTAATCGGGAGCACTTCCGACAACATCAGTTCGTCGACACGGTGACGGATATTGTTGAGCACATAGAAAAGATGGCTGGGAAACGCTTTTTCCGCCGCCAGCAACTTCGGCAATTGCGTCATTTGGGGAGCCTCCGGTTGCGCCAGATGTTGACGGGTCAGACGGACGATGTCGTTGGCGTTTTTCAGTTGTTTTTTCAGCATTCCGGCTTCCTGGCGCAACCAAGAAATGGCGAGCGAAGACGACTTGACCGACGAATCGAAAATGGTAACAGTCGGCATTTTGGTGTATTGTTCCAGCCATGCGCCGAATTCAAGTCGTTTCATGCCGGCAACTACGGCTCCACGCGTGGTACAGTTGTACAGCGGAAACGATTCATCCCATGGGGTTTCCTGCAGATATTTTTCCACCGCTTTTCGAATGGTGTTGAGCAACTCGTTGGTTTCAACGGTGCCGCCGTCCCAGCCGGGTACGGGGAACCGGATTTCTTCCAGCGGTTTTTCCGGTTCGCTGGCGTGCGCTTGGCCGGATGCGGAGAAACACATGTCGGTTCCGACTGTGGCAATGGCGGAAAAGCGGGCCAGACGTGCAAAATCAAGCGCGGGAATAATCACGCTGCGACCGCCGGCCAGCGGCAGCAATGGTACTTTGGCTTCGTGAAACCATTGAAATTCGTGCTTTTCCCAACAGATGCCCCAGACCAAGTTGCGGAATTTTGCCGCTACCCAAGGGTCGACGCCGATGCCGCCGATCAACGGAATTTCGCCGGGAGAGATGCCGTGATGCCAATTTTTTCTGGCGTTGGGATCAATCTCGGCAATCGCATCGGGTCGGACACCGTTCTGCATTAGCGTATTGAACGCATGTCCTACAGCAAGGATAAAAATTTTCTGCCGGTAACGGTGAAGTAGCGGAATACTGCTTTCCAGAGATGGTCCGGCTCCGCAGATGACGGACGGAAAGGGTTTATTGCCTGGGATTAGCCTCAAGACTCGCCGTGAAGCGCTCAACGCCAGATTGCCGATCATGGCATCCAAACGGGAAAGTCGAGTATTGGTCTGATTTTTGCGAACGAATTGCGCCTGCATCAGTTTTTCCGGGAGTGTTTGAAATAATTCAACGAATTGTTCTGACAAAGCATGATTCATTGAAAATTGGCAGTCCCGGCATAGCAACAGTTCGCTGGCCATGGCAATACGGTCGTCCGGCACTCCATCCGGCTGTGTGGAGATAGGCAGAAAATTGCATCGTCCGGCGATCTGGAGCACTTCCTGTTCCTGATGAATGGGACCGGGAAATACATATAGGATAATGGTATCGTTGCTCTGTTCGGCAATGACTCGACGAATTTCGTCGCGGCAGGGGGTACCGCAATGAATCAGCAGAATCGGATTCGGCGGAATGATCCAATCGCCGCTTTGCAATTGACCTAAAATGCGGCTCCACTGCATTAACAATTCCATGCTCATGTCCGTACTCCTGATTCTGAATTCAAACACCGCTTTGCGGCATGAGATTTATTATCATAAGGAATATAGACTGCTTTTCTCGTGAAAAGCAAGCAGAGAACCGCTCCTATTGATACCTCGATCTCATTTTGCTAACCTGTTTTTAACGAGTTGGTTATCGCGGGAGTGGAGTGGGAGAGGTGAAGAAAAGTCAAAAATTGAGGTCAAGCGGGTTTGCAAAAACCTCGGAGCGGTGTATCTTAATTACTCTTGCGCCCCATAACGGATGTTGATTCGTTCGGAACGCAGGAAACCAAATCACAAAAAAATGAAAAAAGTGATTTGCATTAATCGGGAAACCGGTTAAATTAAAAACTCTGCGCGTCATTCACGGGAAACCGGACGGCGCGCAGGTTACGGAAAAAATGAAAAAAGTTCCGAAGTTGATTTGACAATCGCCGAAAGTGTGGCAAATTAAAAACTCGTTGTTCGCCATTTCGATGACGACAGCAAGCAAACC
>Ga0070399_1005101_pt1 | contig 10452 bp, 5 predicted proteins | sample BioMet4_FD_61217 | JGI IMG/M metagenome (GOLD analysis project Ga0070399, IMG submission 61217) | Microbial communities from bioreactor (seeded with sewage sludge) at LBNL, California, USA - Biofuel metagenome 4 (version 1) | ecosystem: Engineered > Bioreactor > Anaerobic > Unclassified ... | reverse complement strand
AAACAATGTGGTGAAGTTGCCTGAATATAAGGATGATCGAATAGTACTTCTTACTCATTCTTATATTAGAGCGAATAATGAATATGTAACGGGCAAGCAGGGCATGATTTCTCCTTCTTATGTTTCTGAAAATATTTTTAGAAGAGCCGCAGTCGGTTTGGAAGATGGCAATTCGGGCAAGGATATTTGGGAAAGATTGGTAAAACCTAATAATATAGAGTTAGTGTTGTGTGGTCATATTATGGGAAAAGGATTCAGACAAGATAAAAATATTTCGGCCCAAAATGTCTATCAAATGCTCTTTGATGCCCAATCGGAAGGAGGAGGCCATCGAAATGGTAATGGGGGTGATGGATGGCTTCGTATATTAGAATTTTTTCCTGATGGAAAGACTGTGAAGGTAAAAACCTTTTCACCACTGTTTGACTGTTCACCCTCTACCAGGCATTTAGCTACTAGGGCTGACAAAGAGAATGAATTTACTTTCGTTTTTGATAAATAGAAACTTCGAGCTGTTTTCGCCTGTCTTTTTTGATAGAATCGTTTCTCCTTATTATAAATGTAATATTCTGAGCTTGTATTTATAATAATGGGGCAAAAGGGTGGGTAATATATTGTTGGTGTGCAAAATAAAAGATTGTATAAAATGCTGGATGCATGTTGTCTTACTCTATGATAATAGTTAGCCTGCTTACCCCATTGACACAGGAACAATCTAAAGCACAGCACGTTGCGAGAAATCCATTTTTCGGAACGTTTCATAAGGTGAACATCCGCCGAAATTCTGATACTTTTTTATCCGAACCTCAATGGCAGGACCCTGTAGAGCACTATTTTCGTTACCAATTCACCGTTCGAATGTAAACAAAATCAGGACAAGACATAAATAATATACATGCAACACACTGATAGACAGCGAGAAATTCATAAGGGAGAAAATAAATGTTTATACTTACAAACTTTTATTTTCTCCCTTATGAATTTTTGTATTCGTCCTTATCATTTTTCGAATACGGAGCTTCAATCCTGTGTATCAAGAAGTGCCACCGAGGTACGGTTAAAATAGTATCAGTATCGCCTCCAATATTCACTCCCAAAAACGTTCTGAAAAACGACTTCGAGATAACAACTTGCCAACCAGCATAATATTATGTCAATAGGGTATGCACCACGCAAAATACAAATCGAAAACACATAAGATAGGAGGCTATGCGATATGTATGAGTGTCGAACGTGATAAGAATGAACTTCGAAGAGGTATGAAAGATACATGAAAAGATATCAATGACGATAGAGGTAGATGTAAAAACTGTTGTATAAAATGAAGTACTTCTCAAAATAGCTGAAACATATCGTATATGTATAAATCGACTACCCATACATCTGTTTAGGCACATTTAGAGCGAATCTAAATAGATGTCTGCTGAAAATAACGTTCCTACAATATGCTCCATAGTCGATTTCTGGACCTCTTTTCGCTGGCGTTGTATACGGTACATCGTAAACTCACTGTGGTACAGCTCCGTATGGTGTAATACGGAAGTGACAAAGGTTTGAAATGTTATTTTTTTAGGAATATTAAACCAAATTGATTTGTTACATATTTTCAGTCGTTTTAGTTTCTCTAAAAACCACATATGTACCTAAAATTGTTGTCGTCCATACGTTTTCTGAAAAACTTAAGGACGTCAACGAAAAAACTAACATACGACAATTTTGATTCATACTGCCAGCTTGGGTGCTCTATTGATGTGTCATTTATTACTATATATAGGTTATTCTTAATAAGAAGAGGACATCCTTTGTATATATGGCAAACATCAATGTGTGATGTTTGTAATGCAAAATGGTTGGGCATGAATGATTTATAATGCAAATTCTGTTATATGAGCAAGTGAAATATTTTACTTCTTTTTATTTTGTTTCAAAACGGTTTCAAAACGATAAAATATTAATTAAATTTACTACTTATGAAAAAAAATATCGTGAAATGAAAAATATTTCTTTTTTTACTTGTTGTTTTGATATATTTGTCTTATAATTGCAAAAAAATTAAAGACTGTGCTTTAAAATCTAATATTTTGTTTCAAAATCTTATTATATGGAAATGAAAAATTCCTTTTTGAGAAATGATAACCGTTATGCTCCGTCGAAAAAAGTTCTGCGGCTATTTTTGGTTATTGTGTTGTGTCTTGGCTTCGGGTTATCTTGTACGAGTTGCAAGGATGATGATAACACCGCCAAAATTGAGACGCTTGGTATTACCGGTATATCCATTCCCAATCCACTTTCGGTGGAAAACGGAACTGTCATTACTTTGGCTGGAAAGGGTATTGTCGCAGGTGACAAGCTGACGTTTACTTCAACGGATGGAGTCGAATATACGACTTCAGTAGGTTCTGTTACAGACTCTTCTTGGTCGTTTACTCTACCTTCCGATTTTTCTACCGGAACTTATTATTTTTACTTGACTCGTGGTAATGTTAAAGTAAGCCTTTCGAAAGTTGCTATTCAGATCACTGTTAATCTTTCTATTCCAGACAAAGGCGGAATGACCGTTAAGGGTGTTGTCTATTGTAATGGGGAAGGTATAAAGGGGGTTGAAGTTTCGGATGGTATAGAAGTGACGCAAACCGATGCGAATGGCATTTATTACCTTCCTTCAAACAAAAAATACGGATATGTATTTATTTCGATTCCTAGTGGTTATGAAGTGACTAATGATGGAAATGCACCGTTGTTCTATGCTCGGGTGAATAGTGCTTCTCTAGCAACTGTAGAACAAGCAGATTTCTCTTTAAGGAAAGTTGATAATCAGAAACATGCTGTTTTAGCTTTGACCGATTTCCATTTGGCCAATCGTAATGATGATGTTTCGCAATTTAGGGCTTTTGCTAAAGACGTAAATAGTACCATCTCAGATTTATCGACTGCTGGTTATCGTGTATATGTAATGAGTATGGGAGATGAAAGTTGGGATGCTTATTGGTATGCTAATAGCTATGCTCTTCCTGATTCGTATGTAGAGATGCAGGGATTGAATGCTACCACTTTCCATTGTATGGGCAATCATGACAATGATCCTTATTGTCCTGATGATTGGCTGGCCGAGGCTGCTTGGCGTCGTGTGTGCGGTCCTGTTTATTATTCGTTTAATATAGGTAAGGTTCATTACATTATTTTGGACAATATACAATATTTGAATACAGGCGCTAATCAAGGTACTATAGGTGAACGCAATTACAATAAAGTGCTTATTAATGAAGAAATTGAATGGCTGAAGAAAGATTTAGCTCTTATTTCTGACAAAAATACTCCTGTTGTTGTTGGCATGCATGCTCCTTTGTATGAGCGGCCTTCTCTTTCGGGGCAAAGTCAAGTTGATACGTATGATATGACAGGTGGTGCTAATTTTGTTAGCTATTTTAGTGGGTTCTCTAATGTGCAAGTTCTGACGGGGCATACTCATGTGAATTATAATGTTTCTAAAGAAAGTAACTTGATGGAGCATAATACCGCTGCCGTTTGTGCTACTTGGTGGTGGACTAATAAATTAGTAAAAAATCATATCTGTTGTGATGGAACTCCTGGTGGTTATGGTGTTTACAGCTTCAGCGGAGATAACTTGGGATGGTATTACAAGAGTTATGGATATACTAAAGACTATCAATTCAGAACATACGATTTGAACACTACTTACATTGATCCCAATGTATATGCTCCTAATTATGTGTCTGATATGGCGGCATACGCTCATGAATATGCTACGCCTAGTACAGCCAACGAGGTTTTGATTAATGTATGGAACTATGATCTTCAATGGAAAGTTGAAGTTTCTGAAAATGGCACATCGTTGCCAGTTACGCGAGTTTGTACATACGATCCGTTGCATATTATATCTTACGATGCCGCACGTATCAAGACGGGTGGAGCAAGTGCTGTAAGTTTCCCAAGCGAACCGACTGCACATCTTTTTAAAGTCAAAGCTTCGAGTGCTACTTCTTCTTTAGTAATAAAGGTTACCGATAGATTCGGGAACACTTACTCTGAGACGATGACCCGTCCGAAGGCTTTCAATTATAGTATGAAATAGTTAACTTTAATAACAATAATGCGATGAATTTAAAACAGAATACAAAGTGTTTGGCTTTTGTGATAGCTCTTCTGCTTTCTATCACATCGTTGACGGCACAGACAGTTACTGTCACAGGTACGGTCTTTGAACAAGACGGTACTACTGGAATGATTGGCGTCAATGTGTTGCAAAAAGGCATGGCAAAGGGTGTAATAACAGATTTAAATGGTAAATTTACTCTTCGTGTAACAGGTGCCAATCCTATTCTAATCTTTAGATCTGTTGGTTATGATACGCAAGAAATACCGCTTAATGGACGCCATCTGCTGAAGGTGACAATGGTTGAATCGACAACAGCTTTACAAGGGGTTGTTGTAACGGCATTGGGTATCTCTCGTAAAGAAAAATCTTTAGGCTATTCAGTAGCAAAGGTCGATAATACCGCTTTGACAAATACGGTTTCCGGAAACTGGATGAATGCAATGGTAGGTAAAGTCGCAGGCTTGACATTTGATAATGCTTCTACGGGCCCTATGAGTTCAATGCGTGTGACACTTCGTGGTGATCAATCTTTAAATTATGGAAACAATGGTGCTCTCTTTGTAGTTGACGGTGTTCCAATAACGTCAGGAACCACCACTACTGGTAGTGGTAGTAATTATGCTAATAGTGATGGACCTGTTGATTTTGGTAATGGAGCTGGTGATGTTAATCCTGAAGATGTAGAATCGATGACTATCCTGAAGGGTGCCGCGGCGACAGCTTTATATGGTTCATTGGCAGGTAACGGAGCTATTGTGATTACTACTAAATCCGGTCGCAAAGACAAAGGGTTTGGTGTAACGGTTAATTCTTCTTTAACTATTGAGCAGTCTAGCTATTGGCCAAGTTTTCAAAAGGAATATGGGGCGGGCTCTGATATGGGACTCAATCCTTTTTGCTTTTGGCCTTTAGATGCAACTGAAACTCCGGATGGTATAGCAACTCAGAGAAATATTTCTCGCTACGCTTTTGGTGAAAAGTTTGATGCGTCAAAACTTCGCTATCAATATGCTTCAAAAAATTGGGATAATAATACATACACCAAATTGCCTTGGCTATATAAGGATGATTGGTATAAAGGTCTTTTCCAAACTGGTATCACATGGAATAATTCGGTGACAGTATCAGGAGGAAACGGTAAAGGTACTAGTGCTCGTGCATCTATTACAGATACTCGTAACAATTGGATAGTACCTAATACTGGTTATCAAAGCGATGCCATTTCATTAGCCTTCGATACAGAACTTAATAAGTCGATGAAATTGAGCTCTCGCGTGAATTTTATTCATAAAGGAAGCGATAATCTGCCTGTAAGTGGATATAGCGCACAGAGTCCGATGTACTCACTGGTATGGGGGTATAATAACAATAGTATAAAAGATTGGAAGAATGAGTATTTTAATGGTCGTTTCAATGCCGAGAATTACAATAATACGGACGGTACACATGGCAAAAGTTTGGTATATCCTGCAGATGAGTCTTATAATCCATACCGTACGGCATACGAAGAAATAAATAAATTGGATAAGAATCGTGTGTATGGTAATGTTCAATTAAATATCCAATTAGCTAAAGATTGGAATTTAAACTTACGTACGGCAATGGATATGACAGATGAGTGGCGTTCTCAACAAAAACCTTTTTACACATCGGGTTCTGTATCTGGATTTTATCGTGAACAAAGTATGAGAACGTATGAATTCAATTCGGATTTTTTACTCAGATATACTCATAATGATTGGTTTGATAAACGTTTTGGATTTACTGCTGCTTTTGGCGGAAATAATATGCAGTCTAAGTATTTTCAAAATCAAGTGACATTGTCGCAATTGGATAATCCTGGTGTATATAATATTTATAATTTGCCTTCTGGAGACCAACCGGATGTTTATAATTATAGAAATAAGAAAATCATGAATAGTCTTTATGGCTTAGCTTCATTGAGTTGGGATGATTCTTATTTCTTGGATTTAACCGGTCGTAACGATTGGTCGAGTACCTTGGGTAAGAGCAATCGATCTTATTTTTATCCGTCTGTTTGTGCTAGTGTGCTACTTGACAAGGTGCTCCGTTTCGATAAAATTGCATCTTGGATCGATTTTCTAAAGTATCGTTTATCGTGGGCAAATGTAGGTAACGATACCTCTCCTTATTCTTTGGACCGTTATTATTCTGCATCAAGTTATGCTGGTGGTTATACTCTTCCAGGAACTATTCCAAATCCCGATATAAAACCCGAGAATGTACAAAGTTGGGAAACTGGTTTGGAAGGAAAGTTATTAAAAAACCGTATCTCATTCGATTTTACAGTATACCATTCTTCTACAACAGATCAGATTGTTTCTATTGATATGGATCAGATAACTGGTGCTACCGGTTATAAAATTAATGCCGGTAAAATAGTTAATAAAGGTATTGAAATATCAGCTTCTGTAACTCCCATAAAGAATAGAAATTTTACATGGAATATAGATATGAACTGGTCTAAAAACTGGAACAAGTTAGTTGATCTACAAAAAGGATGGGATCCTACTCAACCTTTTCAAGCGGATATGGGTACTACCATTGGAAGTCGTGTCTTTATATATTCATATCTAGGTCAGGAAATGAATCAAATCTATGGCCGTGGATATCAGCGTGCTCCAGAGGGATCTTATTATACCGATCAGAATGGAAACAAGGTTGATTGTTCGGGTATGAAATTGGTTAATGCAAATGGTTATCCAATTCTTGATACTAATCCAACTCGTCATATTGGTCGTGTAAATCCTGAATGGCGTGGAGGTTTAAGTACACGTTTTGTTTACAAAAATATATCACTCTCTCTTGTTTTCACTGGACAATATGGAGGTCATTGTTATTCAGTGACGAATTTTTCATTGTCTTATCAAGGAAAATTGAGAAATTCATTGAAAGGGCGTTATGACGGTCTAGTCGTTGATGGGGTACAATCTACGATTGTTAATGGTCAGGCTGTTTATGTGAAGAATACCACTGTAACACCAAGCATTCAAGAGTATTACAATACTTATGTGTGGAATCGTAATAATGCTGAAGAAAATACATTCAATACTTCTTATTTGAAATTAAAAGAATTGCGTTTTGATTATCAAATACCAAAGAGTTGGTGCGCTAAAACAAAAGTACTACAGGCCGCAGGCTTGGGATTCTTTGCTACAAATTTATTTTGTTTGACTAGTTTCCCTCAATACGATCCAGATACTGGTATGGTTGATGGCTCTAATATACACAGAGGTATTGAGGCAATGTCATATCCAATGACTCGTTCGTATGGCTTTAATGTTAAACTTTCATTCTAACACAATATGAAAATCTATAATAAAATATTAATTATTGCGATGTTGGTAATGGGGTTAAGTGCATGTACCGATCATTTCGAGTCGGCTAACACAAATCCTAACAAAATGACTGTTGGAGACAATTCCCTCGAATGTACTTCAATGTATGAACCATTGCTCTATGGTGGTGCTAATTTCTTTAGTTACTATTCTTGGTTTTGGAATGATGAACTGATTCAGTTTACAGCCTTCACAGGAGGTACGACGCGCCAAGAGCATCGTTACTTTATAGCTGATAATAATTGGCAGGCAGTATGGAACACTTATTCGCGCTATGCATCTAATGATGTTCATATGTATAATCTTGCGGTCGCACAAAAAAATGAAGCGATGCAGGCTGTCGCTTTAACTCTGAAAGTGCTTTTTTTAGAGAATCTGACAGATATGTATGGTGATATTCCTTATTCAGAGGCTTTTCAAATAGATAAAGGAATTAGTAAACCTATATTTGATTCACAAGAGAGTGTTTATCAACAGATGTGTGCGGAATTGGAGAAAGCGAATGAAATATATGCTACCAGTCCTTATGTAGATACTAAAAAAATAGCTTTGGATGGTATGTATAATTTTGATATGACAAAGTGGCGCAAGTTTAATAATTCTTTATATCTTCGCTTATTATGTCGCATTAGCGGACGTGCCTCGACAGTTGTTGACGGGAAAAATACAGTTGCTCAAAAGATGCAGCAAATTGTATCTAATCCTACAAATTATCCTGTTTTTACTTCCAACACTGATAATGCAACGGTGAAGTATACTGGTACTTCTCCATATTATAGTGAATTTAATCCAAAAGATTATACAGAAAGTTCATTTACATCAAGTGGATATAAGTTGACAGAGCAATTGATGAAAATGACCGTGATTAATGATGCCAGTGGAAACGAAGTATATGAGGATCCACGTTTGCAGATTTATGGAAAGAAAGCCAATAAATATACTTATTGGAAAGGTACTATTGCTGGCTGTAATGTTTCCGAACAGAGTGCCGCAGATTTAGGAGCTTCTTATTTGAATTATGAAGTGTTTTGTCGGAATAATTCAGATGAATGGTTTATGGATTATGCAGAAGTCGAATTTATTTTGGCCGAAGCTGCACTAAAAGGAAATATCTCAGGAGGGGAATCGGCTGCAAAGGCTTATTATGAGGCTGCTATAACAGCGTCAATGCAGAAATGGTCTGGTATGGGAGCTTATAGTAAGACTCCATGTTCTATTACAGATGACAATATAAGTGCATTTTTATCTTCCGATTTAGCTGCTTGGGATAAATATGATAATAAAGAAGAACTTATCGCTAATCAAAAATATTTAGCCTTATTTATGACTGGAATGGAGGCCTATCATGAATATCGTCGTACCGGTTATCCGACACTGACAATTGGTAAGGGGACTGTTTATAATGATAATATTTTGCCTACTCGCTTTGCTTATCCTAATACTACAATGGCGACAAATTCTAATAATGCAAAAGCTGCGTTAGTGCGTATGGGAGGTGATAATGATATGAAAACTCCTGTATGGTGGAGTAAACAAGCTATTGAAGCGGGTAAATAGTAACTATTTCAAAAATTGAATAAGATGAACAATATATTTCAGAAAAGAAATTCGAACCTATTGACTCTCGTTATGTCGACATTGTTTATCGTGTCGATGATGTCTTGTTCGAGTGATAAATATAATGAAGATCCTTATTTTTATATTGAGGATCAAATGACAGCTGTCACTGTAGATGCAAGTGGTATTTTACAAGCAAATATGAAGGCTTATACTATTCGTTCCAATCGACCGTGGACAATTACTCAAGAAAAAGCCACTGATTGGCTTCATGTCTTTGCCGATGAGGGTGACGATGATGGAATTTTTGATATCTGGATAGATAAAAATCCAAATTTCACTTCTCGTACAGGAAACTTGATTTTTAAAGTTGATGGTCAGGAACAACCGGTTATGTTTCGTGTAGATCAGAAAGCTGATGTCCCTGCTGTTGCTATTGTTAATGGCGCTTCCGGATATGCAGCGCCTCCAAAAGGAGGTGTTCTGAAAGTTCCTGTATCTGCAAATGTGAATTGGACGGCTTCTTTATCTTCTTCTGACTGGGGCAAGATAGACTCATTATCGAAAGATACTGTATATCTTTCTTTTATCAAAAATAATACGGATACTCCTCGTTCTATTAGCTTAACTGCTGTTGGAATAGGTGAATATACTGCATTGACTTCTTCTACGACGATTTCTCAAATGACAGAAGGTGTTATTTTGAATGAAAAATTTGGTTGGATGCAGGAAGGAGTTGTTGACTCTTTATATAATTATCCTGAGGTGAATTATAGTAGTTGGTCTACTGTTGAAAAATCGTATGGGTGGACTACATTAGGTAGCTCTATGTATGGAGGCCATGGATATTTGAAGGTTGGCAAAACTAGTTATGCTGGTGATTTAGTTTCTCCTGCTTTTTCAGCTATCGAGGGTACTAAAGATGTAACAGTGACATTTAAATCTATTGGCTATGTTTCTTCTGGCGGTGCTAAAGATGATGGAGTTGTTAAGGTTATAGTTACTGGTGGAGGTACTATCAGTGATCATACAACAACTGATCTAGACGTAAATGGAACTACTTATAAAGCGGCTACTTTTAACATAACAGTCTATCCTAACTCTAAAAATCAAGAAAATGGAGCCGCTTATGATGCTTGGGGACAGCCTGGAGCTAAATTTTTATTTAAAATTAAAGGGGCTACACCAAAGACTCAAATTGTTTTTGTCGGTGGTTCAGCTTGGGGAGCAGCCCTGAAAAGTGTTGGTCAAGGCAAAAATCGTTGTTATTTTGATGATATATTAGTGATGGTAAATGAATAGTTTATAAAGGTATAAATCAATATCAGTCGTGAGTTGTACATAGACGGTGTATCATTTATTTGGTATATCGAATATGTACAACTTTTATAAAAAAGGAGAATAAAAATTCTAATGAAT
>Ga0070399_1005098_pt1 | contig 10457 bp, 11 predicted proteins | sample BioMet4_FD_61217 | JGI IMG/M metagenome (GOLD analysis project Ga0070399, IMG submission 61217) | Microbial communities from bioreactor (seeded with sewage sludge) at LBNL, California, USA - Biofuel metagenome 4 (version 1) | ecosystem: Engineered > Bioreactor > Anaerobic > Unclassified ... | reverse complement strand
TTTCCCTTCATGATGTTTTTGGAGTTGATGAGCCAGTAGTGCTTCCGGTAGTACAGGAACCCGAGGAGCAGAGCGACGCCGATCAGGAGGGCGGCGATCCCGACGCACTCGCCCGAGGCGAGGTACCGGATGTCGAACCGCTTCTTGAGGGCGCACGTCAGGCCGAAGCCCGCGAGGTAGCAGAGCCAGAAGAGGCCCGTCCCGATGCACAGCCATTTGGTCGTTTTCTTTCGCTTGTCGTTTTTCATTTTTCGGGTTCGATCTCTCCTTCCTCGACCAACCGGTCGTGTTCGGCTTTCTTGAGCCTTCTCTCGAAGTCCTCGAGGCAGTCGGCGGCCTCTTCGTCGCATCTCTTCTCGAGGGATGCTGTGTGATGGATCAGTGAGTCTTTGATTGCTTTCTCGCGCCACCGCTGTTTTCTCTCCTTGGCGATGGCTCTTCCGCACTTGACGTCGGATTTTTTGGACTCCCGGACGTATTCGATGACCTTGTTCCCGAGCCGGCGGTAGAAATCGGCTTGGAATCTGTCGGCCAGTAGGAACGGCGCGGGGTCGGTTTTGTCCCTCTCGCAGATTCCCCTTGTGGCCTCGTCCCTTTTGGCGAGGTCGGCCAGGAGCCGGGTGAATTCGTCCATCATCTCCGGGTTGCCGTGGATGAGCGTCGTCACGGCCTCGTCGACCGCTGCCCTGGCGGCGTCCATCGATTTGCTGGAGTAGTCGCCGTAGGCCGGCAACGCGTTCCGCAGGGCGAGAAGCTTTCTTCGAAGCTTCCTCTGCTCGAGCTCGTAGTCGCTGAGCCGGTTGAGCGAGTCGTCGCAGTCGTCCATGAGGCGCCGCCGGTAGCTCGCGAGGTCGTATTCCTTGGACGTGAGCCGCTGCTCGGCGTGGACCCGGAGGTTCGTCATCGACATCAGGCCGATCTTCCCGCGGTGCCAGTAGCGCCCCTTTCCCTCGTCGTTCTCGACGATCCGGCTTGGGGCGTTCTCGATGAAGCAAAGGTGGATGTGCCTGTTGTCGGTGTTCTCGTGCAGCCCGGCGAACCACGTGACGTTCTTGTAGGAGAGGCGGTTCTCTTTGAGGAATCCGGGCAGTTCCTTCTTGAGGAGCTCCTGGGCGTCCTGCCATGTCCGCATCTTCTCGAGCCCGAAGTCGTGCTCGAAACTGATGACGACGTCCCAGATGACGGAGCCGGTCGAGCGGAGCTTCCTCCGTATTTCCTGCTTGTCCCTCCAGGTCATGAGGCCCTTCTCCGTGAAGGCGCCCTCGGATTTGGACGGGTTGTCCGCGTAGCCGACGTAGTCGGTCGCGGTCGCCCCGCTCTCGACGTATCGGAGGTAGTCCCCGCCGTCGCCCGTCCCCGAGGAGTAGAAGGCCCTTTTGCCGGCCCCTTGCGGGTAGAACTGGCAGAGGACCACCACATTCGGGGACGCGCCCATCAGTGCTTGCCCTTGCCTTTGTCCCGGAACCGCTGGGGTTCGGAATCAAAGAGGCCCTTCTCCACCACCGATTGCGGGAACTTGTCCTTGCCGATGCAGATGGCCATGTTGTAGATGCAGAACCCGATGGCCAAGGCCTCGAGAAGCTGCTTCTCGGTCTTCTCGCCGAGGGCTTTCGCCGCGATGCCGGAGTCCAGCACCTCGCGCTCGATGTCGTCGAGCTTTTTCTTGATGTCGGCTTTGTCCGAAGGATTCTCATCCACAGAGCCTTGATTGGGGGCGGATGGCTCCCGGACGGCCTTGAGGATCAGCCCGAGGAAGAAGTCGTTCTGCGTCTGGACGACACTGGACTTGAACGCCTTGTCCAGCTCCTCGGCGTCCTGCTCGTCATAAATTCGGATGCAGATTCTCGTGATCGGCTTGCGGTTGAGGCCGCGCTTCTTTTGATATGGCATTTGTGATTGCCTCCTTGAATGGGAGGGGTGTCGGATTGGAAACGGCGAGGTTCGGCATGGTTTGTTACGGAAGCTATGTTCCTTGAGACAACACGTCTCGGATGCTCGCTCACTGTGTCCTGTTGTTCCGACTAGCCCTCCCTCACTTAGTAAGGACAAAATCGCTATGAAATTTTTCACATTAAATGGGGTAAAACATAGATTCCATCGATGAAATAAAAATTTATTTTGGTTTTTTCATAATTTCGTCAACAAGCGCTTTCGCCCGCGCAGCTCTTTTCCATACGGTCGGGATTGGAAGCCCTTTTTCTCTCGCGAAATCCGAAAAAGAAATAAGCTTCAGGACAACGACCTTTCGATAAATCTGGTAATCGAGGTCCTCCAGAACCGTTTTTGCGATTCTCAGTTTTCTTCTGCATTCATTGACATAAGCCCGGTTTTCTTCGTAGTCGTCGAGACCCTTATCCTTTTCGGAGGCGTCGTTCGCCTCGATGTCATCGACTTCAGAAACAACAACGAGGCCTTCGCGCCTCTTCCCGATTCGAGGGAAAAGAAGATTCTGGCGGTCTCGATAAACCTTCCTCTGTTCGGCGTTCAGTTCGGCCAATTTCCCCTTGTCGGGGAAGGTCCCAGCGGGGTAATACGTGTATCTGCCGGTGATTCCGTCATAGAGGTATTGCTCGCCTTCGTGATTCTTTCTTTCAGGGTCGACACTAATTTCGCTAACTGTGGACATATTCGTCCTCCCGTGGTGAGCCTTTGCGGCTAACCCCGGCGCCAGGAGGCTAAAAGAAAAGGCGGGCGGGGTGGCTTCCCTCGGAAGCCGGATCCACGCCCGTCTAGCGGGTCTTGGGATGCTGGTGATTATTGGTTGGTCACGGAAACGGAGCCATCATCCATGAACCGAATCTTTGTGAGCGAGCCCTTGAAGAGGATTTCAACCTGTTTCAAGGCCGCATCGACCACGGCCACTTTCTTGCCGTCCTTATTTCGGATTTCATTCATTTTTCAATCACCTCCTTCGGCTTTTGATGGCAAGAGAATAACGCCACGATAAAAAAATCCGAAGACAGGGGCTGTCTATCGGATTTCCGTTCGATTAATACTGATAAAACTGGTTATTTTCCCGATTGAAAAACTAAGGTATGACAAAAAAGAAAAGGCAGCCTCTGGCGCTTTGTGACAGGGGCTGTCCAATTTCTTTACAATTGTTTTCTATTCTCTCTGATCGGAAAGGGGCTTATACCCCTGCTTCATCAAAAATGCATTTATTGTTTCCGGGGTCGCGTCGACCATCATTAAAACGAGACTAAGCGCGTTGTCCTCGGGGTCGTTAGGGATGAATGAAATCCCCGCCTGCTCCAGAATTACGTTCGATACCTTGGGATAGAGCTTCAGCGCTCGGCATATCGCAATGACGGTTCTTTTGTCTGGCTCGGGTCTCTTTTTCTCCAAGTATCGGTCAATGGTCTTCTCGCTCAGACCGGAATCGGCGGCGAGTTGTTTCACATCGGTTTCCCGATAGTCAATCAGATATTTCAGCGAATCCGCCAAACTCGGCTTCGCTTGGACGAGCATCAATTCGCGCAACTCCTTGGTGTACTTCTCAACCTCCTCTTTCGGATTGTCCGAAGACAGAAGGCTTCCGACGCCAGATGAAGCGATTTGAAACTGTAGCTCAGGGTTCTGCTGACGGCACAGGTAGCAGGCCGTGGCGAAGCCTCCGTCGCCGCCACCGCCGATAAGCCGGCACGAAAACCGAACGCAACACTCGTCGGCGTGATGGCGGCCATACGGGGTCAAAACCAAAACGCCCGTTTTCGCCCGCGTAACAAATTTAGGGTCATCAAGGCAAACGTGGTTTTCTGCGAAAACAAGGCGCCCGGACAAGAAAGCAGTGAACAAAGAAGGGTCGGCAAAGGCATTTGCGGTCAAGTCTTTTGAAGAAACCGTGAAAGTCTCATCGGGTTTGAGGGTGCCTTTTTTGAACTCAAATGTTCTTACGTATTCTCCGTCGACCCAGTTGCAAGCTCCCACGGCAATCTCATAGCCGAGCTCAATCAACCGTTTCCGCGCAGAATAAATAGTCACGTCGAAGAAAAGGGCTAGTTCGTTGATAATTGTCGGCACCAAGTCAAGAAGATCCGAGGAGGGAAAATGCGAATACTGCTCGAAAAGTTCGTCGGCCTTTTTCTTAAAGGCCGCCTTTGGCATGAGAATATGCGGAGCGATTGCGTTTGCCTGAGCTTCCATCCAAGCCGTCGTCTGCGAAGGAACGGCGGTTTTTATGCCGCCTCTTTTCTGGCATTGCACGAAAGCGAGATCTTTATTTAGCATCCTGGCAAACTCAAAGGCTTTTCTATGGTAGAAGGCATGGACTATTTCGTGGGCTATTGTGATGTTCGCCGATCCGAGAGAGAAAATGGAACTGGAATTGCGGTCCACCACAACCGTGTTGGCATTAACCTGCTCTTTTCGAGGGCATCCAGTCGAAGGATCGAAAAATTCTGTCGCCGAGGTCTCAAAGAAGACTTGGCCGAATATCGAGCCATCTTCCGAGATTTTCCTCTCGATGACATTGAGTTTCATGCCATCGGTGATTCTCTTGAGATTTACCTTTTCCGATCCATCGAGGGCCTCTGGGTCGTATTTCTCGAGGATTGCTTCCGCTTCCTTATCGTAATCGCATCGGCCAACAATCGGGACGAGGTTCCCATCCAAGGGCTTCTTTGAAGGACCTCTCTTGCTCAACTCATCAATGTATTGGATTCTAAAATTTGTGATTTCGCGCCCTATTTCAGCGCTGCATGATACGGAAAGCCAAATGTCGTTTACCTCATGCTCGTCGTAATCGTCGCCTCTATACAGGGCTTTCGCATCAATCTCTGGAGCCACCAAAACATCAAAGCTGATTTTGGGGCCGCTTTCGTCTTCAATGGCGATGTTTTTGAAATCGAGGTCCTCAACCTCGGCCCCTTCCACTCTTACGGCATCGGGTAGTTTGTCCTCGAGTATGCCTAGATGATAGCGGAAAAACTCTTCAATTTTATCGCAGAATTGGTCATAGAACTTATCGCCAAGATACTGAAGAAAAGCGTTGTTCGCTCTCATAAACGTCCTCCCCCATCATTGCCAAACGAAAGCCGTTTTAGGAACAGCTTATATAATTCGCTAGTAATTTTAGCCCTATTGGCTTCCCATTTCATCCACTGAAATGACAGGAAGTTTCTCATCTAATCCCGAAAAACCCTTTAACGCAAAGAAAGAAAGCCTTTCTTTTTGCCGATCTCACCATCCTCATCGCAACCGGATCAAAATCCTCCGCCGCAGCTTCCACGCATTTAACTGCTCTATCCACATAGACGGTACCAGTATTTAGATAAATTCTCGCCATCTTCATTTGAAGGTCACCACTACCATGAGAATGGCATTTCTCGAAATAAGTAAATGCCTTGGACATATCCGCCGAAACGCCTTCTCCAAAATATAAGCAGGCCCCATAAAGAAACTCCGCAAGTGGGCAATCCCCTGAATCTGCCGCCATCGCCAGAACGGCGATGTCATTCGACGTTGCCGTCCTTGCGATTAGTTTCTTCCGAATCCCGATAACCTCTTCTGTGTTTTCCCGTATGCTTTCAAAATTAGATGTGTTCATAAACATCCCTCCACTTATAAATAGGGGGCGAAATGACTTTTTTGCCCTTTTGTTTGAAAGGGGCAAAAAGTTCTTCCTTTAGGAAGAAAGGAATAAAGATTTTACAATTCAGCAAGAAAAGGATGGCAATGAGGGGCTTCATTGCCATCCAAGAAAATAATAATGCCTCAGTCGATGTTAATTAGTATTGTTTTGTTAGGGCTTCGAATAGTTTTTTTAGAACTGTCACATTGACAGAATTGCCAAATTGCTTATATGCCAGTTGGCGGTTTTGGTCAGGAACGAAATCATCAGGAAAACTTTGAAGCCGCGCCTCTTCACGAACAGTCATCTTCCGACGGTACTTACCAATGATCGGTGTTTGAACGATTGCGACAAGGGCGGGGAAACAATCGGGCTTTTTGACCCGAATACCCGAGGGCCGGTACTGGATCAGGCATTTCCAAATCGAGTCTTCTGTCGTGCCGGCCTGCCACTCAAACTTCCGCTCGGATGGGGTCCATTCCTTCAAATTTTGATTGGCTTTGAGCCACGAATCGATGAATTTCTTATTGTCTTGGTAAAGCTTATTGTTCTTGTTCACGAAATCCTGCTTCCAGTCCGGCATGTCGGATGTCGCCTTCCGCTTGAAATAGGCGACCCAGACGGGGAAGCCGATGACCTTCACGTCGATTCCGTGGTAGAAATCGTCCCAGGCTTGGAGGACTTCCTCCTGATGCTCGGTGATCCGATAGGATGGATCCGCATTCTCCTCAAGGATGGAATCGATCGAGTTGTCGGATTTCTCCATGAGTTTTGGGAGTTCGATCTCCAATGGCTTGTCGGCGTGCTTGGGGTCGTAGACGCCAAGAATGTAGACCCGCTCGCGGATCTGAGGAATGCCAAATTGATACGGGCTGAGAATCCTCGGTTCGGCCTCGAGCCGATAGCCAAGGTCATGGAGCGTCTGGCGGATGACATGGAAGGTGTTCCCGCTGTCGTGCGAGACCAGGTTGCGGACGTTCTCGAGCATGATGTATTTCGGGTGCTTCGCCTTCAGGATGCGGGCCACCTCGAAGAAAAGGGTGCCCCTTGTCTGATCGTAGAACCCCAGTTGCTTCCCGGCCTTGGAAAAAGCCTGGCAGGGAAAGCCAGCGCAGAGAACGTCGTGATCGGGGACGTCTTGGTCTTTGATGTCGCGGACGTTGTGGCCGGAATCCATCCCATAGTTGGCCTTGTAGACCTTGATGCATTCCTTGTCGATGTCAGAGGCAAGGACGCACCGGCCGCCGAAAGAGGCGAGAGCCTGATGGAATCCGCCGATGCCGCTAAAGAGATCTATGAACGTGAAATTTTCGTTGATTGGCATGGATTTATTCTATGATTATTCCCGCTAAAAAGGAAGCTTTCTTGCATCAATAAAAGAAATTAGAAAGACTTGGTATAGATAGAAATCGCTTCCGCCACTTCATCATTAATTTTGATTTTTGGATCTCTGGCTTTATTGTCGGAATTTTTCCCTTGGGAAAAGGGATGCATTTTCAAAATCTCATAAACGGCTTGATCCAAATTGAGTATCTGTGCCTCTTTTATCCGAATTGAATACTTCATCTTTTTCCCATATCTGGAAGCCATGTCGATGTAATTGTTTTTAGCATACACGTCTCCTCTTAAATGGTCCCAATATTTGGTTACTTCATAACCATGAGCAGAGTCTTTTTCACCGGAAAATCGCACAGTAACATACCAAATTTTCCCATTATTATCCGTAAGGACGGTATTCAAGGTTTTTTGGTCATTTCCGAGAATGTCAGAATCAATGCTGTCAGATTTCAAATCGCCAAAAAACCATGATGTTTTCGGAAATTTCAAATCTAGGTCAATCCCAGTTTCTTTCTTGTCACTGCACCAAGAAATGTCATCGGTTGGATGTGTTATCAAATACCGTTTAAAAAGATATTCAAAATAAAAACCACACCATTCTGGCTGAATTGCGTTGTTGTCATGGGCGGACACCATTTCCTTGTAACATTCTACCCCCGACCAGCGGGATTTAATGGATTCGAAGAAATGGTCGAAATAACACAATATAGAGTCGCAATACTCAGCCGAAAAATCCGTTTTCCCGGAAACGGCACCATTAATATATGAAACAAAATTCGTTTGGTTTAAAACAATGAGCAAATTCCCACCTTTATCAACCTTTCGGAAAGAACCGTTTTTTAATGCATATTGCAAATCAAAAACATGAATATGCGAAGAAGAATTATGCACTTTCTTTCCTACGTGAGAGACCGGATCGTTTATGACGAACACATGAAGCCCGCGAAAAGAATAAATCCCTACGAAAAAAGTTTTTATGTGTTTCTTTTCATTTTCTTTAACGTAATCGGGGTAATACGACTTAAGTTGCCACCGCTTTTTGTATGGTTCCCAGTAACCCCCTAAATACGTTATGTTGGCGCTTAACAGCGCGACCTTATCCCCAATCAACACCTGATTTCGGTCAACCTTAACCGCAGAACCGAATAATGAACAATATAATTTGAAAATGGAAGCAGTCGAAAGGGTCTCGTCAAAGTCGGTGACGATGGACCCATCGTCCAATACTTGTTCGGTTTTTCTTTTTGATCCAAAGCACATTTCAAAGCCTTCACTTCAATACAAATCGGGGAGAGAGCAAACTTCCGTAATCTTTTTCCAATCAATTAAGCCGTCGTTTGACACGAGGCCCAATGCGTTCCACAAAATTCGTTCATATTTAAGGAACCCAACTTTGCTCGATTTCCCAGGGGCAACGCGGTTCGGGTTCTTTTTTATCATTCCCCTATTGGTGTAATCGGCCTCCATTAACTCCAAAATATCAGAAACAGAAGATGACGGATTTTTTTGTTTGAGGGCATCGAAATCGAGAATTAGGTCCAGATGGTGTCCACTAGTCAAAATTTCCTTCATAAAATAATCATAAAACATTTTACTGGACGGCCCGTTAATAACTCCTAAATTGTACATGGCGAAACCAGATTCAGTTAAATCCCCGTTGGAATCAATCATTTGAAGATGCTTTAAGAAAGTAACATAATTTTTCCTGATAGAATTATATAAATTATCTTTCGAAGAACCGGTATTTATTTCGGATTGAATATACACAATTCTCTGCGCGGTAGGCATCTTAGAACTTCGAGATAGAATCTTCTCACACTGCATAAAATCTTTTTTGCCAGAGAGAGTCTTGATTACGACGCCATCGATGTCGAATACTTTGATGGGTTTGAACGTTGACAATATGTTTGGCGAAACCATTCGTGTATTCCAAAATTCTGTAAATGCGTCGCCAGAAAACTGCCCAACTTTTTTCAAATAATAATAGTGAAGTATCAAATGAAAAAGAGGAACAGGCAAATCTTGGTGCTTTGCCCAGAATCTATCCGATCGCGGTGCCAATATTTTTACTGCCGAAGGCTTTAGTACCGAAACCGGCATAGAAACAAGGGATGGATTATTACAATTGTAGATAATCAACCCAGCTGATAACTTTCCTTGTATTTGCTTTTGAAAAAGGTTAGTCAAAAAGGAAGACAAATCAAAATCTTGAAGACGGTCAGGCGCTACCAGAAAAGAAACGTTGCTACTTTGCAAATACGCCAAAGCCTGGCCAACTCCAGTGAGAATCCCCCTTTTCGATTCAGTGGGTGGTTTAAACTCAAATGAAACAAGCGTTTTTAAGGTCGGATCATAAAAAGCTGCATCAGGAGACGGGAAGTCGGCACTTACACCACATCGGTAAAAATTCGCCCCAGAGTTACCGGCACATTGCCATTTTCCGGTTTTAAAATTTTGAAGAACAGCGTCTGTAGTAACTTTTGCGAGGACATGGTGATTCATTGGCATAAACTAATCCTCCAGCATGGACTTCTTTGCTAATTTGGTTTCAGAAGCACCAGACCACTTTTTATTAATTATAGTCCTTAATCTCTCACCAAAACTTTGGGCAACAATACAAGGGAACGCATTCCCCACTTGCAAGCATTGGTTAATTATTGGGCCAACAAATTCAAAACTATCAGGGAATGTTTGTATTCTCGCAGCTTCTCTGACAGTCAGCGTCCTATTAAGAAACGGATGCACTGGGAAGGCATTGTGTCCTGGAACAATTGTCGGAGAAGGTTCGAAGCGGCTCAGTCTGAAAAAAACGTGACTAAAATTCGCGACAGGTTTATTGGTCTTGGTTCCTAAACGAAGTGAAGGAGGCAAGGACGAAACGTCCATTTTTTCTCCTTCTTTTATAAAAGAAAATCTTTTCTCCACCGTCTTAGAATGATGAGAGGGGTTGTGGTTTTTGTACTTACCATATGTTTTCGGATCGGACAGGTCGGTGATGACTTCCTCTACGGTCCGATAGGGCAACTGCCAGGATTTCGGTTTCGCGTAATATTTGGCCTTTGGCCACGGAAAAGCCAAGTTTGTTCTAGTCCCAATCAAAATAAATCTTTTACGGATTTGAGGGGCCCCATAATCCGCGGCATTGATAATTTTGTGTTCAATGCGGTAACCATGTTTTTGGAAAAAGCTCTCAACTTCTGCGACATATTGACCGTTTTGTGCTGATAAAATAGCGGGAACGTTTTCCATGAAGAACCAAGGCACCCTTGACTGAACGACGATGTTTGCAAACGCGAAGACGAGGTCATTCCTTGCGTCCTTTGAGACATCCCACTTCTTCGTATTCACGAACCGACGTTTGCCAAATATTGAAAAGCCTTGGCACGGGGGGCCGCCAGCAACAAGGTCAACGTGACTATCAATGATCTTTTCAGCGACTATTTTTTGGTTGGAAGGCAAAGATAAGTCAAGTTGCAAGCATGGGTGGTCAAAATTTTTCCGATATGCCTCTACTGCATAATCGTTAATCTCAACTCCAAAAGCCCCTTTT
>Ga0070399_1005093_pt1 | contig 10461 bp, 10 predicted proteins | sample BioMet4_FD_61217 | JGI IMG/M metagenome (GOLD analysis project Ga0070399, IMG submission 61217) | Microbial communities from bioreactor (seeded with sewage sludge) at LBNL, California, USA - Biofuel metagenome 4 (version 1) | ecosystem: Engineered > Bioreactor > Anaerobic > Unclassified ... | reverse complement strand
ACGATCACGGTGTTGTTGATCATTTGGCTCTTCGTCGGCCAGACAACCTTTTTCAGCTCGCTCTTCATTTCGCGGAACCAGCGGCTGATGCGCTTGCCTGCACGGGCAAAGAAGTTTTCCTTTTTTGCTTCTGCCATGTTGTTCACCCTTTCCGCAGCAACTTCCGTTCTGCTTTACTTCGTCTCGCTGTGCATCGTGTGCTTCTTGCAGAATCTGCAGTACTTCTTCATCTCGAGACGGTCAGGGTCGTTTTTCTTGTTCTTCATGGTGTTGTAGTTTCTCTGCTTGCATTCGTTGCATCTGAGTGTAACCTTTACGCGCATAATCGGCACCTCCTTAAATATTGCCTCCCTGCATGACTGCGGCTATTGAAAAATTTTAGCGGGCGCCGAAACTACCGGGCGGCCATCCGCAGCTGAAAATGGGCATAGACGCCCCTTTTGCGCAGGTGCAATTATTCTATCACAGAAGATTTCCCCGGTCAACAGAAAATTTATATTTTTTCCGGGAATAAGAGCGGTTTCTTGCCTTTCTGAGAGCGAAATGATATAATGCCATCAAAAAAGGGGAGAGAAACGAATGAAGATCATGGCGATCGACTACGGAGACGCGCGCACCGGAATTGCAATCTCGGACAGCCTTGGGATGCTTACGGGGACGACCACGGTCATCCACTCGTGGAATCCGGAGAAAACGGCGGAAGAGACCGCCCGGCTGGCTCGTGAAAACAAGGTGGAGGAGCTGGTGCTCGGCTTCCCCAAAAATATGGACGGGACCGAGGGCGCGCGGGCGGACCTCTACCGGGAATTTGCGGCGCTGCTGAAAGCAGCATCGGGTCTGGAGCCCGTTTTCTGGGATGAACGGAGAACAACCATCGAGGCCCATCAGATTCTCACGCAAAATCAGTACCACGGGAAAAAGCGGAAGAACACTGTCGACGCGGTGGCGGCTTCGCTCATTCTGGAGGGGTATCTGGCATTTCGAAAGAATCAGAAAGGAAAGACGGATGTTTAAGGGATTTTCAGACAGTACGGTGGATTTCTTCTGGCAGATCCGGCTCAACAACAACCGAGAGTGGTTCGCAGAAAACAAGCCGGAATTTCAGCGCGCGGTACAGGAACCGGTCAAGGCGCTGGCGGACGAGCTGTACGAATGGTTTTCACAGAGCTACCCGGAGCTGAACCTCAATCTGCATGTCTCCCGCATCTACCGCGACGCGCGGCGGCTCTACGGCCGCGGACCGCTCAACGATCACCTTTGGTTTTCTCTTCAGTCAGACGACTGGGAGGAGGAGGCCAGCTCACCCGGCTTCTATTTTGAGCTGGGGGCGGACGGCTATGGCTACGGAATGGGCTTTTTCTGCCCGAAAGCCGCACAGACGGCGCGTTATCGCCGCGCGATCGACGAACGTCCGGACGAGCTGCGGGCGCTTGCCCAGGGATTGAAAAAGCAGAGCGTTTTCACACTGGAAGGGCCCGAGTACGCCAGACCGAAGGGCCATGCGGACGACGACCTCGCGGTCTGGTATAATAAAAAATACTGGAGCCTCAGCTGCGACCGGGCCTACGACACGCTCTCCTACTCGCCGGAGCTGACAAAGACCATAGAGGAAAGCTTTGTGCCGCTTGTCCCGATGTACCGGTATCTCGTCCGGATCTTCAAAACGGCGGAATAAACAGAACGGCGGCCTGCAAAAGCAGACCGCCGTCCGTTATTATTTGAGCAGCTCCCGGATGATATAACCCGCGATCATGAGACCGGCGGAGGAGGGAACCCAGGAGACCGAGCCTGGCACGCTTCGTTTTCCGGCGGGCAGCTCGGCCGGCGGAAAGGGCCTTTGCGGCAGCTCTGTGCTGGAGAGCACCAGATGATGCTGAATGCCGCGGTTCCGCAGCTCCCGGCGCATGACGCGCGCAAGCGGACAGCCTGCGGTTTTGGAAATGTCGGTGATGACAAATTTCGACGGGTCGAGCCGGTTGCCCGTGCCCATCGAGCTGAGGATCGGCACGCCCCGGGAGAGGGCCGTCTGGATGAGACTGAGTTTTGAGGAGACGGAGTCGATGCAGTCGGCAATATAGTCGAAGCCGAGCGCAAAGAACTGTTCCTTGTTTTCCTCCGTGTAAAACTCGCGGATCGCCGTGACGCGGCAGTCCGGCTGAATATCGCGGATGCGCGCGGCCATCACGTCGGTCTTGTACTGCCCCAGCGTGGAGTGAAGCGCCACAAGCTGACGGTTCAGATTGCTGACCGAAACGACGTCATGATCAACCAGCGTGATCGCACCGACTCCGGCGCGGGCCAGGGCCTCAGCCACATAGCTGCCGACTCCGCCGACGCCGAAGACGGCGACGTGCGCGCCCCGCAGGCGCTCCAGTCCGCCCGGACCCAGAAGCATTTCCTCCCGGCTCCATTGTGTTTCCATATCGATTCTCCTATAACAAAAGCTGCCGTTGCCGGCAGCTTTTGTATAATCCGTTTACTTGGTTGTGAACCGCATGCCGAAGGCGTTCTCCGTATAGGTGGCCTTTCCGGTAACGGAGGTCGTCCAGTCGGAGTAGTCGTCGCTGCGAAGTTTGTTTTCCACAAGGTAGCTGCGGTAGTTGTCGCCTTCGCCGACGAAGTACATCACGTGATAGCCATAGCTGCTCTCGATGATGCCGGTGTCGCCGGGCTGATGATTTTCCTTGTAGCACCAGTCGTTGAAGCTCGTGACCATCTGGCCGGGCACGACATTTTCATACAGGCCGCCGGTGGAGGTGGTGGCGGTGTCGTCGGAATTGTCGGTGGCCAGCTTCGCGAAGGAATCTTCGGTCTTGTCGCCGGCTTCATACTGAGCCAGCAGATCCTCGGCCTTGGCCTTGGCGGTCGCCATGGCGTCGGTGTCGGTGGTGTCGCTGACGGAGACAAGAATCTGACGGACGTTCACCATGTTGTAGTCGTGATCCTCACGGCCGATATAGAAGGCCACATAGTAGCCGTCGTCGCTTGCCACATAGGTGGTGTCGCCGTTTTTGCGGGAGGCATCGAAGAGCCAGTCAGCCAGCTGCGTTTCGCAGGAGGAGTAGCTCTTGTCGCTGCGCAGCGAATAGGAGTCGTCCTCATAGGAGGTCTTGGAGTCCTCGGCGGCATTCTGATAAGCCTGATCGATGAAGGCCTGTTCGTCGCCCTTGGCGGCTTCCGCCATCGCGGAGGCCATGGCCTCTTCCTTGGCGGCCACTTCGGGATCAACCGTGCTGGCGCTCGAGGTGGCGCTGGAGGCGGCGCTCGAGGAGGCACTGGAAGAGCTGGCAGCGGAGCTGGAAGCTGCGCTGGAGTCGGCGGAGGTGTCGGTCGAAGTGCTGTCGGTCGTCTCAAACAGGGAGGCGGTGACCGGGAACACGCGGTAGTTTACACCGTCGTAATCGTTGGGGCTCGCGGCGTACGCATCCGAAATATCGGTGTCGGAATAGGTGAAGCCGTTGTAGATCTTCTGGGAATAGTACTGCGCGGTCTGCGTCAGTTCAAGATAGCTGCGGTAGCTCTTTTCGTTGCTGCCGGTGCCGAACTGCGCCACCAGGAACCCACTGAGACTGGTGTAGCCGTAGCTCGTGGCGCTCGACTTGAGCGAGTCGAGCGAGGTGTCGATCTCAGTCTGCTGGTCATCCGTGAGCGTAAAGCCATTTTTCACGGCCTCGTCATAGATGGCATAAGTCTGGGTGGCATTCTTGAGGGCCTGCTCGGTAAAGTAATCAGCCCAGGTCTCACCGGTCTTCTCGTCATAAACCTGCTCGTCGAGCGGCTTGGAGGTATCCAGGATGTAGCTGATATAGCTCTGGTACGTCTGATAGAAGTTGTTATAGGCGTCTTTATAGAAATAGTTCAGCGTGGCCGGGGTGATGCTGTGTCCGTCCACAACGGCCGCGGTGGTATGCGTGACAAAAAATCCGTTCGTCAGCATGGTGAAGAAAGCTACAATAGCAATCACCAGGACCAGGCAGATGATGCCAAGCGTCCATTTCAGACCCTTGCTCATGCCTTTCTTGCTGCCGGAATTGGCACCGGCTGGCTGCTCCTTGCGCTTGCTCTTTTCGCGCGATGCGCTCATACAGGATCATTCCTCTCATTGTCCGAGTTTTCGCTCCAGGCGATACAATGCGTATTATAGCGAAATATTCGGACAGTTTCAAGAGCATATTTTTGAAAACCGAAAGAAATGCGAACATTTACATAATTTTAAAACCGTCCGCCCCAAACGGGGCAAAAACACGGCGTTCCCAAAACCTCGCCGAGTTTGCACCCGCAGGCGCATGAGACGGCCGGGACCCCGCGCCCGCGAAGGAAAGGGGATACGGCGCTCTTCAGCGAGACGTACGCGCAGCCGGAAATTCCAGCGGCGGAGGAGGCGGACCGGCCCAGATAGAAAGAGATTCCCGCCTCTTTCGAGACGGGAACCGCTGTGGTGCCCCGCAGAAGCCGTGCGACGCCAATTATAACCTGCACAAAAAGGCAGGTGGGTTGCCTCTCCGCTGCTTCATCGCTTCCAACATCCGCCTGCATGCATGCATGCAGGTCAGGAGGCCTGCGATCCACAGAAGACGTACAGCATCCCGGAATTATAATGTGGGTTTAAGAGGAGCCGTCACGCACCCCGCAGGGAACTGTTCAATTATCTTCTTCCGCTGTGGTATCCTCGTCTTCATAGATGAGATCCATCAGGGCCTTGTAAACCTCGTTCAGCTCATTCTCATCATCGATGGTCTCCAGCATCTCCTCGCCGTTTTCCTCGACGGAACGGAGAATGCTGACCTCCAGATCCTCTGCGCTGTCAGTGGAATCGGCGGGTACGAGAGCCAGGTAGCGGCTGCCGTTGTGTTCGAGTTCGGCCAGAACCTCCAGCTCGTATTCCTTGCCGTCCTCGTCGGTGATGGTGATGAAATCGTCTCCATATTCCTGGTCCATAAGGGACCTCCTGTATTTCTTTGATAGCTCTATTTTAATCTCAGACCGCTGCAAAATCAAGAGGAAATTAGAGACCTGCCCGTCAGGAGCAAAAGTCCTCCAGAATCGAGCTGAGCGCCGCCCTGGAGCAGACGGGAATGCCGCGCAGCACGGCGGCGCGGTCGGCGGCATTCGGAAGCTGCGAAACGAGCATGCTTGTTTCATGCCAGGTTTTGTTTTCCAGGTCGCACCAGACCAGCCGGCCGTCCCGCGATCCGAGACAGTAGGAAGCTGAGGCTGCCGCGGCGGCGCGTGAGAGCGTGAACAGCAGCACGGCGGCAAGCACCGCGCGTGAGAGAGGCTTGCTCATGAAAACACCTCCTTTTTCCCTAGCTTGCCCCGCATTTACGCCGCCATGCGCACCGCGGGGAATTTGTCTGCTGTTCACAAATTGTTTTCAAAAGAATTGACAGCCATGATATAATGTGTAAATAGCAAACTAGAATGGTGTATCTTGACTGCCGAAGCGGCGCAAGATAAACCCGGCGCTGCCGGCCCCGGCCGCGCGTTCACTCTGCAATGGAGGAGTTCTATGTCGAAGAAAGATCAAGAAAATACCGCAAAACGGCCCGGACGCGCTCGCCGTGTCTGGGGGACGATCGGAAAAGTGATCGGGACGATGGTTCTGGTCATGTTTCTGACTGCGCTGGTTTTTACCTGCCTGTTTGCCCTTTATATAAAAAATGATCTGTCGAAGCAGGTCGACTTTTCCATCGAAGGCTTTGCGCTCGACCAGACCTCTGTCATCTATTGCGAGGATCCGTCCACAGGCGAGGATGTCGTGCTGCAGAAGCTCTACGGCGGGGAAAACCGGACCTGGGTCAAATACAGCAAGATACCGGATAATCTGATCAAGGCCTGCGTGGCCATCGAGGACAAGCGGTTCTTCGATCACCAAGGCGTCGACTGGTATACGACGATCAAGGCGTGCGTGAAAATGTTCCTGGGCACCGGCACGGCCGGCGGCTCCACCATAACGCAGCAGCTTGTCAAGAATCTGACCGGTGAGGAGCAGGTTACGGTTCGCCGGAAGATTGTGGAAATCTTCCGCGCCCTGGAATTCGAAAAGAAGTATACCAAGAAGGAAATCCTGGAGTGGTATCTCAACATCATCTATCTGGGCGAGAACTGTTCCGGCGTGCAGAGCGCCTCGCAGGTCTATTTCGGCAAGAACGTCGAGGACCTGGATCTGGCCGAATGCGCCGCGCTGATCGGCATTACGAACAATCCCTCCATCTACGACCCCTATATCAACCCCGACAAGAACAAGGAACGTCAGACCATCATTCTCGACGAGATGCTCAGACAGGGCGTCATCTCCCAGTCGGAGCATGACCAGGCGGTCGCGGAAGAACTGGTGTTCCGCAATTCCAGCACCGATACGAGCACCTCGGACAGCAGCGAGTATTATTCCTACTTTGTCGATCAGGTCATCCGCGACGTGGTCAGCGATCTGTGCGAAAAAACGGGATATGATTACAATATTGTCTACAAGATGGTCATGACCGGCGGCTATTCGATTTACAGCACCATGAACCCCGACGTGCAGGACGCGGTGGACAAGGTCTATGAAAACCTCGCCAGCGTTCCGAAGACGAAGAGCTCCCAGCAGCTCGAGTCGGGCATCACGATTATCGACAACGAGACGGGTGACGTGGCCGCGATTTCGGGCGGCGTCGGCAAGAAGGAAGGCAGCCTGACGCTCAACCGCGCCACACAGAGTCTGCTGTCCCCCGGCTCCACCATCAAGCCGGTCTCCGTCTACGCTCCCGCGCTGGAGCTGGGGCTCATCACGCCTGCGACGGTCTATGACGACACTCCCTATTCCTTTACCGATTCCAACTACTGGCCAAAGAATTCCGACTCAACCTACCGCGGCCTTGTTTCCATCAACGAGGCGCTGGGCGAATCGCTCAACACGGTGGCGGTCAAGCTGGTCGCCAAAATGACGCCCGATTACTGCTATTCCTTTGCCAAGGACAAGATGGGCCTGTCCACGCTGGTCTCCGACTATGTGGATTCCAAGGGAGAGACGCTGTCCGACGTGAACCTTGCGCCGATGGCCATGGGCGGCCTTACAAACGGCGTGACGGTGCGCGCGATGGCGGCCGCCTATGCAACGTTTGCCGACGAGGGTGTCTATCGCGAGGCAAGAACGTATACCAAGGTCGTCGACGCCAGCGGGAATGTGATCCTCGACAACACGCAGAGCTCCCAGGTGGCGATGAAGGACATCACAGCCTGGTATATCACTTATATGCTGCAGAATGCGGTTAAGAGCGGCACCGGCACGGCAGCCGCGCTCGACAATATGCCCGTCGCCGGCAAGACCGGCACCACGACAAGCGATTTCGACCGCTGGTTTGCGGGCTACACTCCTTATTATACCGGCGTGGTGTGGTGCGGCTACGACGATCCCGAAGAGGTCGTGCTGAGCGATTCCACGACGAATCCCGCCATTGTCCTGTGGAAGGATGTCATGTCCTCGGTCCACGCGAACCTGCAGGCCAAGGAGTTTACGAAACCCTCGAATGTGGTCGAGTGCAGCGTCTGTGAGGATTCCGGACTGCTGCCGACGGACGCCTGCCGCGAGGATCCGAGGGGCAGCCGCGTGGTGACGGTGGAGCTCAGCATTTACGACGTGCCGACCGAGTACTGCACGACCCATAAGGAAGTGGATGTCTGCAAGGCTTCCGGCCATGTCGCCAACGAGTACTGCGGACAGGTGGAGGGAAATTCTCTCTATCAGGTCGGGCTGCTTGACATTTCGCGTGCGTTCCCGGTGCGCGGCATCGTTGTGCAGGATCAGGCCTATGTTGTACCGGACGCCCTCATCCCGAACGGATACTATCCCGCCGTCTCCCCGGATGTCGACTCGATCAACGTGCCCTGCTACATCCATTCGGAGGCGGATCTCCCCAAGCAGGCGGAGCCGGATCCCACGGAGACCGGCACCGAGACCGGCACCGGCACCGAGACCGGCACCGGCACGGAAACCGGCACCGAGACCGGCACCGGTACGGATACAGGCGCCGGCACCGGTACCGGCACCGGCGATACGCAGACACCATAAAGAACAGCAGGAGGGGCTATGTGGCTTTCTGACAACTGGAAGGATTACGAGGTGCTCGACACCTCCGACGGGGAAAAGCTGGAACGCTGGGGAAAGTACATCCTGGTGCGTCCCGACCCGCAGGTGATCTGGTCTACACCCCGGGCGGATCCTCTCTGGAAAAAATACGATGCCAGATACCTGCGCTCGTCCGAGGGCGGCGGCAAGTGGGACAATCTCCGCCTGCCGGAGCGCTGGCAGGTGCGCTACGGCGCACTTACCTTCAACGTAAAACCCATGAACTTCAAGCATACGGGCGTTTTTCCCGAGCAGGCGGTCAACTGGGACTTCATCAGCCGGAAAATCGCCGCCGCGGGCCGGCCTGTGAGTGTTTTAAACCTCTTTGCCTATACGGGCGCGGCGACTCTCGCCGCTGCCGCCGCCGGCGCGAGCGTGTGCCATGTCGACGCGGCGAAGGGCATGGTTTCCTGGGCCAAGGAGAACGCCAAGTCCTCCGGACTCGAGGACAAGCCCGTCCGCTGGATCGTGGACGACTGCGGCAAATTCGTCGAGCGCGAGATCCGGCGCGGCCGCCGCTACGACGCGGTCATCATGGACCCGCCGTCCTACGGCCGCGGACCATCGGGCGAGATCTGGAAGCTGGAGGAAAACCTCTATCCCTTTGTGGAGCTCGTCTGTCAGGTGCTCTCCGACGAGCCGCTGTTCTTCCTGATTAATTCCTATACGACGGGGCTTGCTCCGTCGGTCGTCGGGTATCTGCTCGACACGCTGATCACAAAAAAACACGGCGGGCACAGCGACAGCCAGGAGCTGGGGCTGCCCGTCCGCGATTCCGGACTCGTGCTGCCCTGCGGCTGTACGGGCCGCTGGGTCGCAGATGAGAGATAAGGCTATGAGCAAACAGGCAATTGTTGCAGACAAGCTCGTCTATGCCTACCCGGGGCAGGACGAGCAGGAAAATCAGGTGGTATTCGAGGGACTTGACCTCTCGATCGAGCAGGGCAGCTTTGTGGCGATCCTGGGCCACAACGGCTGCGGAAAGTCGACGCTGGCCAAACACTTCAACGCGATCCTGCTGCCGCAGGGTGGCAGCGTGACGGTCTACGGCATGGACACGCGGGACGAAGAGCAGCTGCTGGAGATCCGGCGCAGCGTCGGCATGGTCTTTCAGAACCCCGACAACCAGATCGTCTCCAACGTGGTGGAGGAGGATGTCGCCTTCGCGCCCGAGAATCTCGGCGTACCCTCGGACGAGATCCGCCGCCGCGTGGACGAGGCGCTCCGGCTCGTCGGCATGTACGACTACCGCGAGCACGCGCCGCATCTTCTGTCCGGCGGACAGAAGCAGCGCATCGCCATTGCGGGCGTCATCGCCATGCGGCCGCGCTGCATCGTGCTCGACGAGCCGACTGCCATGCTCGACCCGCAGGGCTGCCGCGAGGTGCTTGCGACTGTCACCAAGCTCAACCGCGAGGCGGGCATCACGGTGGTGCTCATCACGCACCACATGTCCGAGGCGGTGCTCGCGCAGCGGGTCATCGCCATGGCTGACGGACGCATCGTAGCCGACGGCACACCAAAGGAAGTCTTTACCCAGGTGGAGCTTCTGCGGAGCGTCGGACTCACCGTTCCTGAAACGACCCAGCTTATCTATGAACTAAACCGGGAAGGCTGCGGCCTCCCGCTCGACGCTCTCTCCGTAGAGGAATGTGCGCAGGCACTCTGCTCCTATCTTGGCGGAGGTCTGACCCAATAGATCCGGAGGATTTTATCTTGGCTCCTATTCTGGAAATCCGCAATCTCAGCCACGTTTACTCGACCGGCACGCCGTTTGAGCATGAGGCCCTGAAGGACGTGAGCTTTTCGGTCGAACGCGGTGAATTCATCGGCATGATCGGCCACACAGGGTCGGGCAAATCGACCCTCATCCAGCATCTCAACGGGCTCTTGAAGCCCACGTCCGGCAGCGTGCTCTTTCATGGAGAGGACATCTGGAAGGACGTAAAATTCACGCGCAGCATCCGGTTCAGGGTGGGGCTGGTGTTCCAGTATCCCGAATACCAGCTGTTTGAAGAGACAGTCTACCGCGACATCGCCTTCGGACCCAAAAACATGGGCCTCTCCGAGAGAGAGATCGACGAGCGCGTGCACCGCGCGGCCGGATTTGTCGGCATCGGGGAGGAGAACCTCCAGAAATCGCCGTTCGACCTGTCCGGCGGGCAGAAGCGCCGCGTCGCCATTGCTGGCGTCATCGCCATGGAGCCCGAGGTGCTGATCCTCGACGAACCCACGGCGGGCCTCGATCCGGCGGGCCGCGAGAGCATTCTGCAGAACATCCGCGACTATCAGGCTGCCCAGCATGCGGCGGTCATCATGGTCAGCCACAGCATGGAGGAGATCGCCTCCAACGT
>Ga0070399_1005081_pt1 | contig 10471 bp, 12 predicted proteins | sample BioMet4_FD_61217 | JGI IMG/M metagenome (GOLD analysis project Ga0070399, IMG submission 61217) | Microbial communities from bioreactor (seeded with sewage sludge) at LBNL, California, USA - Biofuel metagenome 4 (version 1) | ecosystem: Engineered > Bioreactor > Anaerobic > Unclassified ... | reverse complement strand
CCTGCCTGGGTGTCAATACACAATTTGCACAAAGACTTTTTAAGGCAGGTCGAACTCCCGATCTATCGAAAACGCAACAAACCGCATATTTTCTTCGTTGTACTCCAATTCGCCGTTATCAAACATGAGTGACGCGCCGTAGATCAGCGACCTGACAATATAGGTTTTGCACTTTTCGCGATCTTCAGACATATTAGCTTCTTTACAGTATTCTTTGATCAGGTTCCGAGAAAGAGCGCTAATTTGACCCCTCATATTTTTGTACACACTGTCAAATTCCTCGTCTTTGAGCATGATGATCGATCTGAAATGTGGATTTTCCACCAGAAATCTTACATAGTCCAGGCTGGTTTCAACAAGCTGTTTTCTTGTATTTTGGGGGAACTTCTCCAGAATCTTTTGCTGTCTTTCCATCCATTGCCTGTTGATATATTCAATAATAGCGGCAATAAAGCTTTGGCGGTCTTTAAAATGTTTATAAGGTGCCGCGCAGGATACGCCGCATTCATTCGCTATTCTGCGTATAGAAAAGTTTTTTAGTCCGTAACCGTTTATTTCCTGAATCCCCGCAACAATCAATTGCTCACGGACATTTTTGTGAATTGTTCCCTCAGGCATAATATCCTCCTGTAATCCGTTAATCTGTTTCTTTTATTGTATTTTGATAAATATCATGTGTCAATAAAAATACTGTCTACTTGACAGGGAGCGGTTCATTTTTTGTAAAGATTCTATTTTGTCATCGGGGTATATAGTATCTGCGCTATTTCCTGAAAACGCAGAGTGGCGAAATTGAAGCTTTTATTCCGAAATTGACAAATAAAATACCCTGCCAAACCATTTGACAGGGTATTTTAGAGCCGTTTGGAAGATACTGTCGGAGGGAGGGTGGGCATTCACCCGGACAGGGAAAAGGCGGCCATCAGGGTAAACGTCGTTCCGTTATACTCTGTCTTGAGAAAGCCCCCGTAAGCATCCACGACCTTTTGGATGTTCCGCAGGCCGATGCCGTGTTCCCGGTCGCTTTTTGTGGACAGATAACGGCCGTCTCTTTCGTTCAGGAGGCCGTTATAAGAGTTTTCAATTCTGATCAGCAGCTGCCCTCCGGTCGTTCTTGCTTCCGCTGAGATGAACCGTGCATCCGGCTCGGGCTGCTTTTCGCACGCCTCCAAAGCGTTCTCCAGTGCGTTTCCCAGTACGACGCAGAGGTCGCCGCCGCTGACCGGAAGCCGTTTTGGGATGGCGCAGGCGCATCGGAACGTGATATTGCGCTCCCTGGCCTTGAAAGAGTAATACCCGAGAATGGAGTTTGCAACAACATTTTCACAGAATACCGGCAGCGGCTCGGTTTCGCTCTTATCGGCATAATCGCTTAAAAACCGGTCCAGTTCCTCGAATCGTCCTTCCTTGGAGAGCCGCTTCATCACGCCTACGAAATGGCGCATATCGTGCCGTACGGCGCGGACCTCATTGATCTGCGCGCTCAGGGCGTCATAATAGTCCGTCTGCATGGCAATATGCTTTTTTGCCAGCGCCAGCCGGGAGGAGGATAAGGCAAGCTCGCTGCGCAGATCCGAGGTTCGCAGTGCCGCGACCAGACCGAGGATCATCATATATGCTGAAAATGAGACAAGCAGCGCCAGAGACAGATTCAGGTAGATGTTGCCGTTGATGTAGTAGCAGTCCACGATCAGCCCGGTTATCGCCAGAACCGTGCCCCAATAGATGATCAGGCCGTATTTATTCAGATGACGCCGGTTGCACCAGACCTTAAAGAAGGCATAAATCTCCATGGCAAAGGTGGCGGCGGGCAGCGCGATTGTGAGGTGCCGGTCGTAAAATCCTTTGGGCATGAAAAGGTAGACAAGGAACAGCACGGCATAAAAAATGAGAAAGAAGCGCTTTTCCTTCCGGGAAAAACCGATTCCCAGCAGACCTTCAATTAAATAAATCAAAAGATATTTAAATGAGAAGGACACAAGAAACATGAGCGGATTAGCGGACTCATAAGAGAGGCCGAAAAACACCGTGTTCTGCCACAGGCTGTAAAACTCCGTGGTCAGCATAATGCGCAGCAGAATGAGGAAACCCATGGCCGGGAGCCAGAAGGAATGTCTGCCTTCCTGAAAGGAAAGGCAGTAGGTAACAATCAGAACGAAGAAGGAAAAGAGCGCCGTTCCAAATAGAATCAGCCGCACGGTATTCTGTCTGGCATCCTCCTGAACGGCGCGGTCATAGTCCTTTAAAACGGGGGCCATATACAGCCCGGAAAACCGAGTGGTAGCCACCTCAATCACGACTACATGCTCAGGTGCGTCGGACAGCGTCACGGGATAAAGCTTCACCCCGGTCGTGGTAAAAACATCGCCGGAATCTCGGGACACGACGCCGCTTTCCGCCGTAAGCTTGCCGTCGATAAAAACGCGATACGCGCTTCCGAAATCCGGAATTAAGACAGTGACGGGCCGGGAAACCTCCAGACCGCTCAGTGTGAGTCGGTAGCTTGCGCAGCCGCTTGCGGTCAGGTAAGCTCCGCCGATTTTGTATTTTGACCAGTAGTCCGGCACCCGAATGAGAAAATCCGCACTCCCCGTCTGTTCGGGGGTGGCGGCAATCAGACGGTTCCAATAAAACGCCCAGTTTCCATCCAGAATAATGTCTTTAGCCGGGAAAACACCTGTTACATCCATGCTGCCGTCTTTCACAGTCGGCGCTGCTGTCAGATCGTGATAAAACAGGGTGTACAACACCGGCAGATGCGAGCACAGGAGCACAAAGAGAAGCCCTGAGAGCAAGCATGCTTTACCTCGTTTCGATTCTTTCATTGTAGCTTCCCTCCGCCCATGTGGGAGAACATGTAAGCATAGTATTGGTCTTTCGCAGACCTCAAGTACTTACGTGAGATGCCTATCATGACCTGCCCAATGCGGAAGTAGTTCTCACCCATTTCAGTAACTTGGGAAATATTCACGATAAAGCTCTGGTGGCAGCGGATAAAGGATTGCTCCGGTAATTCTCTTATCGCTTCATCCAGCCTCCAGTAGGTTTGCAAAATACTGCCATCGGCCAAATGGAAAAGGAGCAGCTTGTCCCGGCTTTCGATATATAGAATATCGCGGCAGACCACGTTGTACGAGGCCGATTTGTAGCTGAAGCTGATTTTGCAAGCGTTTTCCCGCCCGAGTTCTTCGAGGGCGCGATCCAGCACGGCATACAGCCGTGCTTTGTCAAAGGGCTTGAGGATGTAGTTAAAAGCGAACACTTCGTACGCCTGAGGATAATGCTCTTTGCTGGACGAAATGAAGATAATCTTAAGGTCCTTCCGCTCCGCGCGTATTCGCTGTGCCGCAAGAATTCCGTTAACGCCAGGCATATAGATATCCAAAAACAGGATGTCGGCGAAGAAATCGAAATCCATAATTTCCGAAAGCATTGCTTCTCCGCTTGTAAAGGCAGTAATCTCAAAGGAAGCGTCGTATGTATAAAGAGCGTCCGACAACAGGGTGACGTCTTCCGCGGCGTCGTCGCAAATTACAATTTTTACCGGCACGAAACCACCTCCCTGCAAAGCTTGACAATGATTTTTCTGATTTATAATATCACAGGATGCAACAACTTTCTACAGAAAATGTAAACCTAATAGAGCACTCCTCCACTAATCCGTTCGGATTTGTTAAGGTAGTTTGTCATTAAAAAACCACCATTTCTTAATTTGAATGCAAAAAAGGCATGAAAGCTCTTTTGGCCGTCATGTCCCAATCAACTTTTTCTGTTTTCGTCCCGAAAATCCGTAAATTGACCCTTTTCACCAACTGTGACCATACACGCATATTTTTCTTTCTGTCCGTCCATGACGCCCTGACACATGAATTTTTGATGTGTTTTATTACCAAAAGCGCTATCTTTAAATTCTCGCATGGGATTCGAACTATCACTTCCCAAATTAAACATGACTCTTTAAGTAGCCAAGTATTTTTTAATTACTGCTGTCCAGTACGCGTTTATCTTTGTGATTTTTATTGACATTACGGAATACTGCCATTACAATATTAATGAACACAAGTTCAATGAACTAATGTTTAACTATGTTTGAAATGAGGGCGCTGCACTATGGCTAAAAAGGTAAACATTATCGGGGCGGGTCTCACCGGCCTAAGTACGGGAATTTATCTGCAGCAAAGCGGTATTGATACGGAAATTTTTGAGCTTTCAGGCTGGGCGGGTGGAATGTGCTCGGCCTGGGTGAGAAATGGCTACCGGTTTGACGGCTGCATTCATTGGATGGTCGGCACGAAGTCCGGCGATGGATTTAATAAGTTGTACCGTGAAGTCGGCGCGCTCGAAGAGAATACGGTAATCTATAACGCAGACTCCGTCTTTTTGGAAATGGGCGGCGTAATGCATGAGATTCCGATGGAGATTTCAAAATTCAGAGCTTTTTTGCATACGCTTTCAGAAAAAGACGGGGATAAAATCGACGAGCTCTGCGGTGATATCACTGCCATGATTCATACCGAAATGCCGGCAGGCGTACCTTCGAACCTTTTCGAAATGATTGGGTTTATGAAGAACAGCCGAGGATTTTTAAGCCTTGCGCACAAATATCTCGGCCGGACGGTCGGCGAGGTCGTGCAGGCCATTCAAAGTCAAACAATCCGGGATCTTCTTACCGCACTTATGCCGGCTGAATTTTCCGCGGAAGCTCTTATTATGATGCTGGGCACACGCATGAGCGGGAATGCCGGATATCCGATGGGCGGTGCTCTTGAAATGATACGGCGCATGGAGGCAAAGTACCGTGCACTTGGCGGCAAAATCAATTTCCACGCCAAGGTGGATGAAATCGTTGTCGAAAACGGAAAAGCAACAGGCATACGGACAAAAGGTGCCTTTTATCCGGCAGACGCCGTTGTTGCCGCCTGCGACGCATACGATACGCTCCAAAATATGCTTGGAGGGAGATATACACATCCTCAGCTGAATGAAATGCTGAAAACCGCACCGCTTTTCGAGCCGCTGGCGCTTGTCTCGTTCGGGCTGACAAAGAAGTTTAACATTCCCTATTCCATGCGTTATGAGTGCCCGGAAGGTATTCAAGTGACGTCGGAGGTCATGCAGCATTCTTTCAGCATCCGTTCCTTCGATTTTGACGTTTCCGCAGCACCGGAGCATTGCAGCAGCGTCATGGTCATGCTGAGCGCACCGCTCGATTATTGGGAAAAACTGCGTGCGGAGGATCAAACTGAATACAAAAGGCAAAAGCAGCAGTTGGCCGCCGCGGTTATGGATGCCGTTGAACGGCGGATTCCGGGCTTTAAGGATGCTGTCAGCGTTGTCGACGTTGCGACACCCGCGACATATGTGCGTCTGGCAAACCTGTACCACGGTTCGTTTGAAGGCTTTACACCCACACCCGCCGCGCTTAAAACGAATATTAAAAAAATAGTCCCCGGTATAAAGAATTTCTGTATCTGCGGCCAATGGACATCCGCCGGCGGAGGGATTTGCTCGGCCGTGGCCGATGGCAAAAAGGCGGCGAATCTGATTATAAAGGATTTGAAATAATAATGGGAGACGAACCTTCGAAGAGACGGGAAAAACAGAGGACGGAACGCAGAGAGCAGATTCTTGAATGCGGCCTTGACATGATTGTGAGCCGTGGCTTTGAGGCAACAAAGATCCGGGATATTGCAGGCAGGCTTCAAATCAGCGTTGGCCTTTTCTTCAATTATTTTGAATCGAAAGAGAAGCTCTATGAGGAGCTAGTGAAGATTGGACTTTCCGGCCCCGAAAACGTACTGAAGCTGAATACGGATGAAATAGAACCGATTGTGCTTTTTGAAAAAATGACGGAAGCTATTTTTGAGTCGCTCCGCAATTATTCCCTTACTGCGAAAATGTTTTTGCTGATGGCGCAGACAATTAGGTCGGAAACAGCGCCGGAAAGCGTTAAAAAACTGGTTGCCGGTTTCGATGTCGTAACTCCGCTGCTGCCGGTAATACGCAAAGGCCAGCAGCAGGGTCAGATCAAAGCCGGCGACCCGACAGCTCTCGCCATTGCCTATTGGGGAGCGGTACAAGGAATTTCAGGATACTTTGCCTTGTGTTCGGACTTGCCGCTGCCGCAAAGCATCTGGGTCGTGGATATTTTAAAGGCATAGTTTTTTATTGAAGCATATTCAGCTTTATGCCATATTTATTGAGCTTATTGTGATTTTCACCTTACAAGTTAGCATAAAGTACAACACGGAATATTTTGTGTAAATAGGTATTTCAATGGTCAAGAAAAAGCTGGGAGCCTTGCTTTGAACAAAAGCAAGGCTCCCGATTGGGCCTTGGGATCCGTCCGCCCCGTCGGGGAATATTATTTCAAGGCACAAATCAGCTTGCCTCAGGAAACATCACGCTGAGCTGGTTTACGACTAAATTCCAATTCCGGCACCTGGATGTCCAATGCTCCTGAATGCGCTTGCCGGCAAGATACAGCATATTCCGAAGCGAATCGTCGCTGGTAAAGCTGGGCTTGTTCTTTGTAATCTGGCGGAACTGACGATTCAGCCCTTCAATGATATTCGTCGTGTATAGGATTTTCCGAACCTCCGGCGGATATGCAAAGAACGTCCGCAAGACATCCCAGTTATCTTCCCAGCTTTTGACGCAGGAAGGATACTGCTTGCCCCACTTTTCTTTAAATTCACAAAGACGCTCCAGGGCCTCTTCTTCTGTCACAGCCTTGTAAACCAGCTTCAAATCTGACCTAAGAGCCTTAATGTTCTTGTAGCCCACAAATTTCGTCGAGCTCCTGATCTGATGGATAAGGCAGCGCTGAACACTGGCATAGGGATATACGGCCTCTATGGCTTCGGCAAATCCCTTCAGCCCATCCACGCAGAACAGATAAACGGTCAAAACGCCCCTGCTTTTGAGGTCGTTCAACACGGATAGCCAAAATTTGCTGCTCTCATGTTCGCCTATCCACACCCCGAGAATATCTTTCACGCCATCCATGGTTATACCCAAAGCAACGTACGCGGCTTTCGTTACATAGGTGTGATTCTCCTTCACCTTGTAATGAACGGCATCCAGAAACACGAAGGGATAAACCGATTCCAACGGCCTTGATTGCCAGACAGTGACTTCCGGCATTATCTTTTCGCTGATTTTACTGACCAGCTCCGGGGATATCTCAACGTCATAGAGATTCTTGATTTGCTCCGCAATGTCGCGCTGACTCATACCGCAGGAGTAGAGAGCCAGTATTTTCCCTTCCATGCCGTCGGCGTTACGGCTATACTTGCCGATTATCTGCGGTTCATATTTCCCGTTCCGGTCACGGGGAACCTTTACATCGACCTCGCCAAGCTGTGTTTTGACTGTTTTCTGCGAGTACCCGTTGCGGTAGTTTCTCGGGTCGCCGGGTACCTCATCGCTGCCGGTGCGTTCACTCTTTTCGTAGCCCAATTCCGCCTCCAGCTCGTTTTCCATCACCTGCTGGATCACATCCCGGAACATCTCCTTCATGGCGTTCATGACCTCTTCCGTGCTTGTAAAGTTCTGACTTTTCACATACTCTTCGAGTATTTCTGCCGGTACTGCGTTCATTAAAAACATCCTTTCAGTCTTAATTTAATTACTTCCATTCTTGGCCAAAAGGATGCCTTTTATTTACTTTTACACAAAATTTTATGGGGTCTCTAAAATCCTGTCCGATTATGACACCAGGAACGCTTTCCGTATCGAAAAATACTTGTCCACAAACCTCAAAACCAGGCCGGATGATGTGTTCGATACCTTTACCATTGACCTCTCCGGCAAAACGGAAGAGTTAGAGTGTTAGTTTCCCGTATCAGGTTCCGCACTTTCTTCATGTCGTTGCCCTGCTTTGAAATTTACTTTGCCCCAATCACACATAGCAATCACAACAGGTATAAGGCTTTGGCCCTTTGGAGTCAGTGAATATTCAACTTTTGGCGGCACCTGCGGATATTCCTTTCGGGTGATGATTTCCTGTAACTCCAATTCTTTTAGCTGTGTACTGAGCATCTTGTGTGTGATCCCGGCGATATTTTTCTTTAAAGCGCCATACCTTACGGGGGTGGTACAGGCCAAAAGATATATGATTTTGAGCTTCCATTTTCCACTTATGATCGACAAAGTATATTCAAATGGTTCTTTATTGCTTACAAAACAAATCTTTTCCGGCATGTCCTTGCTCTCCTTTTAGTAAGTATGCTACAAAATAGTGCATACTTTCATAATCCAACAAAGCAATTATAATGAAAGGCAAGGAAGAGTTCAAGCATTAAGAAAAGAGGATAACATTATGACTATTGACGGACATTCGCATGTGACTTTACCGGTTCGTGAACATATCAAAGAGATGGATGCAGTGGGAATTGATAAGACAGTATTATTCTCCACTACATTTCATCCTGAAAAATCTACAAACTTTGCAGAGATCAAAACATCAATGGAATTTTTAAGCGATCTGCTGGCTGGTAAGAAAAGTTCAATGGTGGAAGCACGACAAAAGTCTGTTTCTGAACTTGTTGGAGCAATTACACAATATCCGGATAGATACATCGGCTTTGGCGCGGTTCCGGTCGGTCTGGATTTAGATGCTACGCTGCAATACGTCAGTGATGTGATATGTCAGAATCATTTGGCTGGCATGGGCGAATTTACACTCGGCAGCGGGCAAGTCCATCTGCTTAAAAACGTTTTCTGTGCATCACAAGAGTTTCACCATCTGCCGATTTGGGTTCATGCTTTTTCTCCGCTGATATTTCAAGATATTGAGGACATTGCCAGGCTTGCGAAAAGCTACCCGGAAACCCCGGTTATCTTAGGACACCTGGGCGGCACAAACTGGCTTGAAACAATTGCGCTTGTAAAGGAAATTCCAAACTTATACCTCGATACTTCTGCCTTTTTCTCTACACTTGTCTTAGGAGCGGTGCTCAATGAAGTGCCGGAAAAATGTCTTTTCGGAGTTGATCGGCCTTTCGGAGATTTGCAGTTATCTAAAGATGCCATTTTACGGTATGCAAAGACTTCAGAGATTTCAAATGCTGTTTTAGGTGGGAATATAGCAAAGTTATTAAAAATTACTGGATAAAAACGCCTAAATAACCATAACTATTTAAATCTAAGAAAGAGAATTGCTGCAGCGGTTCTCTTTCTTGTATATACAAGAAAGAGACAACTAACAGATGAGTAATGTTATTTTATTAGTTTCTGTATTATGTTATATAAAAGCATTTGCTTTGGCTGAATTCTGTTAAAATTGAATTAACATGCTGCGTTTTTTAAATAATTATATTGGCAATTCGGTTCGTCATATGTAGAATAAAGGCGCAGATGATTCTGACGTTTCTTGCACGTCTTACGGAAAAAGGGTTTATTACTAGCAGGCGTGAGGGAAAAATCAACATTTATTCAGCAGTTGTCGGTGAGCAGTAATATCTTGAAAATGAAAGCAAGTCCTTTTGGGGGAAATCAAGTGGCTGCACCTGAGACTGATAGCGCTTCAGAGACAACTCCGGCAGCACCTTCAGCATCTACCGTATCCTCCGCACCCTCCGTATCACACACCATTACAATGAATGAAATTCTGACCATTGTATGGGTTTTGGGGATCGCTCTTTTTATCTGAAGGCGCGTGGATACCCGATTTGGTCACGTTTCATTCTTTACAATAGACTAGGATGGGCACAGATGCATCGGGGTCGCTTCCACAACGATCACGCACGAGATGGTTATATATACCCATACGGTGACAACAGCGACGGAGAATTCCTGCAAAACAACAATTTGTTTAATTTACACCCCTACATAAGGTATTCTCCTTTTGACACTTGTGCCAGCGCACAAATGATAATCAAGAAGGGAGGGAGATAAATGCTCATAAGTGCCAGCCGAAGAACCGATATTCCCACATATTACTCGGAGTGGTTTTATAATCGAATCCATGATGGATACGTGCTTGTTCGCAATCCCATGAACGCGCATCTGATAGGGCGGGTGTCCTTATCGCCTGATGTTGTCGATGGTATCGTATTCTGGACAAAGAATCCAACGCCCATGCTTGATAGATTGGACGAGCTTAAAGACTACAATTACTATTTTCAATTCACCCTCAACCCGTATAGCAAGGATATAGAGCCCAATATTCCATCAAAAAACGATGTGATTATCCCCACCTTTTTAAAGCTATCGGAAGCTATTGGTGCCGACAGAGTAATATGGAGATACGATCCAATTATTTTTAGTGAAAAGTATACTCTGGAGTATCACTTGGAGTACTTTGAAAAACTTGCACATATTCTTGCTTCGAACGCTCGGAAATGCACCTTTAGCTTTTTGGATTTATATATGAATACGGAGAAAAATGTGCGGAGCCTCAATCTCAGACCACTATCAAGTGAGGATATGATTACTCTTGCAAAGGGTTTTCACAAAATTGCTCTGG
>Ga0070399_1005080_pt1 | contig 10473 bp, 8 predicted proteins | sample BioMet4_FD_61217 | JGI IMG/M metagenome (GOLD analysis project Ga0070399, IMG submission 61217) | Microbial communities from bioreactor (seeded with sewage sludge) at LBNL, California, USA - Biofuel metagenome 4 (version 1) | ecosystem: Engineered > Bioreactor > Anaerobic > Unclassified ... | reverse complement strand
TGTTCCCGACATCCGGCTTTCTTCAGATTCCACCTCACGATGGACACCCTTGCCTTCGGCTATATCCTTCCCATTGTGTTCTCCACAACTTACTACAGGGCGGATTAGGGACTTGCACCCATTAGAGTGTGCGCCCACCGGGCGTACTGAAAAAGGCGTCGGGGTTTTCCCGGCGCCTTCGCCATCTCTCATATCCTATATGCAGGAACGATCCCGTTTCCGTCTGCTGCGGATTCCGGTCATCCGGTCCGGCAGACATCATTTTCCGCTGGCACCATAATTGGAAAGAACACGGGCGGACGGGTCATTGACATTGCAGCCCGGCCATGTCCGGTTGGGCATCCAGAAATCGGTGATCATCCCGCTCTGTCCGGGATAGTATTTCTCGAAGATCTCACGGTACAGCAGGCTTTCCTTTGTAAACGGCCGGGCATGCTCATACTTTTCACAGCCGCTGCGGAATTCTGCATCCGAATAGCGTGACTCCGCGTATTCCTTCAGGTCATCGACCATCGAATGGCCGACGGCATCGGAAAAGGCCGCTTTCTCCCGCATCAGGATCTCTTCCGGCAGCCAGCTGCCTTCCGCAAATGCATGACGGAGAAGATATTTTCCCTTGCCATAGGTATTCATCTTGATCTTCGGATCCAGGCACATGACATATTTTTCAAATGCCAGATCGCCGAACGGCACACGGGCCTCGATCGAGTTCACCGAAATACAGCGGTCTGCACGCAGCACATCATATTCGTGCAGCTCACGTACCCGCTTCTGCGCCTCTTTCTGGAATTCCTCGGCGGAAGGGGCAAAATCCGTATACTTATACCCGAACAGCTCGTCGGATACCTCCCCGGTCATCAGAACACGGATATCCGTGTTTTCATGGATATACCGGCAGCAGAGATACATTCCCATGCTGGCGCGGATCGTCGTTATATCAAATGTCCCGAGCGTTTTTATAACGAATTCCAGCGCTTCGATGACATCGTCCCGGCTGATGATCACTTCCGTATGTTCGGCGCCCAGAAAATCCGCTGCCTGTTTTGCATATTTCAGGTCGATGGCATCCTTATCCATCCCGATGGCAAACGTCCGGATCGGATCTCTCTGCAGTCTGGCCGAAATGGCGCAGACCAGGCTGGAATCGAGGCCGCCGGAAAGCAGAAAGCCCACGGGTGCATCAGATACCATCCGCTTTGCGACCGCTCTGACCAGGAGTTCACGGATATGCCGCGAAGCTGTTTCCACATCGTCCGTACATACTTCATCCGCTGCCGCCGGGTCGCAGTAACGCGTAAGTCTGCCGTTCTCCCAGTAGCATCCGGGAGGGAACGGCATGATCATCTGCACGATGCCGATCAGATCCTTCGGCTCGCTCGCGAAAACCCAGGAACCGTCCCCGGCCTGTCCGTAATACAGCGGACGGATGCCGATCGGATCGCGTGCCGCGATCAGGCAGTCTTTCCTGCTGTCGTAGATGACCATCGCAAATTCTGCATCCAGCATGGCGAACATGCCTGTGCCGTATTCACGGTACATCGGCAGAATGATCTCGCAGTCCGATTCGCTCCTGAAACGGTAGCCGCGGATCACCATCTCTGTCTTGACCGGATGAAAACCATACAGCTCGCCGTTGCAGACGACCATATCGCCATCCAGATGGAAGGGCTGCATGCCCCGCTCCGTCAGACCCATAATGGACAGCCGCTGAAATCCGAGCCAGCCGCTGCCTGCTTCCTCAAACCGGTACATATCCGGTCCGCGGGACGTCGTTCTTTCAAAACATTCTTCGGCCCGGTTTCGCGGAATGGCCCTCCTTTCAAAACCTATGATCGAACACATATAACGACGCCTCCTTCCTTCCGGATTTTTGTGCATAACAGATGTTTCTTCTGTGGTCACACATGGTTTTTCCGCCTGAAAACAAAAAAACAGAAAGCCGTTTCCCTTGCGGGATGACTTTCTGCCCATCAGCGGAGCCACAAATAATGAACTGAAAATACACCCCTGCCAAAACAATGTCAAGCACTTTTGTATACTCGTATGCATTTACGCTTTTGCGAAATAAAATATGGATTTTTTCAAATTAGGTATTTTCAATCGCCCGCTGAGGCCGTATAATTTGAATCGTTTTTTTGTTAATGGAAGCACCATATGAGGATACCCTCGCGGAGGAACAACCATGTCAGTGAAATATGTATTTGTCACAGGCGGTGTCGTATCCGGACTCGGCAAAGGAATCACGGCTGCATCGCTCGGCCGGCTTCTCAAAGCCAGAGGCTACCGTGTTACGATGCAGAAACTCGATCCGTATATCAATGTGGATCCAGGCACCATGAATCCCATACAGCACGGTGAGGTATATGTCACCGATGACGGCACGGAGACAGATCTGGATCTCGGCCATTACGAACGCTTTATCGATGAGAATCTTGGCAAGAATTCCAATGTGACCACCGGCAAGATCTACTGGTCCGTACTGCAGAAGGAACGCCGGGGCGATTACGGCGGCGGCACCGTACAGGTCATTCCACACATCACCAATGAAATCAAAAGCCGTTTTTACCGTAATGACAGCGACAATGACAGCACTACCACTTTTGCCATCATCGAGGTCGGAGGCACAGTCGGCGATATCGAATCACAGCCTTTTCTGGAAGCGATCCGTCAGTTCCAGCAGGAAGTCGGCCGCGACAACGCCTGCCTTCTTCTGGTCTCCCTCCTTCCGTATCTGAAATGCTCCAGGGAGATCAAGACAAAGCCGACGCAGATGGCCGTCAAGTCCATGCAGTCGATGGGACTGCAGCCCGATATCATCATCTGCCGCTCGGACATGGAGATCGAGCAGCGGATCCGCGACAAGATCGCACTGTTCTGCAATGTTCCCAGTTCCCATGTACTGCAGAACCTGGACTTGGATTTTCTGTATGAGATCCCGCTGGTCATGGAGCGGGAGCATCTGGCGGACTTTGTCTGCGAGTGCCTGGATGTTCCCTGCCCGAAACCGGACCTGAAAGACTGGGCGGAGATGGTAGGACGTCTCTATCATCCGAAGCACGATGTCACGGTTGCCCTCGTCGGCAAGTATACATCTCTGCACGATGCCTATCTCAGCGTCGTGGAGGCACTCAAGCACGGCGGTATCTATCACTGTTCCGATGTGCATATCAAATGGATCGAATCCGAAGACATCAGTCCGGAGAATATTGCCGGTCTGCTGTCCGATGTGGACGGTCTGATCGTTCCCGGCGGTTTCGGCAGCCGCGGTATCGAAGGCATGATCACTGCCATTTCCTATGCGCGCGAAAACGGCATGCCCTATCTCGGGCTCTGTCTGGGAATGCAGCTGGCCATCATTGAATTTGCAAGAGACAAGGCCGGGATCCACGATGCACACAGCATCGAGTTTGATCCGGAAACAGCGCACCCGGTCATCGCCCTCATGCCTGACCAGAACGGCATCACCGATATCGGCGGCACCTTAAGACTCGGCTCCTATCCCTGCGTGCTGAAAAAGGATTCCCTTGCCATGCAGCTGTATGGCAGGGAAGAGATCCACGAACGGCATCGTCACCGGTACGAGGTCAACAATGAGTTCCGCACCGTGCTTTCGGACAGCGGTCTGGTCTTCTCGGGACTTTCACCCGACGGACGGATCGTCGAAATGTGCGAGCTTCCGGAACATCCTTTCTTCATTGCAACGCAGGCACATCCCGAATTCCGGTCACGCCCGAACAACCCGCATCCGCTGTTCCGCGGATTTGTCGGTGCGGCGCTGCAGCATCAGGCGTCCCGGAAAAAATAACATCGGCCTGTGGGACGTGGCCGATGTGAAGCCTCTTCGAGGCTTCAAAAGCATCTCACAATTATGGTATAACATCGGCCTGTGGGACGTGGCCGATGTGAAGCCTCTTCGAGGCTTCAAAAGCATCTCACAATTATGGTATAGTATGGATACAGGGCCGCAGATGCATCACTCTGCGGCCTTTATAAAAACAGAAAGGTGACTGTCATGCTTAAAGCAAACCCGAATTACCTGAATCTGCGCGGATCGTATCTGTTTTCCACGATCGCCGCAAAAGTTGCCGCCTACAGCAAAGCCAATCCGGACAGAAAGATCATCCGCCTCGGCATCGGCGATGTAACGAGACCGCTGACACCGGCCGTCGTTAAAGCGCTGCACGATGCCACGGAGGAAATGGCCAGTGCAGAGACGTTTCACGGCTATGCCCCCGATCTTGGATATGCATTTCTGCGCGAGACAATCGCATCCCACGACTATGAGGCCCGCGGATGCCGTATCGCCGCCGATGAAATTTTCATCTCCGACGGTGCCAAGAGCGATTCCGGAAATATCCAGGAGATCTTTTCCGGCGACTGCCGCATTGCCGTCTGCGATCCCGTCTATCCCGTCTATGTGGACAGCAATATCATGGCCGGAAGAACAGGCACATTTGATGATGTAAAGCAGCAGTGGAACAATGTCATCTACATGCCCTGTACGGCCGGGAACGGATTCTGCCCCGAACTGCCGGAGGAGATTCCCGACATCATCTATATCTGTTCTCCGAACAATCCGACCGGAACGGCCATGACGACCGCCCAGCTCCAGAAGTGGGTCGACTTCGCCAATGAGCACCATTCCGTGATCATCTTCGACGCCGCCTATGAAGCCTATATTTCCGAATCCGGCATCCCGCATTCCATTTACGAATGCAGCGGTGCACGGACCTGCGCGATCGAAATCCGTTCGTTCTCCAAGAATGCCGGATTCACCGGTGTGCGGCTCGGTTTCACGGTCGTTCCGAAGGATCTGAAGGATGCCGACGGCGTCTGCCTCCGCGACCTCTGGGCCCGCCGTCACGGAACCAAATTCAACGGCGCACCCTATATTCAGCAGAAGGCCGGCGAAGCTGTCTACTCGGCAGCCGGACAGGAAGAGGTCCGTTCCCTGGTCGGTTACTACATGGAAAATGCCTCTATGATCCTCAAGGGACTGGAAATGGCCGGCTACACCGTATACGGTGGCGTCAATGCACCGTATATCTGGCTGCAGACTCCCCGCGGCATGAGTTCCTGGGAATTCTTCGATTATCTGCTCGGCACTGCCAATATCGTCGGCACGCCGGGTTCCGGTTTCGGACCGAACGGAGAAGGCTATTTCCGTCTTACGGCTTTCGGGACCCACGAAAACACCAGGGAAGCCATGGAACGCTTCGGCCGTCTGTAAAAGTTTCCGTCTGTAAAAGTACTCTTGACAGGTCGGAAACGCTGTTTTATAATCTGCCCCATAAAGAAGAGCAAGGGTGCTCCCGAGAAGTATTTCCCTGCTCTTCTTTTTTTATTTTATCTGTTGTGGTATACAAAGATACAAGTGTACAATGCTGTACAGAACAATCCCGCCGTTACGAGGGAACCGTCTGAAAGGAGAAAAGATGGCTAAAGCAGTCAGTAAGACCGTAAAAGGAAAGAAGTACTCGAAAGAAGACATTATACGCATCGCGGAGGAAGAGGACGTTGAATTCATCCGCATGCAGTTCACGGATATCTTCGGTCAGCTGAAGAATGTGGCAATCACCCGTTCGCAGCTTACGAAGGCTGTCAATAACGAGATCATGATCGACGGCAGCTCGATCGAGGGTTTCGCACGCATCTACGAATCCGATCAGTATCTCTGGCCGGATCTGGATTCCTTTACGATTTTCCCCTGGCGCCCGCAGCACGGCAAAGTTGCCCGCCTGATCAGCGACGTGCACAATCCGGACGGAACTCCTTTTGTGGGCGATCCCCGCTACGCTCTGAAACGGGAACTGGAAAAGGCGGAGAAGATGGGATATTCCTTCAATGTCGGCCCGGAACTGGAATTCTTCCTGTTTTCCACGGATGAAGAAGGAAAGCCTACCACAACGACCGGCAACAATGCAGGCTACTTCGATCTTGCACCGCTCGATCACGGCAGTGACACCCGCCGGGAGATCTGCCTGCTCCTCGAGAAGATGGGCTTTGAGATCGAGGCCAGCCATCATGAGGTAGCACAGGGCCAGCATGAGATCGACTTTAAGTATGACGATGCCCTTACCACCGCCGACAAGATCATGACCTTCAAACTGACGGTCAAGACGACGGCGCAGCGCAACGGGCTGCATGCGACCTTCATGCCGAAGCCGCTGTTCGGCGTCAATGGCTCCGGCATGCACACAAATATGTCTCTTTTCAAAAACGGGAAGAACATCTTCTACGATGAGAAGGGCAAACATCAGCTTTCCAAGGAAGCCTACAGTTTCATCGCCGGCATCCTCTGCCACATGAAGAGCATGGCCGCGATCACCAATCCTACGGTCAACTCCTACAAGAGACTGGTCCCGGGTTATGAAGCTCCCTGCTATCTTGCCTGGAGCGCATCGAACCGTTCCGCGCTGATCCGCATTCCGGCGGCACGCGGACAGAGCACCCGCGTAGAACTGCGGTGCCCGGATCCGGCATGCAATCCTTATCTGGAACTGGCTGTCTGCCTGGCTGCAGGCCTGGACGGCATTCAGAAGAAGATGACACCGCCTGCGGAGATTACGGAGAACATCTTCGCCATGAACGGAGCGACCCGTGAGAAGCACGGCATCGATTCTCTTCCAGGCAATCTGCATGAAGCACTGCTCGAACTTGCAAAGGATGATCTGCTGAAGGATACCCTCGGCGAGCATGTCTATGAGCAGTATGTCACCGGCAAGGAAAAGGAATGGGACAGCTACCGTACATCCGTCAGTCAGTGGGAACTGGACCGTTACATGATCAGCTATTGATCTCAGGGAGGTCAAATGGACCGGATAGTAATCGCGATTACAAATGAACAGCTTCGCAGTTCAGTAGCGGATATCCTGTCCCGCAACAGCATTCATGTGCGTTCTGTCTGCCGCACGGGCATGGAAGCTACCCGTGCACTGCGCAAAATGGACGGCGGCGTGCTGATCTGTTCCTCCCATCTTCCGGACATAACCGTTGACAATCTCTGTTACGATCTGGAAAAGATCGCCTATATGCTGGTACTCGGCCGGCCGGATACGCTGAATTTTCTGGAGAATGAAGACCTGTTCAAGGTCTCGCTCCCCGTACACAGCGATGAACTCTGCGGCAGCGTACGCATCCTGATGCAGCTGGACGAACGGCGCAGCCGGGAACACGCGGCCGTGCGTTCGGACGAGGACAAGCAGGGAATTGCCGACGCAAAGACCTATCTGATGGAGCACAATGACATGACGGAAGAACAGGCGCACCGCTTCCTGCAGAAACGCAGCATGGAAACTTCGACACCGATGGCGGAAGTTGCGAGGCTGATCCTCTTCAATGCGGAGTAGATAAAACAGAAACAGCTGTCAGAAATATCCATACGGACTCTTGTGATTATTCGGAAATCCCGGTCGGAAGACCGGGATTTTCTTCGTACAGATCGAATCCCGGATCGTCATAGTGCTCCAGGAAACTGTGCTTCTGTCCGCGAATCCGGTATCCTACGATCTTGTTCAAAGGTACATTCTCCATGGATTTGAAAATATTCTTTTCCACAAAAGGGTTGGTCTTCTTCAGTTCGGCGATCAGGCGCTTTGTCTCAAGCCGCTTGGATCCCGTATCTCCGGCAGGCCGACAGGTCGTGCAGGTATCGGTGAATTTGCAGGCACACTGAATAAAATGGAGTCCGTTATAGTTTCTCCAGTGAATGATGTCGTCCTCACGGATAAAATACATGGGACGGATCAGCTCCATGCCTTCATAATTCTGACTGTGCAGCCGCGGCATCATGGCCTGAAACTGCCCGCTGTACAGGATTCCCATCAGCGTGGTCTCAATGACATCGTCATAATGATGTCCCAGCGCGATCTTATTGCAGCCCAGCTCTTTCGCCTTCTTGTACAGATACCCGCGGCGCATGCGCGCGCAGAGGTAGCAGGGCGATTTTTCCACTTTATAGACCGAATCAAAGATCGACGTCTCAAAAAAAGTGACCGGGATCCCGAGCAGCCTGGCATTGTTTTCGATCACCCGGCGGTTGGTTTCGTTATATCCCGGATCCATGACCAGAAAGATAAGCTCGAAGGGGAACTTATTGTGCCTCTTCAGCTCCTGGAACAGCATGGCCATGCACATGGAATCCTTGCCGCCGGAAATGCAGACGGCAATCCGGTCTCCTTCCTCAACCAGCCGGTACTCCACGACCGCTTTGGTGAATTTTCCAAACAGATCCTTCTTGAATTTCTTCCGGATGCTCTCTTCAATGTCGTGCCTGCGCTTTTCATCGCCCGCCGCTTTCTGCGCCTGGTACCAGACCCAGCCGCCATAGCCGCCTTCCAGATTCCAGGCATCGTATCCCTCTTCACTCAGTTTTCCGGCCGCATCCGCGGAAATCTTTCCATAGCGGCAGACGAGCACCAGCCTTCTGTCCCTGGGAAGATCCGGTGTGCCGGCACCTTCCTGCAGAATGTCCCCGGCGTCCAGCCGGCGCGAGCCGGAAATATGATCCTTTTTAAATTCCTCTTCCTCCCGGATGTCGATCACCAGATACTGTTCTCTGTCCCAGCTGTCCAGTTCCTCCGCGGTAATACTGCCTGCCATATTGTTCCTCTCTCCGTTTTCTCCGTGCCGGATAGATCGAAATAATCGTATACGGCATGTATATCCTGTGCATTTTCCGGTGCTTCACGCTCTGTCAGACGCTGCGTACATCCTCGAGCCGGTTCAGAAGGCGCATAAAGTGTTCCAGTGCCGCCCTGTCTTCCACAGGGCGTCCCGAGATATAAAATACGGTGTGAAACCGATCCGAAAGGTCCTGCAGACAGTCAACACGGGCACTGTTCCCTGTCTCCCGTTCGGCCAGCCCCATAACATCCTTCAGGTGCCGGATCGTTCCGTGCCTGCCGTCCACAAAGGTAAGCTGTTCTCCGAAAATCTTCCGGAATACGGGCTTGAAGTAATTGAAATGCGTACAGCCCAGCACCAGGGCAAAATAGTCCTCCAGCCGGTATTCCTTCAGGCTGTTCCTGAGACTGTTCTCCACCTCGGGAGTGTCAAAGTTCTCATTCTCGGCAAACAGGACCAGCTGCGGCAGAGGGATCAGGTCCACACAGTGTCCGCTGTCTACGCGCGCCAGAAGCTTCTTCAGCTTTTCCTCATGCACCGTGACCGGAGTGGCCGCAGTCAGGATACGTCTGCCCTCGCTCTCTTCCACCGCCGGTTTTACTGCCGGTTCCATGCCTATGATCGGCCGTGTGTATTTTTTCCGCAGTGCGGATATGGCCACTGCCGTAGCCGTATTGCAGGCGACTACAACCGCATCCGCCCCCTGTCCGAACAGGAAGCCGACCGCTTCGTCCGCATAAAGCCGGATCTCATCGCGGGTCTTTGCACCGTATGGTACATGGTCCGAATCGCAGTAAAACAGATATTCCGTATCCGCCGGCAGTTCGTGCCAGGCTTCGTTCAGCACGGACAGCCCGCCGACACCCGAGTCAAAAAATCCGATCTTCATCCTAAAAGTTCCCTCTTCAGAAAGTCCACGGCATCATTCAGTCTGGCTTCACTGTAGGCTTCCTTTTCATAATTATGCCCGGCACCTTCGACCTCGATCAGTGTACACCGGCTGCCGAGTGTTTTCTTCAGGCGTCGGGAGAACCGTATGGGTACGACCTTATCTTCTGTTCCGTGCACGATCTGCACCGGTCCGGTATACTGGCGCGCAGTGTCATACGGCTGCATGGCCACCGCATCGTCATAATAGATTTCTCCGACCCTGAATCCGCCGACATCGATATATCCGTCCCTCCGCAGATCCTCCAGCCGGAATCCCTTGACAATTCCTTTTTTCCAGTCATCCCCGATCGAGAATCCGGGCGACCACAGACTGACGCAGGCGAAATCCGCAGGATGCCGGCCGGCCAGAAGCGCCGCTTCAAGGCCTCCCTGACTCATGCCGTGAACGGCGATCCTGTGAGGATCGACAAAAGGCTGTTTCTTTACGTACTTCAGAATTGCTTCGGCGTCGGCCAGTTCGGTAAAGACGGACATATCTTCAAAGCGCCCGTCGCTTTCCCCGCTGCCCAGGAAATCCATCCGTATGCTGGCAATGCCTGCTGCCGCAAGGCGTCTTGAAAGCTCCGCATTGGAAAACCCCGCGCCGATCCGGTTTCCGGCAAATCCGTGCAGGATCAGGACCATCGGTACTTTCCGTAGCTCCGATGCGCCTTCCGGCAGATGGATCATACCGCGCATGGTCAGCCCTCCGCGCCTGACGGTAACAAAAACCGGTTCCGGTATTTTCCGTGATTTCATTTCTGCCTCCACATGAAAGATCCGCCCCGCTGTCACGAGGGCGGATCCGAATCAGTCTTCTTCTGTATCTGTTTTACAGACCTGTCAATGCTGTGCCAGAGCGGCTGCCTGTCCTGTAAGCTGCTGTGCATTGGCCACGGCTGTATCGGACGCCGCCTG
>Ga0070399_1005078_pt1 | contig 10478 bp, 12 predicted proteins | sample BioMet4_FD_61217 | JGI IMG/M metagenome (GOLD analysis project Ga0070399, IMG submission 61217) | Microbial communities from bioreactor (seeded with sewage sludge) at LBNL, California, USA - Biofuel metagenome 4 (version 1) | ecosystem: Engineered > Bioreactor > Anaerobic > Unclassified ... | reverse complement strand
GTAGAAATTTTTGATGAGGAAACGTTCACCTTTCATTCCCGAGCAGGCGAGAAAAGACGCTTGTTTTAATCCCTCGATATAGAGCTGGCTAAAATGGTCAATATCCTCAACTGACCTATAATAAAAACCCGCATTTTCCGTCAAGGCTTTCAATACGTTTTCGGGGATGCTGTTTAAAAGCCCTTTTTGGTTAAGGGTTCTGCTCACGATTCCTCGTTCCTCTACGCCGCCTAAGCGAGTGACAAAAAGAGGAGCCCCCAAAAGAAGCTTTTCCCGAAGGATGCCGTTTGAAACTTTTTCATCAGGCAAAGGCCGTCCACAGTAATACTGTTTGCCGATTGCTTTTGCATCTCTCTCTCTCCCTAATTCAGAAAATCGCGCTGAGCGAAACTCTAAATAGGTTCTAAGTAAGTCTTTCATTTTTAATATTATCGAACTTTTTTTATAGGTTGACTACTCTGGAAAGGAACAACGGAAAGAGACTTGTGAGGACATACCGTAATTCTTTTGCTGAACTTTATAAATCTTCTCGAACTTCTTTTCTATGCCGTACTTTTTTTCGAAGAATGAAACCTATTTTGCGCTTCGTTCTGTTTTCTTAACATCCTTTTGGCCTTGGTTGAGCCAAGAAACAAATGGGAAAAAATCGTAAAATCGTTTCCAAGAAAAAAGGCTGGATGGTGCCAAATAACTTTTGTCTAAAGCCTTGGCCTTTTTTCGGATCACCCATTCATGTTCTTCCAAGGAGTAAGATTTGCTGCAAAGCAAAATTTTCGGATAAGAAATTGCCTTGAAAAGTTCGACGGTTTTCGGAGTTATTGGGTCGGTGTCGGTCATAATGACAAAAATATTATGTGGGTTGATTCTCTTACTTCTCTCGTACCATTTGGCCCTCGCCTCTTCCGCGTTCTGGTAATGCATAAAATAAATCTTGATGTCTCCTAATAAGCCAACGGGAAACGACTCTGTTTGCAGCTCATCTGGGAAAAGAAGATTCAAAGAAGAGTAATGGCTCAAATTTAAAGCAAACTTGCAAAAGTCATCTCGACTAAAATACAAATTGATGGTCGGAGACAGAAACTTCAAACCCAAGTCGTGATATATTCCTCCAGCTGTGCAGTCGCAAGAAAGAATTGAAACATCGCGATTGATCAGTCCTTTTTGTCTACGAACGTTGATTTTTGTCCGTCGACGCTGCTGAATCTTGAAAAGCAGGGCTAGGTATTTCTGATGCAATTTTCTTAGCATTATTGAATTAGTTTACTCCTTCCCTCTTCTTAATAAATCTATGGATGTAAATTTTTATCTATTAAAAGCACCAAAAGGGCCCTTTTTTGATTGCTTATTTCAATAGAAAACAAATAAGGTCTATTATTACTTCATGAACATCGCGGTTGCTGGTCTCGGTTATGTTGGCCTTTCTCTTGCGGTTCTTCTTTCTCAGAAGAATTCCGTCATCGCTTTTGATGTGGTTTCAAGCAAAGTTGACCAAGTGAACCGGAAAATTTCGCCCATCCAAGATAAAGAAATTACGGAATATCTTTCGACCAAGAAACTTGATTTGGTGGCGACCTCGGATTCAAAACAGGCCTACCGTGACGCAGATTACGTCATCGTTGCTGTTCCCACGAACTACGACCCCATCGAAAACTCGTTTGATACCTCTCTCGTTGAGCAGGCGGTCTCGTCCGTTCTTGCCGTGAACAAAAAGGCCTTCATTGTCATCAAATCGACCATCCCCGTCGGCTACACCAAAGACCTTCGGGCCAAAATGCATTATTCTCGGATCCTTTTCTCGCCGGAGTTCCTCCGGGAGTCAAGAGCCCTTTATGACAACCTCTATCCCTCTAGGATCGTCGTCGGGACTAAACTCGATGACCCCGATCTCCAAAAAGGGGCGGTGGTCTTCGCTAACTTACTGAAGGATGGCGCGCTCAAGAAGGACGTCCCAACCCTCATCATCAATTCGACCGAGGCTGAGGCGGTCAAACTCTTCGCAAACACGTATTTAGCGTTACGGGTAGCCTATTTCAACGAATTGGACACCTACGCGGACGTCAAGGGCCTTGACGCCGAAAGCATCATCGAGGGGGTTTGTCTTGATCCTCGGATCGGCGGTGGCTATAACAACCCTTCCTTTGGATATGGCGGTTATTGCCTGCCAAAGGACACGAAGCAGCTCCGGGCGAACTACAAAGGGGTCCCGCAGGACCTCATCTCCGCGATTGTTGAGAGTAACAAGACCCGTAAGGAGTTCATCGCCTCCGAGGTCATGAAGCGGCTTCAGGGCAAAAAGGATGCGGTGGTGGGTGTCTACCGCCTCACCATGAAGGCCAACAGCGACAACTTCCGTTCCTCCTCGATCCAGGACATCATGGCGGAGCTGACATCCAAAGGCGTGCAGGTCGTGGTCTATGAGCCCACGATCAAGGAAACGCGCTTCGAAAGCTACCCTGTCGTCTCCGATCTGGCGACGTTCGCGAAGGGATCCACCGTGATTCTGGCCAATCGGATCACCGAGGAACTGAAACCCTTCGGAAAGAAAGTCTATTCCCGCGATTTGTTCGGAAGAGATTAGCGGCGATTTTTATTTTGAGCGCAAAAACAATTAGTAATTAGATTCATCGTTCGGGATATTTGGCCAATTAAGCCTTTCTAATCACAATTTGCTTTTGGAAATATAAGCGAGATAAGGTCGAGATTGGTTTCCCGTTGGCCTTATCCCAATGGTTGATGAGTTTTGCTACAGCCTCCGAGGTTTGAGTTCGGGCCTGTTCTTCAGTAACATCCCCGTGAGGAGAATAAAGGAATTTGAGGCGGACTTGACGATTTGCACCTTGAAGTTCCATTGTGCTCAGCATTGAGAAGAAATAATTGTAATCTTGAGGATCAAGGGCGTGGCCATAAACAACCACCTGTGTGATAACATCAAAATTGCTTACTTCCTCTTGCCCTGCCTGATTTTTTAAGCACCGGATATCCTTTGTGAAGCGATAAAGAGGGCCATCGGTGTCGATTTGGTCAACATCGATGCCAAAAATAGGTGAAGTTAAAGAACCATGAAGATTGCGAATCTTCACGTTTTTAATGGAAGGAGCGGTGAAATTAAAACTTTCGATAATCACGGAGTCATTCCCACATAATTGCTGGACAAAACTGGCAGCGTTTTCTCTGTAATCTGGATGCGAGATAACTTCATCTCTTAGATAAAATCCAAAATGTTTCTCAAAGGCCGCTAGTTCTTCAAGCAAAAAGGCGTAAAAGCTCTCGGCGTCAGGGTGGTTTTTAAAGCAAGCCTTCTTGTTATTGACAATATAGGAGGCCATCCATTTATAAAGAAAACTCTCTTCCTCCTCCCGGGACAAAGAGTGGTGAGTTTCCCAGTTAGAGCTTACCAAAGAGTACACTTCTTGCCAAAACGAAGAAACCAAAGGACTTTTCGGGAGCAAACTTTGGCGGATTTCATTCTCGACATCGCACCAACGCTGAAACTGGCTCTGGCTTCCTCGTAATAAGCCAAGGCACCAAAAGAACACTCTCCAAACTGATTCGCTTGAGGAAAAAGAACATATCTCAGTGATCAAAGGATATGCGCTACTTCTAAAGTGAGATCGATCTTCTGCGAAATCATTTTTAAAAATTGAAAAGTCACTAGTACGGGATTCACTATCGAAAAAGTTTGAATAAGAGGATTGAAGTCCGCAATGTAAGTCGAAACCGTTTCCAATGATGAGAAGGGTGCTCATGAAGTCTTCTTTTCAGTTAAATATTGTTCTATGAGATTGACGATTTCCATATCGACGTTCGCATAGAACTTTCTGGCGAAGAAGCAATTCTGATTAGCCTTGATCTCATCAAAGTCTTTTTCGGTGAAGACGAGGGGGGTCCAGTGTTCCTTGTTCCACTTGATCATCCGCTTGCTGGCATCTTGGGCGTCGTCCTTGCCATTGAGGCCGTACATCCTCGGGCGGAAGCTTGAATTGGCTCCAAGGGATTGAAAAGCATCCTCTTCGTTTGCTAGGACATCATCAAAGGTGTGGTGAAGCAGATCTTCCTTCTCCACGATATAGCGGGCGAAGTCGTCGGGGATCGACCACCATTGCCAGCCGTTATACACGACCGGAATCTCTTCGTTATGCCGGAGTCGGTTAACCCCGAAGGCGATTTTGATCCGAACAAGGATCTTGGCGAGAAGCTTCAGATCCTTTCGCTTCCGGAAGTCCTTGCGGTGGACGAAAGGGTAATGGGTCATACATTCCCTTTGAATGGACTTAAAGGTATGGCAGTTCAGATGCATATAGATCATCTGATCGGGATCGTTATCAAAGAAGTCATGGATCTGGTCTTGGGTCTTGATGGGAAGGCAGCAATCCGAAAGGAGATGGTAGTAGCCGTACTTTCCAGTGGAGGTAGCAAATTTGATGAGTTCCATTTCGACCGGAAGGAAATCGCCCCAACCAAAGGTCACATGCTTATGGAGAAAATAGATTTTGGATTGCTTGGCCACGAAATCCGATTCATGGACCTGATCCCCATCGATGTAGATGAAAACGTCGTTACGGGGGTCGTCGATCAGCCTTAGGGCCGCTTGGGCGACCGGGAGGTTGCCGTGTTCCATGATGAGATAGGCGTGCTTGGACATAAGGTTATTATCCTACTTTTGGGCAAAGATATGAAAAACCAATAGGTCTGTGCCTTTTCCTATTTTTAAATCATGGGTTTCGCAGGAAATCATCGTTCCAGTTAGCAATCATTATATCAATCCTAAATATTCCTCAGGGTGGCTTAACTCCTTAACGGCGTTCTTAAAATAGTCTTCATAGTTCCACTGAGACTCCTCAATATCTTCGTCCAAATAAACGTGGCAGTAACTCTCGAAGAAAGCGATTAGCTCATCAAAAAGATGATCGATGTAGTTTTCTTCAAGAACAATCCAATCCTCCGCGAACATACCATTTTGGTAAGGATGTTTTTGGTTCGAGACAACGTTTTTGGGGAAAGAATCCTTTAAAGCCCCGTAAGACAAACGGGAATTGTGTTTGAGAAAATTATTGATTTTATGCAATAAGGAATAAGCGTTGTAGTGGGGCAAATCACAAAGCTTGATGGCTTTTTTTGAGCGTGAAAGGCCATTGGTAAATTGGGAAAAGGATTTCAAATCAAAATCGATTCCCTTGTAGCCGTTTTTGGAGACGACGATGAAAGTATAACGGTCCACCTCTGACGCAATCTTTGAGATAAACGAGAAATAAAGGGATCGGATAACTTTCTCATATTTGGCGTAACGTTTGAGGCCTGCCATTGTGGCTTCGATTTCAATCTCGTCATAGTCATCTGAACAGCTTGTCTCCATCAACTCGCCAGTTCGAGTATCGCCCTCAACCTGTTGGGGAGTTCGGATCAGTTTAAAAACGGGTTTGTATTCTTCGTTCCAGTCGGTTCTAAGAGCTTGAAGAAGATCACGGAACTCGTTAACGCTGTAGTCGTAGCGGTGGGCCCTTTCCGGAATAATCTCCAGATGTTTGCCTTCATTCTTGAAGAATATATCTGGGACAAAGTCTTGAATGCCAATTGCTTTACACATGGCGCAATAACGATCAACGTCAACATGAATCTTTCTATCCGCTGAATGAATCCCCCAAAACTCGTGATTCGTTAACGGAGTTGCGCTTTGAAATGGATCATCACCTAATTTCGAGTAATTGTACTTCAATGTGTGCTGGATTAGTTTCATAAGGCTCCCTATTGTCTGCTTATCCAGAAGAGTAACTACGATTTTTTAAGACCTCTTTATGCTAATCTGAATTTGAGGAATTGAATAGCATCGATCTTTTGATTTCGTCGATTATTGTTACCTTTTGATTCGCCTCTTTGAACCGCTTGGCTACGCATTGATTGACTTGGTTTGCCTGATTGGGAATAAATTAGAGCCAACTTTATTCACCTTTCTTGGGCTCCTGTCTGCTTTCCTGCCTTTTTCTTCTTTAGTGAAACAAACGAGAGGAAAGAAGTTCCATTGTCGAAAAGCAAAGATTGCCCTTGATGATCAAAAGAAAAGGGCTAAACTAGTACTGCAACCGAAATCTAGTTGCAAAAATGTTGAAAGGGGGAATATGAGCGCTTATGATAAAGATATAGCTCGTCTCAAGTCTGCTCCCCACAACCTCAAATATGCTGATTTGGTCCGGATTTTGAGCAAATTAGGTTACAAAGAGCAAGCAAGAGGACAGAGCGCAGGTTCAGGAGTGAGCTTCTATAATTCGACTACAACGGATTTGATCTTTATGCACAGACCACATCCTTCACCGGATGTTGATCGTGGATGTCTCAAAGCCATTGTTAAGCATTTAGAAAGCCAAGGAGTAATTTAGTATGACCAAACTTGTTTATAAAGGTTACACGGCAAAAGTTGAATTTGATTCTGAAACGCAAGAACTTGTTGGTACGGTTGAAGGAATCCGTGATTTAGTTGTCTTTTCTTCAAAGGACTGTGGTCAAGTTGAAAAGACGTTTCACGAATCCGTGGACGGCTACCTAGAGTCTTGCCAAATTGCCGGGAAAAATCCCGATAAATCCTATAGCGGGTCGTTCAACGTTCGCATCGCTCCGGAAGACCATCGGGATTTAGATAACCTTGCTATTCAGCAAGGTACGACCCTTAATAACGAAGTGTCTTTGGCTGTGCGTTTCTATTTGGAACACCAAAGAAAATTCACGCTGAAACAATTTTTACTCGAGAACTTCGAGCTGGCCCAGTTTCACGATTTTTCCGATTCATGGCTTATTCCTAATTTGAGTTTGGATATCAAAAATTGTGAAAAGGAAACGGATGTCTTTGCATCTATTGGAGAAAAGGAGAACAAAAATGAGTCTAACTGTGCAAAAGCTTAGGGTAAAATCTATCACTTATAGTGAAGGCGAAATTAAAAGCCAAGAAAAGGAACTCAAATTATCCCTTTCTTGTTCTGATTCCCTCTCCATTAAAGGATCAACGGACAACTGGACATCCTTCTATTTCACAAGAAATATCGATATCACGCCAGAACCAGTGTTTTCCTTGTCGGTAACCATTTTTGTCATTGTAGCTGACCCGGCAAAAAAAGACAGTGTTCCTACTGAATCTGAAATCCTTGCCGAGCTTCGGAAAAAAGACAATTCATTATCCGCTCTTTTCGCCGAGGTCTCTCTCTTAGTCAGCCTTGTGACAAAAGCAAATGGGGATTTCCCAATGATCACGCCGCCGGTCTTCATGGAAAAGGCCCCTCAAGCGCAAAAAAATAAATGAAAGGAGGTATCTATATGCCAAGAAAAGATAGAAGTGACTGCACCGTTGGAACTTTCGAAAAAAAGCACGACTTGCCAAACGGAACCATTAGAAACGATGATGGGCGTGACACCCGCTCTGACAAGCAGATTGGAACCATTCGAAAAGGCAAATAAGTTTGCGTTTGAATAGAAGCAGCTTTCGGTTGGCGAGGACTTTGAGATGAACGGATGATGACTTTGCTCGCCCGTGGCTTTCAAAAAGCAAAACGGTCTGGTAGCTTTCTTAGAGTGACAGAAGCGTCTCTTTTTAAAAGAGATGCTTTTCAAATTGAACACCCCTCATGGCGCTTCGATTTTTCTTTGCTTCTGAACTAGTTCCTGCGGTTCTTACCGCTGAGGCCAAAAGTTTGTTGGAATGTTCCGGTTTGTTCCCACAAAGTCAATACCGACTCTCTACTTTCAGCGGAGCAATCTAAGCTTGATGGCCCCATTTCATCTACTATTTGGCAATTTGAAATATAAACTCTTTTACAATCAAACTTTTTTGTTCCTTGAAATCGTTTTATACTCTAAAGAATATAGGAGGCCCTTATGCCTGATAAAAAGACGAATAATGGTTCTAAGCCGTTAAATGAAAGCCAAAATCCAGATAACTCACGCAGCAATTTCTCAGTTCACACAAACGATTCTGACGTAACCAAAGAACAAACTCATACCGGTACTAAGACAGGAAATAACGGAGGCAGTGGCCATTGATTATTTATTGTGATGTCTTAACTTGGGTGTCTTTGGCTATTTCCTTTGTCTCTTTGGTCGCTTCTTTTGTCGCTTTTTTGGTCTCAGTTCGCCTTCATCATGATTCTATCGACGAGGAATTATTAAATGCTTCAACAGAAGGCTTATATTACATGAGGTCTGAGCTAATCCGAATCCAAAGTTTGAACAATAACGATAGCAGTCAGACTCTTAAAGACATTCAAGAAAAGTCGCTTGGTGCTGATTTCAAAACCATGGAAGCCTTAAATAAGGCAAAGAATATAGCCTACATGGATTCGCGCTTTTCTTTATATCTTGAACTTAACTCAAACGTTTCCGGCTCTTTAAATGATCAAATTTGTATTCCCTCGGAGCGCTTCAAGAAGCTCTTAAAGTCGTTGTTCACTGATAAGACTGAGTGCTGTTCTTGCCCCTTGGCAGACGGTTCCATCGATGAGCTCATTTTGCTAATTGACACCGTATCTGTGCATTTAGCAAGGGCAATTTGCAAGTCTCACCGCCATTGTTACTGCTTTTGGAAAAAACGTTTGCGTAAAGACACTGGTATTATTTGATGGTGGCAGGTCTTTCATTTGCAATATGCACATACATAATTGAAACCAATATCTGATCCACTTTTGTTGACGAACCCTTCTCCCAAATGGAAAACGGGCAGCTTTTTTACTTCATCTTTTAACAATCTGAAGGGGATATCAATATTTGATAATTGAAAAGCAAAACGGACTATAATACAAATATGTTACCAATAAAAAAGACGCTTGTTGTCAACGAAGAACTCCTGAAAGAGGCCGATGCCGCTTGGAAAATCAGGGACACATTGGATTTTTCCCAAGCAAATGCAATCTTCCTTAAATTAGAGAAAGATCGCGAAAAAGAACTCGATCGTTTGCAGAACGAAGCGATGAATGAAATATTCCAATTTTACCATGTCGATAATTTTCAAGAGCTTGGAAACCGCATCCCAATAGGGACCACTATTTTTAGCATTGTTTTAAACCAGCATGAAGAGGACCTAATTCGCAACTTTATCATGTTATCGAACCAATTAATCCAAGGCAGAGAAGTGATATTCACCAGGAAATAAATCGGTTTTGGATTAAAAATCCTGGCAGCATCTTTTCACGAATTTACTCCAAATTTAGAAAACAAGTTCTTGTCTGAACGTTTTTTCTGTGGCTAATAGAATCTGCTGTTTTCCAGCAACGAAGAATAACGGAAGAGTTTCATTGTGCCATCATTTATTGGATCCACTGAGGTATCTGATGCCGGCTTTCCCATTATCGACGTATATAGGAGCAAATGATACATAGACAATCCTCACCACGTCGACGTTTTCCTGAATCCGTCCCTGAAGCTGTGGCTCTTTTTCGTCCCGCAGACCCTTGAGAACAGGTAGTCGATCGTCGCCTCGAGGCCGTATTTCCGAACGTGGAAGTACTGGTGCATGAACAGGTCGCCGCAAGCGGCGAGCTTGGCGAATTTCATCCCTCGGTGCTTCTCGAAGTTGAACCGGAGGTACGAGCACAGGTTGTTCATCGGCCCCATCTTGGCCTTGTATTCCCTGTCCCCTGGCACGTATTTCACCCAATCGTCGCCGAGCGAGAGCGTTTTGACCGCCGGCATGTGGGAATAGGACCCGTCGTGGGTGAGCTTGGACCCTTCCTCCACGCGGCCTTTCAGGCATTGGAGGATCGAGCCCCCGCGCGGCATCCCGAGCTTGGCGTAGGCCTCGCAGAAGCCATGCCCCGAGGAGTCGAAGGCGGCCTCCATGTAGGCGTCCCTCGATATCCTGCCGGCGTAGGTCTCCCAGACCCCGTCCACGGATCCGGATGCCCGCGTCGGGGCGAACCGCATCTCGTCGATCCAGACATGGCCGGAAAGCGCGGATTCCTTCGACCATCCCACGGCGGCGTCGAGGCATCGGTCCCTCCAATACTGCGCGGTTTTCCCGTCGACGCGGCAGATCCGGGCGATCACCCAGTCCGGCGACCCGAGCATCACCATGGCGACGACCGACCTTATCCTTTCGGGCGTCAGCTTGGACGCGGCGAGCGAGGTCGCGGAGGTGTCCGAGAGCCTCCTCCCGTATCTTGGGCAGCGGTATCTTTGGACCCCGTCGGCCCTGCGTCCGTCGAGGCGGAGCGGCGAATGGCATGCCGGGCACCTGAGATCCCTTTTCGCCTTGCGCGAAAGGGCGGCCTTCTCGAGCTTGGCGGCGGCCTTCGCCTGCCTCTCTTTCTCGCTTTCCAGGATCCCCAAAAGCGATTCCAATTCGGCGTCCGGCATTGCGGACACGTCATCCCTCGTGAGCATCGAAAAACTCCTTCCGGGGATTTGTTTGGCATCGGGATTAAAGCATGGCGGGGTTCTTACCTTTCATTTGCTCCTATATGCGTACTTTTTTCCAAAATAACGGAAAATAAATTGATTTTTGG
>Ga0070399_1005064_pt1 | contig 10497 bp, 10 predicted proteins | sample BioMet4_FD_61217 | JGI IMG/M metagenome (GOLD analysis project Ga0070399, IMG submission 61217) | Microbial communities from bioreactor (seeded with sewage sludge) at LBNL, California, USA - Biofuel metagenome 4 (version 1) | ecosystem: Engineered > Bioreactor > Anaerobic > Unclassified ... | reverse complement strand
TGGGGCGGGGATGCGATCGAGGCCGAGATGCCGCTCGCGGACTTCGCGGCGAGCGGCTGGCAGCCCGGCGCTGCGGTCGGCCTCAGGATCGGAACCTGCCTGGTCTATTAGGGTTGGCCGGACTTCTGGACGTAACGGACGGTCGCATCCGCCCGGCAGACGTAGCGGTCGATGCCGCGCGCGGCGAAGAATTCCAGAATCGCCTTGCGGCAACCCTCGAAGACCCAGTCGTCGAAGATCACGAACCCGCCGGGAACCACGCTGTCCCACAGGGTTTCCAGCCCGATCTTGTAGGAATCGTACAGGTCCCCGTCGAGGCGCAGGATGGCGATCGGCCCGATTCCGGCCGCTGCCGGGGGGACGGTGTCCTGGAACCAGCCGACGTGCAGATGGACCTGATCCTCCGGATAGCCGATGCGGGCCAGAAGACGCTCCACGTCCGAGCGTTCGGAGAGAAGCGCCCCGATCGGCTTGAGAGAGCCGTCCATGTCCGCCTCGGCGACCTTGAAGGTATCGCAGACCTCGGAAGCGGCATCCTTGCCCTTGATCGGAGCAGGCAGTCCGGCGAAGGAATCGAAGCCGTGCAGGACGCGGCGCGTCTTTCCGTAGGCCAGATTGGCCTGCGCCATCAGGCCCATGCAGCCTCCCTTCCAGGTGCCCAGCTCCACAAAGGCCCCCGCGATGCCGCGGCTCTCGACGAAACGCACCTGATCGATCAGGGTCGCCTGACCGTCATAGGTCACCATGGTGTGGCCGTTCACGACGAGCATCATTTTCTGGTAGTCGGCCTCGGTCCGGTAACCCTGGCGCAGTTTCGGGAACCGCTTGGTCAACCAGGAATCGGTGTGCATCATCCCGGCGGGGAACAGGGCATCCTTGGGCATGGAAATCTGATGGAGTGCCCACGCATAGGCGGCATTCACACAGCCGGCAGCCATCGTCTTGGCTATGCGCTTCATATCGGCCAACGTCGTATTCATCGGGGGATTCCCATTCCATCGGAAAAAGTTCGGACGCTTCGGAGAGCAGTCCCTTGTCCGCGCCACGTCGGAGAGGCCATACTCCACTGCGGTCCCGCCGCTCCCGCCATCCAGTTCTTGCAACCGGAAGTTCGAAGGCCGGGAAGTAGAAGCATATTCCGCGCGCGACGACAAGGGCTTCGCTCGCGCCACGACCGGCGCATCTCGGGCAGAAAGGTCAGATCGAATGGTTTCCGCCGTTTCTCCAGACGGGTTGTCCCCCGGCCTGACCGTCGTAATTCCGACCCACAACCGGCCGGAATACCTGCGGCGGGTCCTGACCTATCTCGGGAACTGCGAGGAGGAATTCGCCCTCATCGTTGCGGATTCCAGCACGCCGGACCTGCGCGGACAGAACCGCAAGATCTGCCGCGATCTGTTCGGCGACGCCGTCGATTACCAGGAGCACTCCTCCGAAACCCAGTTGTTCACCAAGCATCGCGATGCGGCCGCCAGCGTCAGGACGCGCTATGCCTGCATGCTGGCCGACGACGACATCATCGACGTCCGGGAAATGATGAGGTGCATGGCCTTCCTGGAGGAGCATCCGGACTACAGCGGCTGCCACGGCAGGTGGGTGGGCTTCCGCCCCCTGAAGGGACGCTACGAGATCACCCACGTGGAGTACGGAAAGGAGTCTCCGGAGAACGACGACCTGGGCGCCCGCATCGTCGACTATTTCATGAATTACGAGGCGATCTTCTACCTCGTCATCCGCACCGAAGTCATGCGGCAGTCTTTCGAGTTCGCCCTGCGGCAAAACTGTTCCCTGTTTTCCGAACTGGGGATCGGTTTCACCGCCGTCGCCCTGGGCAAGGTCAAGCGACTGGACGGGCTTTTCGCCTATCGCTGGCCGCAGATGGAATTCAGCCGCAACTTCTATTGGGAACCGGCCGCCTTCGTCGAGAACGATCCCGAAACGATGTTCGACGACCTCTGGCAGTTCCGCAATGCCGCACTGGATCTGCTGTTTCCCCGTGCGGACCCGAAGAAGGCGGACAGGATCCGGCGGGCTATCTTCTACGGTTTTCTGGGGTATCTCTATACCTTCGTCGATTTCCGCACACTGGGGCGCGGCGTCCTCACGCCGGAGACCAGCCTTCGGCTTTTCGAGAACTTCGCAAGAAAACCGCCGAGCTATCCCTATGGGAAGGTCGGACGAATCCTGCGGGCCATCGACCGGCCGATCATCGTGGCCGAGGCCCTGGCCCGGCGTCCGGGCGCGGTGGGAAGCGCCGCCCGTCGGTTCGTGGAAATCTGGAAACGGCCGCGCGTCGATCGGATCGACCGCGGGACGGTTCTTTTGCGCAAACCCCTGGACAGGCTCTTGACGGAACGGGAAATCGAGCGCGCGGAACAGGTGTTCGCAACCGTCCCCTACATGGACGAAACCATTCCCTGACCGGGCTCTAGAGGGGGGAAGCGCCACAGCGTTTTGGGTTTACATCACCCCGACGATGGGGTACATCCAGCTTGCAGTTACAAGCTGGAGCTGGGTGGGGTCGCTCCCGGACCAAGGGGAGGTCCGTAACCCTTTCTCTGGAGAAATTCCTGATGCACATATTCCTGACCGGAACCTCCAGCTTCATCGGGCGGGAGCTTTTGCGCTTGTGCGATGAACGGCGGATTCAGGTGACGGGCATCGATGCCGTGAACAGCGGCCGTCCGGGTTGTTCGGTGGGCGACATCCGTTCTCCCTCGCTGGCGGACAGTATTCCCGAGGGGGTGGACGCGGTGGTCCATCTGGCCGCCCTGTCCCGCGACCCCGACTGCCGCAACCGTGCACAGGCCTGCTTCGACATCAACGTCATGGGAACCCTCAACGTCATGGAGGCGGCCCTGGCCCGCAAGGCCGGCCAGTTCATCTTCGCCTCCACCGAATGGGTCTATGATTCCTTCCGCCCCGGCATCGCCAAGACCGAGGACGATCCCATCAACCCGGCCCTGCTGACCTCGGAATACGCGCTGTCCAAACTGGTCAGCGAGAACAACCTGCGCCAGAAGCATCAGCACGGCTTCATGGATACCACGATCCTGCGGTTCGGCATCGTCTACGGTCCGCGAAAGGCCAACTGGTCCGCGGCCGAGGCCCTGTTGTCCTCGGTAGCCACGAAGGACGAGGTGTCGGTGGGATCCCTGGAAACCGGGCGCGGGTTCATCCACGTCACCGACATCTGCCGCGGCATCCTGGCGGCCGTCGGACTTCGGGGATTCGAGATCGTCAATCTCCAGGGGCCGAAGATGGCGACCCTGGGCGACGTCATCGCTGCGGCGATGAGGATCACCGGTCGCTCGCCCGCGGTGGTTGAAAGCAATCCCGCCGCTCCCAGCATCCGGCTGGTTTCCGGGGCCAAGGCGGAAAGGCTGATGAACTTCCGTCCGGCCATGGACATCGAGACCGGCCTTGCCAACGTCGCGCAATACCTGGGATTCGCGCGGGCATGACACCCTTCCCCGACGCAAGAGTGAAGCATGCGTGAAGATGATCGCAGAAATACCGCCGAAACCGTCGCCAAGGAAGTTCTGCGGGTCCGTTTCGGCCAGCTCGACATCAACGAGCGCCTGAAGAACAAGGAATTCCGGATTCCCGTCCATCTGGCTTTGGGGCACGAAGCCATCGCGGTCGCGGTCGCCCTGGCCATGACCCCGGACGATACCCTGTGCCTTCCCCACCGCAACATCCACTACAACCTAGCGCGGGCGACCGATCTCGGCCCCGAACTGGCGGAACTGCGCCTGGAAAACGGCGGCCTGGCCGGCGGCACCCTGGGATCGATGAACATGGCCAATCCCGGCCGCGGCATCGTCTACACCTCCAGCATTCTCGGAAACGACCTGTGCGTGAGCGCGGGCGTAGCCCTGGCAGGCCGTCTTGCCGGAGGCGCGCGGGTCGGTTTCGTGGTGACCGGGGACGGTGCCATGGAAGAAGGCAGCTTCTCCGAGGCGATGCTGTTCTGCAAAAGCTTCTCCCTGCCCACGGTCTTCGTGGTCGAGAACAACGGCTGGTCCCTGGCCACCCGCATCGAAGAACGGCGAGCCCCCATCGACGTCGCGGCCCTGGCCGCCGCATACGGCGCGGCCTACCTGAAGCTCGAAGGCAACGACGCTTGTGCCTATGCCGAAAAGGTAGCGGCCCTGCGTGACCGGGTGCTCGCCGACGGCGGTCCGGCGGTGATCGAAGTCATGCTGACCACCTTGGGCAGTTGGACCCAGCCCACCCCCGAATTCCCCCAGGGCAAGTTCATCAATTACCACCATGGCGCGGCCCGGACGGTTTCGCCAGATCCCTGGCCCGTCATCTGCGAGGACGCCACCGATCCGGTCCATGTCCTCGAAACCCGCTTCGCCTTGGATCGTCTGCACGGAATCGCCGGCGCTCTCCACCGCAAACTCTTCCGAGACCTGCCATGAGCTACGTATCCGAAATCAACGGCCTGATCCGGGAAAAGGTCGCGGCCACGTCCAGACTGGTCTGTTTCGGTCAGAACATAACGGCCGGGTCGTGCCTGGGCGGGTTCAGCCGCGGGCTCAAAGCCGGTCCCGACAGCCTGGTGATCAACACCCCCAACAGCGAGAACACCCTGGTCGGCACGGGGTTCGGTCTGATGTTGGGCGGGGCCTCCGGCATCTATTTCATGAAGCAGCTGGACTTCCTGCTGCTGGGCATCGACCACCTGGTCAACACCTACAACGTGGTACGGCAGCGCAACCTCCGCACCTCGTTCACCATTGCCGCGGTGGTGGTCGACAGCGGTTTCGAAGGCCCCCAGTCCTGCTTCAACGCCCTGTCCGATATCTGCAGCATGGCCAACCTGCCGGGATATGCGATCTCCAGCGCCGCCGAGGCCCGCTTTGTCATCGGAACCCAGCTGGTGGCGCCGGGCTGCCGCATCGTCGCTGTCAGCCAGCGCCTGTTCGGCACCGACATCATCGACATCCCGGCCGAGGAATTCCCCGAGGCTCCGGGAATCTTCCGCTATGCCCGGGGGACGCACGCCACGGTCTGCGCCTTCAACTTCGCCCTGCCCCAGGCCCTTGCCCTTTGCCGTGAAGCGGAAGGACAGGGAAAATCCCTGTCGCTTTTCGGGATTCCCGCCCAGGCGACGACCAGTTGCGAGCCGATCTTCGCCGACCTGCGTCGCACCGGCAATCTGGTGGTGGTCGACGATTCCCGCTCGGCGAACAAGGCCAGCGACCGCTTCCTGGCCGCCGCCCTCCAGACCTGTCCGGGAATCCGGGTCACGGCTTGCCAGCGGCGCTTCGACCCCGCACAATTGAGGCCCAATCCCGACGACTATTCTCCGGACCTGGGAGCCCTGTGCGCCGCCCTATGAGGGCCTGCGGGGCCCGGTGATCGGCGTGAGCCAAGAGAGTTCGATGACGCAAGACTTCTCCCCAGCTCCGGTTGATCCACCGACCCAGGCCGTGATCCTGGCGGGCGGTCGCGGCACCCGGCTCCGGCCCCTGACCGATACCCGGCCGAAGCCGATGATCGAATTCCACGGCCGGCCGTTCCTGGAATACCTGATCGAGATGCTGCGCGACCAGGGAATCCGCCGGATTCTTCTGCTGCTGGGTTATCTGCCGCAGGTGATCATCGATCATTTCGGCGACGGCACCCGCTTCGGCGTCGAGATCGAGTACGCGGTTTCTCCGGTGGAGGACGACACCGGAACCCGCCTGCGCCGGGCCTGCGACCGCCTGGATTTCCGGTTTCTGCTGCTCTATTGCGATAACTATTGGCCGATGGACCTCGGCGCCCTGTGGCGTTCCTATACGGAAGCCGGAACCCTGGCCCAGGTGGTCGTCTACCGCAACCGGGATGGCTATACCCGAAGCAACCTGCGGGTGGCGGATCGTCGGGTCGTGGTCTACGACAAGTCGCGACAGATGCCGAACCTGCAAGGGGTGGACATCGGCTTCTTCCTGCTGCGGCGCGAGGTTTTAACCCTGCTGCCGACGGACGGCAATCCTTCCTTCGAGGCCACGGTCTATCCCCGCCTGATCGCCGAAAACCAACTGGCCGCCTTCGAGACCGAACACCGCTATTACAGCGTCGGCTCCCACGAACGTCTGTCCCTCACCGAGGAATTCCTGCGCCGCCGTCCCACTGTGTTTCTCGATCGCGACGGCACCATCAACGCCGCCATGGGCCGGGCGCAGTACGTCTGCCGTTGGGACCAGTGGCGCTGGCTGCCCGGCGCCAAGGAAGCGATCGCCGATCTGACCCGGGCAGGGGTGCGGGTGGTGGTCATCACCAACCAGCCGGGCATCGCCCGGGGCAACCTGACCCGGGCGGATCTGGACGCGATCCACGCCCGGATGGCCGACGAATTGAAAGTCGTGGGGGGATGGGTGGACGACATCGAGGTCTGCCCCCACGACTGGAACGAAGGCTGCGACTGCCGCAAGCCCCGCCCCGGAATGCTGCTTTCCGCCCAAAGGAAGTTCCATCTCGACCTCAGCCGGGTCAGTTTCATGGGAGACGACCCCAGGGACGGCCAGGCCGCGGCCGCCGCAGGCTGTCGTTTCATCCAAATTTCCGAGGACTATCCCCTGGCGCATGCCGTACGGGATTATCTCAAAGCCGAAAGGATCATGACAAAATGACCAAACGTGTGCTGCTGACAGGACATAACGGATATCTGGGGTCTCGGATGGGCCCGATGCTGCAGGATGCGGGCTACGAGGTTTCCGGAGTGGACACCGGATATTTCGCCGAGTGCACCCTGCCCGGCGGGGAGCGAAGCGTTCCCGGCATCCGCAAGGACATCCGCGATCTCGAGGCCAAGGATTTGGAAGGCTTTGACGCAGTCATTCATCTGGCCGCCCTTTCCAACGACCCCATCGGCAACCTCAACAACGACTGGACCGCCCAGATCAACTACCGGGGGTCGGTCAATCTGGCCAAGCTCGCCAAGCAAGCCGGCGTGGAGCGATTCATGTTCTCGTCGTCGTGCATCATGTACGGCCTTTCCCAGGCCAAACTCTGCAACGAAGATTCTCCCCTGGCTCCGCAGACCGAATACGCCCGCTCCAAGGTCCGCGCCGAAGAGGAAATTCGAGCCCTCGCCGACAAGTCCTTCTCGCCGATCTTCATGCGCAACGGCACCGTCTACGGCATCAGCCCGCGGATGCGCATCGACACCGTGCTCAACGACCTGGTGGCGACCGCGATGACCACCGGCAAGGTCACCGTTCAGGGTGACGGCACCCCCTGGCGCCCGGTCGTCCATGTCGAGGATCTCTGCCGCAGTTTCATCCACGTGCTCGGCGCCCCCCGCGAGAAGATCCACAATCAGGCCTTCAACAACGGCAACGAAAAGTTGAACCACCAGATCATCGATCTGGCCCGCATCGTTTCCGAAACCGTGCCGGAAACGACGGTCGAGGTCCTGGGCAGCGAGGCCGTGGACAAGCGTACCTACAAGGCCGACTTCACGAAATTCGCCACCACGTTCCCCGAATTCAGCTTCAACTGGACGCCGAAAACCGGTGCGGCGGAGCTCTATGAAGGCTACAAGGCCGTCGGCTTCCGCCTCGAGGACCTGAAGGGACCGCGCTACGTGCGCCTGCGCTGGCTCCGGAGGCTGCTGGACGAAGCCCGCCTCGATTCCAACCTGCGCTGGACCCATTGAGCCAAGGAGAACAAGTCATGGCGGCTTCCCTGATCGACGGCGTCAAGATCATTCCGTTGCGGCAGATCGTCGACGAACGCGGCAAGATCATGCACCTGCTGAAGGCGACCGATCCCCACTTCATCAGCTTCGGCGAGATTTATTTCTCCTGCTGCTGGCCGGGTGTGGTGAAGGCCTGGCACATCCACAAGTCCATGACCCTGAACAACGCGGTGCTGTCCGGCCGGGCCAAGCTGGTGATGTACGACACCCGCGAGAATTCGCCGACCCGCGGCAAGCTGCAGGAAGTCTTCCTGGGTGAGGACAACTACGTCCTGGTACAGATTCCGCCGGGAATCGCCAACGGCTACAAGGCCTACGGCGACAAGCTGGTGATTCTGGCCAACTGCGCCACCGAACCCCACGATCCCAACGAGATGATCCGGATCGCTCCGGACACGCCGGACATCCCGTACTCCTGGGATGTGAAAAATGGGTAATCGCTTTCCGCCGATCGTGATGACCTGCGTTCCCCTGCGGATCAGTTTCGCTGGCGGGGGAACCGATTTGGCCGAATACTACCGGACCGGCGGCGGCGAGGTCATCAGCACGACGATCGACAAGTTCGTCTATATCACCGTCAAGTCGCACGGTGCCCTGTTCCCGGATCGCTACCGGCTCAACTATTTCGATTCCGAGCACGCGGACACCCTTGATGAGATCAAGAACGACATCATGCGCGAATGTCTGCGCCTGGTGCCGGTCGACGAGCGTCTGTACATCTCCACCATCGCCGACATTCCCACACAGTCCGGACTTGGGTCGTCCAGCGCCTTTGCCGTGGGCCTGCTGTACGCCCTGCACATCAAGCGCGGCGACAGAATTTCGCTGGGACAGCTTGCCGAGGAGGCCTGCCAGGTCGAAATCGACATGCTGGGCCATCCCATCGGCAAGCAGGACCAGTACGCCGCGGCCTTCGGCGGCTTCAACCACTTCCGCTTCTCCCCCAAGGGGGAAACCACCATCAAGCCCCTTTGCCTGGAGGCGGACAAGGTCCGCAGCATCTTCGACCACCTGATGCTGTTCTGGACCAGCATCACCCGTTCGTCGGCGGACATCCTGACGGAACAGAAGAACGCGACTCTGTCGGGTAGAAACCGCCAGCACCTAGACAGGATTCGCGAACACTGCCGCAAGATCGGCGGACTGCTGGATGTCGGCTTCGAGCCCCAGGCCTTCGGACGGTTGCTCGACGAAACCTGGACGGAAAAACAGGGTCTGGCCTCGGCGATCAGCAACGACCACATCAACCACTGGTACGACCAGGCGATGCAGAACGGCGCCTTCGGCGGCAAGATTTGCGGCGCCGGAGGCGGCGGCTTCCTGCTTCTGGTGGTGCCGCCCGAACGGCAACCGGCGGTGCGGCGGGCCTTGTCGGAACTCGAATGCGTTCCCATCCGCTACGAAACCACGGGGGCCCGCGTTCTTCTTCCGCTGGGGCAATGACCATGAGCGGCGGACGATCGGTTCTGGTGACGGGGGGGACCGGCCACGTGGGGGCTTGCCTGTGCCGGCGCCTGCTGACCGGCGGTGACCGCGTCGCCGTGCTGTCGCGTCCCGGCGCGGACCGCAGCCGCTTGAGCGGGGTCGACGGAATTGCGATCCTGAACGGCAGTCTGACCGAAGCCCGCTCGGTGGCCGCCGCGGTGGATGCGGCTGCCCCCGACGTCGTCTTCCATCTGGCGGGCACGCCGTTCAACCCGCCCACCCATTCGCTGGCGGACCATGTTCAGGTGAACGTGAACGGTGCGGCCAATCTGGTTGCGGCCCTGCAAGGGACGCCCGCGCGCGTGGTGTACACCAGTTCCGCCGCAATCTACGGGCCCGGTCCGGCTCTCAGGGAAGACCGGCTCCTCGCACCCGGAACCTGGGTCGGTGCGGTCAAGGCGGCGGCGGGCATGATCCTGGAAGCCAACGCACGCATGAGCGGGGGTACCCTGACCGAACTCAGACTGTTCACCCCCTTCGGTCCCATGGAGCGGCCCGGCCGACTGGTTCCCTCGGTGATCCTGGCGGCCCTGGACGGTCGGCCGGTCCGAACCACCGCGGGCCTGCAGCGCCGCGATTTCGTCTTCATCGACGACGTGGTGGATGCCCTGATGCGGGCGGGCGGGCGGACGCAGCCCGGGGTTCTGATCGCCAACATCGGCAGCGGAACCGGGGTTTCCGTGCGGGAAATGGTCAGCCTGATTCTCAGGCTGATGGGCGACCCCGTTCCTGCGGAATTCGGAGCCCTGCCATCCCGTCCGGACGAGATACCGGAAATCACCGCCGACATCTCGGCCGCCTTCCGCCTTCTGGGATGGCGCCCGCAAACCGATCTTGAAACCGGGGTCGCGCAAACGATTGCCTGGTTCCGCACCCATGCCGAGTTCGCCCGGCGTCTGACCTGATAAGGAGGATTCCTTCGCATGTCCACCTGCATCGCCTGCGGTTCTCACAACGTCGAACCGTTCCTCGACCTGGGCGAAACCGCCCTGGCCAACAAATTTCTGTCCGCAGACGAACTGGGGGCGAGCGAGCCACACTATCCGTTGGTGGTCGGTTTCTGCCGCGACTGCGGCCATGTCCAGCTGACCCGGGTGGTCCCCCCGCCGGAGATGTTCGACGACTACCTGTATGTATCCTCGGCGTCCTCCACCCTGGTGGGGCACCTGCGCGACCTAGCCAAGGTGGTGGCGGACCGCCGGAACCTGAAGGCAGGCGATCTGGTCCTTGACGTCGGCTGCAACGACGGAACCCTGCTGGCCGGATTCCGCGACCTCGGCCTGGGCATTCGCACACTGGGCATCGATCCGGCC